>Ga0308157_10000636_pt1 | contig 103210 bp, 82 predicted proteins | sample PhyBR1_FD_201035 | JGI IMG/M metagenome (GOLD analysis project Ga0308157, IMG submission 201035) | Phyllosphere microbial communities from UC Gill Tract Community Farm, Albany, California, United States - DLSLB.R1 | ecosystem: Host-associated > Plants > Phyllosphere > Unclassified | place...
TCCACTTAAGATTCAAGATTCAAAATTCAAAGTTTAAAATTCAGAGTTTAAAGTTCAAAGTTCAAGATTCAAAGTTTAAGGTTTACCGTTCAAAGTTTAAAGAGTTTATTTAAATAGAATATCCTGGGTTTTACTCATACTTTTATTACGCATTACCAATTACTCATTATTCATTATTCATTACCGATTACCGATTGCTTATTACTCATATAAAAATAGGACTACCGGCTCCCATGACGACAACTGCCCTAGCCTCGATAGTAACGGTTACCCCGCAGTAAGGATGGGGACGTGTGGGCTTAAGTAAGGCACGTACCGGAACGATGAGTAAAAGTGGATAGCGAGAGAAAGCTCCTGAAAATATTTTAGAGTTTTTGTTAAGTATTATTGACCCGTAGATGTTATTTTGAAGGCTTATATTCAAAGTTTGTATGGATCTGTAAGAGCTTTGCGTTTATTATGTAATAAACTTAATGCAATAAAAAACCTCCGGCAGAAGACCGGAGGCTGTAAGTTTTTTTAATTAGAATATCCTATCAATTCTTCTTTTTTTGAATTGTAAATTCTGTATTCTAAGTATTTAAAAGAGTCTCTTGGAACTACGATTACCCATTTTTTGTATTTCATAAACCATTTCATCTGGATGCTGTTGAATCCTTTGGTAAGGTAAGCTTCCACAAAGGGATGTACGTGCAGGTAAAGTTTTCCTTTTTCCTTTTGCATAATGGTTCTGAGGGTTTCTCCCATTCTTTCCACGATAACGATAGGAGCAACGATTTCTCCGTCTTTATTCGGGTTCTCTTCTTTGGTCTCAATCTGTTTTTCCGGACGGTTTCTTTGTCTGGTAATCTGGATCAGTCCGAATTTGCTTGGAGGAAGTATTTTGTGCCGTGCTTTATCACGTTTCATTTCTTCCTTGAGATGTTCATAAAGATCTCTTCTGTGTTCGGGATTAGTCATATCGATGAAATCGATTACGATAATTCCACCCATATCTCGGAGACGTAACTGTCTTGCAATTTCGGTAGCCGCCATTTTATTGACTCTCAGCGCGTGTTCTTTGTTTACGGCTGCCCCGGTAGTAATGTTGTTTCCGGAGTTTACGTCTACCACATGCAGGGCTTCTGTGTGTTCTATGACAAGATAAGCGCCTTTTGAGCTTGGAATGTTCACATGTTTTCCAAAGCTTTGCTTGAGCTGTTTTTCCACATTATAATATTCCAGAAGAGGAATATGGGCGTCGTAGAAATGGACAATGTTTTTTCTTTCCGGAGCGATTACTTCCAGATAGTTTTTCATTTCACTAACCATTTGTTCGTCATCACAAGTGATGCTTACAAAATCCTGGTTGAAATTGTCCCTCAAAATAGCTGAAGCTTTATCATCTTCGCTTAAGACTCTGGACGGAACTTTGTTTTTCTGGATATTTTTAAAGGCGGTTTCCCATTTCTGGATCAGCTGATTCATGTCGTTGTGCAGATCGGCAACTTTTTTCCCTTCTGCTACAGTTCTGATGATCACGCCAAAACCTTCCGGCTTAATGCTTTCGATAAGGGTTCTCAGCCTTTCTTTTTCTTCGGAGCTTTTTACTTTTTTAGAAATTGACACTTTATTGTCGAAAGGGATAAGAACCAGAAAACGGCCTGTGAGCGAAATCTGGGTAGAAATTCGGGGGCCTTTTGTAGAAATAGGCTCTTTGGTAATCTGCAGCAAAACAACGTCATCTTTGGCTATTACTTTGTCTACAGTTCCGTTTTTATCTATTTCGGGTTGTATCTCGAAATTTTTTAAGCTTGAAATGTTTTGTTTTTTGGAAACCGTATCCCTCAGAAATTTTCTGTAGGTAAGATATTGGGGTCCCAAATCCTGATAATGAAGGAAAGCATCCTTTTCGTAGCCGATATTTACAAAGGCTGCATTCAGGTTGGGGGCCAGCTTTTTTACTTTCCCGATAAACAAATCTCCAACTATAAAGTCACTTTTGTCCTCTTGCTCATGAAGTTCACATAGTCTTCCGTCTTCCAGCAGTGCAATCTTTGTAAGATCATCTTCATGCGAAACTATTAGTTCTTTCTTCATTTTATTGTAAGATAAAAATTATTAAGAAGGTAGAAAACAGATGTATATTTCATCGTATAAATTTATCCTTAAGTTAAGAATTAGTATTGAATGATCGATAATTTTTTTAACAAAATATAAAACCTTTTTCCAGTGGCCTCTTAATAGTTGCAAAAACAAAATATAGTCGGTGAACCTTTAAAAATTTAAAATCACCAACTATATTATATATTATAAATCTCAGGAAATGAGATTATTTTTTCTTATGTCTGTTTGCTCTTCTTCTCTTTTTTCTTTTGTGAGTTGCAACCTTGTGTCTTTTTCTTTTCTTTCCGCTTGGCATAATTATAATTTTTTAGTAACTAGTTAATATTCAGTTAATTTTCTATTTTACGGTAACTTTCGTTTTTACTTTCTCCACAAAAGATTTTGATGGCTTGAAAGCAGGAATGTTATGAGCAGGGATTTCAATTGCAGTGTTCTTGGAGATGTTTCTTCCCGTCTTTGCTGCCCTTGTTTTAATGATAAAAGATCCAAAACCTCTCAAATAAACATTATCTCCATTATACATAGAAGTTCTGATTTCTTGCATAAAAGCTTCTACAACTTTCTGTGTTTCATTCTTTTCGGTTCCCAACTTATTTGAGATGGTGTTTACCAATTCTGCCTTTGTCATTTCCTTATTTTAATTTTAAATTTTAGGTGTGCAAATTTAGTTAAAAAAATTGAATATTAGCAAATTAGTGGCAAAATATTTTTCGGTAAGCAATTGAAAACTGACTGTTTACTTACCGTTAAGTTATTATTAAATCACCATTACATACTGGAATTATAGTAGCCATTCTCTACACAGAAGCGGATAAGGTGGAGTTTTGTCTTCAGTCCCAGTTTTTCCGTGAGACGGTTGATATAGGTATCTATGGTTCTGGTACTGAGATTAAGTTTTTCGCCAATTTCCTTGTTGCTGAAGCCTTCATAGCAGAACTTCATAAGCTGGATTTCCGTAGGAGAAAGCTCTTCCTGGCTCTTTTTCTGTCTTTCCATATAATCCATTACGGCCAGCGGCTGCTGTTCCCATAAATGGGTGTATGCCTCATAGTCAAAGCTGTCGCCTGTAATTTTTCCTTTGATAATATCTTTGATGACACTGCTTTTTTTCTGGCAGTAATATAAATTGGGAATTTTGGAAAGAATTTCCGCCATATCTTCCTGGTACGTTCCGGAATATGTAATGATAGGCGTTTCGGTATTGCTTTTTCTGATGTATTTTATGGCTTCAAGTCCGCTCAGCACGGGCATAAAAAGCTCTACAATAAATACATCCTCCTGTCTTCTGTAATTCCTGCTGATCAGCTCGTGACCATTATTACAGTCATTTAGAAGAATATAGAAAGGATTTTCGGTAAGCATCTTGATCAGGATTTTTTTAAAATAAAAATCACTGTCTGCTATGGAAAACCGCACAGTATTGGTCAATAATTTGCTCACGTTAATATCGATTTGGTGAATGGTGATTTAATCAGATCACTAAATTAGGAAAATTAGCTGAAAGTGAAAATTAAACTTAATTTAATTGAAAGAATAATATTATTTCATAAAAATTCGTAAATTTTGTGAATAAATTATTTTTTTATAATTTCACCAAACCAAACAAATCACAAACATATGTCTTCGAACCGGGAGAAAAAACTAAACAAAGCAGACGTCAGGATAGGCATTTGGAAATTTGTTCTATCATTTATCGTTTTATCAGGTGTTTCCTTCATCTGTTTATTTTTCTTTTTTAAAAGCTACGATATCCAAAGACAGGGAATCAGAAAAGAGGCAGATGATTACCGTTATCTCCTTACCAGAAGCGATCTTCTGAGAACCCATGTAGACAGCATCCTTTACCGTATGGATCAGCTTGATATTAACAAGGTGGAAAATGATATCTTCCTCAGAAATTCCATTATGGATGATGTAAGGAATGCCAAAGAAGTGATGGGTAAAGACAGCGCAGATAATTTTAAACATTATTCCATTCTCATGAAACAGATAGAGCCGATGCTGGCTCTGAAAAAGCAGATCATCGATGTTTCTTACAAAGAGCAGGTTGCATTGAGAAATCTCAGCGAATGTAAGGGGAAAATCGGGGTGATTAATAACGAACTCAGGGTAGATCCTACCAGAAAGTTTTCAGGAATAAGACGAAGAAGATAAAGACATAACAGTATGCAAGGACAAATTACACTATCCAAAAAAGAAAGGCATTACCAGTTTTTATATCTGATTGTAATGCTTTTTGCCGCCCTTATTTTTCTTGGAATTATTTTTCTGAAAGGGTATGATTCTCCTTTTTCCGACGAAGACATCGTTTCTGTACAAAGTCTTGAAGAGAAAGCGAAATTCGATCAGAAGCAGAAACAGTCTTTCAAAGTCTTAGACAGTACTTTTTCCATGATCAATAGACTTACCGATGAAGCGCCGCAGCCTTTTGAGGAAAATAATATTGTTTATGGTATCAATGACGTGGTCAGCTTTTTTCAGAACGGAGAAAACATCAATGATATCAGAAAAGACGCTTATCCTCAGATTGCAAAGTTTTACAAAATGTATTTCAATGATAAAAAAGTTGTTTCCAGCAAAACTGAAAACATTAAAAGCTTTGAAAAACAGTTTGATGAATGCTCCATCGGTTTTAAAGAAAAGAAAAGTCAGCTCTTCCAGCGTGAAACCGCTTTAAAATCAAGATCACAGTAAATTCTCCATTACACCAAAAATAGTACACTAGCACAATACACATCACAATCATTAACTATGAATTACTTTCAGAAAAACAAGAAGAACATTATTATCGGTGTTATTGCAACATTGCTGATTGCCGCATTGGTTGCATTATGGCTGCAGAAGAAAGTGATACACTCTTCCGACGATATTGTCGGGGTTGTATATCCGTCTACCCTGAAAGTGGGCGATACGCTTTCATTTGAAGATAAAACGCAGTTTGCCAAAACCAAAAGGTGGAATTTTGGAGATGGCACCAGCAGTGATAAAAGCAACGGAATTCACTTCTACAATAAGCCGGGATATTATCAGGTAACATTGATTATCGATAATAAATATTCTAAATCTTTCCCTATTATGGTTTCCTCCAGAAACGTTCCGAAGCCGAAAGATTCTGTAAAAACAATGACGCTTATTGATGCTCCATCACAAGCCATGCAGTTTGAAAACGTACAGTTCCGGGCTATTTCAGACGGCAGACAATTTACCTGGAAATTCGGTGAAACCGGAAATATTGATTCCAAAGACAAAATGGCTATCTATTCCTACAAAAAGCCGGGCGATTACGTAGTGACACTCTATACCGACGAAAGTGTGGAACCTGTTCTCCATCAGATCAAAATTTTGCCGGCATATGATGCGCTTGAAGAAGAAGTGAGCGTAGAAGACAGCTATGCTAAAATTGATAATGATTTTAAATATCATCTCCAGCAGATCGCCAACGGAAACAGTTTCAATATGCATTACAACTATCTCCTAAGAACTTATCTGTGTAACAACGAAAATACGGTTGTAAAAGTAAATGACAGCAAAGCCAATAACTTTTACATGTATTGCGCAGGACTTCAGTTCGATAAAAACAATGTCATCCAGACTGTAAAAGTAAATTTTGATGATGCACAGAACTGTGTTACCAAAGTAGAGATCAACCAAAGCAAATAACCACGTCCTTTCAGGACATCACACCAATCATAAAAGATAAAAAAGGATGAAAAATAAACTTCCTCTCGCAGCATATTACATCGGAATATCGGTATTGCTGACAGCCTGTCAGGTAAAACTACCGTCAAAACGAACACCGGAGCCGTCACAATACGGGCAGGTAGACAATTCTCCTGTAGTTAACGGTTTTCCTAACAAAGCAGTTCCGTGGATAGCTATTTCAGACCGTTCTAGAAATACCGCCTACCTTGATAAAAGCGACGAAAAGTCGTATAAAGAAGTTAAATTCCTGGAGCCGCTTATGGTTCTCAAGCACAGGGATGGTATGGTAAAAGTCGCGGAGTATATTCCGGATGCGTTAATGAAAAAAATCTCATCCAAACAGGTGAAAACCTATGGATGGATTCCGGAATCTGACCTCCTTTTATGGAGCAATTCGCTGAAGAGCGAAAAAACAGGTTTCCCGGTAAGGGTTGCAGTAGTTCCGAGCAACAGTGAAGTTATCAGGAACTCTGAACGCTATTATAAAAATGATTCCATCATGGTGTTTAATTCGCCGAGTCTTATTGAGCAGGCGAATGTTAAAATTCCGAACGGGCAGATGGTGTATGTCTACAAACAGGCTGAAAACAATAAAAGATTTCTGGTAGGAAAAAAACCAAGTATTGATATCGACAGCATAGGTACCAGTCTTTACGGATGGGTAAGTTCAAACGTTATTTCGAGCTGGGGGGAACGTTCTGCCGTGAAAATGAAAAACACAACAGGAATTACGGAGACTACTTTAGGAATCCATGAAGGAGCTCCGGGAGGAAATGATGCGGAAAACCGAACTGCCGTTCTTCTCACCGATGTCAATAAAAGAACGCCTCTTGAAAATATTTTCCCCGTTACTCTGCCCTTGAATGACCCCCCGGCGCCGGACTCTAAAACCAAATATTTCACCAATATTCTGGATTACAGTAAAAATTATGTATTCAATGTTTTAGGAGAACCGATTTACTTTGATCGGTACCGTGAAATCACCGAGAAAAATAAAAAAATCAATATTGTATTCACTCTCGATATCAGTGCTCCCAATGCACCGTACGCGCCGATTGTGAAATCTTTGCTGCAGGATTTACAGTTAAGATTCGAAAAGCCTTCGTATTTTAATCAGATAAGGTATGGTGTGGTTTTATATAAAAATAATCCTTGCGGTGACAATGTGGCGGTTTCTCCTCTGAATACAGATTACAGTAAAATTACAACCTTCATCGATCAGAAAACAAATGAGATGAATTGTGCCAGCAACAGCGGATATCAGCCTGTAAACGAAGGATTGATGGCAGCAGGAAATCTTCTGTCGAATTTCCCTGATGAAACCAATATCGTAGTGACTGTAGGAACTTCAGCCAGTCAGGGCGGAAATATGTATGGCGTAATCAATTCGCTTACACAGGCCCAGGCAAGATTAATTATGTTCCAGACGAGCGCGCGATCTTCAGATACCTACAATGATTTTGTTCTCATGTCAGAAAATGTGGTAACGAATACGGCGAAAAATATTGCCGAACTGAAAAAGCAGAAGATCATCAATCAGAATGATGTTTTAACGAAAAATAACTTTAATCTGGTTGAGGGAGACGAAGGTTTCTTCTCTTTAGATTACCCTAAACAAAGCATGGCTCAGGGATTTGTGATCTTTCCAAAAAAAGGAGATATTGCCACTCCGGGATATCTTAAAAAATCTGTAGACAGTCTTATTGCTCAGGTTACCTTGGACAATACAACGTTGGATAAATCTTTAAATGATTACTTCCATTCATCGGTAGGAGCAGGAAGAACAGATGTGGATCTGAAGTATAAATACCTCTATCCGGGACTTACAAATCCTGTTCCTGCAGGTATCGCCGCACAGCTTATCAATTACGGAAATCCATTTCTCGTAAAAGGATACATTCCTAAAGAGCTTAAAGACTACAAGCCTGGACTTGAAAAAGGGATCCTTATTTCTGAAACCGAATATGATAATTTAAAATCATTTTACACCGAAGTGTATCAGAAAACCGGTGCGGAAAGAGCCGATTTCAGCCAGGCAAGAGCCGTAAGAGAATACATAAAATTGCTGAAGAAATACAATCCTACCCTAAAATTCCTGGATAAAGGTGATCTCTACAAACAGCCGATGTCTTATGCTGTAGGTATAGCTACAGGATTTGATAATTCAGAAGAAGAGCTCATGTCAAAATACATGCTGAAGGGCTGGAAAAAATCTAAAATTGTTACCAGCGAAACCGCAAGGAACTATTTCCGCCACTATAAAGATCTTGCAGAAAGAATGCTTTCGCACAGAAACGATCCGGCAGTAAAGATCGAGCAGAACGGACAGACTTTCTATTGGCTCAATGAGTATTTTATGCCGACCATGCAGCCTACGGAACAACCCGAGTATACTAAACATTAATCATTTATAATATCAAAAAGCGGAATTAAATTCCGCTTTTTTTGATTTTTTAATGTAAATTTTTCTATCTTTGATCTTACCCAAATCAGAAATATTATGTCACAGCAATCATCTCCTCATGACGGCAAGCATTTCGTCATTCAGAAAGGTAAAGCCCAGTGCAATCAGGGTGATCAGTTTCCCCAGTATAAAGTAACTTCCCATCAGAAACATTTTTGGAATGACTCGGATGGCAATAATGATTTTCTGGCGGTTACGGAAGATGATCTTCAATTCAATCCTCCGGGTCCCAGCTTCGGGAAATGCAAACTGAAACCAAGCTCGGGAGGGAATCTTCCCTGTTCTTATGCTCCAGCCGGAAAATGGCAGAAAACCTATGATAAAGTAAAGATCATGGATAAAAAAATCGTAACGGAAGTATCGGAACTGCAATGTGTAATAGGAGGAAAAATAACGATTAAAGATCATGGTCAGCGCGGCCAGATGAGCAAGCAGAATATCAAAAATGCAGATAACAAAACCATACAGCACATCAATCCGCTGGTGAAAATGCAGAACTATAAAGAAACGGTTCTTGAAAGTGAAATTGACGCTTACTAATTAATCTTACAAATACACTTTCTATGTCTAAAAAAGGAGTTTCAAAAATCTCAGGAAATCCTACCCCTACCATTGGGGAAAAGACCACCTATATCGTTACAGACTGGTATCCTTCTACACCCGCCGCAGAAAGAAATCCTGCAGCGGTTACCTGGGAACTTTTTAAAAAGCGTACCGACGGAAGTTTTACCACAACCAATATCAGAAAAAAAGGGGATGGAAGCTTCACATTCGGTGAAGTCGCTGCCAAAAATACATACCGCCTGGAAGCTTATCTTCATGAACCTGAAGGAAATGGCCCCACAACCCTTGAAATTATCCCGCAGCCGGCCGGAATTCCTAAAATCAATAAAGTGGATCTTCTATATGTAGATGATTCTCCGGGAACAGTGTTCAGCTATACCGAAAAGCTGGTTGCCAAAGCTCAGTGTGTAAATCTTACAGGAAAAAAACTGGTATTTACACTTTGGGAAGATGATACTGCAGGAGACGGTCATAGTGCTAAAAATCAATTTATTGACAGTAGGGAAGGGATTGTGGACCGAACAGGAACGGCAACAGCCGAATTTATATTGACCAAAGCTTTAATGCAGAAAGCTTCCCAGGGAGAAAGAGATCCTAAGGAACTTGAATTCTACGTTACGGTAGAATATTACAAAGATAAAAAACATGCTACCGGAAACCGCGAAGTAAAAAATCCGGGTTATAAACCACCGGTACAGCAGCCAAGACCTGCTACGCCGTCAAAGACTGCTGCACCTGCTGCCACAAAAACGCCCCCTAAAGCATCCGGATCACCGGCAGCTCAAAAACCTCAGTCTAAAAAAGAAGAAAAAGGGGTTATGGATAAAGCCAGAGAATGGTGGGATGAACTTTGGGACTGGGCAGAATCGAAAGGAACGGTAAAACCTGATAAAAAACCTACACCACAAAAGCCGGAAGGTAAAACAACGAGTGTGGTAGAAGGAAAAACACAGGCAATGAAAGGCTGTATCTGTAAAGAACTGTATAAAGATCTTATCTGGGGAAGCAAAGTAACCTGTGAATTCAGAAAAAAAGTAATAAAGATTTCTCAGAATCTGGGATTGCCGCAACAGAATTTTGAAGGCGCAAACTGGTTGATGGCTGTTATGGCATTGGAAACCGGAAGAAGTTTTGATCCTACCGTGGGAACGTTCAAATCAAATCAGGACGACAGCCGGAAAGGAGGGTATGTCGGGCTTATCCAGTTCGGGCAGGTGGCTTCCATAGACCTTGGGATTAAACGGAGCGAACTCATTAAGATGACTGCTGAGAAACAGCTTGACTACGTAGAAAAACATTTTTTACAGAAAAGATTTCAGGGAAAGCTGAAAACAAAGACAGATCTCTATCTTGCGGTTAATTACCCCAAAGCATGCGGCCACGGAACAGAAAAAGACTACGTGGTTTATGACAGTACAAAAGCTGCATATGATGATAATCCCATGTTTAAAAGGGAGTCTCACGAATTTTGGATTGATAAAAAAGGAAAAAAACGATATTACGAAGGAAAAGAAGGGAAGTCGTATGTATGGGAATTCGAAGAGGCCATTAATGATTTTTACAACGACGGAAAAGCATTTAAAACTACTGATTTCACCTGTCAGGACGTTAAAGCGACAACGTCGTCTTCCACCAGTCTTATCACCTACCATATCTACAGTGACGGAAGAATTGAAAAGAGAATTCCGAGAATAGTAAAAGAAGAAAATAAGAAAAAGTACAAGTATATTTATCATGATAAAGAAGGCACCTTACATGAACTGGGAACCTACGACATCATCCCGACCCAGATGGTAAATGGTAAAAAAGGAGTGATGGTAAATCTTATTAATTTTGATAAGGTGACCAAAACCTACAGTAAAGGAAGCTATCAATATACTTTTAATGTAGATTCGCCGAGAAAATATGTGAATGAAAAAACGCTGGCAAGTCTTTTTGGTGCAATGCTTGAAGTAAGCTATAATGACATCAGCTGTAACGGTTTCAGTCATTCAGACGGTTCCTCACGACCAAGTGTAAGCCATATCAATGGCAATAACGGAGATTTTAAATATTTAAGGAAAGATAAAAAACTGATGTTTGGCGATGGAACAAGCCTCGATATCAGCGCACATCCGGATATGCTGGATGATGTAAGACAGAATAAATGGAATGATGCGCTGTACAGATTCGGATGGAAAAGCATGTTGGGATGGAGTTACAAAAGAAACGGCAAAATAAACTATCTTCACCATTTGCCAAAGAATACCAAAAACCACCACCATCATCTGCATCTGCAGGGATACAGTCCAAATTTTAAAGAAATTAGAGAATGAAAATTTTAAAACTGATCATAATTCATCTTTTTGTTTTACTGTGTTTTTCTTGCACAAAGAATGCAAGCAAAAACGGAATTACGCAAAGCAACAGATTATCAACAGACAGTACATCTACAGAAATGACAAATAATTTACCCTACACTTCAGACCGTGTGCAGCCTTACTATAAACCCGACACAGATTCTACAGGCTATGTTGTAAATACTTCCTATAAAGGGTTGCAGTCCGACACATTTAACGAAAAGGACGCGTCAGTCCCCATTAAAGAAAATGACTTTGAGATCACACCCGGTCCGAAAACAAAATATTATACCCTGGAAACATTTAAATTTTCTGACCAGAATACAGCAAAGCTCATTATTTACAATACTTTTGGGGAGAATGATTCTAAAATTCTCAATGTTCAGCTGAACAGCTATTTCAATAATGTTTTAACAGATAAGCTTTTATTAGACTGCCGTTTTACTTTCGAGACAGAATATTTCAGAACATTTTCTATCAACAAAGATAGATCCATCACCATAGTAAAGCACTCCGTAGACAAGCTGGAATACAATGAGGCAGGAGATATTGTGGGAGAAAAAAAACAGGGAGATTCCGCGAAAGTAAGTGTAGAATACAACATTGACCCTACCGGGAAATTCATAAAAAAATAAGCAGAATATGAAGTCACTACTTTGCTTTTTCATATTATTCATCAATATGGTTTGTCAGCCTTCCGGAACCGGCAGGTTATCTGGGGAGAAAGACTGGATCGGAACTTATCACTTTTCTGCAAAAAACCGCGACGGCATGAAAACAAGTTTTGATATACAGATTATCAGACTCGATAATATTACGGTAAAATATATGAGCGATGAAGATAGGCCGGAAATTTATAAAAATATCAGGAGTAAATTTGTTACGAAAGACAAGATCAGTATTCCGTTCAGTCCGAAAGATAAAGATATGGGAATCATCTATGTAGAAAAGGTTGATAACGAATTTTATATCTCGGGAAGTCCCATTTACTTCATCAATCCCGGAAACGATGATCTTCCGTTAAAGAAAGTGAAATAATAAACTTTACAATACCATTTGGAGGTTGTGTTTTTCACAATCTCCATTTTGTTTCTCTGTTTTAATAAAACTTCTGAATCTTTTTCAATTTATTTAAAACAAAAAATATTGTCGGATTAAAATTTATGGTATTTTTGATCTAATCAATACGTCAAAAGTATACCTTATGATCACAAAAAAAATCATTGGAATTTGTTTACTGGCAGGGCTGTTTACCATTTCCTGTTCGAAAAATGAAACAAAGGACAAAACAATAAAAACAGACTCAATTTCCGTTTCTCAGCCTGCTGAAAAAACGGCGCTTCCTGTAGAGAAAAAAGAATCTTCAGGATTTGATGAACAAACAGAAAGTCCGGAAGAAAAGGACGTAAAAAAGACGATTTCCAAAACCTCTGTCGACGGCAAATTTGTTGCAACAACCTGTGAAGGCGGAAGATTTTCGATTGAATTTAAAAATACAGACGGGCAGTCTACATTCAAAATATTTGATAAAAATAAAGTTATTGCAGCAGGAAATGTATCTGCTGAAACCGATCAGAAAACAGGAGAAATAACCAACCTGGAAATCGGTGAAATCGGAGGGCTGTATCAGGGTGATAAAATCATTATCCAGAATTACGGCAATTATATGAACGAATTTGATCATTTTACGCAATGCGGCGACAAATATCTTGAATTCACGAGGCAGAAATAATTCAGTAAAAATTGACGGGCTAACTATTTTGTAAACTGAATTTTTTACGCTAAATTAGGTAAAGCCAAAAACAGAATATATGACCGTTCATTTTATACTTTCCGGAGAAACGCTGGAAAGGATATCTGAAGAAATTAATCTCGAAAACCCAAAATACCTTAAAGAATTTCACAATAAGCATTGTGCAAAGGAAGATATTATACATCGCGACCTTATCCCCGGAAGAAAGCTGCTCGTTCCGCATATCAATATAATACGCGAATACAACAGCCGCAATGACGCACCTTTTAAACACCCCAAACTTAATCCCGATATTCCTTTCGTTCCGGAAAATTTCAGCAGAATATACACTGTCACAAATAAAGAAACCTACGAAAACAGTCTCGAAAACCATGAAAATACCCTGTCATATACCGTATCGGTAAAATGGATCAGAAGTGAAAATGACTATCATATTTTTCATTTGTTTAAAAACAATTTCTCCGAAGAACTCGGAAGCATGATGGCAGATCTCGCTTCAGAATCTATACGATCAATCAATCCTGTACAAGTAAAAACCGACCTTAAAGGTAATATTCTCAACGTAGGAATTACACAGCAGACAAAGGATAACTTCAGAAAAATAAAGGAACGCCTGCACGATCGTTTTCCGGATCAGTACGCAAAAATATATCTTGATGAATTTGAAATGATTGTTCTCAATGAAGAGCTTTTTAATATCAGAATGAGGGAAGATATTTTTGTTAAAAACTATTTTGCGTCGGTAAGAAATCCCTTCAAAAACGGGAAAGCTTTCCTTCATCAGTTCGTCGGAGAAGAAAGTATAAAAATTAATCTTCAGCAGAAAGTACAGAACTCCGGCTACGACATCGAAATGGTGATTCTCCAGACACTTGAACAGCCGGAAGATGATTTCAGCTTTGCCGGTAAGTATACATTGCAAAACGATACAGGAATGGCCAAAGAGATCATTATTGACTATGCTATTTCTCAATTTGATGCTAAAAATTACAGTTCTTTTATCATGAAAGAGCTATCCTGAGGCCTATCAGCGCAGTATTGCCAAAAATATATTAAATCATTTGTAGTAGAATTACTACATCAAGTCGTAGTATTACTACAAAATATCAGATAGTGGTGAAAAAACTTTTATAAGAAGCAACATGCCCCTACCTTTGTTACACAATCACCGAATCACAAAATATTATTAACGATTAAAATTTACCATCATGGCAGCAAATTCAAGAGGAATTCTTAAATTCAATGGAGGAGAAGGTCAGAAACTGTTAAAGCTGAACTACAGCGTGTCAAGATCCACAGACGTATCGGGCAGAGTAGCTTCAGATCCTTCCAACGCAATCATCAAAGTAACCGTAGAAGCAACTGAAAAATCAGATATTCTTGAAAGTTTACTTAACGGAAAATACAAACCTACAACAGGTGAAATCACATTCAACAAATCTCACGAAGAAGGTACATTAATTACCTTAAACTGGGAAAACGGATACGTGATTCAGCACGAAGTAGACTTTGACGCCGTAGACGAAAACAGCATGCTGATAAGCTTCATCATCAGTGCAGAAACAATTGATTACGGAAACTCTAAGTATGAAGGACTTTGGCCTTCAAGCTAAAACTCAACGTAATTTAATATTCATAAGGTAAAGACCGTCATCACGAGGCGGTCTTTTTTACCGTTAACACCAGCGGTTTATTATGTTTTAAATAATATTTGCCCAAGCTAGGGCACATATTTTTTCCTCTCAAAAAAAACTGATATATTAGTAAAAAGGTAAAAGATTCAGCAGGTTATGGATTAATTTTTGCTGCTGTTAGCAAAAACATAACCGATGAAAAATTACTGCACCACAACAAAATATTAATTGAGAAAAACAATGGGAATACTAGTAACCAACGATACCGTAAAACAGCTGTTTCATATTGCACAGTCTATCGCGAAAGAAAATTATAACGGAACCTATGGCGGGCCTCATATTCTGCAGGCGTTAATGCACAAAGATATCGGTATTTCCGATTTTCTGAAAAGCATTGATAAAGATCCGGGATATTTTTACGAATGGGCAGATGTACGGATCGAAGATTATCCCAAAACTACTCATCTTCCCGATGAGGTTAAAGAGGACGAATCGGTAGATACCATCGTGGAAGAAGCAGATGACATCCGTCTGAAACTTGGTTTGGACGAAATAACACCAATTTGCTTACTGACAGCTATTGTAAAACCGCAGGTGGCATTTTCACTTCAGCAGCTGAAATCGCTGCCATTGAGAGAACATGAAATTTTCAACCTCTACAGAAAAGATACATCCTATGAAAACTCCGGAAATCAGGAGTTATCTTCTCTTTTTTCAAACGGATCAGATTATTCGGATCATTCTTTTCCTTCCATTAAAAATTATTGTGTAGACCGCACGGCACAGGCCAGAAAAGGAGAGCTTGAAAATATTATCGGAAGAGATAAAGAACTCAGAATGCTGGTAGAAATACTTTGCAGGAGAAGCAAACCGAACGTCATCATCATCGGAGAACCGGGCGTAGGTAAGACTGCTCTGGTCGAAGGTTTTGCCATTGAAATTACCAGGGGTAATGTTCCCGAAATGCTTAAAAACGGCACATTGCTTGAACTGGATACCGGTGCTCTATTAGCCGGAACTTCTTATAAAGGCGAAATTGAAGATCGTTTGAAAAAAGTAATCAACGAATGTAAAAAAATAGAAAAAGCAATTCTTTTCATTGATGAAATCCATACCCTTCTCGACCCTAAAGGCAGCATCGGAAATGTAGCCAATTTACTGAAGCCGGAACTGGCGAGAGGCGAAATCACCGTAATCGGGGCAACTACCCAGGAAGAGTACAGAAAAATTATAGAGCCGGAACAAGCGTTTAACAGACGATTTGAAGTACTCACCGTACATGAACCGGACGAGAAAACATGCGTTAAAATGATTGACGTTCTTCTCGATGGCTACAAAAAACATCATGGGATAGAAGTTGAAAAGACAGCACTTCCCGAATGTGTACGCCTTGCCAAAAGATATGCAAAAGGTAAAAAGTTACCCGATGCAGCGATTGATTTGTTAGACAGAACAATGGCAGCCATCAAAATGCTTGATGAACTTTCCGAAAAAGAACTCGAAAGCTGGAAAACAAAATATGACGAAATTCTCAAAGAAGAATATTTCGATGAAAAAGATAAAGCAGATGAACTGATCTGGACGTATAATTTACTGAGGGATAAAATAAGCCCGATTTTATGGGGATCGCTCAGTGAGCAGCCTCAGATCGACAATTCCATGCCCGTGGATCAGATACAGAAAACCATTGAAGATTCCTATGCGGAACTCTTGCAGCATGCCGCGAAAAAGAGGGAAAAAGTTGACCGGCTTGAGCTTGCAGCAGTAATGGCTGCGAAAACAAACATTCCGATAGGGAAAATACAGGCACAGGAAAAAGAAAAGCTTCTCAATATGGAATCGTTGCTCATGAACAGGGTTGTAGGGCAGGATCATGCACTGAAAATCCTTTCTGATGCTATTGTGGAAAACCGAAGCGGACTAAACAAACCGGGACAGCCAATCGGTTCTTTCTTCCTTCTCGGACCTACAGGAACAGGAAAAACAGAGCTGGCAAAATCAATGGCAGAGCTGCTTTTTAATGATGAAAAAGCAATGGTACGTTTTGATATGTCGGAATTTAAAGAAGAACATTCTGCAGCGCTTCTGTATGGTGCGCCTCCGGGATACGTGGGATATGAAGAGGGCGGTATGCTCGTTAATAAAATCCGTCAGCAGCCTTACACCGTGGTTTTATTTGATGAAATAGAAAAAGCGCATCATTCGGTATTTGATGTTTTTTTACAGATCATGGATGAAGGAAAGGTACATGACAAATTAGGGAAAGAAGGAGATTTCAGCAATGCATTAATATTATTTACCTCAAATATCGGAAGTGAAGAAATTGTAAAGCAGTTTGAAGAAGGCAAAGTTCCGGAATCATCTTCTTTGATGCAGATTATGTCGAATTCAGGTCGTTTCAGACCGGAGTTTTTGGCAAGAATTACGGAGATTATTCCTTTTGCACCAATTACCGAATCTATTGCTGAAAGAATTTTCAATATTCAGTTGAAATCCCTTCACACATCATTGACGAGATTGGGAATTGCCCTTAAAATTTCAGATGAAGCCGTGAAAAACCTTGCACTGGGTGGGTTCAGCAGTAAATATGGAGCAAGGCAGATTTCGGGAGTCATCAGATCACAGCTCGCAAGGCCGATCTCCAAAATGATTGTTCGGGAAGAAGTAAAAGCGGGGCAGACGATTCACGTAGAATGGAATGCAGAAGAGGAAAAATTAAGCTGGAAAGTAGAATAAATAAAACGATATACGTTAAATTTCTTATTTACGTTTAATAAATATATGAAACCAAATCTCAAAAATATCATCCTGACAGGAATATTACTGTTGTGCCCACACATTGTGGATGCACAGTTTCTTGCCGCCTCAGATACTTCGGAGAGTAGTGTGAGAAGATATAAGAGCATTATAAATTCCAACAAAGAAATCGTTGAATTTATAGAATATTCCCTTGCACAGAAAGGGCTTCCGAAACACCTCAGAAATTTGGCTTTAATTGAATCACATTTTAACAGAAATATCACTTCCGGAGCCGGAGCAGTGGGTGTCTGGCAATTTATGACTTCTCATGCCAATCAGTATGGCCTTACTCAGCAGAATAGAAATGACCTTTATAAAAGTACAAAGACTGCCGTCATTTCACTTAGCAATCTATACAAAAAGTACAACAATTGGATCACGGTAGTTGCTGCATACAATTGTGGTGAAGGAAATATTGCCAAGGCCATGGCCGCGGCAAACTCAGCTCAATATCATGTTTTTTATAAATTTTTGCCGGAAGAAACCATCAATCATGTTAAAAAATATCTGAACGCCTGCTACGCCACCGGAGAGCTGCAAAGCGTTTTGAGCAATTACAATTCTTCCAGAATGAATACCGTATTTTTTGTGAACGGTGGCAGCGGAAAAAATCTTGAATCACTCGCAGAAACAGATATCAATGCGGGATTTAATCTAAATATCATAGCCGATGAGCTTGATATGGATGTCAGTAAACTTCTTTCCTGGAACCCTGGGATTTCTGAAGAACTTCAGAACAAAGGCGAAGGGACGTTGTATCTCCCGAAAGATATTATGCCCGATTTTTTATTAAAGAAAACCAAAATTCTCTCAAGATCAATACGGGAACCTCATACACCAACCGTCAAACAGTAAGAACACCAAGCGATCATGTTTAACCTTCCAAATCACAGGTAATATGAAAACAGAATCTCAAAATATACCCAAAAGTCCTTCATTCCGTCCATCTCAGAATGCCGACGGAGTTTCGGAGAATCACCACGCAGGAATCAACAGACTGGTGAAACTTTCTCTTGTTATTGAAGGAAAAGTTATTAAATATTATAAACATTTTAAGCTTACTCAAAGTACAAAAAGGCATCACGAATTCAGTCTTACGCTGGCACATGACGCGTTAGGAGATCGGCAGACCCACACTCTTGAAGAAGCCAATAAATTTCTTGGAAAAAGGCTTACTGTTGTCATTTCCTATAAAGATATTGATAGCAGCCCGGAAAGAACATTCGTAGGAGTTATTACCGGAGTGGGCTTCAGCCAGGAAAGAATGAGTCTCGGAAATATTGTTTTAACAGGCTACAGTCCGACAATTCTATTGGATGGTGCACCGCATATTCAGAGCTTTGGAGGAGAATCACCCGTGAATATGGGCATTATCGCCAATGAAGTTATTAAGCAGGGTATTGATACCGGACGTTTTGATGTAAGGGTAGATACCAATGATTATTCGCAGATTATTTACAGCAGCCAGTACGACGAAACCCATTATAATTATCTGGCGAGAATGGCCGAAGCATATGGCGAACAGTTCTACTATGATGGAGAAGTGCTTCACTTCGGAAAATTGCCTCCTCAGAATAAGCCTATTAAATTAACCTACGGAAGCAGTGCCAATGATATCAGAGTAGAATTAAAAGCGGTTCATACAAAACCACAGTTTTATGGTTACAACAGCAGTAAAAATGAAAAGCTGACCTCCGGAGATACGCCGATTCAGCATGTGGGGGATCTCGCTAAGACCGCCTATTCCCACAACGAAAAAATTTATAAAACACCTGCACTTCAGGTTGCTCCTATTAAAGCATCAACACATCTCGATGTAGAATATTCACAGAAAAGCACTTCAGGAAGCCAGGCGGTTAATGTCTTTTCTTTATCAGGGAATACAACAGTACCGTTCTTACACCCCGGTTGTGTAGTAGATGTTCAGATGCGCAAAATAGATACCAACGAATCTTCATATTTTACAAGAATCATGGTTACGGAAGTCTCTCATGAAGTAGATACGCGAGGGCACTACACAGGAAATTTTGAAGGCATCGCCTCCGATACAGGATTTTTACCGAAACCGGAATTTACAGTTCCTAAAGCAGAGCCACAGATCGCGACAGTTATTTCAAATGCAGACCCCGAAGGACAGGGAAGAGTACAGGTACGGTTTGACTGGCAAAATAATGATACCACCCATTTTATCAGAATGATGAGTCCCGATGCGGGAGGAACCGACAAAATTACTCAGAACAGAGGATATGTTGCGATTCCGGAAGTTGGAGACCAGGTTATGGTGAATTTTGTACACAGTCATCCCGACAGGCCTTTCGTTATGGGAGGAATGTTTCATGGCGAAGTCGGACTTGGCGGGGGTGCAGATAACAGAGTAAAATCAATCCAGACCAGAAGTGGCCACAGAATTGTTTTTACCGAAGATGAAAGCATTATTATTACCGATAAATCAGGAAACGAAATCCATCTCGATACCACGGGAAGCAATATTACCATCACTGCTCCCGAAACCATGACATTGAATTGCAAGAATATGAACATCAACGTCGGAATGAACATGACCACCAATGTCGGAATGAATAAATCTGACACTATTATGGTTAATCATACAGAAAGCATAGGATCTATGAAATATCTTTCTACAGGTGCAGATTTCATGACCAATGTAGTCGGGAAAATGAGTCATTACGTGAAAGGGGACATGGAAGTATATGGTGAGAAAGAACATAAACTTACCTCTATGAAAGGCGTTCAGATCAATAGTGAAGGTAAGGTGGAACATCATTCGGAAAAGGAAGTTCAGAATAATAGTGGAGAGAAATCTAAAAATTATTAGTCATGAGCATTGAATACTTTGTAGAAGGCAAAACGGTTACCCAGACACGCGGTGATTACAAAACCTATGCTAAAGAAAACATAAGTCATACCAGTGCAGTTTCTGTAGAACAGAAAGGAAATCAGGCAGGTGTGAGCTACAATCCCTCCCAAAAAATCAATCCTTACGACAAGCCTGTAAACACGATTGATGTGACGCTGAATCTTTTTTTTGACGGAACTCTAAACAATAAAACCAATACACAGGCCGGTGGAAAGCAAGCCAAACCGAAGGGCAGCTATGATAATGATTTCAGTAACGTGGCCAGAGGTTATGATTGTATTGACCCGAATGCACAAAATCAGGTTGCCTATTATATTGAAGGAATTGGTACAGTAGATAATAAATCCGATAACGATACCTTATGGCTGTTCCCGGCTAAAGGCGCAGGAATGGGTATCAGTGCACGAGGAGTAAAAGCCAAAGCTACAAAAGGCTGCGTAAAAGGCGCAGAGGCAGTTCAAAAAAAATTTCAGGGTAAAAAAATTGATGTCCTCACGGTGAATGTTTACGGATTCAGCAGGGGCGCTGCAGCGGCCCGCCATTTTTTGCATATTGCCAACACAACTGCCAACTCACAGATAATTTCAGATAAGCAAATCCTCGTACATCCTCCGGAAGCTTACGAAAAATCGGATGCCGAACAAAACCCTAACCAATACATTATCGTTAACGAACAGGATTTCCCATTACTCAGATACGGGTATTTTGGTGCGTGTCTTATTCAGCAGAAGCTTCAGGTTAAAACGGTACGGTTTAATTTTGTCGGCCTGTACGATACGGTGGCATCATTTGGAGTTAATCATAAAGGTGCTTCATTATTTGGTTTCAGCATTATTGATGATGATTCCAAGCAACTTGGGTTAAATGCAGTAAGAAACGCATCATTCGTGCTGCAGCTTGCTTCGTCGGATGAGTACCGCGATAATTTCAGTCTTACCAATATAGACAGCGCAGGAATCAGGGGATTACAGCTTACCTTACCGGGAGTACACTCAGATATCGGCGGCGGTTATGTAAATAACCGTAACGAAGATGTTTTACTGCATGAGGAAATTAATTCCAGCAAAGAATGTGAAAAGTTCAGGAATATACTGATTGAGGAAGGTTGGTATGACCCGAAAGAGATTACCATTGAATCGAGTGTTATTCCATCCCGTACCGCCACTATAAAATATAAGCTTTGGGGAAAAAGAGATAAAGTATCTAATGAATATGATAAAGTATCACTGCACAATATGTTTTATTATTCAGAACAATTTGAAGTAAAATATGATGCAGGCTTAGTGGCAGATCATAAGATTAATGACAGTTTTATCTTCAAGGTCGGCGAAACGCTCAAAGCAAATTATATTGCTGCATGTAATAATTTGAGAAATGAATATGTAAAAGAATATAATGCAGGAAACCATCCTTCCGCAGGAGAATACATAAGCAGGGCAGGAAGTTATTCTTACATGGATTCCGGAATTGATATTAAAGAATTGCGGAAAAAGTATTTACACTGGTCTTCCAATCTCAATTCATTTGGTATGGGACCTAGATTTTCCGGGCCGAAAACGGCAGCAGAACGCAAAAGATATATATTAAATGGATAAATGGAAAACGCTTATTATTGCTCTGGGAATGCTCCAGTTGATGAACTGTCAGGATATGAAGAAAAAAGATATGCCTATGCCAACGTATGACGTACAGATTTCACACCCGTGGAACAATTATCTTATCACACCCGTTGAAGACAAGATTATTACACTGGAAGGTGTTCCTGCCGGCTTGCCGTACGGAAGTTCGTCAGGGACCTGGGGAGATTCGGGGAAAGGCTTTACAGAGCAGTCCGGAACGCCTATTGGTGCAGATATTGTCTACTTCTCCAGATACGAAGACACCTTTTATCATCTTAAAGCAGATTTTCCAAAGGATAAAGTAAAAGAATTGGCTGAGCGGGCTTATGCCAATAATGAATCCGATTCTTCAGATGAACCGTTAAAAGAGTTTATCAACATCAAAAAAGAACCCGACTATAATGAAAAGTATAATAAAGCAGGGATGTCTTATTATAAATTCGGAACACTGGTATTCGGGTTTGCCCCAAAGGGAATGGTGGTAGTGTGGTTTAAATTCGGATATGTTTCTTTACAACTTGGGGAGTTTCAGGCTGAGATTGTAAAAGACGATACGAAATATGCGGATAAGCTATTCTCAAAAATTTCGCAGACACGGGAAGAGATTAAAAAAAATATGTTCATCTCTGATGCGTCACCCCAGGAGTGGAAAAATTATCAGAAAAGATACTCATGGGCTCCCTATATTACTTCAAGCAACAAAGAATTCCGTTTATTTAAAACACAATCGGAATATTATAATGGAGAAAGGGAAATTATGCTCCGTCCGTGGGGAATAAAACCGCCGGTAAAAGAGAGGGCTGTTCCCAAAGAGATCACTTTTTTCTGGGAAACAGGAAAAGGACAGGCTTACGAAGGACGTGTTTTTTTTAAATGGCAAAACGTTAATGAACTTTTTGAAAAAGCAGGAAAAGATTTTAAACTCAATATTAAATTATCCCCTGATAACGGTAGCATGGAAATCATGATTAATGATCAGAAGGTTCCTGTAGACAGTACGAGAATTTATCCGAGCGATCTTAGATTTAAAGATTCATTCTAATCAAATTCTTTCTTCAAAAATCTGGAAGTTAAAAGAATTACATATACTCCGGCAGTGAATATCTTACTGCCGGAATTTTTTTTTAGGTGTGTGTTAATACAGCTTTAAAAACATCTTAAATAAATCCTAATATTTCCCTTCGGGGTGTAATTGTTTATTCGTTTTAAATTAATAATTAACGGTTTAAGTTTTTGATTAATAGTTAATTATTGGATCATTTATTTCTTTTGTAGTAGAATTACGACATCAAATCGTAGAATTACGACAAAAAATAAAATTAATATTACAAAACTTTCAGAATAAAAATTTCTACTCTATCTTTGACTCAACAAATCACAGAAACCAACCAAATCACAAAATATTATTAACGATTAAAATTTACAAATCATGGCAACAAATTCAAGAGGAATTCTAAAATTCAACGGAGGCGAAGGTCAAAAATTATTAAAGCTGAACTACAGCGTTTCGAGATCAACGGACGTATCTGGTAGAGTAGCTTCAGACCCATCAAACGCATTGATTAAAGTTACAGTGGAAGCCACTGAAAAATCAGACATCCTTGAAAGTTTACTCAACGGAAAATACAAGCCTACAACAGGTGAAATCACATTCAATAAATCTCACGAAGAAGGTACATTAATTACATTGAACTGGGAAAACGGATACGTGATTCAGCACGAAGTAGACTTTGATGCCGTAGATGAAAACAGCATGCTGATAAGTTTTGTTGTAAGTGCCGAAACAATTGATTACGGAAACTCCAAATACGAGGGTCTTTGGCCAAGCAGCGGTAACTAATCCCTACAATCATCTTAGTAAAAATAAAATTGGTTACAGAATAGCTCAGCTCGTTGGAGTAGCTATTCTGTTTTTTCTTTTCTGAAAACTAAATTATTTCAAAACTTTAGCAATGGCATATCCGAACAAAAAGAGATATGAAGAATTTATTTGATGATCATCAGGTAAATTTTAGCATGTAAAATAAAACACACCAATCAATCAAAATTTTAAGGCTATGTTTCAAGATGATAACACCCCGAAAATACCTTCATCCGGCAGAACATCTCCTGCTATGCAGTCTCCGCAGAATATCAAAAAAATGGCTGAAGACCAGGCAGTAAATCAGGCAGCTGAAAAAATACAGGAGAAAACAAAAGGTCCTGTTGGTAACACCATACAGAAAATGTCTCAGGTTCAGGCTTACAATGGAGTTGTACAGGGCACTTCCGGCATGCTCCTCAATCAGAAGCTGCAGCCCAATGCCCCTACTCTGGTAGAAGATAAAGTATGGTCTCAACAGCCGACTTCAAAAATACACAATGCCAAAGCCATTCCTGCCAGTCAGATCCAGGGAATAAACCGCGTTGTGAAACTGGATATTGTAGTCGAAGGAAAACCGGTAAAACATTTCAAACATTTCAGCCTTACACAAAGCGCATCCAGACATCATGATTTCAGTTTAATGCTGGCTCACGATACACTGGGAAATGCCGAAAATCATAATCTTGAGGAAGCGCAGAGCTTTTTAGGAAAAAGAATTACCGTTACTTTCAAATATAAAGACGTAGAAGATGGTCCTGAAAGAAGTTTTGTAGGCGTTATTACGGAAGTTGGCTTCAGCCAGGAAAAAGGAAGTCTTGGAAATATCGTTCTTACAGGCAGCAGCCCTACTATTCTTCTGGATGCCGCACCCCATATCCAGAGTTTTGGAGGTGCTCAGGAAATAAGTCTCAACAGTATTGCAGATCAGGTCATCAAAGAAGGACTCGGCAGCGGGAAATTTGATTTCAGGGTAGATGCGCAACATGGCAATCTTCCTTATAGCTCGCAATATGAAGAAACGCATTACAATTATCTGGCAAGAATTGCAGAAGCATATGGCGAGCAGTTTTACTATGACGGTGAAGTACTCCATTTCGGGAAACTTCCGCCACAGGAACAGCCGGTAAAACTCACCTACGGAAGTAGTGTTAATGATGTCAAGATCAGAATGAAAGCGCAGCACGTTAACCCAAGCTTCTATGGATATAACAGCAGCAAAAACGAAAAATTAACCACCGGAAGCTCAAAAATCACCCATACTTCAGACATCGCAAAACGGGCCTACGAAATCTCAGAGAAAACATTTACCACACCTTCATTGAGGGTAGCACCCATAAAAGCAGTTTCTTTTATGGATGTGGAAACTTCCCAGAAAGGAACTGCAGGAAGTAAGGCTTCAGATGTTTTTATTACCTCCGGTACAACAACAGTTCCGTTTCTTTATCCGGGCTGTATTGCAGATATTGAAATGCGGAAAACCGACAGCAATGAAACCTCATATTTTACCAAATTGATGATTACCGAAGTATATCATGAGGTCGACGGCAGAGGATATTATACAGGGAAATTCGATGCAATTGCTTCAGATACAGGTTTTATACCCCGTCCGGAATTCCAGTCCCCGAAAGCAGATGCGCAGTTTGCCAAGGTAATTTCCAACACAGATCCTCTTAACCAGGGAAGAGTTCAGGTACAGTTTGACTGGCAGAACGGAGCTGCCACAACAGAATTTATCAGGGTAATGACTCCCGATGGTGGTGGCAGCGAAAAAGTTAGCAAAAACCGGGGATTTATGGCTGTCCCTGAAGTTGGAGATCAGGTAGTGGTAAACTTTGCGCACCAGCATCCGGACAGACCTTTCGTAATGGGAGGGATGTTCCACGGCGGAGTAGGCGGTGGTGGCGGCGCAGGAAATAATGTCAAAAGTTTAAGCAGCAAAAGCGGACATATCATCAGCCTCGACGATGGTGGCGGTATGACCGTAAGAGATAAAGATCAGAATACCGTTTTCCTTGACGGCGCAGGAAATATCAGCATCGACAGCAAGATTTCTATCGCTCTTACCTGCGGAAGCAGCTCGATTGTTATGGATAAAGACGGAAATATCATGATTAAAGGCAAGGAAATTATGGTTCAGGGAGATAATATAGGGATCGCAGGAACGGCGAGTATTGGAATAGGAGTAGGCCAGGAAGGCGGAAATCCCACTTCAGGAATTGGTATTGAACCTACAACTCTGGATGTAGGAACAACTACGCTCTCTATGGGTGCCAAAACAGAAGCCAACCTCAGCAGCGCAAAAATCAACATCGGTGGCGGAAGCGAAACCAATATCGTAAGCGGAACGGTAAAACTGAACTAATGTAAATACGATGAACCCGGTAGATTTAGAATTGGTTAAACTAAAAAGAAAGTGGCAGCAGGTCGTTAAAAGCAACCCGGAAAAACCTATGCTCATAGCCTTAGGTGAAAAACATGAAACTGATCTTTTCGATGGGTTTATCAAGTCACGATTATCAGAAGATTATGACGGTGAAGATATTTTTCTTGTTCACTATCAGGAATTTAACGGGATGAATTCTTTTGGGCAGGCTTTATGGGAAGAGTGGAAAGAATATTATGAAATGCTTGAGAAAAGTGAAGAAGACATTCCGCATTGGGAATTGAATTTTACCGATCATCAATTTAAAACCGATGCATATAAAGCTTTTTTTCCGTTGCTGGAACTAAAGAAAAACTTTTCCAATATTAAAAATTCGCAGATCTTTTTGTACATCGCTCCGGTAAGAATTAGTGACATTACAGAACTATCTATCTGGATCAAAGAATGGTGCAGCCTTTCTGAAAACTCAGGAGTTCAGGATATTAAGATTGTATGGGCAGAACATCATACATACAAAACTTTACCCGAAAATTCTTCAGCGCATAGTTTCAGGGTTGAGGTAGATATCCATCAGCTGATGCAGAATACGGCAGCCCACACCAACAGGAAAAAAAACAGCGCCGATACAGATTTTCAGCAACAGATTCTGATTGCCAGTAATCATTTAAGCAAAGGAAGATTCCGGGAAGCTGAATTCGCTCTTAACAAAGCTGTAAAACTGGCTGGAGAACAAAAGAATAAGCAAGGTGAAATTTCTGCCTATTTTATGTTGACACAGGCTTATATCGCCGATAAGAAAAAAGAAAAAGCAGAAGATACGTTCCGGAAAATATTAGAAGAAGTAGAACCCGATTCACCATTGGAAGTACAGATGTACATGAATTACGGAAGTTATTGCCTGGGAAATTCTAAAAAAGCAAAAGCAGAAAAAGCATTTGAAAAAGCCGCCGAAGTAGCGTTGAAAATCGGGGAATATGCAATGGCTATCGAGTGTTACAGAATTATCGGAACATTGAATGACAGTCTTTTAAGTAAAGATAAAATGATCGAATATTTCGAAAAATGTATAGAAATAGCAAGATCTATGGAACCGTCATCAAGAGCATCAAGCAGTCTGAAGTTCGTTGCTTCCATGTTGTTGATCAAATACGAAGGGGATACAGAAAAGAAAACAGCACTGGATCATGAAATGAAAAATTACTTTGGTGAAGGCTGGATAGTAAATGTTGAAAAACCAAAATATGATTAATTCTTAGAAATTTGACTATTAAAATTATTTAAACTTAACATTGAGTTCTTAACAGTTTAATAAAATCTGCGATTAATTTAATACCAAATCACAAATATCATGGCAGATCAGAATAAAATAAAAAAAATAAAGGTTGCGAAGCCAGATATGAATCCTGACCGATCCGTGAGGGTGAATGCGGATGTAACATCATTCAGCACAGAAAAAACGACACAGGGCTGGAAAAACGGAATGAAAAATAATTTCGAATCTCTGAATCCTGTATCAATGGCCAAATCGGTAGCAAGCCAAGATGGTGAACAGTCGCAATCAGGCGGAAGTGGTGGCGGAGGAGAAACTTCGGTAACAGCAAAAAATGCAGCACCGCAAAGTAAAGTGAAATTGATTAAAGTTAATACTCCGGCAATTACACCCACTGCAGTTCAGCACACCAGCAAACATTTTGATATCGTTCTCGCCATTGATATCCACTGGACGCTAATTCCGCCACCACCTTCATTCATGCTCATTCCGCTGCCATTGCCGCATCCTTTCATTGGGATTGTTTTCGATGTGATGGATTATATTAAGTTTACCATCCCGATACCGCAGTTTATCAGAAATTTAAAGCCCGATCTTCCGGAGGGAATTCCGATGGGAGGTTCCATATACGTTCACGGCAGACATAAAGCGACCACTACTACCAGCGTCATGGGAGTAGTGATCCCATTCCGGCATGTTACTTCTCTTATTCCGGTATATATGATTCCTTTTCCCCAGGAAGCGCCACACGAAGGAGAAGTGTATTATGGTGCACAAACGGTCTTGGGGCAGGGAAGTAAAATGAGCGGAAACCAGCCGCAGCAGGTTCTTACCTGTATGGGATTGCCCTTCGGGATGACCATGCTTCCTGCTATGCCGGATAAACCTAAAAAAAATCCATTGGCCTATTTTGCGTTTTATAATAATTTTTCAAGTTTATATATTCAGATCAATACCGGAGGGCCCGTTCTTGTGGGGGGAGCGTTTGTTCCGCATGTGTATACGCCCGGAGAAATGCTCATGCGTTTTGCAGGAATGGCTCTAATGAGAGGCCTTACCAAAAGCCTGGGAAAAGGAGTTACGAAATTCAACCATTTTCTGCAGGGAAAACTCGGTAAAAACAACCCTGTTTCAAAAGCATTATGTAAAGTTGGCCTGGAACCGGTAAATTTTGCTTCCGGAGCCATGCTCTTCGAATGGGATGATTTTAAGATTGATGCAGGAACACCTTTGGAATGGACAAATGTCTGGTATAGCGACAGACCTTATACAGAAGGAATTTTAGGAAACGGAATTTTTAATTCTCATGATCTTTATATTGTTCCAGATGAAGAAGATGAGGTTGCAGCATGGATTCATCCTGAAGAATTGCAGCCGATGCCGGTACCTGTTCCGCAAATCGGGGAAAAATTAACTTACTACCGAAGTCAGAAAATCTGGCAGTACCGCCCGAGTGACAGCATTTGGATTATCAGAAAAGGAACGGATATATATACTTACAGACGTTTTCATCATCACACGGAAGGAAGCATTTTTAAAGTGATTAAAATCGAATACGGCGACGGAACGGTCCGGGAATATGATTATGAGAGCAATCATGTTGTTCTGAAAAATATCAAAGATGCTAAAAGCGGTTTTACAATTGAAACCGTTATTCACCCTGAGCTTAAAAAGATTACGGAAGTTTATTATTGCTATAAAAACAGGAAAGACCTCCAGGTCCGTTATCAATATGATGAAAGAGGAAATCTTACACATATATGGGATATGCACAATAAAGCGATCATTTTCGAATATGATGGGCAAAACAGGGTGATCCGGAGAACCAACAGAAATGGAATGAGCTATCACTGGGAATATGATAATAAGGACAGGGTCGTTCACACGAAAGGTTCAGACGGTTTTATGGAGGGATTTGTACAATACAATGATGAAGAAAGCTTTACCGAAGTTATATATCCAAGACAAAATAACAAAACCGAAAGATATTATTACGATGAAGACCTTTTGGTTTACAAGCAGGTAGATGGAGAAGACGGTGAAACCTGGTACGATTATACTTCCCACAGCGAATTAAAAATGATAGGAACTCCTGAAGGGAGAGTTCAGGGATATACCTACGATGAATGGGGAAATATTAAAACGTTTCATAAAGCGGACGGGGAAGAATACCACTATCAGTATGACGAATTTGGACAGATAACTGCCCGTTTTTCGCCTTCAGGTACCTCAGAAATATGGAATTATGATAAAGAAGGAAGATTATTAAACTATACGGATGCTGCTGAAGAAACTGTTTTTTATGAATATTTTCAGGATGAAAAACTTCCGATAAAAATTACGAAACACGAGCTGGAAACCAATCTGGAATATAATCAGAGAGCTCAACTGGTAAGGCTTACCGATACTCTCGGAAACGAACAGTTCTGGAAATATGATGATTACGGAAGACTGTTGCTGTTCAGTCCGAGGCCTTTACACAGAACCTCATGGAAAAGAGATAAAATGGGAAGGGTAATTGAGGTCAATGAACAGGGAGAATTGCCTTTACAACTTCGTTATGATGCTTATGATCTTCCCGTCTATGCCACAGACGGAAAGGCAGAATGGCTGATGAGTTATACACCGATGGGAAGCTTAAAAAGGCAGGTTCGCAGAAATGCTTTAACCTTTAAAAAAGAAGAAACTCTATTTTTCGGCTATAATGCTTATGAAAACCTCATGAGCATTACTAATGAAAAGGGCGAAATATATCATTTTGAAAGAAATAACAAAAACGAAATAATCGGTGAAACCGGTTTCGACGGACAACGGAAATTCTTTGTCAGAGATAAGGACGGCCTCATTACCCAAAGCAGGAAACCGGACGGTAAAAATATTTTTTACGAATATGATTTAGGCGGAAGATTAACCCAGATCCATTATCCCGACGGAACCTGGGAAGCCTATCAGTACGATACTTCAGGAATGTTGATAAAAGCTGATAATGAAAACAGCAGCGTAAGTTTTCAAAGAAACAAATTAGGTCTGGTTACTGTTGAAAAACAGGGACAACATTCTATAAACTATGAGTATGACGATAAAGGAAATCTCATCAGATTAAACAGCAGTTTGGGCGCAGAAATAGACTATTCATACAATAATTTCGGACAGCTCAAAACTGTTCAGGCCATTACCAAAGATATTTATCAGCCCTGGAAGATGGATTTGAATGTCAGCAGTGATGCCAAAATATTTTCCCGTAAAATGACAGGAGGTATTGAAAGTGTATTTGAGTTTGATCATATTGGCATGCCGGTAAATCAGAAAGTTACGGTCAATAAAAAAAACACAACTTTCCATAAAGAATATCATTGGGCACCCGGAAGCCGGTTGTTACAAATTTTAGATCGGGTTACAGGCGGAAAAACAAGATTCGATTATGATGCCTTCGGAAGCCTTGTTGCAGCAGAATATTCAAATGGTGAAATCCAATATAAAAGCCCCGATGAAACCGGCTGTATCTACGAAAGTCCCAAAAGAACCGACCGTATTTATGATAAAGGCGGAAAGTTAATGCGCGATAAAAACTGGTTTTATCATTACGATGAAGAAGGAAATCTGTTATTGAAAAGTAAAAGGCCAATCAATGACGTAAGAACAGATCATGAAAAAGAAGAAAACGCTCACCCTTACTATAAAACGATCGCAGAAGACTGGCTGCAAATGCACAAACGGCGCGATGAAAATGACTTACCGGATGTTAATAAAAATTCTCCTGACCCTATTCAAAATCCCGAATGGCAATCCGGTGACTGGGCCTATTGCTGGAACGCCAACGGGATGCTGGGTAAAGTAAAACGACCGGACGGAAAAGAAATCAGTTTTGAATATGATGCTCTGGGAAGAAGAACTTCAAAAATTGGAAACAAAAAAATAACGCGGTATATTTGGGATGCAAATGTTATCCTTCATGAATGGAGTTATGACCTTCAAGAAAGACCAAAAACTTTTGTTGATGATGAAGGAAATGTAATTGCCGAAAAAGAACCTTTAGAAAATATCATTACATGGATCTATGATGAAACAGGTCATTATCCTGCGGCAAAAATTGAGGGAGGAAAAAAGTATTCCATCATTAATGATTATTTGGGAACTCCTGTTCAGGCCTACAACGATGTAGGGGAAAAAGTATGGGAACGGGAGCTTGATATATATGGAGAAATAAGAAAGGGAGACAATAATTTTATTCCGTTTCTGTTTCAGGGACAGTATTATGATGCGGAAACAGAGCTTGCTTATAACCGTTTCAGATATTATGATTTTCAGGCCGGGAATTACATTTCCAAAGATCCGATAGGGTTACGGGGAGGTTTGGCACTGTATGGCTATGTTCCGGACTCTAACCTCTTTATCGATATCTTCGGGCTTGGAAAAGAAAAGAACAGATGGCTTAATAAAGTAAAAAAAGACGGAACCCCTTATAAAAAACCAGGACCTAAATCAAAAGGAACGGGTGACCATAATGCCAAAATTGAAGAAATTATACAAAGAGAATCGGCAAAACCGGGGGTAGAACACATTGGCGGAGGTTCCAAAACGGAAATCATTATTGATACAAATGGCGGGCATAAGCCTATAAGAAGAATGGATGCTTCTTTTGAAAGAGCTGATGGAAGTGTGTATCATATTAATGTAGGAAAAACACTGGAAGATGGGAAAACAGGAGTTATAAGAGAAAGATTAGCTTTAGAAGATGTTAAAAATGCAGGCAAGGAAATTACCTTTGAAGGATATGGAAAAGCCTCTGCCTATAAATAAAATATATTATCGTATGTCACAATTAAATTTAGTAATGTCGCTAAAGGATTTTTATCCGTATATTGAAGAAATTATACAAAAAAATAGCGGAGTTTTTTATATAGAAAATAAAAAAAGTGCAGAAGATATCTTTATCGAGAAGGTAAATGATGACTATAATAATAAAATAGATAATGACCGGGAGAAGTTTCTGAAATTTTTCATCCTTTCCCAGGATATAGAAGTTACAAAAAGCAGAATATATAAAGATGACGTTGCTCCTTTTGTTATTGTGGGAGAAGGCGGCCGCGAAACAAAAGATAGTGTAGAACGCATCAACTTGAGAATCCTTTCAAAAACAGCTGAAAAAAATACAACCAAAATTTTCAATGCTATAAAAAATAAGCTGAAAAAAGATGACAAAATAGGAGTAGGAGTGAAGGGCGGATCAAAGCTTCATGACGATTACTTTTACGAGAAAGATCTTGTAGGAAAGAAGATATTTAAAACGGAATTTCACAACGATAAAGCGCCCCTTATTGAAGTAAAATAGTTTCTTAAATCTATTTTCAGGCAAAATCCAAAAAGTTAATAAATGTTATAAATTATCATCCATGCGCAAAATTTATTACCTTTAATATCATTTAAAAATAATAAAGTATGGAAGCGTACAATTTTGAAACGGCAATCAAACCCTTTTTTTGGGTAGCCTCAGAAAAGACTTTTTCAGTATGTTTAAATGCAGGAACCTACAAACCCGAAATTTTCGAATGGCGAAAAGATGAAGGCTTCGAAGGCAACGGATACGATTGGGCCTCACTGGCGAAAGTTTTCGTAGAAGAAAAAAGACCTGATCTTGCAGATGAAATCAAATTTGATCCCGAAGCCGACATGTTTTGTGCCTATTCCAACAACCCGGAACGCTTAAAAGAATTTGTAACTGACTTTAAAAAAACCTGTGAAGATGAAATACAGATTCAGGACCTCTTCCTGAAAGCAGAAATAGATTAAAACGAAAGGCCTCTGTGAGGTCTTTTTTTATGTAATACAATATTTGTAAAATCAGATATATTCATTATTTATTAAATCTTAGAGCCTGTAAATGCTATGCAATAATTTTTATAGCTTTCTTAATTTTTCTAAATTAAATAAACTTTATTGTTTTTAAATTTAAGCCAAATATATTATTACAGAAGTGAAATACCTTGATAAACGAAGTGGCTTTAAAATATTTGTCAACATCCCGAATAAATTCAATAAGTTTGCAACAGCTTTCGCAAAAATACCGCCATGTCCGGAAACATTCTCATCATTGATGACGAGATCAAGCTCCTCAAATTATTAGGAATGATTCTCTCCCAGGAAAATTTTACCGTAAAAGAAGCTTCTACCGCACGATCTGCCATGACAATGCTTGAACAGTACGAATTTGATGTCGTATTAAGTGATGTTCGGCTTCCCGATGCATTCGGAGTAGATCTCGTAAAATCAATCAAAACAAAATACCCTCATCTTGAAATCATTCTGATGACAGCCTTCGGAAATATTACCGATGCAGTTCAGGCCATGAAAAACGGCGCATACGATTATCTGGTAAAAGGTGATGATAACGAAAAAATCATTCCGCTGGTATACAAAGCTTTAGAGAAGGCCAAAGACAACACCTTACGGAAGGCACAGAAAAGCAATTCTCAAAAAGGATTTGATGCCATTATCGGGAAATCGCCGCTTATCCTTCAGGCTAGAAAGCTGGCAGAAAAAGTTGCCGTTACCGATGCCACTGTTCTGCTCACCGGGGAAACAGGAACGGGGAAAGAAGTATTTGCCAATGCCATTCATCACGAAAGTGAAAGAAAGAAAAATAATTTTGTAGCCATTAATTGCTCTGCTTTCAGCCGCGAAATTCTGGAAAGCGAGCTCTTCGGACATAAAGCCGGATCATTCACGGGAGCAGTAAAAGATAAAAAAGGTCTGGTGGAAGAAGCCAATGGCGGAACTTTATTTCTGGATGAAATCGGTGAAATGCCCATTGAGCTGCAGGCTAAATTGCTGCGTGTTCTCGAAACCGGGGAATTTATTAAAATGGGTGAAACCAAAGTTTCAAAATCTGACTTTAGGTTAATTGCCGCAACAAACCGTAACCTTGAAGAAGAGATAAAACAGGGAAATTTCCGTGAAGATTTGTATTTCCGGCTCAATATTTTTGAAATCAGGCTTCCGTCACTTCGTGAAAGAAAGGAGGATTTAAAAGCGTTGGCTAAAAATTTTGTAGATGTTTTTTCTCATAAACTGCACTTATCCAATATTCAGATTACTCCCGAATATTACAAAACATTGGAAAAGAACAACTGGAAAGGAAATATCCGAGAATTGAGGAATACGATTGAAAGAAGCTTAATCCTGATGAACGAAAATACTCTTGATGTGGATAGTCTTCCGCATTATTCCGAAGATGTTTCTTCTGAAAACGATTCTTTCAGCATAAAATCTCTCGAGAAGGAACATATCCAAAAAGTCCTTCAATACACAAAAGGAAATAAAGCCGAAGCTGCCAGATTGCTGGAAATCGGTATCGCAACACTGTACCGCAAACTGGAAGAGTATCATTTGAGATAAATGTTAATTAAAATCAACGCTGTAGATACCAGAATTCTTGTATTTCTAAAATAAGTGAAACGCCTTTGTTTATCTTATTTTCAGGTTGTTAAAATTAATTTTTGTCTTTCTTTGCGTTTCAATTATCACTACGTTGTACAAAGTTTTATAAAAAATGGTCTTTAGTATAGAGAATGAAGAGCATGTTATTGAAAATAATAAACAATTAATTGATTATCATTTGATTATAACTAATTTTAAAATACATTGAAAATTAAACCATTAAGTTTTAGTTTAGAAGTTAAGAATATATAAGAGAAGCTTTGCTTTAAACTAAAAAATGCCTTAAAAATACAGGAACATAATTTTAGTCTTTTTTTTAAGAAAGAACATATTAGTTAAAAAATAAAACCTATCATTTTAATAACGAGTCTATCATTTTGATAGGCTTTTTTGTTTTTTGACATATGAATAAAATTGATTAAAACATTTATTTACAATCAATTAAATCAATCCAAACAACAATGGACTTTCTTTTGGCATTGTCAGTCTGAATAAAATATTTATAAAATGACAATTTCAAGAAAAACGTTCAGAGAACGGAAATGTTCAAAGCTGAGGCTGCTTATAGTAGCTTATGTGCTGTTTACTTTATTAACCCTAATTGTTGCCGTATGATGCTGCTGATTTTAATTTTTCTGAGTGCCGTATTATTCTGGATCTCTTACAAATCCGTTGAATTTTTTGATAAAATATAAAAATTATGTGGAGTCTATTTTTCCTATCCGTTATTGCCTTTGTGTACATCTGCTATGTATTAATAAAACCTGAAAAATTTTAACCCAAAATGATGAACACAGAAATTTTAGGCATTATTGCCATGTTCACGGTTACCTTAGTCATCGGTATTTTTCTCGGGAAATATATTGCTGATGTTTACGGCTACAAAAAAACCTTTTTAGACAAAATTTTTCAGCCCGCTGAAAATCTGATCTATAGAATTTCGGATATCAATCCGAACAGGCAAATGACCTGGAAACAGAATATGTTTGCGATGTTAACCATCAATTTTGTATGGTTTATTCTTGCCTTTTTTATTCTGCTGAATCAATCCTGGCTTCCTTTAAATCCGGATGGAAATCCGGACATGTCCCCCGACTTAGCCTTCAATACCGCCATCTCTTTTTTAGTTAACTGTAATTTGCAGCATTATTCGGGTGAAACGGGCGTCAGCTATTTCAGTCAGTTGTACTTAATGTTCCTTCAGTTTGTCTCTGCTGCGACAGGAATGGCTGCAATGGCTGTTCTATTCAAAGCTTTCAGAGATAAAACGACAACAGAACTGGGGAATTTTTACGATTTCTTCACCAAATCTGTGATCCGTATTTTATTGCCTCTAAGCATTGTGGTTGCTTTCATCCTTTCCTCAAACGGAAGTCCGATGACTTTTGAAGGAAAAGACCATATCACTACTCTGGAAGGCGATAAAATAGAGGTTTCACGAGGTCCGGTTGCTGCTTTTGTTGCGATTAAACATTTAGGAACAAACGGAGGCGGATTTTTCGGAGCCAATTCAGCGCATCCATTGGAAAACCCGAACTACACGACCAACATGACGGAAATGATTGTACAGATGATTATTCCTTTCGCACTGGTTTTTGCCTTAGGATTTTATCTGAAGAAAAGAAAACTTTCCTGGACGATTTTTGCCGTTATGACGATTGGTTTTCTGGCCTTAACTGTTCCAAATGTTATTAACGAAACCAACGGAAATCCTCTCATTACTCAAATGGGAACAGATTCTCATCTCGGAGCCATGGAAGGCAAAGAGATCCGTTTCGGAAGTGCCGCTTCAGCATATTGGAGCATAGCCACAACGGTAATTTCCACAGGATCGGTAAATTCAATGCACGACAGCACAATGCCGCTTTCAGGAATGAATGAGCTTCTTGCAATGATGATCAACTGTTTCTACGGAGGATGCGGAGTCGGTATTCTCAACTACTTCATTTTCATTATTCTTGCCGTATTCATTAGTGGATTAATGGTCGGAAGAACACCTGAATTTTTAGGCAAAAAAATTGAAGCTAAAGAAATGAAGATCGCCATGATTGTGGCTTTATTTCATCCTTTTCTGATTCTGGTGGGAACGGCTTTAACGGCTTATCTGCCTGAATTCGGAACAAAAACACTAAACAATCCCGGTTTCCACGGCTTTAGTGAAATGCTGTATGAGTTTACTTCATCATCTGCTAACAATGGTTCCGGCTTTGAAAGCTTGGGCGACAATACTCCATGGTGGAACATCTCCACAGGAATTGTGCTTTTATTATCCAGATTTATCCCGATCATCGGTCCGGTAGCCATTGCAGGATTATTAGCTCAGAAAAAATACATCCCGGAAAGCTCAGGAACGCTGAAAACAGATACTGCCACTTTCGGATTTATGACGTTAGCCGTAATTCTCCTGATTGCAGCGCTGTCCTTCTTCCCGGCTCTTACTTTAGGCCCGATCGCGGAACAGCTTCAGTATTTTTCTAAATAAAATTTTCACAAAATTAAATCAATAGTCAACCATTAAGCGAGTTGGATTTTGAAAAAACATCACTTTTCATACTTTAATAATATTATCCATTTTAAGTTTTCAAGATTTGGTTTGTCTTAATGGTCATATTGGTTTCCAATGATAACACTTTCAAAACAAAATGAAAAATCAATCTCAGACATTGTTTCAAAAAGATTTGGTAAACGAAGCCATCAAACAGTCTTTCGTAAAACTGAATCCGAAAATCATGTTTAAAAATCCTGTCATGTTTCTCGTAGAGATCGGAACGGTTGTCATGCTTATCGTGAGCCTCTTCAGCCTTACCGGAGACAAGTCTCAAGGCAGTTTCAGCTATAATTTTTTAGTATTCGTTATCTTATTTTTTACGGTTTTATTCGCCAATTTTGCCGAAGCCATTGCCGAAGCAAGAGGGAAAGCACAGGCGGATACTTTACGAAAAACCCGTGAGGAAACTCCCGCAAAAGTTGTTATCAACAACAAGCAGGGATTTCAGGTGGAAACTGTCATGAAAAAATCTGCCGAAATGAAACTGGGCGATGTTTTCCTGTGTGAAGCCGGAGACCAAATCCCGATGGACGGTGAAATTATAGAAGGGCTTGCAACCATTGACGAATCTGCCATCACCGGAGAAAGCGCACCCGTTATCCGTGAAGCCGGAGGTGATAAAAGTTCTGTGACGGGCGGTACAAAAGTACTTTCGGACAGAATAAAAGTAAAAGTAACCACAAAACCGGGAGAATCTTTTTTAGATAAAATGATTGCTCTTGTGGAAGGCGCTTCCCGACAGAAAACACCCAACGAAATCGCACTCACTATATTATTAGCAGGATTTACGCTGACTTTTATTATCGTTACCGTTACCCTGAAACCTTTTGCAGACTACGCGCAGACGCCGATTACCATTGCGGCATTTATCTCACTTTTCGTTTGTTTGATTCCCACAACGATTGGCGGTCTGCTTTCTGCAATCGGAATCGCGGGAATGGACAGAGCTTTGAAAGCGAACGTGATCACCAAAAGTGGTAAAGCCGTAGAAACCGCTGGAGATATTGATGTTTTGCTTCTGGATAAAACAGGAACCATTACCATCGGAAACCGTAAAGCAACCCAATTTCATCCTTCAAATGGAATTCAGCTTAATGAGTTCATCAAAGCTTCTGCATTAAGTTCCGTTGCGGATGAAACGCCCGAAGGAAAATCGATCGTCGAATTAAGCCAGTTAAAAGCCGAAGACTTACTCGTTCCCAATCCGGCATACATTGATTTTACGGCGGAGACTCGAACTTCAGGAATCGATTTTGAAAATACAAAAATCCGAAAAGGAGCGTATGATACCATAAAAAGACTGACAGAAAAAGCAGGCAATAGTTTCCCTTCCGAAACACAGGAAGTTGTTACCAGAATTTCCGAAAACGGAGGAACTCCTTTGGTGGTTTCTGTGAATGAAAAAGTCTGGGGCGTTATCGAGCTTCAGGATATCATCAAGACCGGAATTCAGGAGCGTTTCCAGAGATTAAGAAAAATGGGAGTGAAAACGGTAATGGTAACCGGTGATAATCCTTTAACGGCAAAATTTATCGCTGAGAAAGCCGGAGTGGACGATTTTATTGCCGAAGCAAAACCGGAAGACAAGATGAACTACATTAAAAAAGAGCAGCAGGAAGGAAAACTGGTTGCCATGATGGGCGACGGAACCAACGATGCTCCCGCACTTGCACAGGCCGATGTAGGCGTAGCGATGAACAGCGGAACCCAGGCTGCCAAAGAAGCAGGAAACATGGTAGATTTAGACAATGACCCTACGAAACTGATTGAAATTGTGGAAATAGGAAAACAGCTACTGATGACCCGTGGAACATTAACCACCTTCAGTATCGCGAATGATGTAGCCAAATATTTTGCCATAATTCCGGCATTGTTCATTACGTTTATTCCGGCGCTTCAAAAGCTGAATATTATGAATCTTCACAGCCCTGAATCGGCCATTCTATCAGCGATTATTTTTAACGCCATCATTATCCCGATCCTGATTCCGTTAGCGTTGAAAGGCGTTGCCTACAAACCCATCGGAGCCAGCGCATTATTGAGAAGAAATCTTTTAATCTATGGTCTGGGTGGAATCATTGCTCCGTTTATCGGAATTAAACTCATTGATTTAGTTATAAGTCTTTTTTATTAGGCTAAAAGTTTGAAGATGGAAATGAAACGTAATATTTTAACTTCCGTCATCCTTCTTCCATCTTCCATCCATTCAACTCAAAAATTTAATTCAAATGAAAAATCATATTATATCCGCGTTAAAGCTCACACTTATAATGCTTGTAATCGTCGGGATTTATTCAGGAATCGTTTACGCAGGTTCCAAAGTTTTACCGACTCAGGGAAATGCAGAAATCATCAATTTTAAAGGACAGAAATTTTACGCCAATATCGGACAGAAATTTACATCTCCGAAATATTTTCACGGCCGTCCTTCTACGGTAGATTACAATGCGGCAGGAAGTGCGGGAAGTAACAAAGGCCCAAGCAACGAAGAGTATCTTCAGACCGTACAGAAAAGAATTGATACTTTAAAAATGATGAATCCTGAAATGAAAAACGTAAAGGTACCTGTAGAATTGGTAACGTCAAGCGGAAGCGGCCTCGATCCTGATATTTCTCCGGAAGGTGCTTTGTACCAGGTTAAAAGAGTGGCAAAAAACAGAAATATCAGTTCAGAAAAACTCCAACAGCTTATCAGAAATCAAACAGAAACCTCTTTTTTCGGTCCGTCAAAAGTAAATGTATTACAACTAAACATTGCTCTGGACCAGCTTAAATAAAATCTTTATGAAAAAATATATTGCGGCATTCATCCTTTCAGGACTTTTTTTACCGAAGGCACAGAATACAGACTCTGCAAAAACCGATGCCAAGCTGAAAATTTTCGCTTACGCTGAAGTTTTTTACACCTACGATTTCAATGAACCTTCAGGAGGCAACCGTCAGAACTTTTTGTACAGCTACAACAGGCACAATGAAGTTAATCTCAATTTGGGCCTGATTAAAGCCAATTATGAAAACGACAGGATGCGCGCTAACCTCGCTTTAATGGCAGGAACGTATGCACAGGATAATCTGGCTGCGGAACAGGACGCTCTGAAATATGTAAATGAAGCCAATATCGGGATTAAAATTTCCAAAACAAAGAATCTGTGGATCGATGCAGGGATTATGCCGTCACACATTGGCTGGGAAAGCGCAATCGGGAAAGATAACATCAATCTTACCAGAAGCCTCGCGGCAGAAAATTCCCCATATTTCGAAACCGGAGTCAAAGTTTCTTATACTTCGGATAACGGAAAATGGTTTCTGAGCGCTCTTGTTTTAAACGGATGGCAGAGAATTGCAAAAGCGGAAGGAAATAAAAGTCTTTCTTTCGGGCATCAGCTAATCTTTAAACCCAATGATAAGATTACACTGAACAGCAGTTCATTTATAGGAAATGATAAACCGCAGGATGATAAAAGAATGCGCTACTTCCACGATCTCTACGGAAATTTTCAACTGACGGATCATTTCTCAACGACTTTGGGTTTTGATATCGGAGCTGAACAGAAAGACAAAGGAAGTGAAAGCTATAATATTTGGTATTCTCCGAACCTGCTGATGAAATATCAGTTTGACAATCAATGGAGCCTTGCAGGACGTGTGGAATATTTCAGCGACAAAAACGGAGTGATCATCGCTACGGAAACGCCTAATGGATTTCAGACTTTCGGATATTCTTTAAATCTAGATTATCAAATCCTGAAAAACGTGGTTTTTCGTACGGAAGCAAGAGGATTTAATTCTAAAGATGCTATTTTTATGAGGAATGATAATTTCAGACAGGGAAATTTCTTCATCACCACCAGTTTAGCAGCCTGGTTCTGAGAGAAGTATTAAGTCTAAAGCCGGAAACCTCACAGGTTTCAAAAACCTGTGAGGTTTGTAATGACTTTGATAACTATAATAATCCTTTAAAATAAAATTAAAACAATAAAAGCCATGTCTTCTTCAGCAAAAGATTTTTTAGAACTCATCCAGAAATCACGAAAAGGGAAATTTAAAATCTACATCGGAATGAGCGCGGGTGTGGGAAAAACCTTCCGGATGCTTCAGGAAGCACACGCACTTTTGCGGAACGGAATTGACGTGAAAATCGGCTACATTGAAACCCACGGAAGAGAAGAAACTGTTGCTTTAACAGAAAGAATCCCCGAAATACCGAGAAGATCTTCTTTTTACAAAGGCAAAAACCTGGAGGAAATGGATCTTCAGACCATTATTAATATGCATCCCGAAGTTGTTTTGGTAGACGAATTGGCGCATACCAACATCGAAGGTTCCAAAAATAACAAACGTTGGCAGGATGTTCTGGAAATTCTCGATAACGGAATTAACGTCATCAGCGCGATGAATATTCAGCATATTGAAAGCCTGAATGAAGAGGTAAAAAAGATCACCGGAATAGAAGTCTCGGAACGTGTACCCGATAAAATTCTGGCTCTGGCGGATGAAGTAGTAAATATTGATTTAACGGCCGATGAACTTCTTACACGTCTGAAAGAAGGAAAAATCTACAAAAAAGAGAAAATCCAAACAGCTTTAAGCAATTTTTTCCAAAGCGGACATATTCTACAGCTTCGTGAGCTGGCTTTAAAAGAAGTGGCCACCCATGTTGAAAGAAAGGTAGAAACAGAGATTAAAACGGAAAACTTCAAGCCGGTAAAATTTCTGGCATGCATCAGCAGCAACGGGAAAATTGCAAAGAATATCATCCGCAAAACTGCAAGACTGGCAAGCTATTACAACAGTCCGTGGACAGTTCTTTACATCCAGAAACCATCCGAAAGCCTTGAAAAAATCGCACTGGATAAGCAGCGTTATTTGATTAATAATTTTAATTTAGCAGAGGAATTGGGCGCTAAAGTAATTCGCCTGAAAAACAACAGTGTACACAAAGGAATCCTGGATTATGTGGTTGAGCACAATATTACCACGGTGTGTATGGGAAAGCCGCATGCAAAATTATGGCAGAGAATTTTCGGGTACAGCTGGATCTACACCTTAATGAACCGCCTTAATGAACGGCAGACCGATATTATTATTTTATCCTGAAATCGATGAAACTAAAAACAAAACTTACCTTAGGTGTTGGTCTTCTTTTTCTGCTGATTGTCCTGCTTTCAGTAATGGGATCGGTCTACATTAATAAATTAAAATCCGATACCGAGAAAATTCTGAACGCCAATTACAACAGTATCGAATTTTCAAAAAATATGCTTCTCGCTCTGGACCGCATCAGTACCGATAGTGCCGTAGCCGTGCAGGCGTTTAAGAAAAACAACCAGCTTCAGGAAGAAAACCTTACGGAATTCGGTGAGAAAGAAGCGACCCAAAGTCTCAATATTCATTTCAACAGTTATCTTAACAGTCCGGATGCCGAAAAAGAAAAACTTATCCGGGAAGACCTTGTAAAGATCATGACCCTCAATATGAAAGGTATTGAACGGAAAAGCGATTTAGCAATTATCACTGCAGAAAATGCAACCTTCTGGATCGTAAGTTTGGGAACGGTATGTTTCCTGATCGCTTTTGTGTTGTTGTTTAATCTTCCGCAAACCATCGCGGAGCCGATTAGCCAGCTCACTTTCAGTATCAGGCAGATTGCCAATAAAAATTACAGCGAAAGAGTGTACTTTAAGGGCAGTGAAGAATTCAGTGATCTTGCCGAGTCATTTAACATAATGGCTGAAAAGCTTCAGGAATATGAAAGCAGCACCCTTTCTAAACAGCTGATGGATAAGAAACGTATTGAAACCCTGGTCAACAATATGCATGATGCCGTAATCGGTCTGGATGAAAATCATTTCATCTACATGATCAATGATGAAGCTTTAAAAATCACCAATTTAAATAAAAATGAAATTATCGGGAAAACCGTTCATGAAGTGGCGGTGAATAATGATCTGATAAGGGAACTGCTGAAAAATATGGATCATCCTCAGAAAGATCCTATCAAAATTGTTTCCGACCGTAAAGAAAATTATTTTGAGCAGGAGGTTATTCCGATTAATATTGTAAAAACGGGTGAAAAAGAAAAGAAATACATCGGAAGAGTGATTCTCCTGAGAAATATTACGCCTTTCAAGGAGCTTGATTTTGCCAAAACCAATTTTATCGCCACGATTTCTCATGAACTTAAAACTCCGATTTCTGCTATTAAAATGGGGGTTCAGCTGCTGGAAAACCAAAAATTCGGATCACTGAATGAACAGCAGAGAGAACTGGTAAAAGGCATCAGCGAAGACGGCCAGCGCCTTTTGGATATTACAGGGGAACTGCTGAATTTATCGCAGGTGGAAACCGGAAATATCCGCCTGAATATTGAGCGTTGTTCACCGAAAGATATGGTTCAGGCAGCGATAAAAAATGTGGAAAAACTTGCGGAACAAAAAAATATTTCTCTGAAAATGGATTATGAGCTTGAGGATACGGATCTTGTGGCTGCCGATTTTGATAAAACGGTCTGGGTTATTAATAATTTTCTGAGCAATGCGATTAAATATTCTTTTCAGGACGAAAGTATTTCTGTACATGTTGAAAGAAAGGAATCATCAATACAGTTCAGCATTACAGACACAGGGAAAGGAATTGATGAAAAGTACCACCGCCAGATTTTCGACCGTTATTTTCAGGTTCCCGGTGAACATCAGAACGGAACCGGTCTCGGACTGGCAATTTCCAAGAATTTTATTGAAAAACAGCATGGTGAAATTGGAGTAAAAAGCGCACCGAACCAGGGAAGTACTTTTTATTTTCTGTTGCCGGTGGTTTAAAGAAAATTCTTATTTTTGAGCTGAAATACTCTCAGTATAAAAATGTCATGAATGAAATCAATTTCTATTCAAGCAAAATAAAAAGTCTAATTCTGCTCATTATATTCTTTGCTTTTAATTACTTTTTTATTTATTTCTATGAAGAACTTAAATATAAAAGTTATTTTATAATACTTATGAGTCATCTTGTGTTTATATTTTTTTGTTTTGGTATCATATATTCTATGATCCTTCTATTTCGTAGAAGACCATTGCTTACTATTAATGATAATGAAATTATTATTTTTAATCCTATTAGGAAAAAAGTATTAGTACCTTTTGAAGATATAGCAAGTTTCTTTATAAGTTCAACTTATTACAGAGGAATTAAAACTTCGCATCAAATAAATATTGTGATGAAAGACGAAAAACAGAGAAAGGATAAAATAATCAAGACTATTCTACCACGATTTGGAAACGTACAATATGCAATACAATCGGATCTATTAAATATTAAAACGAAAAAACTAATCATCATTCTAAATTCATATCTGAAAAATAATAATACTATATTGTAATAAAAATGAAACCTACCTTTTTTTCAACCCCTCAGGAATTTAGAAAATGGCTTGAAGAACATCATCAGGCTGAAAAGGAACTGTTGGTTGGATTTTACAAAGTCGGAGCCGGGAAACCGTCCATAACGTGGCCGGAATCGGTGGATCAGGCATTGTGTTTCGGATGGATTGATGGCGTGAGGAGATCGATTGATGAAGAAAGCTACAGCATCCGTTTTACACCGAGAAAGCCGACAAGCATCTGGAGTGCCGTCAATATCAGAAAAATGGAGGAGCTTACAAAAGCGGGCCTTATGACAGAAGCCGGAGAAAAAGCTTTTCAACTCAGAAAAGAGCATAAATCGGCGGTTTATTCGCATGAAAATGAAACGGCTACACTGAGTCCGGAATTTGAAGAACAGTTTAAAGCCAATAAAAAGGCATGGGAATTTTTCAACAATCAGGCGCCGTCTTACAGAAAGGTCATGTTGCACTGGATCATGAGGGCAAAACAGGAGAAAACGAGATTATCAAGGTTAGAAAAGACAATTAAGGAAAGTGAAGCGGGAAAAAGAATTTCATTTTATGGTTGAATTGATTTGACAATCTGTTTTAAAAATCTACAAATATTATCCTAACTTTGAAGCCTTAAACAAGAAAAGATTAACAATGCATACAGACACATTAGATTTTTGGGTAGGAAATTTCAACAGTGAAGAAGATTTTTATGATTTTGTGGAAGAAGATGAAAGCTATTATCTCCTTGAAGAATCTGATGATACCCATATTTCAAAATTTGCCGCTTCTCAGGATGTAGTGTGGCTCAACCACGATTTTGTAGAATATGGTTTTGAAGGCGGAAATAGAACGATTTATGAAAAATTTGCTGAATATTCTTTTGCCGAACAATGGCTTCCGATACTCGTGAATAGACTTAACGAAATCAATCTGAAATTTGAAGTCAATGCCATCATCTTCCTCAATCAGGGCCAGGTTCCGAAGCCTGTTTCCGTGGAAAACGACTTTTTCTCATTGACGTATGTCGGGGGTATTGAATTTAGTGCGTAAGCTCTTTTAATCTGTGCTTTTTTACCTTAGCTTTACCATAAATTAAATCATGGTTTCCAGAAAGCTGCTCACAATTAATATTGTTGTTGTACTGTTGCTTATTACAGCGCATACTTTAGGCGGCTATCTTATTATGTATCCCGTAAAACCGGACTTTTGGACGGTTGTGTCGGAAAGCAGGCCGCAATACCTTTTAATCGCTTTAGCTTTGTTTGCCTTGATTGCCTGGTTAATTAGTCATCTGAGAATTAAGAATGTAAAGCCTGAAAATAGATTTCTTTTAGTATTTACCGTACTCTGTGGTATATTGTTAAGCTATGTTATATATTTTGATGCAGCTACTTACATGTCAACCCGAAAAGCCATTAAAGAATCTGAAAATGAATATATTCAGCAGGCAAAAGAAGACATCAAAAAAGACAAAATTATGTACCGGTTTGTAGGTGGACTTGCTATTCCGGAATATGATGCAAAAACGCAGAATAAAATGGACAGTATCCGGAAAAAATTCGGGATAAGCTATTTCAATACAGGCTGCACGGTTGATGTGACTGATCTTGAAGGACAACAAAAATATGAAGAAACGGTAAAACCTTATCTCGAAAAAAGAAATGGTAAAGGCTGGGAAGAAAAGATGAATAAGGAAATTGAAAATTTAAGTATCTGTAAATAAATAATAAGAATTACGGAATCCCATAAGTTTATTAGAGTTGTGTAATATAAATTTGTTGTAATAAAACAACAAAATCATGAACTCAATTAAAAAGATTATTTATTTGTTAGCAGCTTGTCTTGTGATAATTTCATGTTCAACAAATTATTACACTGTTTTACTGACAGAAGATGCTAAAATTTACACATCCACAGATTCATCAAATGTGGTAACGATTGTTCCAAAAGATACTCAAGTATTTATTTCGCCTAAAGCAAATAAAAAGAATTATAAAAAGATAAAATGGGCAAATTATTCAGGGTGGGCATATAATCCTGTCTATACCACTTATAGCAATTATAGTTCCGATAACAGTTCTTATGGTTCACCCCATTACAGATCAAGCAGTACATCTTCTTCTAGTGGAACAGTCCATGTAAGAGGTTATACCCGAAAGGATGGGACTTATGTAAGACCTCATACAAGAAGTTCCCCTTCAAGAAGAAGATAATTATGAAAATGCTTCAGCAAACTCAGCAGGACATTGCTAAACTTCACTGTTTAAATGAACAGTTAGTATTAGCGTTGTCATGCTGAGCCTGTCGAAGCATCTATACTTTTAAATCAATGCGCTTCCAGCCAGTTATTCCCGACACCCACTTCTACCAATAACGGAACCTGCGTTTCAATAGCATTTTCCATTTCCATTTTAATGATGTTGGTAGCTACTTCAATTTCATCAGCCGGAGCTTCAAAAACCAATTCGTCGTGCACCTGCAGCAGCATTTTTGTTTTTAATTTTTCTTTTTCCAGTTCTTTTTGAATTTTTATCATCGCTACTTTTACCACATCGGCAGCACTTCCCTGGATAGGAGCGTTGACGGCATTTCTTTCAGCATGTCCGCGAACCACAAAATTATTGGAATTGATATCTTTCAAATGACGCTTTCTTCCCAGAATGGTTTCCACATAACCGATTTCACGGGCTCTTTTTACTTGTTCTGCCATATATTCCTTCAATTTCGGATAGGAGGCATAATAGGCATCGATCATCTGTTTGGCTTCACTTCTGGACAATCCGGTCTGCTCTGCAAGCGCGAAAGCGCCCTGCCCATATAAAATCCCGAAATTCACGGTCTTCGCCTGGCTTCTCTGGATTTTTGAAACCTCTTCCAGCGGAATATTAAACAGCCTTGCCGCTGTTGAGGCGTGGATATCTTCTCCGTCCTGAAAAGCCTTGATCATATTGTCTTCTCCTGAAATTTCAGCAATAAGACGAAGCTCGATCTGTGAATAATCGGCAGAAATAATTTTTTTACCTTCTCCCGCCACAAAAGCACCACGGATCTGCTGACCTCTCAACGTCCTGATCGGAATATTCTGAAGATTCGGATTGACACTCGCCAGACGGCCCGTTGCGGCAGTAGTCTGTGAGAAATTTGTATGAACGCGGTTGTCTGATTTTTCAATCTGTGACGGTAATGCATCCACGTATGTTGATTTTAATTTCTGATACGTCCTGTATTCAAGAATATGCTTAATAATCTCATGTTTAGACGCAAGCTTCTGCAGAATATCTTCCGAAGTCGCATATTGTCCCGTTTTGGTCTTCTTGGCCTTCGGGTCCAGCTGAAGCTTTTCAAAAAGAATATCTCCCAGCTGTTTCGGGGAATTGACATTGAATTCTTCCCCGGAAAGTTCAAAAATTTTCGCTTCCAGCTGTCTCAGGTCGTTTTCCAGATCTATACTTTCCTGGGCAAGCCATTTCTCATCAAGTGAAATTCCGGCCAGTTCCATTTTAGCCAAAACTTCCATCAGAGGCATTTCTATATTGAAGAACAGATCTTCTAAATTTTCTTTTTTAAGCTGCGGGGCAAAAAGCTCATACAGCTGAAAAGTTACATCGGCATCTTCTGCCGCATAATCCGTCTGGGTCCTGAGATCCGCATCCCGGAAATTTCCCTGTTTCTTTCCCTTTTTACCGATAATGGTTTCAATGGAAACCGGCTTATAACCCAGGTACATTTCGGAAAGATAGTCCATTCCGTGTCTTCCGTCAGGATTCAGGAGATAATGTGCGATCATCGTGTCGAACATCGCGCCTTTCACCGTGATATTATATCTTCTGAGGATTTTATAATCAAACTTTAAATTGTGCGCTACTTTGATGACATCTTCCTTTTCGAAAAACGGCCTGAAAATTTCCAGTGTCTGCAATACTTCACCCTGATCTTCCGAAAGGGGAACATAATACGCCAATCCTTTTTTGTAGCTGAAACTCATTCCTACAAGCTCGGCTTCGAGTTCATTAAGAGAAGTGGTTTCAGTGTCGAAGCAGACTACACGCTGTTTTAATAAATTGTCGACAAGAATTTTCTGGGCTTTGGGATTACTGATAAACTGATACAGGTGATCATTCTGCTCAATCGTAGATTTCGTTGAGGTAGCCTGATCCAGCTCTTCATAAGTGGCAAAAAGATCGAGCTGTCCCACTGCCTGCGCTACTTTTTGCTGTGGTGTTTCGGCAACGGTAATATCAATCTCTGCAACGACAACAGTTCCTGTTGATGAAGGGGCAAATGCACGGTAAAGATTTTCGTACAGTCTTCTGAATTCTATTTCGTCGAAAACTTCTTTTACTTTTTCAAAATCCGGAGTTTCCAGATCATATTGTTCCTGATGGAATTCAATAGGTGCATCACAGATAATGGTGGCCAGCTTTTTAGATAAAATTCCTCTTTCTGCTGAAGCTTCCACTTTTTCCTTTAATTTACCCTTTAGCTTGTCGGTATTGGCCAGCAGGGTTTCAATATTTCCAAATTCTTTCAGGAATTTCATGGCTGTTTTTTCACCCACGCCCTCAAGGCCGGGAATATTATCCACAGAATCTCCCATCATTGCCAGGAAATCGATCACCTGTTTAGGATCTTCAATTTCGTATTTGGCTTTAACTTCTTCTACACCTAAAATCTCAATATCGCTGCCTTTAAGTCCCGGTTTGTAAATTTTTATTTTATCTGTGACCAGCTGTGCAAAATCTTTGTCGGGAGTTACCATAAACGTTGTATAGCCTTCTTTTTCTGCTTTACAGGCAATGGTTCCGATCACATCATCTGCTTCATATCCCGGAACGCCCAAAATAGGAATATGCATGGCCTGCAGAATTCTGTGTATATACGGGATAGCATTTTGTATGGCTTCCGGCGTTTCGCTTCTGTTGGCTTTATATTCAGAAAAATCTCCCGTTCTTATGCTGGCTTCACCCACATCAAAAACCACTGCAAGATGAGTAGGCCGTTCCCTTCTGATCAATTCGATCAGGGAATTGGTAAATCCGAAAATAGCTGAAGTATCCAGACCTTTGCTGGTGAGTCTCGGATTTCTGATCAGAGCATAATATCCTCTGAAAATCATTGCATAAGCATCGATCAGGAATAATCTTTTATCTTGTGTTGCGTCCATATTGTCCATAAAAAACAAATATAAGAAAAAGAGTTCTTTTAATAGGGAAATGTGGAAAGGATTAACCGGAGATATTCTTTGTTATTTTTTAAGAATACACTTTCAAAAACCACTCTTTTTGCTTCAATGTTGAACCTTTCAGGTTGGCTTTTGAGTCTCTTAGACTCGTCGTTGAATCTTTTTGCCTCGTTATCGAGTCTTTTAGGCTGGTTTTTCATTCTTTTAGACTCGTCGGAGAGTGTTTTTGATTCATCATTGAGTCTTTTAGACTGGCTTTTCAGTCTTTCTGATTCATGGTCGCATCTTTTTTGCTCACCTTTAAGTTTTTAAGCTCAGGCAATCAAAATCTTCAAATTCAGACTTAATCTATTTTTATATCAAGAGTCTTGTACATGAATGTTTATGTCTTTAATAACGTACGTTAATCTGGTAAAACATAGAGAGTTCATTTTCTATTCCTTACATTTGTATAGCATTCTGATTTGAGAATGAAAATGATTGATATGACAGATAAAAAATACAATGAGACAATTCATAAAGATAAAAATTACGAATACACTACCATCTCCAATGACGAAAACAACGTAAGAATCTATACTTTGAAAAACGGGTTAAAGGTTTTTCTTGCCCAAAATTTTGATGCCCCCAGAATCCAGACCTATATTCCGGTACGTACAGGAAGCAATAATGACCCTGCCGATAATACCGGACTGGCACATTACCTCGAACATATGATGTTCAAAGGTACTTCAAAACTCGGGACTCAGGATTGGAAAAAAGAAAGTGAATTGCTGAGCCGGATTTCAGATTTGTACGAAGAACATAAAGCAACTTCTGATCCTGAGAAAAAGAAAGAAATTTACCGCAAAATAGATGAGCTGTCCCAGGAGGCAAGCCAGTATGCTATTGCCAATGAATATGATAAGGCAATTTCTTCATTGGGTGCTACAGGAACCAATGCCCACACCTGGTTTGATGAAACGGTCTATAAAAATAATATTCCTAATAATGAACTTGAAAAATGGCTGAAGATTGAAAAAGAAAGATTTTCAGAATTGGTGTTAAGACTTTTTCATACCGAACTGGAATCGGTGTACGAGGAGTTCAACAGGGCACAGGATAACGATTCCAGGTTGGTTCAGTACGAGCTCATGGATGCTCTGTTCCCAACCCATCCGAACGGACAGCAAACGACCCTTGGAAAGGCCGAACACCTGAAAAATCCTTCGATGAGGGCTATTCATAAATATTTTGATGAATACTACGTCCCGAATAATTATGCAATGGTTTTGGTGGGAGATCTTGATTTTGATGAGACTATTAAACTTATCGATCAGTATTTCGGCACGATTCCTTACCGCAAATTGCCTGAGAAATATCCGGTTGTCGAACAACCGATTACAGGAATAGTGGAAAGAACTGTGAAGAGTCCTACAACGCCGAGAGTTCAGCTCGCCTGGAGGACCGAAAGTTACGGAACAAGGGAAGCGATGCTTGCCGATATCGTCGCCAATATTTTAAGCAACAGGGGAGAAGCGGGATTGATAGACCTGAACATTAATCAGACCCAGAAACTGCTTTGGGGACAGGCGTATTCAGTGGGATTAAAACAATACGGGTATTTCTCCATTGTTGCCGTTCCGAAAGAAACACAGACCCTGGATGAAGCAAAAAATCTCGTGATGGAACAGCTCGAATTGGTGAAAAAAGGAGATTTCCCGGACTGGATGCTTACTGCGATCATCAATGATTTCAAAGTTCAGAGGATGAAAGCGCTGGAAACCGCAGATGGGCTTGCCACCAATCTCTATGATACCTACATCAAAGGCAGAACCTGGGAACAGGAACTGAATGAAATGGATGAATATGCCGCTATTACAAAAGAAGATGTGGTAGCTTTCGCCAATGAATTCTTCAAAGATAATTATGTAATTGTTAATAAAGAAAAAGGAACTAACGATAAGCTGATCCGTGTAGAAAATCCGGGAATTACCCCGGTAAAAATCAACCGTGAAGCACAATCTGAGTTTCTCAAGCAGATTTTAGCGGAAAAAACAGAGGATATCCAGCCTGAATTTATCGACTATCAGAAAGAAATCCTTACCGACACGATTAAAGATAAAAAACTGAGCTTTGTGAAAAATAAAAGCAATGATATTGCCCAGGTACATTTTATTTTTCCTTTCGGAAGCGATCATGATCGTGATCTTGGTATTTCAACACAGGTTCTTCAGTATCTGGGAACAGAAGAATTTTCGCCGGATGAGCTTAAAAAAGAGTTTTTCAAAATCGGGATTACCAATGATTTTAAAACCACCAACGACCAGCTTACCATTTCACTACATGGTCTTGAAGAAAATATCCCGAAAGGAATAGAGCTCCTGCAACACTGGTTGAAAGAAGTACAGCCTGATCAGGAAATTTACAATCAGTTTGTGGAAACGGTGCTGGAAAACCGTGCGGCCATAAAAAAGGACAAAGCCCGCATCATGACGGCTTTAACGAATTATACCAAGCTCGGGTCTTTTTCCAGATTTACAGATATTATTTCAAAAGAAGAGCTTGAAAGCAGCAATGTTGAGGTGTTTACGGAAAGAATGAAGAATTTATTCAGGTTTCCATATCAGATTTTCTTTTACGGACGGAATTTTGAAAATTTTAAAGATTATATCGGGAAATATATCGAGCCGGAAAGCCTTGCTATTCCTGAGCCTAAAAAATATCCTGAACCTGAAACTACCGGAAATGTGTATTTCACCAACTATGACATGGTACAGATGGAAATGACCAAAATCGGAAGGGGACAGATGGTAGATACCGGCAATTTCGGGAAGATCAATGTATTCAACGAATATTTCGGGAGAGGACTTTCTTCTATTGTTTTTCAGGAAATCCGTGAGAGCAAAAGTCTTGCATATTCTGCCTACGTTTCCTATGCTGCCAATTCCGAGTTGAACCATCCGGATTATATCACCACGTATATCGGGACACAGCCGGATAAGCTACAGATTGCCGTCGATACACTGGCTGAGCTGATGGCCGAGCTTCCTGAAGTCCCGGCACAGTTTGAAAATGCCAGAAATGCGGCACTGAAACAGATTGCCTCCGCAAGGATTACCAGAACCAATATTTTCTTTAATACCCTGAGACTTAAAAAGCTGAATATTTTCCACGACTTCAGGAAAGACATTTATCAGCAGATTGAAAGCTTAACCTTTGAAGACGTGAAGATGTTTTATAACAATTATATTAAAACGGTTCAGTTTAATACGGCCCTTATCGGAAAAAGAGAAAACCTGAATATGAAAGCTGTTTCTCAAATGGGAGCTTTTAAAGAAGTGACTTTAAAGGATATTTTTGGACATTAAAAATTTAATAAAATAATCATAAGCTGCCGCGCGATTCCATCGCGTGGCTTTTTGTTTTTATTTATCTTTTATAAATTTTTATCTTTATCAAAACATACATTGATGAGTAGAAATTACAAATTCCATAATCCCGAAGGGCTGTATTTCGTAAGCTTTGCTGTTGTCGGCTGGCTGAATGTCTTTATAAAAGATGAATATATAGAGCTGCTGTTGAAAAGTTTAAGATTCTGTCAGAAAAATAAAGGAATGGAAATACATGCCTGGTGTATTATGCCCAATCATGTACATTTGGTTTTCCGAAGTGTGAATGGCCAAAAACCGGAGCTTTTATTAGGCTATTTCAAAAGGTTTACCAGCAAGGCCGTTGTTTCAGCAATAAAAGAAACGCAAAAGAACCCAGAAACAAATTCTTATTAAACTTTTTCCTGAAAGAAGGTTTAAAAACATCTAACGTCAATCAGTATCAATTTTGGAGACATGATAATCATCCAATTGAGTTATGGAGCAACAGAGTAATCTGGCAAAAGATTAATTATACCCATAAAAATCCTGTAAAAGCAGGACTTGTAACAAATGCGGAAGAGTACCGATACAGTAGTGCTATAGATTATGCCGACGAGAAAGGGCTTCTGGAGGATATAGTTGTTTTCAGAATGTTTAATATTTAGGTTTATTTATTTCGCGCGATACAATCGCGCGGCAGCGGTGTGTTATTTGACTAAACTGCAGGTTTGTAATGTTTTACGCTTTTTGATTTATATAAAATTCTTGATATATGTTTATAATTTATTTCAAACAAAAAATCCCGAAAAAACTTTCGGGACTTTGATATTACTTTATTAAAAACTATTTTACAACTTTCATTTCATTAATCAGCCACTTGGAATCAGCAAATTTATCGATGATGAAAAGAATGTATTTCGTATCGACCATGATATTTCGGCTGAATCGCGGATCGTAGTTGATGTCACTCATCGTTCCTTCCCACTGTCTGTCGAAATTTAACCCTACAAGGTTTCCATAAGCATCCAGTGCCGGACTTCCGGAATTTCCTCCCGTTGTATGGTTGGTTGCAGTGAATCCTACAGGAACATCTCCTGTTTTATCTTTATATTGGCCGAAATCTTTTTTATCGTAAAGATCGATCAGTTTTTTAGGCACATCAAATTCATAATCTCCCGGCACATATTTTTCCATTACCCCGGCCAAGTGAGTCTGATAATTATAGGAAACGGCATCTCTTGGCGAAGAACCTTTTACTTTTCCATACGTTACACGAAGAGTAGAGTTGGCATCCGGAAAGAATTTTCGGTCTTTATCCGTTGCCATCTGTTGAGCCATATAGGTTTTCTGCAGCGCATCAATTTTTGTCTGAAGAGACATAAACTGAGGATCAGCCTTGGTCATGTACGTGTCTCTCATGGAAAGAAAAATCTGGTAAACAGGATCTTTTTTCAGGGTTTTGATTAATTTATCCTGATTGGAAAAAGCTTTTTCTATATCCTTGCTTAAAGAAGCACCATTCACCTCATTTCTTCCTGTGATGATAGAATTCTTAGAGGCATCCTCAATAACCTGAATATTTTGCGCTTCATTTTTGTACTTTTCAAACCCTGCAGGTAAGAACTGCGCATCTGTTTTGTTGGCATACAAAGCCAGCAGTTTTGCTGTTACTTTAGCATCAAGTTCTGCGTTATAGTCTTTATAGAAAGAAGACAATCTGTTTTTTAGAGCTGCATTCCCTTTTTCATCCATTCTTCCTGCTTCGACGGCAGCAATATAATTGTAATAAAGGTTAGCAAGCATTAAAGTCTCTGCATTTCTGATGGTTTCAGAATAGTATGCATTGTTTAAAGCGTAAGGAGCCTGATCGTTATACAGCCTGGTGAGTTGATCCAGAGTTGTTTTAATTTGAGGATTTTTAGCAGCCAAAGATGCCTCATATTTCATTTTTTTCTCTACGGCATTCGATTTTTTCAAACCTTCCACTTCGCCGATCCATTTTTTCCAGTAATTGGCTACGGATGCGTATTTTGAAGCATACTGAATACGGGTAGCGTCATCGGCGCGCATTTTTTCATCCAATGTCTTTAATGCCACATCTCTCACAGCAATTCTTGCCGGATCAATTTCCTTCATGATTTTTTCAACAGCAATACCTGGAAGATATTCTGTGGTTCTTCCCGGGAAACCGAAAACAAAGGTGAAATCATTTTCGTTCTTATCTTTAATAGAAACAGGAAGATAATGCTTAGGAACGTAAGGAACGTTATCTTTTGAATATTCTGCCGGCTTGTTGTTTTTGTCAGCATAAATCCTGAACATGGAAAAATCTCCCGTATGTCTCGGCCAAACCCAGTTGTCGGTATCTGAACCGAATTTTCCGATGCTTTGCGGCGGTGCGCCTACCAAACGGATATCTTTGTATGTTTCAATAGTATAGGCATAAAATTTATTTCCGTAGTACATTGATTTTACAGAGATGGATTGATAAGGCTCAATTTTCTGTGAGTTCTTGTAGATCTCAATATTTTTAGCAATCTGCTTAGAAAGTTCAGGATCTGTAAGATTGTCCGTTCCCTGTAAAATCTGACCGGTTACTTCTTTAATATCTACGATAAAATCAACCGTTACACCCGGATTAGGAAGTTCGCCTTCCGTATTTTTAGCCCAAAAACCGTTTGATAAAAGGTCATTCTGAACGGTTGAATGCGCCTGGATCTGTCCGTAACCACAGTGATGGTTGGTAAGCAGAAGGCCTTTCGGAGAGATGATTTCTGCGGTGCATCCGCCATTGAACTGTACCACCGCGTCTTTAATGCTTGCTTTCTGAGGGTTGAAGATGTCTTTTGCAGAGATTTTCATTCCCAGATCTTTCATTTCCTTTTCATTCAGCTCTGTCGGGATCCACATTCCTCCGTATTGCTGTGCAAATGTCATTACAGCCGGCAAAAGAAATACGGATAAGAGTATCTTTTTTGTCATAATCAAAATTTTGCTCAATTTACGAAGAAATTATGAGTTTGAAATTTTGTGATATGTTTTCTGTTTTGTTGTTGAAAATGAGTGATGTATAGATTTTTGCTAATAGCTATTGCGTGCCATGTTGATGATGTTGAACTAAAAATTTTCACTGAAAAATTTAAAATTAAGAAAAAAATACACACCGTTTTTTTAAACAATCTAAATTAACCACAAAAGAGTCAAAAGATACTATTAGATGTTATATAAAGTACTAAAAACTTTCAAAAGAAAAAATCAAAGATTTTTAAGAACTAATGTGTTCTAAAATAATCGTGAGGCTTTATCCTTTATCTAATGTGTCTCATGTGTCAAAATACTTTTGTTTCTTTTGCGGTTGAATAAAAAGGTTTGAAACAGTTATTGCTAAAACTGGTAGGCAATAATGCGCTCATCTTCCATCAGGCTTTTCATCAGAGTTTCGTGGTTGACGTTTTTTCCTGTTACAATCCATGAGGTAGAAAGATTTCCCTGGGTGTACTGCTGTTTAGAAATCGCATACCTCAGGTTATGTTTCCTGAAAAGTTCTTCACAATAAGGCACATCATGATAATTGGTAACGGCAATCTTATATTCCCTGATTTTATGTTCTCGATCGATCAGTTTTTCGAAGCTGGTAAGCGAACTGAGTATCAACAGTACTAAAATGGTTCCCAAAACGGCAAGATAAACGTATCCCGACCCAACGGCCATCCCGAGAGATGCTGTTGCCCATATCGTTGTGGCTGTCGTAATCCCGTCGATTTTACTGTCTCCTTTAAAAATAACTCCGGCTCCCAGGAAGCCGATTCCTGTAATGATATTGGCGGCAATACGGTCAGGATCATCCACCCCGATTTTTATAGAGAGAATCGTAAACAGACATGAACCGAAACAGATCAGAATGAAAGTCCTCAGTCCGGCAGATTTATTACGGTATTCACGTTCCGCACCAATCAGGATTCCAAGAACCACTGAGATGAAAATCAAAAGCAGTTCATTCTGAATAGAGTGATCTTTTAAAAATTCCATGAGTAATTATTTTAATAGCCAGAATAAATTTAGATAAAATCTTTCTTACAAAATATGAATGAAATCACTTTTTGATTAATAAAAAAGCTGTTCGAGGACAGCCTTAATAATTATTTTTTCTCGACCAAATCCAGAAACTGCTGTTCGTCAAGAATCTCAATGGTTCCGATATCCTGAGCTTTCTTCAGCTTGCTTCCTGCTTTTTCGCCTACGACGAGGTAATTCAGATTTTTGGAAACGGCAGAAATATTTTTTCCGCCATGTTTTTCCACCATTTCTTCCGCCGCTTCTCTGGTGAATAAGGATAATTTTCCGGTGAAAAGAAAGGTTTTTCCGTCCAGAACATTAGATAAAACTTCATTGGTGCTTTCGCCCTTTTCAAGCTGAACACCGTACGATTTCAGCCTTTCAATCATCAGGATATTTTCCGGATTAGCGAAGAAATCTACAATACTTACTGCAATTTTAGTCCCGATATCTTCTACCTGGCAAAGCTCTTCTACCGTAGCATTTTTCAGTTCTTCGATGGAAGGGAAATTCTTAACCAGTTTCTTGGCAACGGTTTCTCCCACGTGCTTTATGCCGATTCCATACAATACTTTTTCAAAAGGAATTTCCTTAGATTTTTCAATTCCGGAGATGATATTCTGGGCAGATTTTTCAGCCATTCTTTCCAATGGAAGCAGCTGTTCTTTTTTCAACACATAAAAATCAGCAGGGTTTTCAATGAGTCTTTCCCTGTATAGCTGTTCAATGGTTTCGCTGCCGAGATTATCAATATTTAAAGCTTTTCTGGAAACATAATGAATCATTCTTCCTACTACCTGTGGCGGACAGTGCAATTCGTTCGGGCAGAAATGAATGGCCTGATCTTCAATTTTCACCAATTCTGTTCCGCATTCCGGGCAATGTCTGATGTATTCTATTTCTTTGCTTTCGGCAGTTCTTTTTTCTTTATTTACGCCTACGATTTTGGGAATAATTTCACCTCCTTTTTCTACATACACGAAATCATGTTCATGAAGGTCGAGTTTTTTAATAATATCTTCATTGTGAAGGGAAGCTCTTTTAACAATTGTCCCTGCCAACAATACGGGCTTAAGATTAGCAACGGGAGTAATAGCGCCGGTTCTTCCCACCTGATACGTAACGGTCTGTAATTCTGTTTCTACTTTTTCCGCTTTGAATTTATAAGCCATGGCCCAACGTGGAGATTTTGCCGTGTAGCCAAGCTGTCGCTGTTGTTTCAGGGAATTGACTTTTAAAACGATCCCGTCAATTTCAAAAGGAAGATTATGTCTTTCGATGTCCCAGTACGTAATAAATTCTTTTACCTCAGCTAATGTTTTACAAAGCTTTGCCTGTTGTGATGTTTTGAAACCCCAGGATTTTGCTTTTTCCAAAAGTTCCCAGTGCGATTCGGCAGGGATCTCTTCGGAAATGTATTGATATAACACTGAGGAAAGTCCGCGTTTTCTTACTTCGCCGCTGTCCTGCATTTTAAGACTTCCGCTGGCGGTATTTCTTGGGTTCATGAACGGATCGAGGCCGTCTTCTTCACGCTGCTTATTGATTTTATCGAAATTTTTCCGTGTTAAATAAATTTCGCCACGCATGAAAAATTGAGCAGGAAAATCACCTTTCAGCTTTAATGGAATATCTGAAATAGTACGGACATTCGCTGTAATCTCATCACCCTGAAAGCCGTCGCCCCTCGTTACAGCCTGAACAAGTTTTCCATTCTCATACAAAATAGAAATAGAAGCTCCGTCATATTTCAGCTCGGCTACAAATTCTACAGGTTCGTCAATGGCTTTAATAATTCTTTTTTCCCAGTCTTCCAGATCGTCGAAATCATAAGAATTGTCGAGAGAATACATTCTGAATTTATGCTGAACGGTAGGGAAAACTTTTGTAATTCCGCCGCCTACCCTCATGGTGGGAGAGTTTTCGTCATAGAATTCGGGGTATTTTGCTTCCAGATCGCGTAGTTCTTCCAGCAGCATATCAAAATCATAGTCTGTGATTGTAGGAGTATCAAGAAGATAATAGTCTTCGTTATGCTGGTGAAGTTCCTTCCGGAGATCTTCTATTTTTTGCTGTATGTTTTCGGACATCGGGTTTTTATCTTTTAGCAAAAATAATTAAATACAATTTAAAAAAATAAGAGATTTACACATTCCGGGAAAATTAAAAAGGCTTAACATATTTCAACAGTTTGACTATCTATCAGATAAATTTTGCGTTTATAATTATTTAACATCGTGTTCCTAAATAATTAAAAAAATGTTAAAACTCCCTTAAACAGACTGTTCTCAAAGTCAGGATACATTTGCATGCAGCTAATTTGAAAAAATGAGAAAAGTAAAGATTGTATTGGGATTATTATTCCTGAGTTTCGGAACATTGGCCTATGCGCAGACTACACAGGCTTCTATTGTAGGAAAAGTGACCGGGGCCGGAAAAGCGCCACAGGAAAAAATAAAAGTGACGATTATTAATGAATCGACGGGTTTCAAAACAGAAACGGAAACCAACTCAAAGGGAGAGTATATATTTAAAGAAATCCCTCTGGGAGGTCCTTACACGGTAATAGTAAATGAGGAGAAAAGAGAAGGCTATAATGTAAACTTTGGCGATCAGGTAACAGTAAATATGGATCTAGCAAACGAGAAATCCATTGAGGAAGTTATAGTCACAGGAAATCTTAAAAATAAAATCGGAAATTTAGGAGCCGCTACGGCAATTACCACCAAAAATATCGGAATATTGCCTGTTAACGGAAGAAACTTTACCAATTTGGCTGAGCTCTCACCTTTAAGCGGTAAAAACGGAAGTATTTCCGGACAGCTGAGCTCTTCTACCAATTTTACCATTGACGGGATGACCGCTAAAAACCCGACTTCTGCAGGGGCTACCACAAGCCGCAGTGGCGCGCCGTTTTCAATCTCGATTGAGGCGGTTCGTGAGTTTAAAGTAACAACCAACCAGTATGATGTAACACTGGGAAGGAGCGGCGGGGGAACCATAAGTGCTGTTACAAAGTCAGGAACCAACCAGTTTTCAGGAAGTGCATGGGAATATCTGAGAACGAACTGGCTTTCCAGCAAATACGACATCAGAGGAAATGAAATCCATAATGATTTTTCTACTTCTCAGTTCGGTTTTTCGCTTGGCGGACCGATTATCAAGAATAAACTTCATTTCTTCGTGGCTTGGGATCATCAGCTTGACTCACGACCGCTGCAGATTGCGGATATCAAATCGCATGACGATGAACTGAGGCTTAACACCACTACTGCTACTTTAAATAAATTTTTAGATATTGCCAGAGCAAAATATGGTGTAGCAAATACCCCTCAGTTCGGAAGTTTCGACAAAGTAAGGAATTCTGATGCGGCATTTTTACGTCTGGACTGGCAGATTAACGACAAAAACTTATTGACATTAAGAAATAACTTTACCTATGATTTAAATAAAAACGGTCTAGGAGACAATACGGCAATCAATGCTTTTGAATCTTATGGAAATGATAAAAACCTGGATAACAGTTTATTATTAACATTGAGAACCAACCTGAAACCTAACATAACCAATGAATTAAAGGCTCAATACCTTTACACCGCTCAGGACAGTTACCAAAATGATGAATTAGGACACGCTCTTCCCAGAGCCATTGTTGAAAATATTGTTTCCAATATTGATGGTAAAGACAAAGCGACGAATATCCAGATTGGGGGACACCGTTTCGGGCAGGAAAGTTTCAGAAATAATGTTTTTCAGATTGTAGATAATTTATATTACAATACGGATAAGATTAAATATACTTTCGGAGCAGATTTGATGTACACGAATGCAAAATCTATTTACGGAAGTGAGGTGAACGGAAGATTCCATTTCAGGGAAAATCCTGCTGCGAATGGCGGAGATAATTTGTTTAATTTTAATAATCTCATCGCTTACAGATTTTACAGAGAAGTTCCTTTAATGGAAGATCCTTCGGTGAAATCCAATATATACAATTTAGGGGTTTACGGACAGATTCAAACCAAAATTGCCAGAGGCTTGGATTTAATGGCAGGTTTACGATTGGATTACGGAGGGTATCCAAAGGCAAAACTTAATCAGAAGTTGTTTGATGAAATGGGAATCCGTACGGATAATCAGATCCAATCATTCATTATCCAGCCGAGATTCCAGTTTGATTGGAATATCAATGAAGGGAATAAAAATTTCTTAAAATTCGGAGCCGGTATTTTCTCGTCTGATATTAATAATTATATGATTATCAATAATCTGGTATTCGATGGAAAGCATTTGGCTACAGTGGATGTCAATCCTTCCCAAATCGGATTAACGCCTGATTTCAACAGCTACAGAAATGATTACGGAACTGTGCCTACCTTATCTCAGTATCAGCTTCCTACCATTAACTATACAGGAAAAGATGCGAAAATCCCCGTCGTTTATAAAGCAAATATTTCTTATACTCATTTCTTTAACGAAAGATTTAGGGCAGGAGTTGCTGCTTATATGGCTTTAGGAAGAAACAACTATTTCTATTATGACAGAAATATGGCCGCCAATCCATATTTCACTTTGGATAATGAAGGCGGAAGAGGAGTTTATGTTCCTGCTGCTTCAATTGCTGCCAATGGAACAATGAACTGGAAAGAAGGAAGAATCAACAAAAACTTTGGAAGAGTTCTTGAGCTGGTAAGCGATGGAAAGGTAAATCAATTCTCATTTGTGGCAGACACAAGTTACCGTTACTGGAGAGATGGGGAAATCACGGCAAGTTATACATGGGCGGATATTAAAGATAACACTTCTTATAACGGAAATGTAGCGAATTCGGCGACTTTATCCACTCCGGTTGCGGGTGATCCCCGGGATCTGAGAATGACCTATTCTGATAACCAATTCAGAAATAAAGTGGTCATCTACGGTAATTCACCGACGATTGCAGGATTTACTTTAGGGATTCGTTATGCAGGAATGGGAGGAACCCGTTTTTCTTTAACAGCAGGAGGAAACGTAAACGGAGATTTCGTTGATACCAATGATCTGGCCTATATTTTCCCGAATCTTACCCAGGCTTTGATTGACAATCCGGAAGTAGGAACGGCTTTAAAGAACTATATCACCGATTATAATAACAAGATCGCGGAAAGAAACGGCGGAAAAAACGGATTCTACGGAGTTTGGGATATTCGTGTGGCCAAGAAGATCAAATTTGAAAAGATTGGCGGATTTGAACTTTCGGTGGATATTTTCAACGTAGCCAACCTACTTAACAAAGAGAAAGGGATCAATAAATCTTACGGAAATACAGCTCTTTACAGAATCACAGGATTTGATCAGGCTACAAAGCAGCTTAAATACAGTCTCAATACAAGTGGTCTTGAACCGTTATCCGGAAATCCTTATCAGATTCAGATAGGAGCAAAATATACATTCTAGAATGTTGTAAAATGTGAATGGTCAATTGTGAATTTTTATCATTTAAATAAAAATAATTTTAATGATTGACTTACAAAGCAAATTGACCATTCGCTTTAATTTAATTACCTTTATCTCAAAGTTGAAAGACTTTTAGTTTTAATATTTAATTTATATTATGAAAAAAGTTATCTTAGGGTTAGCAGTTGTAAGCACCGTTTTCATGAAGGCACAAACCCAGATTATCGCACACAGAGGATATTGGCAAACCCAGCCTCCGACTACAGAAAATTCTCTGAAATCACTTGAAAATGCCCAGAATCTGAAAATTTATGGTTCCGAATTCGATGTACGGATGACCAAAGACGGAATTTTGGTTGTAAATCACGATGAGCATCACGCAAAAATGGAAATTTCCGAAACAGATTTTAAAGAGCTGAAAAAAGTAAAGCTTTCCAACGGTGAAAACTTTCCTACACTGAAAGATTATCTTAAACAGGGAAAGAAGGATAAAGCCCTAAAGCTTATTGTTGAAATAAAACCTGATAAAACTGAAGAAAAAGAAAATGAGCTTACGGCAAAAACCATCAAAATGATTAAAGATATGAAGCTGGATGGGCAATGTGAATTTATTTCCTTCAGCTTAAATATCTGTAAAGAAATCAAAAAACTGGAACCGAAATTTAAAGTTCAGTATCTGAAAGGAGAACTTTCACCACAGCAGATCAAGGAAGAGGGACTAGACGGAATGGATTACCATTTCAGCGTGTTCCAAAAGAATCCAACTTGGATCGCCGAAGCAAAATCCTTAGGTTTAATAACAAATGCATGGACGGTAAATGATGCTGCAGTTTCTGATGAACTGAAAAAACAGGGCATTGGTTTTATTACCACCAACATTCCGGATCAGCTGAAATAAAATAAGGTATAATAGTACTGTAAAGTCTGTCTTTTGAGGCAGACTTTTTTTATTTCCTTTTACGATTAATTATAAAAACTCAATATTTATGGCAGATATGGTGTAATGTTATTTTATCAGGAAAAGACAATAAAGTTATGCAAATACTTTCTGAATACCGTATTAAAAATACTTAATCAGTTTAAACGGTTAGGAACCAAAGCTGTATAGATATTCGTTAAAGATAAATTAATATAGTGTTTAATAATTCTTTAATAAATGTTAAAATCAAGTTAAAACCATAACCGTAATGTCGGTTTAATTTTGCGCAAACAAAAAGGATATGCGTAAAGAGACACAAAAAGTACTGATATTATCACTATTGGGATTGGTGAGTGTAAATCTGGCGGCTCAGCAAAAAGCAAAAAGAGACACCATTAAAAACATTGACGAAGTAGTGGTAACAGCATTAGGTATCAAAAGGCAGGACAGGTCTTTAGGATATGTAGCGGAAACCATTAAATCTGAAGAGTTATTGAAAACTCAGAACAATAACTGGTCGCAGGCTCTTGAAGGTAAGGTTGCAGGACTTAAGATACAGACAGCAGGAGCGGGGCCATTGGGAAGCTCGATCATTAAACTACGAGGAGATATTTCCATGAATCCTGATCAGAATAATGCGCTTATCGTAGTAGACGGCGTGCCTCTGAACAATAATACTACAGGAACGGGTTTTTCGGCATACGGAGCAGGAGCCAAAGCAGATTTACCTATTGATTACGGAAACGGGATCAATACCATTAATCCTGAAGATATAGAATCTATTACTGTTCTTAAAGGATCTACAGCATCTGCCTTATACGGTTCAAGAGGAGCCGGCGGTGCAATTATGATCACAACGAAATCCGGAAAAAGCAAAAAAGGAAAAGTTCAGGTAAGCTTAAATTCATATTCAAGCTACGATACGGTGCTTAAATGGCCCGATTATCAATATGAATACGGTCAGGGAACATTACAAAAAGATACACAGGGTAACTTCTTCTATTCTTACGGTGCTTCTGCAGACGGAATCAACACCGGTTCTACCAGCAGTGCATTCGGTCCGAAATTCGCCGGGCAGTATTACTTCCAGTATGATCCGGATCTGGAAGGGCAGAGTGCCGAAAGAAAACTCTGGCAGCCTTACAAAGATAATATCAAAGGATTCTGGGAGACAGGAACCACTTTTTCGAACAATATTTCGGTAGAAGCATCCAATGAGAATACATCTTTCAGGTCATCTTTAACGTATTTAAAAAACGAATGGATGATGCCAAACACCGGTTTCGACAGGTTTAACGCTGCTTTTTCAGTGGATCATAATTTGAGTGAAAAATTAAAAATCGGGATCAAGTTAAACTACAGCAAAACAAAAAGTGACAATCTTCCTGCTACCGGATACAGTAACCAGTCGATTTCCTACTTCATGATTTTCCAGAATCCGAATGTAGATCTGTCATGGTACAGACCGATTTGGAAAAAAGGCAAGGAACAGGTTGATCAGGTACATCCGTTCAGTTCATTTATTGATAATCCTTATCTCATTGCTTATGAAATGCTGAATGGGGTCGATAAAAATTTTATCACCGGAAATGTTAACCTCAACTATAAGATTACCAAAAATCTGGATGTGATGGTACGATCCGGTATGGAGCTGAACAACGAACTCCGTACACAGAAAAGACCGTGGAGTTCGGCCAACTATCTTCAGGGAATGTACAGGGAGCAGCACATCAGATTGATGGATTTGAATAATGATGTTTTGTTCACCTACAGAAATTCATTCAACGATTTTGACTTCAGCGCATCTGCCGGGGGAAATATCCGTTACACGGAATATATCATGAATGATTATATTGCAGAAGGACTTCTGAAACCTGGAGTATATACCTTGCCAAACGGTATTTCAAACATTTCAAAATTCGCAAGACCTAATGACAAACAGGTAAACAGTGCCTATGCTTTAGCAACATTAAGCTATAAAAATAAAATATTCCTGGATCTTACTGCAAGAAATGACTGGAGCAGCACCCTTCCGAAAGAAAACAGATCTTATTTCTATCCTTCAGCGGCGACTTCATTTATTCTTTCAGATATTTTTAATTTATCTTCTAATACTTTCAATTACTGGAAATTAAGAGCTTCCTGGTCTAAAGTGGGGAATGATACCGATCCTTACCAGCTTATCCAGTACTATAATAACAGTGATTTTGCAGGATCTGTAGAATCTCCGTCTCTGTATCCGAATCCGAACCTGAGACCGAATATGATCACCAATATTGAAGGCGGAATGGATTTTACCATTCTTAAAAACAGAATCAATTATACCATCACGGCTTATCAGAATAACTCTAAAGATCAGATTATCAGGATTCCTACTTTATGGGAAACAGGATACAGCACTAAAGTAATCAATGCCGGTGAAGTAAGAAACAGAGGCCTTGAAATGACATTGAACGCTTATGTCGTGAAAAATAAAAAATTCTCCTGGAGTATTAATGCCAACTGGTCTATGAACAGGAATAAAATTCTCTCCCTGCCGGAGGAATTCAACGGCGAACCGTATACCATGGGAAGTGTGGGAGGCGTAGTTTACTTCAATGCTTTCGTAGGAGGCTCATTGGGAGATATGTATGGCTACGGACTGATGTATGCTCCGGACGGACAGGTTATTTACAACGCAACGGATGGTCTTACTGCGAAACCAACACAAATGAAAAAAATCGGCAATGCCTATCCGAAATGGAGAGCAGGAATCCAGAATGAATTCAGATATAAGGGGATTACCGTAAGTTTCTCATTTGACGGACAGTACAAAGGAATGGCTTATTCCCAGTCGCATCACAAAATGACAGAACAGGGGAAACTGGAACATACTTTATTCGGAAGAGAAAATCCGGGAGGCATGATTGTAGGCGAGGGTGTGGTACAAAATGCAGACGGATCATTCTCTCCGAACACCAAGCCAATTTTATTGTCGTCATATTACGCCGATTATTACAGAAGAGCCAACGTAGAAACCAATACTTTCGATACTTCTTTCATTAAACTTAGAGACGCAAGAATTGCCTATACTTTCTCTAAAAATGTTACTGATCAGCTTAAAATATCGGAACTCACACTCGCCTTATTCGGAAGAAACCTCTGGATGTGGACGAAGTTCCCGCTGTTTGATCCTGAAGTGGCAACTTTAAATGATAATCAGATCACTCCGGGAGTGGAAATGGGACAATTGCCGACAGCAAGAACGGTTGGTATTCAGCTTAATGTTAAATTTTAAAATCTTAAACATGAAAAAATTATTCTTACATACATTATTAATTGCAGCCATCGGTTCAGTCACGGTATCGTGCAGCAGAAGCCTTGATGAGGTAAATACCGACAACAGCAGGATCAGCGAACCTGTCGCATCAAAATTACTGGTGCCGATAGAATACAATATGGCAGCTGTGAATTATATGAGAGCCAATGATTTCACATTTGATCTTATGCAGGTTTCCCTTGACTTTCCGAACGAAGGAAATACCCTCAGCAGATACAACATTACCGAAAATACAGGAGCAGGATTCTGGAATAACAGCTACAAATGGATCAAGCAGGTAAAAGACATGAAAATGGCCGCCGAAAGGGATAATGATCCCAATTATATAGCTATTGCAATGGTTCTCAATGCATGGATCTACTCCAATCTCACAGATACTTACGGCGACGTGCCGTTTTCCGAAGCGTCAAGTCTTGATGATGGCAATGCACAGCCGAAATTTGATATGCAGAGAGATATTTATGTAAAGCTGTTGGATGATTTAAAAACCGCCAACTCTCTTTTCGTTACCACAAAAACGCTTACCGGTCCCGATATTTTTTATAAGGCCGAAAGTGATGCGAACGGAATCGTAAACTGGAAGAAATTTTGTAACTCACTTTCATTACGTTTGTTAACAAGGATTTTAAGCAAAAACGGTGAAGTAAATGTTACCGAGAGAATTCAGGAAATCATCAGTGACCCTGTTAAATTTCCTATTTTCCAGAATAACAGCGAAACAGCAAAGGTAAATGTGACAGGAGTAGCACCGCTTCTTCCTCCGATTACAAGACCGCAGGATTTTACTACGGGTAGAGTGGCTTCTGCATTTTTCGTAGAAACTTTAAAAGCCAATAATGACCCGAGAATGGCCATGTTTTTCGGACAGGCCAAAAGTATTCCCGGAAATGCCAACATCGGATACAAAGGAGCTCCGTCAGGATATGCATACGGTACAACTTTCGATTATCAGCCTTCCAATATGAACCAGAATCTTGCAAAAGCACCATTGAATATTTTGGTATATCCCTATGCCGAGCTGCAGTTTACCCTTGCCGAGCTGGCTTTTAAAGGAATCATCCCCGGAAATGCGCAGACTTATTATGAAAACGGAGTAAAAGCGGCGATTGAACAGTGGGGAGCAACAGTCCCTGCCAATTATTTCACCAATCCTAATGTTGCCTACAATGGAACACTGGAAAGAATTATGCTTCAGAAATATGTCGCCTTGTTTTTTGTAGATCAGCAGCAGTGGTTCGAGAAAAAAAGAACCGGTTTCCCGATACTTCCGAACAACGGAGGATTGCTCAATAATGGTGTTCTGCCTTCAAGATTAATGTACCCGCCAAATCCGAGAATATTGAATACATCAAATTACCAGTCGGCAGTTCAGCAGATGGGAGGCGACAATATCAACGTAAAAGTCTGGTGGAATAAACCATAAAAGTAATCATTAGGGTCGGGCTTTAGCCCGATTATTAAAAAAATAGTCAAAATTGGCTTTAGCCAAAACTTAAATATCAATACAATGAATATAAAATTTTTAATGCCGTGCCTGCTTATTTCAGCGATGGCATTCTCACAGGCTTCTGTTTCGGGGTATGTATATGAAGACAGCAACAGAAATCAGAAAAAAGAAACCAGAGAAAGAGGAATTGAAGGAGTAGCCGTTTCCAACGGAATCCAGGTAATTCTTACAGATAAAAACGGAAGATACAGTCTCCCGATCCAGGAAGGGCAGTCGGTTTTTGTGATCAAACCTTCAGGATATATGACACCGGTAAACGCCAACAATTTGCCTCAATATTATTATCAATACAAGCCGAAAGGTTCACCTGCAGATTTTAAATACAAAGGATCTGCCCCAACAGGAGAACTTCCGAAAGAGATCAATTTTGCACTAAACAAACAAAACGAAAGCAAAAATTTTGATATCCTCGTGTTCGGAGATCCGCAGCCTTATACCGAGAAGCAATTGGATTATTTTAAAAGAGCCATTGTAAACGAAGTAAAAAGCACCAAGAAAAATGCGGTATTGGGAATCAGTCTTGGGGATTTGGTAGGAGATAACCTCAGCCTCCAGAAACCTTATGCCGATGTAATGAAGGAAATCGGATTGCCTTGGTACAATGTGATGGGAAACCATGATATGAACTACGAAGCCAAAGAAGATCTTCTTTCTGATGAAACTTTTGAATCGAATTTCGGACCTGCAAATTATTCATTCAACTACGGAAATGTTCACTTTATTATTCTGGATGATATTTTGTACCCCGATCCGAGAGACGGGAAAGGATATTGGGGAGGTTTCCGTGAAGATCAGATGCAATTCATTGAAAATGACCTGAAATTGGTTGATAAAAACAAATTAATAGTTGTTTCTTTCCACATTCCATTGGAACACAAAAACGAAGATAACTTCAGAAATTCCGATCGTCAGAAATTATTTGATTTTTTAACACCATTTAAAAATGCTTTGGTTCTATCGGCGCACACCCACATCCAGCAGCAGCTTTTTTACGGGAAAGAAGCGGGATGGAACGGTACGAAAGACCTTCACGAATACAACGTAGGAACTACCTGTGGCGACTGGTGGTCCGGAACATCGGACGATTTAGGCTTACCAACGTCTACGATGCGAGACGGAACGGCGAAAGGATATTCTTTTATCAGCTTTAAAGACAATGAATACAAGGTTAAATATAAAACTGCCGGAAAACCGGAAGATTATCAGATCAACATGTATGTTCCGAAAGTGATCCCTTTCCCTTCAAAAACATCTGCAAAAGTATTGGCCAATTTCTTCATGGGAAGCAAAAAAGATAAAGTTGAATACAGAATAGACGGCGATAAGTGGGAAGAAATGCAGTATGACGAAACAGTAGATCCTAGTTTTGCCATGTCGGTTTTCAAATGGGACACCACCAAAAATATTTTTCCGGGAAGAAGACCTTCCAACCCGGAAATATCAAAACATATCTGGACGGGCGATTTTTCCAAAAAACTTAGTCTGGGAAAACACAAAGTTGAGGTGAGAGCAACGGATATGTATGGAAACCAGTTTTCAGCTTCAGAAGAATTTGAAGTACAGAATCAGATTCTTATCCCTTAATTTTTTTTTATTACTATACTTTCAAAGAAGCCGGCCCTTTTGGGTCGGTTTTAATTTTTGAAAATTAATTTTAACCTAACCTTCAAGATTTTGGAAACCTTGAAGGTTTATAATCTTATATATTTAACATAAAACATTTATTATATCAATCATTACAATAAGCCACTCTGTTTCTCTTTCCAAATCATCTTTCGTAAATTTGCATAACGAATAAAATAAATTCTTAAAAAATGAATATTAACGGAAAAAATGCCATCATTACCGGTGGAGGCAGAGGATTAGGTAAAGCAGTAGCCCTTGCGCTTGCCGCCGAAGGTGTAAATATCGGAATCATAGGAAGAAATGAAGAAAACCTGAAAATGACGGTTGACGAAATCCGTAAATTGGGAGTAAAAGCTGGATACGCCGTTTTCAGCATCGACAACGAAATACATGTAAAGGCAGGAATAGAATCATTGGCAGAACAATTGGGCGGAATTGATATCCTGATCAACAATGCAGGAATCGGTGATTTCGGATCCATTGAAGAAATGCCTTCCGAAACCTGGGAACAGGTTATTAAAACCAATCTTTTCGGGGTATACTATGCAGCAAAAGCTGTATATCCTTTTATGAAATCAAAAGGGGAGGGCGATATTATTAACGTCGCATCAACTGCCGGTTTGAAAGGCGGTCCCAATATGTCGGCTTATGCCGCTTCAAAAGCAGCCGTTGTTTCCCTTTCGCAGTCGATGATGGCAGAATGGAGAAAACAGAATATCCGTGTCGTTACTCTTACGCCAAGCACAATTGCTTCGGATATGTCGATTCAGGGAGGTCTTACAGACGGAAATCCGGAAAAAGTATTGCAGCCGGAAGATTTTGCAGAATGGGTAAGGGATATTTTAAAAATGAACAGAAGAGCATTGATCGCAAACGGTTCGATTTTCTCTACAAATCCTTAAACGGTTTAAAGTTTAATGTTCAGAGTCTAATGTTTTTAGACTTGAAACATAATCAACAAAAGCGGACTTAGGTTCGCTTTTTTAATGTCATTGCGAGCGAAGCGAAGCAATCTCAAAAGATAATTTTTCCTTTCAGAATTGAAGATTGAAGTCGCCAACGATATTTTGATATTAAACTTTGTTGGATATAAACTGAAAGTTTACGGATGAATTTCGCTCTTTACACCGAAAATATGCAGAACAATATTCAAACAATCTTGTTACTCGCTGTATTTAAAACTTCGATAGCTTCAGTACGACACTTCTGATATTAACAATTAAATAAACAACCATAAATCAAAAAAGTAGTTTTATTTTTGCAACAAATTATTCACATGCAAAATTATTTAGAATTCAATTTCAAAATTTCTCCGCTTCAGCCTTGGAACGAAATATTAATGGCAGAACTTATTGAGATCGGTTTCGACAGCTTTACGGAAGAAATTGACGGGATTTTGGGATATGTTCAGAAAGAATTATTTAATGAAGATGATCTGAAGGCATTGCCGCTTTTTCAAAATAAAGAGGTGAAAATAGAATATACGTTTCAGGAAATGCCGAATATCAACTGGAATGAAGAATGGGAAAAAAACTTTGAGCCGATCAATATTGATGATAAAGTACTGATCCGCGCAGAATTCCATGAATCGGTTCCGGGAATGCATGAAATTGTTATTCAGCCTAAAATGTCCTTCGGAACAGGGCATCATCCCACCACGCATCTCATGATCCAGCAGATGATGGATATGGATTTTAAAGATAAAAAAGTTCTCGATATGGGTTGCGGAACATCGGTTCTGGCCATTTATGCAAAACAGATCGGAGCCGGGGACACAAAAGCAATCGATATTGATGAATGGTCAGTAGAGAATTCAAAAGAAAATGCAGCAAGAAATAATGTGGAGCTGGATATCGAACTGGGAACGGCAGAAAATTTAGGCCAAGAAAATTATGATATTATTCTGGCTAATATCAACAGGAATATTTTGATTTCAGACATCCCGACTTATGTTTCGGTATTGAATGACGGCGGAAAATTATTGCTTTCCGGATTATGCTTCTTTGACGTAGATGATATTCTGGAAGTTTGCAGAGAAAATGGTCTGGAGCTTAAAAAACAGCTTCAGCGCGAAGAATGGGTAAGTTTATTGCTTGAAAAATAAACACCCCAAATAGTATTATGAAATTCTTTTTTACTGCTCTTTTTTTATTTGTCCTTCAGATTTTTCATGCTCAGGAAGAAAATGATACATATGCAAACGGAGTTTTTGAGTTTGAAGAAAGTAAGTTGCAAAAAATATTCACCGACTGGACGAGAATCAGGCAGTCTCCCAATGTCGATTCATCCGTTTTGGATTCTTTGCAGACCAATCAGGAAGTTGTAATTCTTAAAAAAGAAAATTCTGTTCTGAAATTGGGTGAAAGATCAGCTAACTGGTATAAAATCTCCTATCAGAAAAACGGGAAAAATTCCGAAGGTTACCTCTGGGGAGGAAATCTTTGTATCGGTTACCGAAATAAAAACGGATATGATTTTTTATTTGGTTTAGCGAAAACATTAAATAAGAAAAATCCTGGTTTCGAAGGTTCGATCCAACAGAATTATGCTTCTGTAAAGGTTTTGGAAGGAAATATTCTTTTGGATGAAGTTTCTTTCGAAACAGGCTCCGGAGAAAGCCTGAACTATGGAAATTTTGTCATCGAAAGCAACCATAAGCTTAAAAATGTTGAGCTGACCTTAAAAGCAGCTGTTTCCGGTGAAGCATGCGGAATTCCGAGTTATGAACAATATATTCTGTTTGTGAATAAAAAATTAGTTTCATTGCCGCAATTAATGAATGTAGGTGATGCCGATGTGTATTATCATTCCGAAGAATTTATTTTTCCAAACGATAAAGCGGGAATTCCCAATGCTTTCATTTTTAAGATGGAGGAAATGGAAAAAGATGACAATGACCGTGAAAAGAAGAAGCATGCATCAACAATTTATCTTTGGAACGGTAGTTCTTACAGAAAGAAATAATCATCTGTTTCCTAACAATACTTTTTTCAGATCTCCGGCTTCTTTAAAAAGCAAATACAGAATGTAAGACGCAAATACCATGATACCGATAATTGCGGCAGCAACTCCTAAAATAATGGATCCAGCTGAAAATTTATTTCTCCACATCATCCATAATCCGGAAAGGATAAGGTAGCAGGTAAAGTCAAGATTGAACTGGGCGTTCCATCCCGGGGTAAGAATATTTCCAAAGAATACACTAAACAGATCTGCCCCCTCTTTTTGAAAAGCCAAAATAGAGAATACCATTAATAAAATGATTTGGAAAAGCAATAATAATTTGAATACAAAATATTTTTTCATAAGATAAGAATTTAAGATTGGGCTGGCTTCCAAAGCGGGCCTGTAGCGATAATGAGAACAATAATATTAATGAATACATTGCTGATGTTTCCCGAAGCTGCAGAACCGGCGCTGTCCAATAAAAACCATGCGATGAGACCTGCCAGTATAGCCTTTCTTACTTCATTCGGCGCCTTGTCATACACCCATTTTCGCAGAAACCATATACATACTCCCCATCCGAACAGAAACCCTCCGGTAAGTGCAGATAAGAAACGTGTGGTAGAAGCTTCATAGTTTTGTATGCCGTCCACAGGAAGGCTTAGTAAATCTAATGTCCATCTTGCGGGTTCTGAGGTTTCCGGCATAGATCCCAGAAAGAAAACAGGACCAAATGAACAGACTGTAATTGCTGTTATTTTAAGATAAAACTTATGGAATTGTTCCGTCATCTGTTAATTTTTATGCAAAATTAATCAGCAGATGATTAGAAATTTAGACGCTTCCGTACAATATTATTCGAAATTTTTGGCAATTTTTGCAAGATTTTCAAAATAGGAAGTCAGCCAGCTTGTCGTAAGATTTTCCTGATTAATGCGGAGGAAAAAATTCTCCAGCGCAAGCTCAAACAAGCCTTCCATCTGCCTGTTGCTCAAAGCAAGATTAAGATCTTCCGCCCAGATCCTTACGAAGTCTGTTCCGATAATCTGATTGGATTTGTCAAGCACTGTTTTATAATTTTCCCGATCCTGATTGAAACGCAGCTGTCTGTTGAATAATAAGTCGATCTTATGTTCGGTCAAAATATTTATTAATTCAGGATTGATTTTTTTTACAGCCTTTTCTTTATCTGCAATAATCCCGCACTGAAAAATATGAAATGCAAAAAGCTGATCCAAAAATAACTCGGTATCAGCAAAATGATGGTAAAATGAAGATTTGCTTACTCCCGTTATTTTGGCAAGCTTCTCTATCTTAAGTCCGTTTTCGCCATGTATTGCGAAGTTTTTATAACCTTCAAGAATCCAAATCTGTTTTCCCGGATTGCTATTTTTCGTATCAATATATTTCTCTGTCATTCAACTTTTGAACAAATGCCCGTCATTCAAATGTCATTGATTTTACTGACGGGCATTGGTATTAATTCAATGTGTAATGTACGGTAATTTTTGTATTCAACAATTTGGAAACCGGACAGTTTGCTTCGGCGTCTTTTACCAGTTCGTCGAATTTTGCAGGATCTATGCCTGTAACTTTTGCGAAAAGCGTAAGGTTGGATTGTGTAATGCTGCCGTCTTCCAGTACAATCTCGCATTCGGTTTTTAGCTCATCTGCCGCAAGACCTGCTGCCTGAATGTTAAAAGCCAGTTTCATGCTGAAGCATCCTGCGTGCGCTGCTGCAATAAGTTCTTCAGGATTAGTGCCGATGCCATCTGCAAAACGGGAATTAAAGCCATATTGTGTATCATTTAATACGGCGCTTTGGGTGCTTAAACTGCCTTTTCCTTCCTTACCTGTTCCGCTCCATACTGCGGTTGATTTTCTTTTGATCTGCATACTATTCGTGTTTTTATTTATATTTTTTAATTAAATTAATTTATTTTGAAGCAAACCTCGAAATGATGATTCCCACGACAGCTACCATGTAAAACTGTCCTGCCATTCCGAAAAATGCTACAATCAGCCTGCTCATATCCGTTATCGGATAAATGTCACCAAAGCCAATACTGGTAAGCGTTATGAAGCTAAAATAAGATAATTCGTTATATACCTGAGAAATATTATTTTGCGTAATCCCATGAAAAGACCCGCGAAAATTAAGCTCTATAAAAAGATAGGAAAACAGTGCGACCAGGCTTAGTATCATATAGCCACAAAAGGATCCTATAATCACGTTAATACGAATTTCCCTTGCCTTGGTAATCTGTCGCATCACTTCTATAAAAATAAACACATAATATAGAATAAAAAATACGGTAAGGAATTCGATAAACCATAAATTTTGGCTGAGAAATAAAAATCCTATGGGCATCAGAATGCTGATTAAACTAAAAATATTCTTGAGAACATTAATTCTTTTGCTTCTTTCTTTAAAGATTCCAAAGCACGCTGCTGCAATGAGAATCATATTGACCGGCCAGACATATTTCAGGAAAATCGTATTGTCGGGAAAAAGAATTTTATCAAAAAGCAAAAAAAGTAGGGCAGTTAACAAAAATTCAAACCTGTAATCACTGAGTCTCTGATGTATTCTTTTACTGTGCATTTATATAGCTCTCTATGGATCATACTGTTCACTATGACTGTCAAAAACCATAATAAAAACAGTGTTAATCAACTCTGTAATTGATAAATTTTAATGAATTACTCGCCTAATGCGGCTATAATGATTTTCGCTGTTTCACTGCCGCTGAAATTTTGTTGTCCGGTTACCAGATTCCCGTCTCTTACTGCAAAACCTTTCCATAAACCAGCTTGGATGTAATTGGCACCGATTGCCTTCATTTCATCTTCAATTCTCCAGGGCATAAGATGCTGATCTCTTGACAGGAGATTATAATCCCATACGGCGTTATCTGCAAAATCTTCTTCCACATTGGCAAATCCGGTTACAGTTTTGCCTTTGGCTAAATATTCTCCATTACTAAGTTTTGCATATTTAAGGATGGCAACACCATGACACAGTGCTGCAGCTATTTTGCCGGCTTCGTAAAACGACACAAATTTCTGATGGAGGTCTGTTGCTTTAGCAAAATTAAACATAGGAGCCTGTCCTCCGGCTACAACGATAGCATCAAATTCCGAAACGTCGATGTCAGAAACTTTTTTGGTATTTTCAACCAGGCTTTTTAAAGAAGGTGTGTGAATAAATCCCTGACTTATAAGGTCTGTTGAAGAATAACCGCTAGGATCATTAGGATCGCTCATAGAATCGGCTTCACATCTGCCTCCATTGGGAGAGAAGATCTCTATATGATAGCCTTTCTCTGAAAATTCATAATAGGGGTGGGTAAGCTCACTCCACCAAAAGCCAACCGGCCAACCGGTAGTTGTTGAAATGGCTGGATTGGCAATTACGATAGCAATTTTTTTCGGGTTCTCAGAACGAACCGCGTTCGTGTTTTTTAGGCTCATTTTGTTTTTTTACAGATACAAATTAATTACATATCTGCAATAAAACCAACAAGTGGTTCTTTTTGTAATAAGCTAACATTTTTGTAAGTAACAAGATTTAAAGCCTTTTCAATTTTTATAATTTTAATAATGTAATGGAATTGGCAAAATTTCTTTTATAATTAAGGATTGAAAATTAATCGGATACTGAAATTTCTCGTTCTCTTTGATATGCTTGCATCTTAGAATCATACTTTTCACTGTAAACAACAATCCAGTCTTTGGCATTAGAGGTAAATCCTCTATGATCGGAAAGATGTTTTCGTACTCTTTCTTGTAAGTTTTCACAAGAATGTCCGATATAATATTTATTTAGTGATTGAGAAAAAGGATATAACAATAACACATGGGAACTAATATAAACAAAAAACCTCATAACGAAAGCTATGAGGTTCTGTGAGCGCGAAAGGATTCGAACCTTTGACCGTCTGCTTAGAAGGCAGATGCTCTATCCAGCTGAGCTACGCACCCTAAAAAATAAAATTTAAAGTCGGGGCGGCAGGATTCGAACCTGCGACCTCCTGGTCCCAAACCAGGCGCGATGACCGGACTACGCTACGCCCCGATGAGGTCATCTAAAACAGGTATATTACCTTGTTTTTTGTGGGTGCAAATATAGAGTCTTTTTTTGAATTATAAAAATAAAATCAGAATAATTTTTTAACAAAATCATTCCAGCAAATTTACATGATTAATAACCATTGTTTTATAGAAAATAATAATGAGAAAAATTTTAATTTCATTCTTTCTACCGGCAATACTTTCTATTGCTTTTAATTTCTATCCGGGTAAAATCAGCAAATACTTTTTAAAAAATAAAAATAGAACATATATATTTAGAACAACATTCTAATAACAGTATATGTATACATGAAATTGAAAATACAGGTGAAAATTTACGGCAGCATTGCTTAAAATGAATGTAATGGAAGATGAAAAAGATTCTTTCCACTTTTTTCCAAGAAGTATTTAAATCAGTAAATGACTGTAAATTAAAAGTTCACTAATCTGTCTTCAGTATACAGGATTTCAAGCAGTGATTAAATTTGTAAATAAAAAACCTCATAACAAAAGTTATGAGGTTCTGTGAGCGCGAAAGGATTCGAACCTTTGACCGTCTGCTTAGAAGGCAGATGCTCTATCCAGCTGAGCTACGCACCCATTATAAAGTTGATTCTCGCTTAGTAAATAAGCTTGTAAAAAGTCGGGGCGGCAGGATTCGAACCTGCGACCTCCTGGTCCCAAACCAGGCGCGATGACCGGACTACGCTACGCCCCGAAAAAGATATATAGAAAAGCGGAGGGTAAGGGATTCGAACCCTTGCGACACTTTCGCGTCGACAGTTTAGCAAACTGCTCCGTTAACCACTCCGGCAACCCTCCTGTTTATCTTCGTTTTTTAATGATCGTTGTTCCTTTATTGCGAGTGCAAATATAGAATAGATTTCTTTATTTACCAAATATTTTTCAAGAAAAATTTGCGTATTTTTGAGCTGATAAACTGCCATAAAAAATAAACAAATGCGTAAAACATTATATATCATCGGATTAAGTACAGTCGTTTTTTCCTGTACTTCACAGCAAAATGCCAAAAAAAGGCAGTACATCCCAAGAACCCCGTCAGTACAGCCTAAAACCACTGCTAATACCACAGCCGAAAAGCCAAAACCAAAGGTTTCTACGGAACATGGAGTCGACTTTTTTACAACCAATATTGCTAATGCGGCAAACAATGATAATACCGCAAGTTATGGGTCTATTGTTTCTGCAAAACCTGCGGGTTATAAAGTTGTAAAAGATTATTTTCCGGCTGTTGCACAAAATTTCAGACAGAGGTACCTTATCCTGCATTATACGGCTTTGCCTGATGATAAATCCATTACGGTTCTTACCCGGCAGGCTGTAAGTGCACATTACCTTGTAAACAATACAGGAGATAACGAAATTTACCAGCTGGTTGATGAAAATAAGCGTGCTTATCATGCCGGTGTAAGCGCATGGAGAGCAGATAAAAACCTTAATGACACTTCAATTGGAATTGAAATTGTGAATACCGGTTATACAATCGATGCTTCCGGTAAAAGAATATTTGCTCCTTTTGACGAAGCACAGATCAAAAAAGTAGCGGCCTTGGTAAAAGATATTGCAAACCGGTATCAGATTCCGGCCACCAATATTCTTGCGCACTCCGATATTGCACCTACAAGAAAACAGGATCCGGGTCCTACATTTCCTTGGAAAAGGCTGTATGATGAATATCAGATCGGGATGTGGTATGATGAAACGGCAAAACAAAGTTTCTACGACCTTGCCGTATCTACAGATTTTCAAACGAAATATAACGATCCAACGTTTATTTTCAACGTTCAGACGCAATTACAGAAATTCGGCTACGGACTGGATCTTAGCGGAAAATGGGATGATGCTACCAAGAAAACCATAGAAGCTTTTCAGTATCACTTCAGACCGCAGAATTATGACGGGATCATGGATCCCGAAACTTTTGCAATATTACAGGCTTTGATACTTAAATATCCGGTAAAATAAATATAATAATGTATTTTTATCAGTGTATATTATTTAAATTTTTAAAGATTTCAACTGCTTCTTTATTGTTAAGTTAATACATTGCTAAACGATTACATTAATCTATACATTATGGAAAATTTCAGAAAAGAAAGTGATTTATTGGGCGAATTAAATGTTCCGATAAATGCTTATTATGGAGTACAGACGCAGAGAGCGATTAATAATTTTAAAATTTCAGGGCAGCTGTTGTCCTCCTATCCTCAGTTTATCCGAGGGTTAGCATACGTGAAAAAAGCGGCAGCAAAAACAAACTACGAACTTGGACTTCTTGATGAGACAATGTATTTCAATATTGCTGAAGTTTGTGATGAAATCATCAACGGTGAGCTTCACGAGCAGTTTCCTGTAGATATGATCCAGGGAGGAGCCGGTACATCCATCAATATGAACGCCAATGAAGTGATCGCCAACAGGGTTTTAGAAAAATTAGGTAAAAATAAAGGCGAATATCAGTTCTGTTCACCAAATGACCATGTCAATCTTTCACAATCTACTAATGATGCTTATCCTACAGCAATCAAAATGGGATTGCTGCAGATGAATGCAATTCTGGTGGAAAAGCTTGAAAAAATTGTTGAGGCATTCAGGGAAAAAGGAAAAGAATTCCATGATGTGATCAAGATGGGCCGTACACAGCTTCAGGATGCTGTTCCGATGACGTTAGGGCAGGAGTTTGAAGCATTCGCCGCCACTTTGGAAGAAGATATTTCAAAATTAAACAATAACGCCAATCTCTTCGTAGAAGTGAATATGGGAGCCACAGCCATCGGAACGGGATTAAATGCGCCGATTGGGTATGCTGTTTTATGTGCAAAAAATCTTGCACAAATTTCAGGGTTTCCGGTAGTTTCAGCGCCCGATTTGGTAGAAGCAACACCGGATACAGGATCTTATGTTATTTATTCTTCTGCAATGAAACGGCTCGCAGTAAAACTGTCAAAAATATGCAATGATTTGAGATTGCTTTCTTCGGGACCGAGAGCTGGCCTTTTCGAGATTAATCTTCCTCCGATGCAGCCGGGATCTTCCATTATGCCGGGTAAAGTAAATCCTGTGATTCCGGAAGTAGTCAATCAGGTTTGTTTTAAAGTTTTCGGAAACGATCTTACCGTTACTTTTGCTGCAGAGGCAGGGCAGTTGCAGCTCAATGTGATGGAGCCTGTACTTTCACATGCCATCATGGAAAATATTCATTTTCTTTGCAATGCAATCGACACCCTGCGTGAAAAATGTGTGGTAGGAATCACGGCAAACCGTGAAGTATGCTTAAATATGGTAAAACACAGCATCGGAATCGTAACCGCACTGAACCCATATATTGGCTACAAATATTCTACAGAAATTGCAAAAGAAGCTCTTGAAACCGGGAAAAGTGTTTATAATCTGGTATTGGAAAAAGGCATTCTTTCCCAGGAAAAACTGGATGAAATTCTTGATCCCAGAAACATGCTGAAACCGCATAACAAATAAAATAAACGATAAGTGATAAATAATAACTGACAGGTAAATCGGCAACATTATTTATCACTTATCAATCATCATTTATAAATTTAAAGTGAGGTTTTTAATCATAATTCCTGCACATAACGAAGAGAGTAATCTTCCTTTTACACTGGATTCTTTACAGCAGCAAAGCTTTAAGGATTTTAAAGCAGTAATTGTAAACGACGGTTCTACGGATAATACTTCAGAAGTAATTAGAAAATATACCGATCAGGATTCCCGGTTTGAAACCGTAAATCTGCAGAAATCTTTACACCAGCCAGGTTCAAAAGTTGTTAATGCTTTTAAAAAAGGACTGGAAACACAGGATGTAAATATGTTTGACGTCATTTGTAAATTTGATTCTGATGTCATATTTCCTGAAAATTATCTGGAGAAAGTAGAAGAAGCGTTTTGCGATCATCCGGAGTATGGATTAGTTGGCGGACTTTTATATGTTGAGAAAAACGGAGATTGGGTGTACGAAGGAAACTCTAATAAACATCATGTACGGGGTCCGGTAAAGGCATATCGGAAAGAGAGCTTTATACAAATGAACGGGATCAGGGAAACCTTAGGGTGGGACAATATTGATGCGATCCTTCTTCAGAACCTGGGATGGAAAGAAGTCGTTATTCCGGAGCTGCATGTGCATTTAATCAAAGTAAAAGGAACAGATTACACCATAAAGCCTGCCGAATATTATGGTAAATATTTCTATTTTCTGGGGTTAAACAGGTTTTTAGCTTATATAGCTTCTTTTAAGGAGGCCGCAAAAAGCAAGTCCGTTTCTTTCTTTTTTAAGATTATCGGCTCCTATGAAAATTGCCGCAGTAAAAAATTGGAATTAAAAATTTCTGAACAAGAAAGAAAAGTCATCAACCGCCAACGCTGGGAAATGCTTAAGCAAAAATGGCTCAAATTGTAATTCAGCATAAGCTTATCACTTAAAATACAAATGTTATTTAAAAACATCACTTGAAAAGAATAGCCTACATAGAAATTGATACCCACGCAGAAATTGCCCAGTCTTTCATGGAGATCATGAAGGGATCAGAGGCTTTTTCGGTAGACTATTATTTTTCAAAAAAAATTAAAGATCAGATTACTGATAATGTGCAATCCGTCTATCTTTCCGACAGTTCGATGATTTCCGATCAGCTGAAATCGAGAAAATATGACTTAGTTATAATAGGAACTGTTCACCGGTATTTCAATACATTTTCTGCTATTGCTGAAAAATACAATACAGCGGTTATTGTTCACAATATTAACTTTATCAGTGCTTCAAATTTCAGCCTGTTCAAAAGTATATTCAAAAAAGATAGCATTTACCGGTTAAAACTTTTATGGAAAGAAGGATTGCTGTATTCATCAAAAATTTACGGGAAAGCAAAAAGCCTTTTGGTTCTTGATGGGGCGCTAAGCTCGGAACGCTTCAGATTTTTACCACTCTTCTATACAAAACAGTCAGTAAAAACCGATACGGATATCCTGACAATCGTTATTCCCGGCGGAGTAAGCCAGAAGAGGAGGGATTATAAAAAGGTGTTTTCCGAGATCAAAAAAATTGAACAGCTGTATACTGATTCAGACATTCAGAAAAAGCAGATAGAATTTGTGTTTCTGGGTAAGGCTGATCATGCCGAATTAAATAAACTTACAGATCTGGAACGATCTTTACAATATGTTGATATTACGTATTTTCCGGAGAGAGTTTCCCAGGCAGACTTTGAGCAGTGGATGCAGAAAGCAGACGTTTTATGGTGCCCGATTCAACAGGAAACAGAGTTTTTTAGCCAAAAAGAAATATATGGAAGGACAAAAATGACCGGAAATATTGGCGATGCCATAAAATTTGGAAAGCTGGCTGTGTTTCCGGAAAACTATCGGTCTTCACTGGATTTCATTATTCCTGAGCAGCCTGATCTTATTCGACAGTTTGAAGAACTCAGAGGCCTTCATTTCGATTTTCAGAAAGATTACAGTAAGCAGACAGTAAGGCAAAACCTTGAAAATCTTTTAGACAGTTTGAGCTCTATTTAAATTTAAAGATACTTTTAATAAAATTTTTGTTCAAATAATCTTCAATCGGGAATACTTTCGTAAAATAATTACCGATAAAAATCAAAAACAAAACCACTGCGGGTTTATAAATGAGATTGATGAAGTTATTGCTGAAATTCGGCAGCACAATTGCCACGGTAATGGCCAGTGTACAGATAATCGAAACAAAAATCATCTCAATCGTAAGCGGCGAAACTTTAAATACAAAATAATTAAAAACGATCTTCACTACATTATAAGTGGTCAGTGAAATGGCTGTAGAGAGCGCAATACCGATCAGTTTCAAATCCGTATTTTTCAAAAAATATAAATTTAAAGAAATAGTGAGTCCTGCAAGCAGAAGCATTACTAGAATATTGAATTTGTAGTACTTTGAAAGAGAAATAATATTCCCGTTAAACCCTGTTGCCAGATCAATTAAAACAGCCGAACCCCAGATCCAGACTACCGGCTCATATTCTCTCAGTAACATTCCGTTTTTAGGCATAAAATAAGTCAGGTAAGGAAAACCGACCATAATGCATGAGAACAAAACTGCTCCTAAAAAATAGAGGGTAAGCGAGGTTTTCTTATGGAATTTATCCAGTCCTTCCATATCGCCGTCTAAAAGATGCTTACTGATAATCGGAGCTGAAATATTAAACAATCCCAGCTGCGGAATCGAAATCAGGGAAATCAAAGCATATAAAGTTGAATAAATCCCGTTTTCCTCCATTCCCATATATTCGCCGATCATAAAGCTGTTGATGGCAAGATAATTCCCGAAAGTGCCTAGGAAACCGAAAAAACTGTAATTCATAAATTCTTTCCAGAAGCCGTCTTTCTTAAAATAATCGGTGCTGAAATCAAGATTGATTTTATCCAGTTTATTTGTGTAATAAATATATCCGAACAGCATCAGTGCAAAGATCCCGAAGAAAAAAGCCAGTGCCGTTTTTTGGGAAAGTGCAAAATAAAAAAAAAGGCAAAAAGCGCCAAGATTAGCTATTTTAGGAAAAAGATTGTCAAAAATATTGGAGACAACGATCCGTTTATAATTGGAAGTATATTTATTGAATATAGCGCACAATGACAACACCAGTATCAGCGGCAGAATAATTCCTTTGATGTTCCATGCCTGGGTCTGTAAAAACTGGGGATAAAAGTAGGGGAGTATTAAAAATACGCCGCAGAAGATCAGGAAATTAATACAGATCGTAAGCAATGACAGGGAAAGCATATTCTGATTTTTGCCGTCTTTCTGTACATTGTGGAAAAATTTCACGTTTGCATAGGAAATCCCGAAAACAACAAAAGGAACCAGCATTTCTGCGGTCTGCATGCTGTATCTCAGTTTGCCGTAAAACTCAAAATCGTTCGGGAAGATAAAAATTGCGGAAACGGTACCCAGCAGAAAACCTACATAGCCAATGATAGAATACTTAAACCCTTGTCTTGCAACTACACTCATTTTTGTGGGCTTTTGGGGATGAAGATAATATTATTGATGTATTCTTTTTTATTTTTTTCGTCACTTATATTCTTCAGCAAAATTTCTTCTGTTAATTTTTCGAGCTCAAAAGTAGACCGGTTTAAATAATTGGCATCATATCCCCAGGATTCTACTTCGGAAATTTCATGCCAGATCGGAGTGTTATGATGTCTCTGTTCCATTTCTACCATGAGAACGGGCAAGAATTTGCAGATTACTTCGCGGGCGCCGGAAAGCGTTTTGATCTCGTTGCCTTCTACATCTATTTTGATAAAATCCAGTCTGTGGAAATTTTCAATAGCAGCCCAGTCATCAAGCCGTATTACTTTCACCTTCTCGGTATAGCTCCTTTCTTCGCCTCTTTCTTTGTAAGAAGTATTCAGTGTTCCTCGAGAAGCAATTGTTCTTCCATTGATCACCGGAACCTTAAACTCAGCTGTTGTATTTTCATCCGAGAGAGCCAGGGGGAACACCCGCATCGCCGGAAAAAGTCTTTTAAGCCGTCTGTATAATTTTTTGTTAGGTTCAAAAGCATAGATTTGTTCATGATCCAACTTGTTTTCAAGTTGGTACAAAAATGTTCCTACATTGGCCCCGATATCCAAAATTACAGATTTTTTATTCAGGAATTCTTTAATCCATACCAATTCCGGTTCTACATTTCTTGCAGAGAAATTGTCTTTACTAAGATTATTTAAACTCTTAAAAAATCTTTTTTTGTAAAAACCGGGACTTATATATTGCAGATTTTCAGCGATTCTTTGGTATAGAGACATTCTTTTGCTTTTGACAAGAGCAAATATACATAAAAATGTTAAATTAATGTTAAAACAGCTAAATTATAAGTGTCTGGCTATCAACGAATATAATTTCAAACTATAAAAAAGGTGCATTCAGAAAATCATTCAGAGGCTTCATCGCTTTGAAGATTTTCGCAAGGTTTTTTGAAGCATTTTTATCCGAAATTTCCTTATCCGAAAGATTATGTACTACAATAAAGCTTTTCAGTTTCAGATACTCAGCCATGGGATCTTCTTTTTCAAATCCCTGCGGAACTTTTTTAAGTTGATCATCCTGGTCCAGCTCCGGAAAATACTTTTTGAACTCCTTATCATTTAAAATATTCAAAAATTCCTGTCCATACAGTGAAATTTCTTTTCTCAGGGTTTTCAGAACAGAAGATTCCGGCATGTATATTCCTCCGGCAATAAAAGATTTTCCCGGCTCCAGATGCAGGTAATATCCACCTTTCTGACTGCCTTTTCCCATTCCGAAAGAAGCGCCGATGTTGGTTTTATAAGGGGTTTTGTCTTTGGAAAAACGAGTATCCCTGTAAATTCTGAATAAGGATTTTTTAGCGTCAATTTTTCCCAGTTCAGAATCAAATTCAGACATCTCTGCAATCAGGTCTTCAAGAAATGCTACAATATTTTCCTGAGATTCGGTGTAAAGAATTTTATTCTCCGTAAACCATTCACGGTTGTTATTTTCGGCAAGTTGTCTTAAAAAATCAAAAACTTTTGGTGAAACTGCTGCAGGCATATTTTTTTATTTTCATTCAAAATTAATCAAATTCGGGCAATACCGGAAATACATTTTTATTGCCTACGAGAGAGTGCACAACATAAAAGGCATTAAATTAAAATTAAAAATATGGCGGTTTTTCTGCGGAAATTATAAAAGCATTATCACTTTTAAATATTAAATTATTGTTTCTGTAATAATAGTTAAAATGTAATTCAAATAATAATCGTATCTTTGCAAAAATTTTAAAATATTTAATGAATTTATTTACGGAAACCAATTTAAGTCCTGATATTCTTAAGGCTATTGGCGAACTGGGTTACGAAAGCCCGACAGAAATCCAAAAACAGACTATCCCTTTTATTCTTTCAGATATTCGCGACTTGATCGCACTTGCGCAGACAGGGACAGGCAAAACAGCAGCGTTTTCGCTTCCGATTTTGGATATGATTGACGATACGAGTCGCAAAATCCAACTTTTGGTGCTTTGTCCGACACGGGAATTATGTCTTCAGATTACGAAAGACATTAAAAACTACTCCAAATACATGAAAGACATCAAAACGACAGCCGTTTATGGTGGAAGCAGTATTATGGATCAGATCAGATCGCTCAAGGATAAACCGCAAATCATTGTGGGGACTCCGGGAAGAGTAATCGACCTTATCAACAGAAAAGCATTAGACTTCTCCGCAATCCACTGGCTGGTTCTGGATGAAGCCGACGAAATGCTTTCTATGGGTTTCAAAGATGAGCTGGAAACAATTCTCAGCGAAACTCCTGAAACCAAGCAGACTTTCCTTTTCTCTGCAACAATGAGCAAAGAAGTGGAAAGGATCTCTAAAAATTATCTTACTAAGCCGCACAGAATTTCTGTTGGTTCTATTAACGAAGTTAAGAAGAATATCAAACATGAATATTATGTGATCGGATATCGCCAGAAAAAAGAAGCTTTAAAGCGTCTTATTGATTCCAACCCGAATCAGTATTCCATTATCTTCTGCAGAACGAGAATGGAAACCCAAGAGGTTGCAGATTTCTTAATGCAGAACGGATACGCAGCAGATGCGCTTCACGGAGATCTTTCTCAGGCGCAGAGAGATACGGTAATGAAGAAATTCAGACTGAAAAATATCGATATTCTGGTGGCAACTGATGTTGCGGCGAGAGGATTGGATGTTAACTCCCTGACTCACGTTATTCACTACTCTTTACCTGATGATCCGGAAGTATTCGTTCACCGAAGCGGAAGAACCGGAAGAGCAGGAAAAGACGGTATTTCTATTGCCCTGATCAAACCTGAAGAAAGCAGAAAGCTGAAGCAGATCAAATCGGTGACGAAAATTGAAATGCATGAAGGCAAAATTCCTACCGGAGAAGATATTATCAAAGCTCAGGTTGGAGGTGTTTTCGAAAGTCTTTTCGAGATTCACGAAGATTTCTTTGAATTCGATGACTCTCTGATTCCTGATTTATCAGCTTTTACAAAAGAGGAGCTTGCTCATAAATTGCTTCAGTTCCAGCTGAAAGATCTTGCCCTTTATTACAAAGACAGACATGATCTTATGGACCAAAAGCTGAGCAGCAGAGATGATGACGGTGGTTCCAGAAGAGACAGAAGAGACCGCGACAGAGACAGAGGTAGAGATCGTGACCGTGATCGTGGCGACAGAGATCGTGGTGGGAAACCAAGAAGAAAGAACGAAGATATGGTAAGATTCTTCTTTAATCTCGGTAAAAAAGATCAGCTGAAAAAGCTTGACGTATTGGATATCATTAATAAAGCAACGTCCGGCAAAAGCAAGAAAAGAGCAGAAATCGGTGATATCGAGATTCTTGAAAAATTCTCATTCTTCGAAGTTGAAAAATCATTCAAAGACAATGTTTTGAGCAACATCGGATCCATGAAGTTCAAAGGAAAGGAAATGAGAGCGGAAGTAGCAAACTAAGCTCCCGAAAAATATACTGAAAACCGGCCATACAGCCGGTTTTTTTATTTGATAGTCAGATCATCACGCAATGTTAACAAAACTTAATGTTGTACTCTTTCAGGTAAGGGTGTTTTTTAAGAAATTTGCACTCGAATTATAAATACTTAAAAATGGGAATTGGTAATATTTTCCACGCTTTTCAACCAAAAGATAAAATCTTCTTCGTACTGTTCGAAAAAGTAACCGAGAACCTTGTCGCAATGTCTGAGGAATTCAATACAGGAATCAAGGATTTCGATCTTAATGACGATTCTATGCTGAAAAAAATGAGTGACTTCGAACATAAAAATGACGAGCTTACTCACGAGATCTTCGTAGAACTGGGAAAAAATTTCATTACACCTTTCGACAGAGAAGATATTCATACCCTGGCAACAGGTCTGGATGATATTGCGGATTACATTTATGCTTCCACAAAATATATTTTCCTGTATAAATCTCCTGAAATGAAGGCATATTCAGATTTCTCATTATTAATCCACAAAGCTTGTCTTGAGATCCAGAATGCCATGAAGAACCTGAAAGGATTCAAAAATATGGAACAGGTAAAAGAAGCTTGTATTAAAGTGAACTCTATTGAAAATATAGCAGACGACCTTCTTTCCAATTCAATGGTGGAATTATTCGAAACGAATGATGCCATCAATATCATCAAAGTTTCATCTGTACTTAATTATCTTGAAGTCGTAACCGACAAAGCAGAAGATGTTGCCAATACAATTGAGAACATCATGATTAAATACGCTTAATTAATAATTATAATTAAACAATGGAATTTCCGATTTTACTTATAGTTATTATTGCCTTGGCTCTGATTTTCGATTACATCAATGGTTTTCATGATGCGGCCAATTCAATTGCGACTATTGTTTCTACAAAAGTTTTAACACCTTTCCAGGCTGTACTTTGGGCAGCACTATGGAATTTTGCAGCGTTCTTTATCGCTGCCTATATTATTGGCGAATTTAAGATCGGTAACACGATTGCCAAAACCGTCAATGAAAATTTTATCACCCTTGAAGTAATATTTTCCGGGCTTGTAGCCGCTATCGCATGGAATCTGCTTACATGGTGGTTTGGTATTCCTTCCTCTTCTTCGCATACCCTGATCGGAGGATTTTTGGGAGCAGCCTTAATGCATGCTTTCATGATGGATTATCATAATGTTGTCGCAGCTCATCCGGAATTAGGAATGTGGGATACCATCAAAGAAGCGGCAAGCCAGGTAACGCAGCAGAGTGTCGTGAAATTCGATAAGGTAATTCCTATTTTCTTATTTATTTTCATGGCTCCGATTATTGGGATGATTATTTCAATCATTATTACGTTGATTATTGTTCATCTTTATAAAAAATCAAATCCGCATAAGGCAGATCAGTCCTTCAAAAGATTGCAGCTGGCTTCTTCAGCACTCTTCAGCTTAGGACACGGTCTGAATGATGCCCAGAAAGTAATGGGAATCATCGGTGCTGCATTGATCTACTACCATGTGCAGATGCTGCAGGATCCGGTTTACCTTGCTATACCTGCCGCAGGGCGTTTCGATTACTTTGCAGAGCACTATATCTGGGTTCCTTTAGTTTCATTTATTGCTATCGCTTTAGGTACAATGAGTGGAGGATGGAAAATCATCAAAACAATGGGAACTAAAATCACAAAGGTAACTTCGCTGGAAGGGGTAAGTGCAGAAACTGCAGGGGCAATTACTTTATTCATCACCGATCACTTCGGAATCCCAGTATCTACAACACACACCATTACAGGATCCATTATCGGGGTTGGTCTTACCAAAAGAATATCTGCCGTACGATGGGGAATTACCGTAAGCTTACTATGGGCCTGGGTTCTTACCATTCCTATTTCAGCAATAGTTGCAGGAATTACCTATCTCGTGGTAACATTTTTATCTTAAAAAATAACTTTACAGTATAATAAAAAACTTTGCTCATCCGGGCAAAGTTTTTTTGTTTTTAACCTCGGGATATATTAATAATTTGATTAAATTAAAAATAAGATTTATTATTTATTTGAAGCTTTTTCCTGCTTTCCGCACTCGCTATTTTTTGATTTCGGCGGCGCGGCGGAGCCGCGCCGCCGAAATCAAAATATGAGCTCAAACAAAGCTTCAATCAGGGCTAGGATGTAGTCTTGGCCTAAATTTTTCGGGTACTTAGGCTTGTTGTCATGTTAAGAATTTAAATGTAAAGTGTGCATATTAGAAATCTTATGCATGAAGCAGTTGAGATGCTTCCAGCATGACAACTTAGCTCGACAGTTCAATCAAATCAAATAAAACTTTAAGAATATTTATCACTTTTAAATAAAGAAATAAAATTTCCTTCGGGATTAAACGGTGAGGATTTTTACTTTAAAAAGCCCCGAAAAAATTGTATTTTTGTTCAAACTATTAAAATTTATGGAATTTTTAGACAGATACCAGCAGATTGTTGCGGATGCTATTGCCAAATATACCTTTAAAGACAAGCCGGCAGAGTTGTATGAGCCGATGAATTATATCATTTCACACGGCGGAAAAAGACTTCGCCCGATCATGGTGCTTATGGCTTGCGATCTGTTTGGCGGTAATCTTAACGAAGCAATCAAGCCTGCACTGGCAATCGAGTTTTTCCATAATTTCACACTGATTCATGACGATATTATGGATGAGGCTCCACTGAGAAGAAATAAGCCCACCATTCATACCTTACACGGAATTAATGTCGGTATTCTTTCGGGAGACGGATTAATGCTGAAAGCATATAAGTTTTTTGAAGATCTTGAGCCTGAAATCTTTAAGGCCTGTATCAGAATTTTTACACACACAGGATTGCTTTTATGTGAAGGACAGCAATACGATATTAATTTTGAAACCCAGGAAAATGTAACGTTTGATGATTATATCAGAATGATTACCTATAAAACCGGAGTTTTAAGTGCTTCTTCATTCGAAATCGGAGCGTTGATCGCCAAAGCCAACTTTAAAGATGCAAAAGCCATATTCAATTTTGGAAAACACATCGGTATTGCCTTCCAGATTATGGATGACTACCTTGATGTATTCGGAGATCAGGCACAGTTTGGTAAAAAACATGCCGGAGATATTTATGAAAATAAAAAGACCGTTCTTTATCTGATGGCTAGGGAACATGCTACAGAAGAAGAAAGAAAAGAGCTTGATTACTGGTACTCCAAGAAGACCGATAATATCGATAAAGTATACGGCGTAGAGAAAATCTTTAGAAGAACTAAAGTAGACGAGAAAGCATTACGACTTATCGAAAAGCACAATGAAATCGGACAGAGCTATCTTCAGAAAATTGATATTCCGGAAGAGAAGAAAAAGCCGTTTGCAGAGCTGGCAAACTATTTATTGAGAAGAGAAAGTTAATCTCAAGTCTTTCAAATTTAGTTAATGAAATTCAGGACAGAAGTTGAAATTAAAGAATCGGAGAAGAAAATAGAGCTTGAAGATAAAATATTTTCAATCGGATCTTGTTTTGCTTCTGAAATGTCAGATCTTTTCCGTCAGGGACAGCTGCAGACGCTGAACAATCCGTTTGGGACCGTTTTTAACCCTTTTTCCATTGGTAATGCTGTAAAAAGACTCCATGATGCGGAATTTTATAATGAAGAAGAATTAATCACCTTTAACGACGAATTCATTTCACTCGATCACCATACCAGTTTTGATACGAGGTATATTCACCAGACGTTAGCAAAAATTAATGCTAAAATAGAGGAAGGAAATTCTTTTCTTCAGGGAACCGACTGGGTTATTATCACGTATGGAACCTCTTTTATATATGAATTTCTTCCCAAACAGAAACTGGTTGCCAACTGTCATAAAATTCCGCAGAAATTCTTTGAAAAAAGAATGCTGAGCCATCAGGAAATTATGGATTCTATTTACAATACCATACTCAACCTGAATGATATCTGTAAAGATAATGTGCAGATACTCTTTACCGTTTCTCCCGTTCGGCATACGAAAGACGGGATGACAGAAAACCAGTTGAGCAAGTCTAAGCTGATCACGGCTGTTCATGAAGCCATACATCAGTTTGAAAACTGTCATTATCTTCCCATCTATGAAATTCTGATGGATGATTTAAGAGATTACCGTTTTTACAAAGAAGACATGATACACCCAAATACTCAGGCAGTGAATTATATATTTGAGAAATTCGGGAATGCTTATTTTGCTGATGAAACCAAAGACTTTATCAAAGAGAATTTCAAAATCAACAAAGCTCTGGAACACAGAACTGACGATGAGAAAGACCCGAAATACATAGAATTTAAAGAAAAATTAAATCAAAAAATTGAAGTACAGCAGCAAAAAGTAAAGCATAAAATATTTTAAAAACTAATGGCAATAATTAAAAACACAGAAGGATTATCAACAGATGAAATTAACGATGAACTAAGGAAAGGTGGAAGATTTGTGGTTTTTTCCTACACGATTTCTATCATCATTCTTACATTCAGAAGAGGAAGTGACATTTATTTTGTAAAATCGGATGAATCAACATTCAAATATAGCTGGAAGTATTCATTGTTGACGTTTTTTCTTGGATGGTGGGGTTTTCCTTTCGGTCCGATTTTCAGCATTGTATCATTTTATAAAAATTTTACAGGAGGTAAAGACATAACACAGGAGGTTCTCAATCATGTAAATGCACAGGCTTAATGAAATTGTATAATGGTCGACTTTACAACAATTGAATATCTGAAATCAGGAAATGAAAAGCAAAGAAGAGCGCACGAGGTTCTTTCAAAACATCATCTTTTTGAAAAGCTAAAAGAATATTCTCCTGTTCTGGCCGGAACAATCCCGATAGAAATAGATATTGAAGACAGTGATCTGGATATCATTTGCGAGGTTGACCTTAGGTTTGAAGAAGACTTTTTAGAAGATTTAATGTTTAGCAAACTTATTCCTCAGGATGCGGAAGTTAAAATAGAACATCCGGTTTTGGATGGTGAAAAATGCATAACGATAAATTTCAAGCTGGAAGAATTTCCTGTCGAAATTTTCGGGCAGAACAGGCCCGTAAAAGAGCAGAATGCCTACCGCCACATGATCGCTGAATACAAAATATTACTGGAAAAAGAAGAAAGTTTTAAACAAAAAATAATAGAACTGAAGAAACAGGGAATTAAAACCGAGCCAGCCTTCGGGATGCTTTTGGGGCTTGAAAACCCTTATGAAGACCTGTTAAAATTATAAAGAAATGATTGATACGCATACACATTTATACGCAGAAGAATTTGATGAAGACAGAAAAGAAGTGATCCGGAGAGCGGTAGATAAAGGAATTACCCAATTTTATCTTCCTGCCATTGATTCTGAATCACATGGAAAAATGCTTCAGCTCGAAGCAGAATATCCGGGCCAGATCTTTTCCATGATGGGACTGCATCCTTGCTACGTGAAGCCGGAAAACTGGGAAAAAGAGCTCGAAATTGTTAAAAATTATCTTGATGAAAGAGACTTTCCGGCTATCGGAGAAATCGGAATCGATCTGTATTGGGACAAAACAACATTAGATATTCAGGTGAAAGCTTTTGAACAGCAGATTGACTGGGCTATCGAAAAAGATCTGCCTATTGTTATTCACACGCGGGAAAGTTTTGATGAGACATTTGACGTTCTCGAAAGAAAAAAACACCCGAAGCTGAGAGGGATCTTCCATTGTTTTTCCGGAAACCTTGAGCAGGCAAAACATGCTATTGATCTCAATTTTATCCTGGGAATAGGTGGGGTCGTTACCTTTAAAAATGGGAAAATAGACCAGTTTCTAAATGAAATTCCGTTGGAAAAGATTGTTCTGGAAACAGATTCTCCGTATCTCGCACCCGTTCCGCACCGTGGAAAAAGAAATGAAAGTGCCTATCTTGATCTTGTGGCCGGAAAACTGGTTAATATCTATGGAAAAGATTTTTCGGAGATTGACAGGATAACCACAGAAAATGCCATGAATTTATTTAAATAGTAACTTCAACAGGAACGGACTTTAGTCCGTTTTTTCAAGTCAAAAGATTTATCGGCTTCAGCCAAAACATAAAAAGTCTTCCATATCGGAAGACTTTTTATTATTTTTTTCTTGTAAAGTTTTTATTCTTTGGCTTTTTAAATCCTGTAGGCGCAGCAGAAGAGTCCGGTTTATTCCTGTTTTTCGATCTCGGAGCACCGCTGCCGGATCTTGCAGGTTTTGGCTTGTCTGAACCGGGGTTAAAAGGTTTGTTGTTAGAATCCCTTTTCTGAACCACAAGATCATCGGTATGAAACGGATGGTCCTTGATGATTGGGATTTTTTTCCCGATCAGTTTTTCCGTGTTTTTCAGGTTTAAAAGATCCAGACCATCTACAAAAGAAATAGAAGTTCCTTCCGCGCCGGCTCTTCCCGTTCTTCCGATTCGATGAACATACGTTTCAGAAACATCGGAAAGTTCAAAATTAATCACGAATTTAAGCTCATCAATATCAATTCCCCGCGCCGCAATATCAGTCGCAACCAAAACCCTTGTTTTACCGGATTTGAAATTATTTAATGCATTCTGACGTGCATTCTGCGACTTATTACCGTGAATTGCTTCTGTCGTGATCTGATCTTTCTGAAGTTTTCTGGCGATTTTGTCGGCTCCGTGTTTCGTTCTCGAAAAAACAAGAACTGAATCGGAAATATCATTCTTCAGAATGTGGGTTAAAAGATTCAGCTTATTGTCTTTTTCTACAAAATAAACCGACTGCTTTATCGTATCGGCAGTTGAGGAAACAGGCGTTACCTCCACTTTTACAGGATTGTTCAGGATAGAATCAGCCAGTTTCTGGATTTCTGCAGGCATAGTAGCAGAGAAAAACAGCGTCTGCCTTTTCTGAGGCAACAGCTTTATAATTCTCTTCACATCATGTACAAAGCCCATATCAAGCATTCTGTCGGCTTCATCAAGTACGAAGATTTCAAGGTTTTTTAAGCTGATGATTCCCTGGGAAATAAAGTCCAGCAATCTTCCCGGAGTGGCAACAAGAATGTCAACACCCTTTTTCAGAGCAGTTTCCTGATTTCCCTGTTTTACACCTCCGAAAATAACAAGATGCTTTAGCGGTAAATATTTTCCGTAAGCCTTGATGTTTTCTTCAATCTGAATGGCAAGCTCTCTTGTCGGTGTTAAAATTAAAGCCTTGATATGTTTGTTCGGAAATTTATTCTGAGCGAGATTCTGAAGGATGGGGATGGCAAAAGCAGCCGTTTTCCCTGTTCCTGTCTGTGCGCATCCTAAGAAATCTTTCCCTTTCGTAATTTCCGGAATTGATTTTTCCTGGATGGGGGTAGGATTGGTATATCCTTGTTCCTGAATTGCTTTGGCAATAGGTTCTATTAAGTTTAAATCTGTAAAATTCAAATGAACTGTTTTTTTATAATTACAACAAAAATTCCTTCATTTTGAAGGAATTATATTTTGCAAAGGTAGTTTAAATATTTTTAAGTAGCTTAATTCACTTTTGTCCACTGTTGGTTCTTTCTCAGATCCTCAAAAAATTTGTACAGTTCCGAAAGTTTTTCGCTTCCTCTTTTACCGTAATCTTCCACATGTTTTGAAGTTCCGTCCGCAAACTTAACTCTCAAATGGGAAGAAGAAAGGTCGGTTACATTCTTTTCTCCGTAATTGTCCTTCAGGTTTTTTACATCCAGTCCGTCAAGTAAAGAAATCAGCTTATTGTAATCTTCCTGTTTGATGGTTCCCTTAAAAGTTCCTTCCCGCGGTTTCGAAAATTCATCTTTCGATGGTCTGTCACTGAAATTAAAATGTTCCGCTTCAAAAACAGCCGTTCTGTCTGCGTTGATGGTCATTTTAAAAACCGGACAAAATCCGAAACAGGGTGTTGCCTCATATTCAATGGTAGAATATTTCGAATTCATTTTCTGAGAATTACATGAAAATAAAAAGATAAAAGCAAAAAGGGCGAATATGTATTTCATAATTTTAAAATTTGAAGTGTGTTCTTCAATAATTATTCCAAAGGTCCATAATTAAAGGATGTTGTGAACATAAGTCAATTGCTAAACTGACTTAATCAAAAATATTGAATCATTATTTAAATCTGTACCCGATTCCAGCCTGCAGGAAACCTATTTTAGTAGGAATTCCTCCGGAATTCACCTCGATAAAATTGAAATGATATCTTGCATCTGCAAAGAAATTTGCATTGATTTTGTACTCCGCACCTAAGAACGGGAATAGATTAATTGTTTTCAGGTCAGAATAATTGTAAAAAATATTATTTTCAGGAATTGAGGTTGCTTTCACTTTTTCTGAAATATTAATTCCAACATTCATTCCCGCAGAAACTGAAAGCTCTGGTATTACATAATATTTTATTGAAACGGGAACCTGAATTTGGTCAAATTTATACTTGGCTTCAGTCTGAGAAGTCTGTACCAATTCATTACCGATCAGCTGCAGTGTCGGATAATAATAAATCCCACCCAACTCTGTATAAAGAATTTCAGCCTGTACTCCGAATTTGGAAGATATTTTTTGCTCTCCTACAATTCCTACGTAGAAAAAAGATTTTGCATCTAAATTGTTGTTGTAAAACTTCATGTTGGATAAAGAATATCCTCCCTTAATACCGAAACTCATCTTTGAGTCTGATTTCCTAGTTATGTTTTCCTGTGTATCTTGCGCACTGAAAAATGCTGATACTGATAATAAAATAGCAAGTGCTAAGTTCTTTTTCATAGTTTTTAAATGATGGTTATTTATAAAATTCTTTAAAATTGATTAGTGTTTAATTTTTCTATATTAAAAAAGTATACTGAAAAGTATACTTGTAGGTTTTTTATTTTGTTTGAGTTTACCCATGAAGCTGTTTCCAGATTGCATCTTTCAGTTCGGTAAGTCCTTCACCCGTAACACCTGAAAAAAACAATGGTTGCTTGTTCTCGGGGAATTCTGCGGCAATTTCCTTTTTCAGCTCATCATCCAAAAGATCGGATTTTGATACGGAAACAATAAAATCTTTGTCCAACAGTTCAGGATTGTATTCTTTCAGCTCATTTTCCAATATCTTAAACTCCTGGAAATGATCTTCAGAATCGGCAGGAATTAAAAATAATAAGATGGAATTTCTTTCAATATGTCGTAAAAACCGGTGTCCCAATCCTTTACCTTCCGCTGCACCTTCAATAATTCCCGGAATATCTGCCATTACAAAAGATTTGTAATTTCTGTAATCAACAATTCCCAGATTCGGGGTCAGTGTCGTAAACGCATAATTGGCGATTTTTGGCTTGGCTGCAGAAACAGAAGCCAGAAGGGTAGATTTTCCGGCATTCGGAAATCCCACAAGACCTACATCGGCAAGAATTTTAAGCTCGAAAGTAATATAGCCTTCCTGTCCGTCCATTCCCGGCTGTGCAAATCTCGGCGTCTGATTGGTAGACGATTTGAAATGTTCGTTTCCTTTTCCGCCCATTCCGCCTTCCATCAGGATGATTTCCTGTCCGTCTTCAAGAATTTCCCCGATGATTTCCCCGTCTTCATTCTTCGCAATCGTCCCGATAGGAACTTCGATATATACATCAGCTCCATACGCTCCCGTAAGCTGGTTTTTCCCGCCGTTTTCACCGCGTTCCGCTTTTACGTGACGGGTGTAACGAAGAGGGAGTAAAGTCCACTCATTGGCATTTCCTTTCATGATGACGTGGCCTCCACGACCTCCGTCACCTCCGTCAGGACCACCTTTTGGGATATATTTTTCACGGCGAAGATGGGCAGAACCTGCACCTCCGTGGCCGCTTTTACAATGAATCTTTACGTAATCTACAAAATTTGACATAATTTTAATTCAAGGTTTAATGTTGAAGGTTCAAAGTTTTAACCTTGAATTTGGAACTTTGAACCTTGAATCAAAAATTTTTATTTTTGAACCTTTTCTACCTCAGCAAAAAGTTTCTCAGAAATCTCGTCGATATCTCCGACGCCGTTGATCTCCACATATTTGCCCTGCTGCTTGTACAGTTCGGCAACTTCTGCTGTTTTTGCGTAGTATTCTTTTATTCTGTTTTCGATGATCTCTACATTGCTGTCGTCTGATCTTCCGCTGATTTCACCTCTTTTCAGAAGTCTTTCTACCAGGATCTTATCTTCCACTACCAAAGAAAGGCAAATGTCGATCTCGTCGTTTAATTCTTCTTTTACGATTTTTTCCAGGGCTTCCGTCTGAACGGCAGTTCTCGGATATCCGTCGAAAATGAATCCTGCCGCATCGGTAGGTTTTCTGATCTCGTCAATCAGCATATCTGTTGTTACCTGATCCGGAACCAGCTCTCCTTTGTCGATATAAGATTTTGCCAGTTTCCCGAGCTCAGTATCATTTTTCATATTGAATCTGAAAAGGTCACCTGTTGAGATCTGCTTTAAATTGAATTTCTTAATCAGGTTCTGAGCCTGAGTTCCTTTTCCACTTCCCGGAGGGCCGAACAGAACAATGTTTATCATAATGTTGTTTTGCTTCTGGCGATTGGCAATCGGCGGCTTGCTTCTTGCTTCCTGCTTTTAGCTTTATTAGTTAATATTTTACTTTTTATTTCAATTTAATATTTAAGCTAAAAGCCAGTAGCTAATAGCTATCGGCAATCTAATGATTGATTTTTCCCTCTTCCAGTTGATACAGATTAGGCAAATTTCTTCCCAATTCATCATAATCCAGTCCGTAGCCGAGAACAAATTTGTTTGGGATTTCCTTACCGATATAATCCAGCTTGAAATCTTTTTTATACACTTCCGGTTTCAATAAGAAAGAAGCGATTTTTACAGACTTCGGACGCTGGGTTTCATTAAAATATTTGAAAAGGCTTTCCACCGTATTCCCGGTATCCACAATATCTTCCACCAAAATGATGTGACGGTCTTTTACATCTTTCGTCAATTCCATTTTCTGGTAAACGATTCCCGTAGATTCCGTTCCGGCGTAAGAGCTCATCTGAATAAAAGCGATCTCACAATTTCCAGGATAATGTTTCAGCAGATCCGAGAAAAACATGATCACGCCGTTCAGTACTCCGATGAAAACAGGGACTTCATCCTTGTAATCTTCATAAATTTTTAAAGCGGTTGCTTTTACAATTTCCTGAATTTCGGCGTCCTCCAGATAAGGAACGAAAGTTTTGTCGTGAACTTTAATACTTTCCATAAAAATTTTAGTAGGCTGCAAAGTTAAGGATTTTTGATGAAAGTTTTTGATGAGTGGAAGAGGGTTTGGTTTAATGCTGACATTAAACCTTCGGGTTTTAAAAACTTTGAAAGTTTAGCAACGAAATATTTTCCTTATCTTTGCTACTCACAAAACCCATAATATCAGGATGTAGGATACAGTTTCTTTCAGATTTAATCGACAATAACAGATGCGTTATTGCATTTTCAACTTAATTAAGAAAGAAATTATGATTTTTTTACACGATATAACTTTTGGGTTTCCTGCAGGAGATCTGCTTTTTAATTCTATTACTTTAACGATACCATCTCAATCGAAATCCGCTTTGGTCGGAAGCAACGGCATGGGGAAATCCACACTTCTGAAGATTATGGCAAAAGAAATGGAACCTTTGCAGGGAAATATCAATACAGAAGGAGAACTGTTTTATGTTCCGCAAATGTTCGGGAACTTTAATGAACTTACCATTGCGCAATATCTTAAAATTGATAAAAAACTTGATGCCCTTCAAAAAATTACAAATGGGGAAGTGGATGAAATTTATTTTGAAACGTTGAACGATGATTGGGATATCGAAGAACGTTGTCAACAAGCTTTACAGTATTGGAAGCTTGGAAATTTAGATTTCAATCAAAAACTGGAAGACCTGAGCGGCGGACAAAAAACAATAGTTTTCCTGGCGGGAATTCAGATTAATCAACACGAAATTATTTTACTGGATGAACCGACCAATCATCTTGATCTGGAAGGCCGGAATCTGCTGTATGATTTTATTGAAAAATCAAATGCAACGATTATTATGGTCAGTCACGACCGGACTTTGCTGAATCTCGCAGATACAATTTTTGAACTCAGCAACCAGGGCATTTCCAGCTATGGCGGCAATTATGATTTTTATGCTGAACAGAAAGCGATTGAAAATGAGGCTCTGCAGAATGACATTCATGCTAAAGAAAGAGCTTTGAAAAAGGCCAAAGAAAAGGAACGCGAAACGCTGGAACGAAAGCAGAAGCTTGATGCGAGAGGAAAAGGAAAGCAGGAAAAATCGGGTGTGGCGAGAATTATGATGAATACGCTGCGAAATAACGCCGAGAAAAATTCTTCGAAGTTGAAAGCGGTTCATACCGAGAAAATTAATAATATCTCCGGAGATTTGCGGGATTTGCGTTCGTCAGTGAGAAACTTGGATCAGATGAAGGTGAGCTTTAATGATTCGGATTTGCATTCCGGGAAAATTCTGATTTCAGCCGAGGATATGAATTTTAGGTATACTGATAAAAATCTTTGGAAAGAAAATCTCCATCTTGAAATCCGAAGCGGTGACCGGATCGCCATTAAAGGTTCGAACGGCTCCGGAAAAACGACTTTGATTAAATTGCTATTAGGAGATTTGTTGCCTTCTTCCGGGAGTATTTTGAGGTCGGATTTCAATACGATTTATATTGATCAGGAATATTCTTTACTTGATAAAACGGCAACTGTGTATGAATTTGCCGAACAATTCAACGATCACGCGATGCCGGAATCGGAAGTGAAAACCTTATTGTCAAGATTTTTATTCGGAAAGGAAACCTGGGATAAAAAATGTAATGTGTTAAGCGGCGGCGAACGTCTTCGGCTTTTGCTGTGCGGACTTTCCATCAGCAATAAAACTCCCGATATGATTATTCTTGACGAACCGACGAATAATTTAGACCTTCAGAATGTGGAAATCCTGACGAATTCTATTAAGGATTATCATGGAACGTTGGTGGTGATTTCGCATGATGTGTTGTTTTTGGAGGAGATTGGGGTCATGAATGTGATGTTGTTAAAATCATAATAAATATTCAGGTAGTTGTCATTTCTGCAGAAGTCTTTCTGGTAAAGTTTTAATCCACTAATCAATACTGTTTTTAAGAATTGGTAGAGTTGTTAAACCTCACAGGTTTCAAAAACCTGTGAGGTTTGGATAAATCTGTAGTTTCATATTGTAGCTAAAACCTTCAAGGTCTTTTATTTAATATCTATTAACCAATACTGTTTTTTAAGATTATATTTTTTTAAAATATTTATATTAGGAATAGTCCAGCCAAAATCTTTTTTATATTGATCCGTAAAAGTCAATGTATATGTTTTATTCTTTTCAAAAAAGTTTTCTCCGAAAAATTCAGGACATCTTACAATAATTGGAATTTGCTTATCCTCATAATTTTTTAAAGAAGTATCATTAATTTCGAACTCTAAAACAACAGCATAAGCAATATAACCACAATTCCCTGGCATTTTAAAATCGTTAACAATTTTTCCAGTAATCTGATATTGATTTTTTTTGAGTTTCTTATTTTGTGCGCCTGCTGATATGCTAGTGAATAGTAGTAAGAAAAGGAGTGTAATGGTTGTTCTTTGCATTTGATTAAAATTCAAATATGCTTTTCAGGATGATTATTTTAATTTGACGTCAGGCAATTGATAGTTTCCGACAGATTCAACCATTTTTATGGAGTCTTTCTTAAGGTTTTTAAAAAATGCATCAATGTTTTCTTGATATCCCCTTTCGCTTACACCAAAAAGTAAAATCCCACTGTGATTTTTATCGGAGATTAATTTATAGCGGTAAACATTTCTTTCAGCAATTAAGATTTCTTTTCCATCATCTGAATTTTTGCTAATCAGGAAGTCCAGAATATACTCTCCATTGTTTTCGTACTTCGTATACTTAATAACAGGATTTGACTGCTTCATCTTCTCCAGTTCATGGATTTTTTGATTAATGGCATCTTCCACTTTAAAATCTCCTTTTACAAAATCAATCATGATAAGAGTTTTGTATTTTTCGATATTGTCATTGGAAGCTAAATATTCCTGTTTATAATAACTGTCATTCGGGTGAGAGCTCCACGCTAAATAATAGGTTTTGGAATCAATCGTGATGGGTCCGGGAATATTTAAATATTCTGTCACTTTACTTTGTGCTGTTAACGATAAAATAGGGATGAGAAGAAAAATAAGGGATTTTAATTGTTTATACATAACATAATTATTTTAGTTGAAATTTAGTCGTAAGTCTAATGTTTGTAGAAACAAAGCTAATATTTCTTCGTTAATAGAATTTGATTATTATATTTATTGTTTTCCAAACGTTTTGGTAGAATGAGGTAAGATTTTAAAATTTTTTAAACTTATGTTTTGGCCTTCAAAGTTTCACATTGCATAAAAGATACTTAACACCAAAAACGAGTGCCATTTGGCACCCGTTCATTTAGATTAAAAGATTATTTAGTGTTTTTCTTTGTCCAATCAATATAATAGTTGAAAACTGGATTAAACAAAGGTCTGTCTAAACCACCCCAATTAAAAGCCTGATGTTTGATGTCAAGAACAGTTTCTGCAGTTGCCGGGTTTTTAATTTTAAACGTAAACTGATAATTATAGCCTCCCAAAAATTCAACATTGCTTTCGCAGACCAAAAAATTGCCAACTTGTTTCTGGAGGTTTAATAATCCGATATTATCTGAAATGCTCGTTACTTTATCAGTAAGATTATTTTGGATCACATATTGCTCCAATTCCGCTTGTGTATAAATTTTCTTAAAGCCGCCGATGTTTTTTAAAGTTTGTGTTACATAACTTTCATACTTTTCCATATTTACACCACTCTTTTTAATAAATAAAAACTGGTTATAATCATTTAAATTGATACTTTTTTCAGTCAAAATTTCATTAGGCATTATTTTAGTTTCTGTTGGAAGCTGTCCTGTTTTTTCGTCAAGCTGCTTTACTTTAAGGGTAGGACTGCAGGAAATTAAGGCTAGGCCTGAAGCGGATGCTAAAAGCAATGTTTTAAGATTCATGTTTTGAGTTATTTTGATGCAAAAATATTAAAAAGTTTATCAAGATTTGTCAAGAGTAGTATAATTAAAATTAATTCTGTTTTTTCCTCTCAACCACATGATTTCCACATCCACCCAAAAATAAATTCCACACAAATTTGCCCACCCAATTTTTTAAAAGTAATTTTGCATGAATCTAAAATAAAAGTAAAATATGTCAACTTACGTAGTTGTAGGTCTTCAGTACGGGGACGAAGGGAAAGGAAAAATCACGGATGTTTTATCGGCGAAATCGGATTATGTGGTGCGCTTCCAAGGGGGAGATAACGCAGGGCATACCGTATATGTAGGCGATGAAAAATTCGTATTGCACCTTCTTCCGTCGGGAGTTCTTCAGTGCAAAGGGAAATGTATCATTGCCAACGGAGTAGTGGTAAACCCTAAATCTTTCATTAAGGAGG
>Ga0308157_10000637_pt1 | contig 103142 bp, 96 predicted proteins | sample PhyBR1_FD_201035 | JGI IMG/M metagenome (GOLD analysis project Ga0308157, IMG submission 201035) | Phyllosphere microbial communities from UC Gill Tract Community Farm, Albany, California, United States - DLSLB.R1 | ecosystem: Host-associated > Plants > Phyllosphere > Unclassified | place...
AACATCTATCGTTACACCCTGGCCGGTACCGAAGTATCCGCACTGCTGGGCCGTATGCCTTCTGCAGTAGGTTACCAGCCGACCCTGGCTGAAGAGATGGGCGTTCTGCAAGAGCGCATCACCTCCACCAAGGAAGGTTCGATCACCTCCGTTCAGGCCGTATACGTACCTGCGGACGACTTGACCGACCCGTCGCCAGCGACCACCTTCGCCCACTTGGACGCCACCGTCGTTCTGTCCCGTGACATCGCCTCCCTGGGTATCTACCCAGCGGTCGATCCACTGGACTCGACTTCGCGTCAGCTGGATCCGAACGTGATCGGCAACGAGCACTACGAGACCGCTCGTGGCGTTCAGTATGTTCTGCAGCGCTACAAAGAGCTGAAGGACATCATCGCGATCCTGGGTATGGACGAACTGTCCGAAAGCGACAAGCAACTGGTAGCCCGCGCTCGTAAGATCCAGCGCTTCCTGTCGCAGCCGTTCTTCGTGGCCGAGGTCTTCACCGGCTCGCCAGGCAAGTACGTTTCCCTGAAAGACACCATCGCTGGCTTCAGCGGCATCCTCAAAGGTGACTACGACCACCTGCCAGAACAAGCGTTCTACATGGTCGGCAGCATCGACGAAGCGATCGAGAAAGCCAAGAAACTGTAATCCCGGCGCCCCGCAAGGGGCGCTAATCAGGTTGAGGCAAGCAGATGGCTATGACAGTCCATTGCGACATCGTCAGCGCGGAAGGAGAAATCTTCTCCGGCCTGGTCGAGATGGTAGTAGCGCACGGCAACCTGGGCGATCTGGGTATCGCTCCAGGCCACGCGCCGCTGATCACCAATCTCAAGCCAGGTCCGATCACGCTGACCAAGCAGGGTGGCACTCAAGAGGTGTTCTACATCTCCGGTGGCTTCCTCGAAGTGCAGCCGAACATGGTGAAGGTTCTTGCCGACACCGTGCAACGTGCTGCCGACCTGGACGAAGCTCAGGCTCAGGAAGCCCTCAAGGCTGCCGAGAACGCGCTGAACACTAAAGGCTCGGACTTCGACTACGGCGCTGCAGCCGCACGTCTGGCCGAGGCGGCTGCTCAGCTGCGTACTGTCCAGCAAATGCGCAGAGGCAAGTAATCCGGCCCAGGCCGCTTACTGCCACTGCGATTGAGTTAAAGGGTAGCCTCGGCTACCCTTTTTCTTTTTCCGAATTTCTATTCTGGTCACGCAGCTGACCGCCCAGGATTGGTAGCCAGTAATGTCCCTCGATATCGTTATTCTCGCCGCAGGCCAAGGCACGCGCATGCGTTCGGCGCTCCCCAAGGTGCTGCACCCGGTCGCCGGCAACTCCATGCTCGGCCATGTTATCCACAGCGCGCGCCAGCTGCAGCCGCAAGGTATTCATGTGGTCATTGGCCATGGTGCCGAACTGGTCCGCGAGCGCCTGGCCGCCGATGACCTGAATTTCGTCATGCAGAATAAACAGCTGGGTACCGGCCACGCCGTTGCACAGGCACTGCCAGCGCTGACTGCCGATACTGTGCTGGTACTGTACGGCGACGTGCCGCTGATCGAAGTGGAGACCTTGCAGCGCCTGCTGGCCAAAGCCAATGACCAGCAACTGGGCCTGCTCACGGTCACCCTCGACGACCCGACCGGCTATGGCCGCATCGTTCGCGATCAGCAAGGCAATGTCACCGCCATCGTTGAGCACAAGGATGCCAGCGAAGCGCAGAAAACGATCAACGAAGGCAACACCGGCATTCTGGCGCTGCCAGCGGCGCGCCTGGCTGACTGGATGGGTCGTCTGTCGAACAATAACGCCCAGGGTGAGTATTACCTGACCGACGTCATCGCCATGGCGGTGGCCGATGGTTTGGTGGTGGCTACCGAGCAGCCACACGATCCAATGGAAGTGCAGGGGGCCAACGACCGTCGCCAGCTTTCCGAGCTGGAGCGCCACTACCAGTTGCGTGAAGGGCGTCGCCTGATGGCCCAGGGTGTAACCCTGCGTGACCCGGCGCGCTTTGATGTGCGCGGTGAAGTTACCGTCGGCCGTGACGTGCTGATCGACATCAACGTTGTACTCGAGGGCAAAGTAGTCATCGAGGACGATGTGCAGATCGGTCCCAACTGTGTAATCAAGAACACGACCCTGCGCAACGGGGCTGTGGTCAAGGCCAACAGTCACCTTGAAGGTGCGGTGATGGGCGAGGGCAGCGATGCCGGCCCGTTTGCCCGGCTGCGCCCTGGCAGCGTGCTGGATGCCAAAGCCCATGTGGGTAACTTTGTAGAACTGAAAAACGCCCACCTGGGAGAGGGTGCCAAGGCTGGCCACCTGACCTACCTGGGGGATGCCGAAATCGGCGCCCGTACCAACATCGGCGCTGGCACCATCACCTGCAACTACGACGGTGCCAACAAGTTCAAGACAGTGATGGGTGAGGACGTCTTCATCGGTTCGAACAATTCGCTGGTGGCGCCTGTGGAAATAAAAGCCGGTGCAACGACGGCTGCCGGCTCGACCATCACTCAGGCTGTGGAAGCGGGCGACCTGGCAGTGGCACGGGCGCGACAGCGCAACATCGCGGGCTGGAAGCGGCCGGAGAAGATCAAGAAGAGCTGATTTATCCACAGCTGCCTCCCTCGAAGCCGACCTATGTGAGTAAGTCGGCTTTTTTGTGCGCCATGCAATCCGATGTGTGGTCGCGGCCCGGGTGGGAGCGGGCAAGCCCGCGAACACCGGCAAAGCCGGTGCCAGACATCGCGGTGCCGGCATTGCGGGCAAGTCGGACTGCCGCACCGCCGCTCCCCCAGGAAAAATTGCCGCCAGTAAAGTTACGCACAGCTTGACGAATCGCCCATCTTAGGTTTTGATTGCAATCATTATCTTTCGAAACGAAATTTAACCGATCATGTCGAAACGAAACACTCCTCAACGCCGCCACAACATCCTGGCCATGCTCAGCGAGCTGGGCGAAGTGAGTGTGGATGCATTGGCCAAGCGTTTCGAAACCTCGGAAGTGACCATTCGTAAGGACCTTGCCGCGCTGGAGGCGAACGGCCTGCTGCTGCGCCGTTATGGCGGGGCAGTACCGGTACCGCAGGAAATGCTCAGCGAACCCGCGCAACCGGTCTCTGCCTACAAGAAGGCTATCGCCCGTGCAGCGGTGGGTCGTATACGCGAGCATGCTCGGATCATTATCGATAGCGGTAGCACGACCGCCGCTATGATTCCGGAACTGGGCCGCCAGCCCGGCCTGGTGGTGATGACCAATTCGCTGAATGTGGCTCGCGCCATAAGCGAGGTCGAGCACGAACCGGTACTGCTGATGACCGGTGGTACCTGGGACCCGCACTCCGAATCGTTTCAAGGGCAGGTCGCCGAGCAGGTCCTGCGGTCTTACGATTTCGACCAGTTGTTCATCGGTGCCGATGGCATCGACCTCGCGCGGGGCACCACCACCTTCAACGAGTTGCTTGGCCTGAGCCGAGTAATGGCTGAGGTCGCCCGCGAAGTGATCGTGATGGTCGAGTCGGACAAGGTGGGGCGCAAGATCCCCAACCTCGAGCTGCCCTGGGGCAGCGTGCATACCCTTATTACAGATGAACGCCTGCCCCCAGCGGCACGCGAACACATTCAAGCCCGCGGCATCAACCTGATCTGTGCCGCGATCAGCCAGGAGCAATAATTCATGTGTGGAATCGTTGGTGCCGTCGCCGAACGTAATATCACCGCCATCCTGATCGAAGGCCTCAAGCGGCTTGAGTACCGTGGCTACGACAGCGCGGGCCTGGCCGTGCTCACCCAGGAAGGCCAGCTGCAGCGTCGCCGCCGTATCGGCAAGGTCAGCGAGCTGGAAGCGGCCGTTGCTGCCGAGCCGCTGAGTGGCCGGCTGGGTATCGCCCACACCCGCTGGGCGACGCATGGTGCACCGACCGAGGGCAATGCCCACCCGCACTTCTCTGCTAATGAAGTAGCGGTAGTGCACAACGGCATCATCGAGAACCACGAAGAGCTGCGCGAAGAACTGAAGGGCCTGGGCTATGTCTTCGCCTCGCAGACCGATACCGAAGTCATCGTGCACCTGATTCACCATACCCTAAAAAGCGTGCCAAACCTGGCAGATGCGCTGAAGGCGGCCGTGAAACGCCTGCACGGTGCCTACGGCCTGGCGCTGGTCAGCATCCACCAGCCTGATCGCCTGCTCGCCGCACGCAGCGGCAGCCCACTGGTGATCGGCCTGGGCCTGGGCGAGAACTTCCTGGCATCCGACCAACTGGCCCTGCGCCAGGTGACCGACCGCTTCATGTACCTGGAAGAGGGCGATATCGCCGAGATCCGTCGCGATCAGGTCACCATCTGGGACCAGGCCGGGCACGAAGTCCAGCGCGATACCGTGCAGTACCATGAAGGCGCCGAGGCCGCCGACAAGGGTAACTACCGCCACTTCATGCTCAAGGAAATCCACGAGCAGCCAACTGTGGTTCAGCGCACGCTGGAAGGGCGCTTGGGTAAAGATCACGTTCTGGTCCAGGCGTTCGGCCCCCAGGCTGCAGAATTGTTTGCCAAAGTGCGCAATGTGCAGATCGTTGCCTGCGGTACCAGCTACCACGCAGGCATGGTCGCCCGTTACTGGCTCGAAGGCCTGGCCGGCATCCCCTGCCAGGTGGAAGTGGCCAGTGAATTCCGCTACCGCAAGGTGGTGGTGCAGCCAGACACCCTGTTTGTGTCCATTTCGCAATCTGGCGAAACCGCTGACACCCTCGCTGCCCTGCGCAACGCCAAGGAGCTGGGCTTCCTCGGCAGCCTGGCGATCTGCAACGTGGGTATCAGCTCGCTGGTCCGTGAGTCGGACCTGACCCTGCTGACCCTCGCTGGCCCGGAAATCGGCGTGGCCTCGACCAAGGCCTTCACCACCCAGCTGGTGTCGCTGATGCTGCTGACGCTGGCGCTCGGCCAAGTCCGCGGCACCTTGCCGGCCGGTGTCGAAGCGGACCTGGTCGAAGAGCTGCGCCGCCTGCCCACGCGCCTTGGCGAAGCCTTGGCCATGGACGCCACCGTCGAGAAAATCGCCGAGCTGTTCGCCGACAAGCACCACACCCTGTTCCTCGGCCGCGGCGCCCAGTACCCGGTGGCGATGGAGGGCGCACTCAAACTCAAGGAAATCTCCTACATTCACGCAGAAGCCTACCCGGCTGGCGAACTGAAGCATGGCCCGTTGGCATTGGTGGACAACGATATGCCGGTGGTGACCGTTGCGCCGAACAACGAACTGCTGGAGAAACTGAAGTCCAACCTGCAGGAAGTACGGGCCCGAGGTGGTGAATTGGTGGTGTTCGCTGACGAACATGCGGGCATGACCAATGGCGAGGGCACCCACGTGATCCAGGTGCCGCACATCGCCGATGCCCTGGCGCCGATCCTGTACACCATTCCGCTGCAGTTGCTGTCTTACTACGTGGCTGTGCTGAAAGGCACCGATGTGGATCAGCCGCGTAACCTGGCCAAGTCGGTTACGGTTGAGTAACGGATGGGCGCGGGGCTTGGGCTGCTGGTTTCCGGCAGTAAAAGTGGTACCGCGACATTAAAAGCTGTTATGCCTGATCACCGCCCCCTGATGATCTAGGCACCGCTCGCTTGCGCCGCTGGCTCTGCCGGTGGGCGCAACCGTGTGGCCAGGCCCAGCAGGCACAGGGTGCCGATGACCATGATGCCCCAGGCCCAGTGCAACGAGCTGAGCTGATCGCGCACGATACCGGCGATCAGCGGCAAGCTGGCCGCGATCAGATAGCCGCCGCCTTGTACGAAGGCCAGCAGCGCACCGGCTTGGGCCGGGGAGTCAGCGTGGTCGAGCGTGACGATGAGCGACAGCGGGAACAACGCGCCGATGCCAAGGCCCAGGCAAAGGGTGGCGAAGATCGCCAGGTGCAGGGGTGCGCTCAGCAAGCAGATCAGACCGGCCAGCAACAGCAGAATGACCACCGTCAGTGGCTGGCGACGGTCGGGATAGCGATGGATCAGTGCCGACACCAACAGCCCGGCGGCGACCTCGGTGAGGGTCAGGGCTCCCAACAAGTAACCGGCCTCTGCAGCGCTCCAGCCAAGCTCTACATAGAACGGTGGCAACCACGCCAGCACCAAGGTGTAGGCACCGGTGCCGATGCCAAAGAACGCCAGCAGCAACCAAGCCCGCGCGCTGTCGTACGGCAACCTCGCATCGGTGGTACGCGCCGGGTCGCTACCGGCTGCCAGCACCCAGGCGATCAAGCCGACCAGCGCAGGCAAGGCCGCCCAGCCGAGCGTAAGCTGCCAGCCGAAGGTTGCTGCGCCGGGCGCCGCGAAAGCAGCCGCCAGCGCCGCACCGGCCATGATGCCGGTGGTGAACAGCCCCATGAGCATGCCGGCGTTTTGTGGGTGGCTGCGTTTGAGAAACGCAGGCATCAGCGCCTGGATCACTGCGATGCCTACGCCGCCTAACATGGCTGTGGCGATCAACGCTGCGCCTGAAGTGACATAGGCGCGCGCCGCGCAACTGATGGCGATAAAGGTGATGCCCAACGCTACCCCTTTGATCTCGCCAATCAGGCGTAACAACAAGGGGCCGCAGAGGGCGAACAAGCCCATCATCATCACCGGCAAAGTAGTCAGCAGCCCGGCCTGCGCATTGCTCAGGCCAAGGTCCTGCTGCAAGGTGCCGAGTAGCGGGCCGACGGCCGCCATGATCGGGCGCAGATTAAGGCCAATCAATACGGCCAACAGGCCGACGCAGGCTTTACTCGGTACGTTACGCATGTTCAGGGTGCTCCTGCAGAAAACTGCCCATTGCCTGATTGAACGCTGGGGCGAGCGGAATGTTGAAGACGTGGCCGTCGCCTGCCAAGGTCAGTAGCTGGGCATGGCCGATGCGCTCGCTCAGAAGCTCGGCTTCCGCACGCGGGCTGAGCTGGTCGCCGGTGGCCGCCAGCACCAGGGTCGCGGCCTGGATCGCCGGCAGCTGTTCCCTAAGGTCGTACTGCTGCATGCCCTGGCACCAGTGCTCCTGGTTGGCGGTTGCCAGCTGCGCGGCCTGGGCATGCCAGGCCTGATACAACCGTTGACCCCGAGTGGATGCGGCATACTCGGCTCCGACCAATGCCGGCCAGGTCGACTTGAAGCGCTTCAGACAGCCATCGGCTTGCCGCAGGCCGTCGGCCCAGTCGCTGAGCATGGCTTGGCGGTGACGATCGTTCATGTGGGCGAAGGTGCCGGCAACGATCAGCTTCTGCACGGCATGCGGTGCATGACAGGCCATTTCCAGCGCCACCATGCCGCCGAGCGACAGACCGATGACATGCGTGGATTCCAACCCCAGGTGATCGAGCAGTGCAAGCATTTGAAGTGCCTGGGCGTGGGCTGTGATACCTTCCGGCGCTTGGCTGGAGGCGCCATGGCCCAGCAGGTCAGGTACGATGACGCGGTGACCCATGCCCAACAGCGCGCTGACCTGGGGCATCCAGGCGCGCCCGCTGTTGCCCAGGCCATGCAGCAACAGCACCGGGCTGCCGGCACCGGCATCGTAGTAATAGTGGCGGTGCGGTCCCTGTATGAAAAATGCCATGTGTCTCTCCTGATCCTTCAGTCGCATGCTCGCCAAGATAGCTTAACGTTAAGATACTTTAAAGGCGCTAGGGTTCAGGTTTGTGTGCGGGTTAACAGTGATGAAGGGCACGGTCGAGGGAAACGATGGACGATCATGTGGATTTCGTGGTGGCGCAGTGGGCGCAGGCGATGCCCGAAGTGGACGTTTCGTCCATGGCGATATTCGGGCGCATGGTGCGCATTCATAAGCATCTTGAACGCCTGCGCGCCGAGGCGTTGGCCCAGTATGGCTTCAAGGAAGGCGAGTTCGACGTGCTGGCCACGTTGCGCCGCGCCGGGGCGCCGTATCGGCTCACCCCCACCGAGCTCTATCGCTCGCTGCTGGTCACCTCCGGCGCCATGACCAATCGGCTGGCACGGCTGGAAAGTGCCGGCATGGTCGAGCGGATTGCCGACAGCCAAGACAAGCGCAGCTCGCAAGTTGCGCTGACCGTCGTGGGTAAGGAATTGATCGACCAGGCCGTCCTTACCCATACCGAAATACAAGAGTTGGTATTGGCTCCCTTGAGTGACCAACAACGCGCGGACTTTGCCCAAGTGTTGAAGCACGTGCTCGTGCATTTGCCCGGCGAGGGCGCGCCAACGCCATGAACTGGAATATTCAGGAGGAATTTCCATGCTCCACAGCAACTACCTCAAACAGTTGGATCTGCAGGACATCGTGGTGTTTCTCAACTTGCTGGAGTTGCGCAGTGCCAAACGCACCGCTGAGCTGATGAGCGTGAGCCAGCCGACAGTCAGTTATTGTTTGAAGCGGCTGCGCGGCTGCTTTGACGACACGTTGTTCTCTTCATCCCAAGGGGTGCTGCAACCGACCAGCAAGGCCGAGAAGATCGCGCCTTATTTGCGCGTGGTGGTCGAGTCGGTCAACCGCTGCGCTGAAGATGAAAACCACGCTTCTGCGCAAGCCGTGCGCAAGATCTGGCGGCTCTGCGCGCCGGAGTATTTCGAGTTGTCGTTCCTGCCGCAAACCCTGGCGATGCTGTCGCACACGCATGCCAATACTTCGCTGCACCTCGATCGCCTGAGCCGCGACCTGCCTGTGGATCAGTTGATGTCAGGGGAAATCGACATCGCGATCGGCTTCGGTCCGGGCTATCACCAAATGCACCCGGAGTTGCAATGGCAAGCGGTGGTCAACGACGACTTTGTCTGCCTGACCAGTCAAAACGGTTTGGCCAACGACGCGGCCATGAGCCTGGATGAATTCTGCGCCTCGCCCCACGTATTCCCAACACCGTGGATTTCAGAAAAGAACATGGTCGACAGCTGGCTGGACAAAGTCGGTCGTTCGCGCAATGTGCTGGTGCGCGCCAATGGTTACCAAGCCTGCGTGAACATCGTCGCCGCAGTACCGGCCACGCTCGCACTGCCGGCGCGCCTGTTGCCGCACTTGCGCATTCCGTCATCAGCGAAAGTCTGCCAGCCGCCGCTGGGTTTCCCAACGTTCACCTTGGACATGATCTGGGCGCGCGACCGCAGCGATAGCAAAGATATAGCCAGCCTGCGCAGGTTGATCGAACAGGTGGCCGAGGCGTTGTTGACGGAACGATGAAACAGGCTTTTAAATTTTCACCACGCTTTTAGATTTCTTAAAACCAGCCAGCCGCTCGTTTCTCTTATCGTGTGGTCATCGGGTAGCGCAAGACCTACCTGAGCCCCACACTTTCACGGAGGAATGAGTCATGCTGGCGCACGCCCAACCTGTGGTATTTCCCTACTTCCGACAACCGACGCCGTGCTATGGCTTCGAGTGTGTCATTGCGGTCGATCGCGACATGCGTGTCAGCGATTCGATCAGCGGCGCTTCATTGTATGAAGACCTTGCCCATAGCGGTGCGGTGATTTACCGCGACTTCGCCGACAGCCTGTCTGACTTCAACGAGTTCGTCAGCGCGCATTCGTCGCGGGTGACTTTCGACCCAGCGCGCAAGGCGGCTACGGCCAATACTGCCGAGATTGAAGCCGGTATTCACGAAATGGGCCTGCACCGCGAAAACGGCAACTTGCCGTTCAACCCCGACTTGCAATGGTTCTATTGCCTGGAAGCGGCCGAAGTCGGTTCGCAAACCACACTGTGCGATGGCGAGCGGGTACTGTTCGATCTGTCAGCGAAAACCCGCAAGTTGTTCGAACAACGCCAGATTCGCTATAGCCGGCGCATCCCTTGGCAGAACGTAAAACGCTTCCTGAGCATTGAACTGCAACTGCCGCTCGAGGCGATCACCGACGAACACCTGCAACAGGTTAATGATCAAGTGGCAGGGCAAACCTACCGGCGCATCGACCAGAACCTGATTGCCTCGCAGTTGATCATATCGGCGGTGGAAACCAGCTGCTTCAGCGGCCGCAAGGCGTTCTGCAATTCGATGCTCGGCCCCAGCGTCAACTACGAACCGCCGCGTATCACCTGGAGCGACGGCGAAGATATCGCTCTGGAAATCTGGGATGAAATCAAGGAAGTGACCGAGCGCAATACCTACAGCCACTTCTGGCAGAAAGGCGATGTCATCGTCATCGACAACACCCGCGTCATGCACGGCCGTCGCCGTCTGGACGACCCTTCGCGCCGCATTTTCGGTGCGCAAAGCTACCGCCTGGGAGGTAACGGCCAATGATCAGCCAAAAGATGCAGGACTATCTGGCAAGCACACCTGACCGCGTCGTCATCCGTGAAATGGATGGCCGTGAATACACCTTGCACGAACTACGCCGCGACGTACTGCGCCTGGCCAGCGCCCTGGAAGGGCGCGTGGGGCGCTGCGAACGCAAGGTGTTCGGGATTGCCATGCGTTCGTGCTACGAGTGGGTCTATACCCTGCTGGCCATTCAAAAGGTCGGTGCGGTGCTGCTGCCGGTGCCGATCGAGTTCTCCGACGACCAGATCGCCAGTTTGCTGGGCAAGGCCACGGCAGTGTTGGTGCGCGACGAGAAAACCGCCAAGCGGCTGCATGACATCCTGCCCGACAAGCCCTGCTTCATTCCCGGCCAGTTGATGAACCAGGCCATCGGTGAAGAATGGCGCAACGAGGACGAGCTGATTCCGGATGGCATCGTCTCGATCATCCATACCTCTGGCACCACCTCCAAGCCCAAGGGTGTGATGATTCGCGACGAGGCGGTCAGTCTGTTGGTGGACAACGTCATGAAGCGCTTGCCCCAGCAGCCCCTGCACTATTTCTCGATCGTGCCAATGAGCTTACTGATCGAGCAGGTGCTGGGCGTGTTCATTCCGATCCTGTCTGGCGGCACCCTCACGCTGATGCCCGAAGGTGTGCCCGAGTACGGCGCGGCAAGCGGTAACGCCAGGCATTATCTTGAGCTGATCGCCCCCAACGAGCCGAATTTTCTCTACCTGCCGCCCAAGCTGCTGGAGGAAGCCAACATGCTGCTGCAGGACTGTTCGGTGCAGCAGCTGTTCGGTGCCCAGTGCCCACACATCATCACCGGCGGCGCGAAGATCCCGGTCAGCGTGCTGGAGGCGCTGGAGGCCCATGGCGTGCAGGTATTCGAGGCCTATGGCCTGAGCGAAAACTCATCGATCATCTCGCTGAACTCGCCAGCCGAACGGCGTATCGGTTCGGCCGGCAAGCTGCTCGACGGCATCGAGCCCAAGCTGGTCGACGGCGAGTTGCTGGTGCGCACGCCTACGTTATGCGCCGGCTACTACAACGCCGACGACACGGCTTGCGACCTGTCCGATGGCTACCTGCACACCGGGGATATCGCCGAACTGCGCGACGGATACCTGTACATCACCGGGCGCAAGAAGCACGTGATCATCCTCTCGACGGCGCGCAACATCTCGCCCGAATGGGTCGAGAACGTCTACAAGGAAAGCCCGTTGGTAGACGACATGATCGTCATGGGCGAAGGCAAGGACGAGCCCTGCGCCATCGTGCTGAGCGGTGCCGGCAGCGACCAGGTGCGCCGCGAAATGGCACGCTTGGAACACCGCCTGGCTGATTTCGCCCGGGTCCGGCAGATTCGCGTAATCGAGGACATCGCGCAGTTCCGCGAGCAGTTCTACACCGTGACCGGGCGACCGCGACGGGCCGAGATTGAAGCGCGTTTCATCGACCAGATGTACGCCTGAGGAAGAGCCCCATGTACATCGTGCGCAATTTCTACAAAGGCCGGCCCGGCTACCGTTGTCTGCAGGAGGCGGTGCGTGCCCACTACCTCAAGCACTACGATGCCACCCCCGAGCCGCAGCCGGACCTTTTCGTTTGCCTGACCGGTTCCAATGGCGGTGCGCCAGGTTACGCCTGCGCCGGCATCAGCTACGGCGATTCGGGCAAGCTGTTCAGCGAGTATTACCTGGACCAGAGCCTGGACCAGCGTTACGGCCTGGACCGGGCGCGGATCGCCGAAGTGGGCGCCTTCGCTTCGTTTCGCAGCGGCAGCGGCGCCGGCAAGTACCTGCTAAACAACGTGATTCAGACCCTGGCCCTGCGCAACTTCGGCCTGGTGGTGCTGACCGCGACCGAACAGGTGCGCCAACTGCTGACCCCGATCGTCGATACCCTCGACGATCTGGGCGGCGCCGATCAAGCCCGGGTCAAGGATCCCCAAGTCAATTGGGGTTCCTACTACCAACAAGGCCCACGCGTGGTGGCCGCGCGATTGGCGCCACCGAGCATCTGGATGAGCGCACCGGCATCTGCCGCGGGCCTGGGCCAGGCCGTCCCTACTTTCAATCGCCAGGCCTCGGCCTGACCACGACGCGCGCCGGGCATCCGCGGCCCCGCGCGCCGGAGGTAAACATGAACGTGACCAAGCGTTACGAGAATTTCATTGTCTTTCTGGCGCCGCTGATCAACAGCGTGGGCGGTATCGCCATCGACCTGTACGCGCCGAGTATCCCCTCCATTGGCCGTGAACTGTCAGCCAGCCCGGCGCTGATGCAGAACACCATCACCATCACCCTGCTGTTCTACGCACTGGGGCAGCTGTTCTTCGGCATCATGGCCGATGCCCGTGGGCGGCGGCCGGCGGTGCAATTGGGGCTATTGGTGTTCCTCGCGGGCAGCGTGTTGGCAACCGTGGCCACGTCCATCGAGATGCTCCTGCTCGCCCGCGCCCTGCAAGGCTTCGCCATCGGCGCCTGTCAGGTAGTTGCCCGTGCGCTGCTGGTGGACATCGTCAAAGGGCCGCGTTTCTACGTAGCGATCATCTACCTCAGCCTGGCCTTCGGCCTGGGGCCGGTGATCGCGCCGTACATTGGCGGGGTGATCGAAGTGCACCTTGGCTGGCGCTATAACTTCGTCCTGTACGCCGTATACGCCGTCATCGTGTTGGCCTTCGTGCTGGCAGGGCTCAAAGAGTCGTTGCCCGCAACGAACAGACGCAGCGCCTTGCAAACCTGTGCCGGCTACCGCCCAATCCTGGCGGACAGCCGTTTTCGGGCCTCGGTGGTCGTGCTCGGCTCGAGCTTCTCGGCGTTTCTGCTATGGAACGTGTTCGGCCCACACATCGTCCAGGAACGCCTGGGGCATAGCGCGCAGTACTTTGGTACCACCGCGCTGGCTGTGGGTAGCTGCTACCTGGTCGGCACTCTGGTCAACCGTGCGCTGATCCGGCAGGTCAAGCCGCGGCTGCTGATGTGGGCAGGAATGGTGGTGTTTCTGCTCGGCGTGGTGACCATCGCCACGCAGGCAGAGGAGCTTCACCTGGTCTCGATCTTGGGCGGCATCATGCTGGTCGCGTTCGGTCAGGGCTTCATCTTCTCCAACGCCATGGCCAACTCGATGTCGCTGTTCCCCGACCGCGCCGGTGTTGCCGCCAGCCTGCAAGGCTGCCTGATGCTGGTATTCGGGTCATTGGCCTCGGCGCTGGTCAGCGCTTTGCCGCTGACCTCGAACCTGGCAATTGCCTGCGTGTTTCTGGTGCTTTGGTTGATCTCGTTGTCGGGCATGCTGAGCGTGCGCGTGCCGCGTCAAGCCTCGGTGGCCTGAAGCCTGCCGACCCCGGCGGTGCAGCGTATCTGCTGCCGGGGTCTGCCAGGTAGCCCTGAACAGTAGTCATCAACCAGCAGGGCCGAGTAACTGCTACGCACAAAACGCTTGCCTGCGCCGAAGGGGGCAGCAGCGGGCGCAAGCTCCCGCCCGCTGTTGCCCTCGGCGTGGTCGACTCAAATCTGCATGGCCATGCCATCCACATTCATCGCTGCCTGGCGCAACGCTTCGGAGCGGGTGGGGTGGGGGTGGCAGGTGAGGGCGACATCTTCGGCCGAAGCCGAGAACTCCATGGCCACGCAGAATTCACCGATCATTTCGCTGACGCTCGGGCCCACCAGGTGCACACCCAGCACTTCGTCGGTTTTGGCATCGGCCAGCACCTTGGCGAAGCCTTCGGTCTCGTGGTTGATCTTGGCGCGGCTGTTGGCCGTGAAGGGGAATTTGCCCACTTTGTATTCACGCCCGTCGGCCTGGAGCTGCTCTTCGGTCTTGCCCACGCTGGCTAGCTCCGGCCGGGTATAGATCACGCCAGGGATGAGGTTGTAGTTGACCTCGTGCGGTTTGCCGGCGATGCGCTCGATGCAGGCCACTGCTTCGTCTTCGGCCTTGTGCGCCAGCATCGGCCCGGAAGTGACGTCGCCGATTACCCAAAGCCCGGGCACTGAAGTGCGGTGATGTTCGTTGCCGAGCATGCCGCGCTTGTCGGTTTCCAGGCCTGCGCTTTCCAGGTTCAGGCCTTTGGTATAGGGGCGGCGACCGATCGCGACCAGTACATAATCGGCTTGCAGTGTTTCTGCCGCGCCACCCGCTGCAGGCTCCAAGGTCAAGGCCACGCCGTCGGCGCTGGCGGTCGCCTGGGTCACTTTGCTGCCCAGCTTGAACGCCATACCTTGCTTGGCCAATGCCTTCTGCAGGGTCTTGGCGGTTTCGCTGTCGGTGCCAGGGCAGATGCGATCAAGGTATTCGATGACCGTGACCTGGCTACCCAGCCGGCGCCACACCGACCCCAATTCGAGGCCGATCACCCCGGCACCGATTACGACCAGGTGCTTGGGCACCTGCGGCAGCGACAGCGCGCCGGTCGAGTCGATGATGCGCTGGTTGTCGATGGTCACGCCTGGCAGCGGCGTTGGCTCGGAACCGGTGGCGATGACGATGTCTTTGGCCTGCAGCGTGGTTTCGCTGCCGTCCTGTGCCTTCACGACCACTTTGCCGACGCCATCCAGGCGGCCCCAGCCCTTGATCCAGTCGACCTTGTTCTTGCGGAACAGGTACTCGATGCCTTTGGTCAGGCCGGCCACGCTCTCGTCCTTCTGCTTCATCATCTGGGCGAGGTTCAGCGTGGGTTTGACTTCGATGCCGAGGTGTGCGAACGCCTCACCGCTGGCGGCTTCGTAGAGTTCGGAAGCATGCAGCAGTGCCTTGGACGGCATGCAGCCGACGTTCAGGCAAGTGCCGCCCAAGGTCGAGCGGCCCTCCACGCAGGCGACACTGAGCCCAATTTGGCCAGCGCGAATGGCTGCGTTGTAGCCGCCAGGGCCACCGCCGATGATCACCACGTCATAGAATTTCATGGTTCAACTCCAGGGATGTAGAAACGCGACAGGGGCATAAGGTTAGGCTGAGCTCGTCAAGTTGTATACAATTTGCTGTGCATATCAGGTCAGTCGGGGCTAGGCCATGTTCGCGTCTGGAGGAAACATCCCACGAATGAACTACTCTGATCCGACGACGTTCGAAATTTCAGGCGTCGTGGCCAAATACGGACAGGAGGGTCGTTCATGCTTGCGCAACTTCCACCGGCACTGCAGAGCTTGCATCTGCCGCTGCGGCTGAAACTCTGGGACGGCAACCACTTCGATCTCGGGCCCAGCCCGCAGGTCACCATACTGGTCAGAGAACCCCAGTTGATCAGCCAGCTGACCCACCCGAGCATGGACCAGTTGGGTACGGCATTTGTCGAAGGCAAGTTGGAGCTGGAAGGCGATATCGGTGAGGCCATACGCGTTTGCGATGAGCTGAGTGAGGCACTGCTTACCGACGAAGACGACACGCCGCCCCAGCGCCTGGCGCATGACAAGACTACCGACGCGCAGGCCATTTCCTATCACTACGACGTATCCAATGAGTTCTACCAGCTGTGGCTGGACCAGGACATGGTGTACTCATGCGCTTATTTTCGCGAGCCGGACAACACCCTCGAGCAGGCGCAGCAGGACAAGTTCGAGCACCTGTGCCGCAAGCTGCGGCTCGAGGCGGGCGACTATCTGCTCGATGTGGGCTGTGGCTGGGGTGGCCTGGCGCGATTCGCCGCCCGTGAGTATGGCGCCAAGGTATTCGGCATCACCCTCAGCAAAGAGCAGTTGAAGCTCGGCCGCCAGCGGGTCAAGGCAGAGGGTCTGAGCGACAAGGTCGATTTACAGATTCTCGATTACCGCGACCTGCCTCAAGACGGCCGCTTCGACAAGGTTGTCAGCGTGGGCATGTTCGAGCATGTCGGCCATGCCAACCTGGCGTTGTATTGCCAGAAGCTGTTCGGTGCGGTGAGGGAAGGGGGGCTGGTGATGAACCACGGCATCACCGCCAAGCATGTGGATGGTCGGCCGGTGGGGCGAGGTGCAGGCGAGTTCATCGATCGCTACGTGTTCCCACATGGTGAGCTGCCCCACCTGTCGATGATCAGTGCCAGCATCTGCGAAGCAGGGCTGGAGGTGGTGGACGTGGAGAGCTTGCGCCTGCACTACGCCAAGACCCTGCACCACTGGAGCGAGAATCTGGAGAACCAGCTGCACAAGGCGGCGGCACTGGTCCCCGAGAAAACCCTGCGCATCTGGCGTTTGTACCTGGCCGGGTGTGCCTATGCGTTCCAGAAGGGCTGGATCAACCTGCACCAGATTCTGGCAGTGAAGCCCTATGCCGACGGGCATCACGACCTGCCCTGGACACGCGAGGATCTGTACCGCTGACACCTACCTCTGATCGGCGGCACCGGTTACAGGATTGGGGATATCAAGCGTGCGATGCGCATCCCCAATTGCTGTAGCCGGTGGGTGTCGCGGCTGTCCTCAACGGTTATTTCTCGCGCCTGCTCGAAGTCTTCATTCAACATACGTTCCACCTGGTCGGCAAAGCCACGGTCGACCGTCAGCAGGGTGATCTCGAAGTTCAGGCGGAATGAACGGTTGTCCAGGTTGGCACTGCCGATTGCGCTGACCTCGTCATCTACCAGTACTACCTTCTGGTGCAGGAAACCCGGCTGGTAGCGGAACATGCGTACGCCTGCGCGTACCGCTTCGAAGGCAAACAGGCTGGAGGCGGCATAGACAACCCGGTGGTCGGGGCGTGCCGGGATCAATACGCGCACATCCACCCCACGCAGTGCTGCCAGGCGCAATGCCGCGAACACCGCTTCGTCAGGGATGAAGTAGGGGGTGGTTATCCACACCCTGCGCGTGGCGGAGTGGATGGCTTCAAGGAAGAACAGTGCGCAGGTTTCCTGTGGGTCCGCCGGCCCACTGGCCAAGGCCTGGCAGAGCACGCCGTCGTCCGGGTAGGCATCTGGCAGAATCAGCGGCGGCAGCTGGCGCGAGGCCCAGTACCAGTCTTCGGCGAACGACTCTTGCAGGCAGGCCAGCACTGGCCCGCCGATCTGCACATGAGTATCGCGCCACGGTGAAAGCTGCGGGTCTTCACCCAGGTACTCGTCACCTACGTTATGCCCGCCGATGAAACCGACCAAGCCATCCACCACCACGATCTTGCGATGGTTGCGGAAGTTGACCTGAAAGCGGTTGAACCAACCACGCCGGGTGGCGAAAGCGTGAACCTGTACGCCGCCATCACGCAGCGCCTGGCTGTAGCTGGCTGGCAAGGCATGGCTACCGACACGGTCGTACAGCACAAACACCTGAACCCCTTCAGCCGCCTTGCGCAGCAGCAGGTGCTGTAATGCCTTGCCGAGTTTGTCGTCATGGATGATGAAGAACTGCACAAGCACCACATCGTGGGCTTTTTCGATGGCCGCGAAAATGGCATCGAAGGTGGCCTTGCCATTGATCAGCAGCTTCACCTGGTTGTTCGCCAGGCAAGGCATGCGCCCCAGTTTGGGCATGGCGCGTAGCGCGGCGTAGCTTTCCGACTCGCGGGCGGTCAGGGCTTCTTCAACCCATGGCCGCCAGTTGAGGTTGGCCATTGCAACGTGCATTTCCTGGTTGGCTTGGCGGCGCGCCTTGATATACGCATTGAACGAACGGGCGCCGAACACCAGGTACGGTATAAGGGTGAAATAAGGAATGAAGAACAACGGCATCGCCCAGGCAATTGCGCCTTGGGCCGTGCGCACCGTGAACAACGCATGCAGTGCGGCTACGATACCCAGTAGATGAATCAGGCCAATTACATAACCAAAGAAATAGGGGCTGTGGTAATCCATATGCATCCTGCTCACCGAGTACTGTTGGCTAACAGAACACGTTCCCGGTGCACCTTGCAACCTGCGGATGGTTTTGGCGTCTAAGGCTCAGCCCGGCCCGCTTGGCCGGCTTTTTTCAGGAGTGTTCACCCATGAAGATTCGTCTGCCACTGTTGGCCCTGGTCCTCGGTATGAGCAGCCCGCTGGTGCATGCCCAGATGCTGCAACCGGGTTTGTGGGAGCTGACCACCAGCAACATGCAGGTCGATGGCAAGCCGTTACCTGACATGGGGTTCATGCTGGGCCAGCTCAAGAACCTGCCGCCGGAGCAGCGCGCGATGATGGAAGGCGTGCTGGCCAAACAAGGGGTTACGGTGGCTGGTAATGGCGTGCGTTCATGCCTGACCGCCGAACAAGTGGCGACCAACGACATCCCGCTGCAGGACCCCAAATCCGGTTGCACGCAGAAAATCACTGACCGTACCGGCAACGTGTGGAAGTTCGAGTTCAGCTGCCCGAAGGCACAGGGCAGTGGCCAGGCGACGTTCCTCAGTGATCGGGAGTTCACCACCCAGGTCAGCGGCACCTTCAACGCGTCGGGTGTTCAGCAGCAAGGCAGTATGAACACCCGTGCGGTGTGGCTGGGCAGTGATTGCGGTACGGTCAAACCGCGCAGTTGAGGTCCCACTGCCACTGGCTGGCGGCAACAGCGTCGTGGGCATGCAGGCTTTCTGCATGTTCCACCCGCAGCCTGAAAGCAGCACTCCACTCCAATTTTCGTAGCGCCTGGTGCAGGCGCCGGGCAGCATCTTCACAGAACATCAGGTTCTGCCCGTTGGCTAAAGCGAAGGCCTGTTCGTCTGCACGCTTGACCGCAGTCTGTACCGCTGTGCCCAAGCTCATTTCGATGCAATCAATCAGCTCGGTAATCGGCAGCTCACGCTGGCTGCTGCGCAGCCGTACCTGAATTTTCGCGCTACTGCGTTGGCTATGTGGGGTAGCGACGATGCCTTCGGCAGTGCCTAGCCAGTTCATTACCGCCGCAGTGTCAACCTGCGACCCGGGGAATTGCTGTTGGAACTGCTGTTGTATCAGTTGCCTGGCAAGCGCCGCCGAACATGGACAGGTGGACGAATAGGGCACGCATACGGATAGTTCCACGTGGAACATTTCATTCTCGATGCGTGCATCGATGGTCACGGGATAGCTCTTCCAGCCTGCCAATGGGCTGATCAAGGCTGGTCTTTTAAGCAGGTGATCAAAGCCCAAGCGCAGATAAGCAGCGGAAGACAGCCCTTCGTGGCTGGTCAAAAAATCCGCCAAAAGCTGCCGAATTGCCAGCGCCGTAAGGGGCTGGTTTTCCAGGGCCTCCAATGCAAGGTAGAGCCGCGACATGTGGATGCCACGTGAATGGCCGTCTATCAAACTGACGCCTGCGTCGACGGTGGCAGCAGCGGGGCGCCCTTCAAACTGCACGGGCAGGGCTATGCCACACATGCCCACCCAGTTCAGTGGCAAGGCGAACGCATGAGTCTGTGAGGCGATATCGGGGAGCGTGTGCTGGTTCATTGGGTTTCCACAGAAAAAGGTGTCAGCGGCAGCCGCCGATCATGCTGCAATGCAAATTGAAACGTTGCCCGCTGGAACTGGACACCCGGTTCAACGTGGTCCAGCCTACGCGGCGGCTGTAACCCACCCAGGCTTCGCCGTCACTGGCCAGGCCGGTGAAGAAGGTCAACGAACCGTAACGGCTGTTGGTTTGAGCCCATAGCCGCCGCGTGACCGAGTCGAAACCGCGCAGGTAAAGCTCAGTGCCGTGCGTGCGTACGCTGTAGTAACTCCCTTTGCCGTCCTGGCAGGAGAGCAGCGTGGCGCTGCGGGTACACAACGCCAGTGCAGTGCTCTGCGGCATGGCAACCAGTGAGGTGGGCATGGCGAACAACACCAATGCCATGGCGCGTGACAGTTTCATGTTTTGTCCCTGGTGAGCATTCGTCCGTCGAGAACGACTTGGCGAAATTGTATTGTTACTTTATAACATTGTGCAATGCATCGTTTCGAATGCGCTCGCCTGAAGGGGTTTCGCCATGTCCAATCGTCTTCCCGTTACTGTACTGTCCGGCTTTCTGGGTGCCGGCAAAAGCACGTTGCTCAACCATGTATTGCGTAACCGTGACAACCTGCGGGTTGCCGTCATCGTCAACGACATGAGCGAAATCAACATCGATGCCAGCGAGGTGCAGCGCAACGTCAGCCTCAACCGCGCTGAAGAAAAGCTCGTAGAGATGAGCAACGGCTGCATCTGCTGCACCCTGCGTGAGGACCTGCTTGAAGAGGTAGCGCGGTTAGCCGCAGAAGGGCGCTTCGACTACCTGCTGATCGAGTCCACGGGTATTTCGGAGCCACTGCCGGTGGCAGAGACTTTCACCTTCCGCGACGAACAAGGCCGCAGCTTGTCCGACATGGCCCGGCTGGACACGATGGTCACAGTGGTCGATGGCCTGAACTTCCTGCGCGATTACCAGGCTGCAGCCAGCCTGGCCAGCCGTGGCGAAACATTGGGCGAGGACGATGAGCGCTCGATCAGTGACCTGCTTATCGAACAGGTGGAATTCGCCGATGTGCTGCTGCTGAGCAAGATCGACCTGATCAGCCAGCATGAGCGCGAAGAGCTCGTGGCCATTTTGCGCAGCCTCAATGCGCGGGCAGAGATCGTGCCGATGGTCATGGGCCAGGTAGCACTGGAGCGCATTCTCGATACGGGCCTGTTCGACTTCGACCAGGCGGCGCAGGCGCCAGGCTGGTTGCAGGAGCTACGCGGCGAGCACGTACCGGAAACCGAAGAGTACGGAATTGCAGCCATGACCTGGCAAGCGCGGCGCCCGCTTCATCCACAACGGTTCTACGACTTTATCCACACGCACTGGAGCAACGGGCGCTTGCTCCGGTCCAAAGGCTTTTTCTGGTTGGCCAGCAAGTACCAGGAAGCGGGTAGCTGGTCGCAAGCGGGGGGCATGATGCGCCATGGCTTGGCGGGGCGCTGGTGGCGCTTCGTACCGCGCGACCAGTGGCCCGAGGATGTGGATAACACCAGTGCGATCCTTAAACACTGGACCGCTGAAGCCGGCGATTGCCGCCAGGAATTGGTGTTCATTGGGCAAAATATCGACTTTGCAAAGTTATCCACAGACCTTGATGCGTGCTTGTTGACCGACCAGGAAATGGCGCTTGGGCATATGGGCTGGTTGCGGTTGCCCGATCCGTTCGGGCCGTGGCATGCGGAGGCGGCAGCATGAGCCTGGCACTGAGGGCTGTGGATATCTTTCAGGTAGCTGGCGAAACACCGCAAATATTGGCAGAGGTCCTGCAGGATGGCGTCAACCTGGCCGTCTGGCGTCGGCGTTTGCCGGCGCAGTTGCAGGACTTTGCCGAACTGGTACTCAGCCTTGGCCAGCCTTTGGCCGATCAACGGGTAATCGAGGTGGACGAGCAGCGCCCGCCGGTGCTGCCGGACCTGCTGCGCGAAGCCGCTGACCTGCACGGCTATGAGTCATTTGTAGCCGATGTGACCTGGCTGGTCGCGGCCTACACCTGCCTGGTAGGTGCGCGTCGTGTCGGTCTGCGCCTGCGCGTACTGGATGGCCCCATGTGTCCGCGTTTCCATGTGGATAACGTACCCTTGCGCTTGCTCACAACTTACGTCGGGCCGGGCAGTGAGTGGTTGCCTGAGGCGATAAGCCCCCGGCGAGAGTTACACACAGCCCACCCTCCTGTGGATAAAATTCAGACCCTGCAAGCCGGTGACGTGGCGCTGCTCAAGGGCGAGAAATGGCAAGGCAACGAAGGTGCAGGCCTGGTACATCGCTCGCCTTCGGGCCAGCAGGGGCGCCTGCTGTTGAGCCTTGACTGGTTGGCCTGACGGCGCATAGTTAGGCTTTGCCACTGTTTGAACCAGGCCATGCTGCAGAACATACCTACCCACGTGATTGCCGGCCCGCTCGGCGCCGGCAAAACCACCCTGATCCGCCATTTGCTGGCGCAGCGGCCGCCCAATGAGCGCTGGGCGGTGCTGATCAATGAATTTGGCCTGGTTGGCCTGGATGCGGCGTTGCTCAGCCAGTATGAAGACGGCGTCGCCATTGGTGAAGTGGCCGGCGGTTGTTTGTGCTGCGTGAACGGTATGCCGTTCCAGGTCGGGCTAGGCCGTCTGTTGCGCAAATCACGCCCTGACCGTTTGTTCATCGAGCCTTCAGGTCTGGGTCATCCGTTGCAGCTGCAGGCACAATTGCAGGCAGCGCCATGGGCTGGAGTGCTGACAATTCAGCCACTTGTCATGGTTGTGGATGCTCAAGCAGTGGCTCGCAATGAGCGGCTTTCAGATGCGCAACAGCAGGCGTTGAACGCCTGCGAGTGTGTGATTATGAATAAGTCAGAGGTTGTGGATGAATCAACTAAGTTGTTGATAAGTAATAAATTTAGCGACAGGAAGGTACTGTGGGCCGTGCAGGGTGAAGTAGCGTTTTGTGGACTACCCGAGGCACCTTCACAGATTGTTGACAGCCCGCTATCCGTCTTCAGGATTGTCGACAATCTGGAAATAACCGCAGGTGCGGTCTGGGCCGACCCCACCCAGCCGGTCTGCCTGGCCCAGCAGGGTGAGGGTGGTTGGAGTATTGGCTGGCGCTGGCACCCCAGCCAGCAGTTTTATCCACAGCGGCTAAGCACGTTTTTGCAGAATTTGCCCTGGCGGCGCGCCAAGGGGGTTATCCACAGCCAGGAGGGGTGGCAGGGTTTCAACGGGCTGAATGGGGGCTTGCCCGCCTGGCAGCCCAGCGAGTGGCGCCGGGATAGCCGCATCGAGCTGATTTTCGATCAGGCGCAATCGCAAGCGGCGCTGCAGGCCGCTTTGCGTGAATGCTGCATCAGCTGATCAGTTACGCCAGCGGTTGTGTTCCTGGCGCCATTGCTGCATCTCGATAACGTTGTCGGTGCGCGGCGGGGTTTTGATCTCGAACGGGTAGGGTGCCAGTTCTATCTGCACGCTGTGCGCACCGAACTGTGTCACGCTACCGGGGTGGCGCTGCTCGCCAGTGACGGTGAACTCGAAGGCATAGATGCGGGCCAGGCGCTTGCGGCCATTGGCATCGCGCACAAAGCCGATGCGCTTGAGCGCCACGGCGTCGTCGAGCAACTCGAGGTCCAGTTTGGCGCAATGCTGTTTGACCCGTTCCAGGGCTTTCTCGCGCAACCCATGGTTGTGCCACAACCAGGCGCCTGCCGTGGCTACCAGCATCAGGACGAAGAGGTTCTCCAGGGTCAACATTTGCTTATGCTCCAAACAGGTAGATCCAGCTTAACTGCGTCCCTGGCCTGTCGTACAGGTGACAATCGAGTTCATACTGCGTCGCGCACTATTCTTTGAAACAGCTTTGGAAAACACCCGCATGAAACGTACTCCGCACCTGCTCGCCATTCAGTCCCATGTGGTGTTCGGCCACGCCGGCAACAGCGCCGCGGTGTTCCCCATGCAGCGGATCGGGGTCAACGTGTGGCCGCTCAATACCGTGCAGTTCTCCAACCACACACAGTATGGCCAGTGGGCGGGCGATGTGCTCGCTCCAGCGCAAATTCCTGCGTTGGTCGAAGGTATTTTCAACATCGGTGAACTGGGGCACTGCGATGCGGTGCTTTCCGGTTACCTGGGCAGTGCCGAGCAAGGGCGGGCGATTCTGGCCGGGGTACAGCGGATCAAAGCGGTGAACCCCAAGGCGTTGTACCTCTGTGACCCGGTCATGGGGCACGCCGAGAAGGGTTGCATCGTACCGCCTGAGGTCAGCCAGTTCCTGCTCGACGAGGCGGTGGCCAAGGCCGATATCCTGTGCCCCAACCAGCTGGAGCTGGACAGCTTTTGTGGGCGCCGCGCGCAGTCGCTGGAGGATTGCGTGCACATGGCGCGCAGCTTGCTGCAGCGCGGGCCGCAGGTGGTCGTGGTCAAGCACCTGGCCTACCCCGGGCGGTGCGAGGACCAGTTCGAAATGCTGCTAGTGACGGCTCAGCACTGCTGGCACCTGCGGCGCCCGCTGCTGGCTTTCCCGCGTCAGCCAGTGGGGGTCGGCGACCTGACTTCCGGGCTGTTCCTGGCCAGGGTATTGCTGGGCGACAGCTGGGTGCAGGCATTCGAGTTCGCTGCCGCCGCGGTGCATGAAGTGCTGTTGGAAACCCAGGCCTGTGCCAGCTACGAGCTGCAGCTGGTACGGGCCCAGGATCGCGTTGCCCACCCGCGTGTGCGCTTTGAAGCGCGGTTGCTGGCGTTTTAAATAGCGTCGGTTTTCAGGTCCTGGTAGCGCTTTTCCAGTTCCTGGCGGATCTGGCGGCGCTGCTGCCCCTGCAGGAAGCGGCGCTTTTCTTCGCTGCTTTGTGGCTGACGCGGCGGTACCGGCACCGGGCGGCGATTGTCATCCACCGCGACCATGGTAAAGAAGCAGCTGTTGGAGTGGCGCACCGAGCGCTCGCGAATGTTCTCGGTCACCACTTTGATGCCCACTTCCATCGAGGTATTGCCGGTGTAGTTGACGGACGCCAGGAACGTCACCAGCTCGCCCACGTGTACCGGCTCGCGGAAGATCACCTGGTCTACCGACAACGTCACCACATAGCTGCCGGCATAGCGGCTGGCGCAAGCATAGGCCACTTCGTCGAGGTATTTGAGCAGGGTGCCGCCATGTACGTTGCCAGAAAAGTTGGCCATGTCCGGGGTCATCAGGACGGTCATGCTCAGCTGGGCGTTTCCAGGTTCCATAAGGTGCTCACGGTTAGGTTGCGCTGAATCGGGCGAATGGAGGGGGTGATCTGCTGACACGGGTTTTCCCTCTTGTGAATTTGCCTCGTTGCTACGGGACGTTGCCGGGGGCGTAGCGGTCACGCTGATCATGCCATCAGCGGCGCTTTTCCAGCCGATCTGTTTCTGCATATTGCGTCGGCTTTTCGCAGCCGATCGCGATGTTAACCTGAGTACGCCCATGCACCATGGGCGTTCCTGCATTCAATACAGTATGTACTTGCTGCTCGCTCAGGTTTGCCCCGGCAGAGGAGCGATCTGCCCAGGCATTCATAAAAGACGAGAAAAGGAGTATCACGCCATGCATGCCATCAGCTTCATCCAGGACCTGGCAGTCATCATGCTGGTCGCTGGCGTGGTCACCATCCTCTTTCACCGCCTCAAACAGCCGGTAGTGCTTGGTTATATTGTCGCCGGCTTCATCATCGGCCCCCACACCCCGCCATTCGGCCTTATCCACGACGAAGACACCATCAAGACCCTCGCCGAGCTGGGGGTGATCTTCCTGATGTTCTGCCTGGGGCTCGAGTTCAGCCTGCGCAAGTTGTTCAAGGTGGGCGCCACGGCGTTCATCGCGGCGTTCCTCGAAATTGTGCTGATGATCTGGATCGGCTTCGAGATCGGCCGCTGGTTTGGCTGGAACACCATGGACTCGCTGTTCCTGGGTGCCATCCTGGCCATTTCCTCGACCACCATCATCGTCAAGGCGCTCAACGACCTGAAGATGAAGAACGAGCGCTTTGCCCAGCTGATCTTCGGCGTGCTCATCGTCGAGGACATTCTTGGCATCGGCATCATTGCCCTGCTCTCAGGTATCGCCGTCAGCGGCACGGTCAGCTCGGGGGAGGTATTCTCCACTGTCGGCAAGCTGTCATTGTTCATGATCGTTGCCTTGGTCATCGGTATCCTGCTGGTGCCGCGCCTGCTGGCCTACGTGGCCCGGTTCGAGAGCAACGAGATGTTGCTGATTACCGTGCTGGGGCTGTGTTTCGGCTTCTGCCTGCTGGTCGTCAAGCTCGAATACAGCATGGTCCTGGGCGCCTTCCTGATTGGCGCGATCATGGCCGAGTCACGCCAGTTGCTGAAGATCGAGCGCCTGATCGAACCCGTACGCGACCTGTTCAGCGCCATTTTCTTCGTCGCCATCGGCTTGATGATCGACCCGCAGGTCCTGGTCGAATACGCTTGGCCGATTGCGGTCATTACCCTGGCGGTGGTATTGGGCAAGATGGTGTCCTGCGGCATGGGCGCGTTCATCGCCGGTAACGATGGGCGTACCTCGCTGCGTGTGGGCATGGGGCTTTCGCAGATTGGCGAATTCTCCTTCATCATTGCCGCGCTGGGCATGACCCTGCAGGTAACCAGCGACTTCCTGTACCCCGTGGCGGTCGCCGTATCGGCTATCACCACCCTGCTTACGCCCTACCTGATCCGCGCAGCCGACCCGCTTTCGCAAAAGCTGGGCAATGTCGTGCCTGGGCGCCTGGCGCGGGTGCTGTCGTTGTATGGCGAGTGGTTGCGTAACATTCAACCGCAGGGCGAGGGTGCCATGCTCGCGGCAATGATCCGGCGCATCCTCTTGCAGGTTGGGGTGAACCTGGCACTGGTGATCGCGATCTTCTTCAGCGGCGGCTATTTTGCCGGGCGCATCGGTAACTGGCTCAGCGAATGGGTCAGCGACATCAGCCAGCAGAAGGCGATGATCTGGGGCGCGGCGTTGTTGCTGTCGCTGCCGTTCCTGATCGCGGCCTACCGCAAGCTCAAGGCGCTGTCGATGCTGCTGGCCGAGATGGGCGTGAAGCCGGAACTGGCCGGGCGGCACACCCAGCGGGTGCGGCGGGTGATTGCCGAAGTGATTCCGCTGCTGTCTTTACTGGTAATTTTCCTGCTGCTGTCGGCACTGTCAGCGAGCATCTTGCCGACCAACGAATTGCTGTTGGTGATTGCCGTGGTCGCTGCGGTGGTAGTGGCCTTGCTGTGGCGCTGGCTCATTCGCGTGCATACGCGCATGCAGATCGCCTTGCTGGAAACGCTGGAGAACAGCCGCGAGAACTCGCACTGAGTGCCACCCGGCTGCAGCGACAGCGGCGCCTACCGGTTCACCACACGCTTGGCCGTTGTGGGTACCTGTAGGCGCCGCTGCACCGGAATCGGTGGGGAAGATCAGCTTTCCAGCCACACATCCCGTGCCCAGTGCCATACCGATTCCCAGCTGTCCTCACCGACCTGCTCTTCCTCAGCCTCCCACAACACTACGGTGCCATCTTCCTCGACACAGTAGTAGTCGTCGCCGTCCTGGCACAACGGGATCAGCTCACGCGGTACGCCCGCATCCCAGGCGTTGGCCGCCACATCTGGCAGGTAGGTGTGCGACTGTGGATCGGTGCACGTTACCGGCTCCAGTGAGCCATACACCACATCGCTCACAGTCAGCAAAAACTCTTTGAACACGTATGGAATGTTGATGAACAGCTGCTCTTCGATCTCTACCAGCTGATCCTCATCGGGAAGCTCCAAAGGTACCGGCACCGGCTCGTTGGCTTCACGGAGTTGTTCGATCACTTCTTCCACGGTTCACTTCCTCTGACCTAGATGACAACTTTGCGCGTTATACCCTAGTAGGCCACTCTGACAAAAGCAAAAACCCCGGGCCATGCCCGGGGTTCTTGGTACGGCGCGCAGCGGTTAGCTGTTTTGACGGATACCGGCTACCAGCCAAGGCTGGTTCTCACCTGGGGCACGCACCATATGCCAGCTTTCGCTGAACACTTCGCCCTGGTCGAAGCGCGAGTTTTTCGACACGCCACGGAAGGTCAGGGTGGCGTCGGTGCGGTCTGGGCGGTCATCGACGCCGTCCAGTTGCACTTCGAGGTTGTCGATGTAGGTGGACTGGAAGCCATCACCCAACTCGGCGCGCTCACGCTTGAGGAACTCCAGCATCTGCGGCGTGACGAACTCGGCGATCTTGTCCATCTCGTTGGCATCCCAGTGCTGCTGCAGCGACTGGAAGTGGTTGCGAGCGGCGGCCAGGAAGCTCTGTTCGTTGAACCAGGCAGGTGCGTTGATCACCGGGGCGGCGGCAGGCGCGGCCGAACCACCGAACACCGACGGCTGGGCAGGCTGGCCGTGGGCTTCACGCTGCATCGGCGCGTGGCCTGGCATGGCCATTTGTGGTTGCTGCTGGCGACGACGCGCGGCAATGAAGCGGAACACCAGGAAGGCGATGAGCGCCACGATCAGGAAGTCCATGATCTGGAAGCCCTCGAAACCGTCGCCCATGAACATGGACGCCAGCAAGCCGCCGGCGGCCAGGCCAGCGAGTGGGCCCAACCAGCGCGAAGCACCGCTGGCGGCCGGGGCGGCACGACCAGGTGCGGTCGGCGCGGCGGCTGGCGCGGTTGGTGTGGCCTGGCGGGTCTGGTGAATAGGCGCGGAGCCCGAGCTCTTGCCGCCGCCGAAACGCTTGGCGTTGGCGTCCAGGCTCAGCGTCAGGCCGACGCAAAGCGCCAGTGCGATGCTAAGAAAACGTTGCATAATTGGGATATCCCCTGTTGTGGATTGCACGCGCGTCATGGTGCACAGGTTCCCGGGCACATGACCAGCGACATAATGTTTCCAGCTTTTGCCTGAATGTTACAACGCCGGCACCGCCGCCCTTGAGCGCGCTCCCAAAAAGGCAGCCGCTGCAAGGAACAGTACTGGCACAGGCGTCAGATCGCCTCGAGTTTGGCATACCCCAGCATCAGCCATTTGCTGCCTTCGGCAAAATTCACCTGCACCCGTGCCTGGGCGCCGGAGCCCTCGAAGTTGAGGATCACACCTTCGCCAAACACCGCGTGCTGCACCCGCTGGCCGAGGTTGAAGGCGGTTTGCGGGATGTTGGCGTTGTCGAACAGGTGGCTGTTGGTGGCTGTCTTGGGGGCGCCGAATGGGCGGCTGACGCTGTTGGAAAGGCGTACTTCCTGAACCAGCCCCGGTGGAATTTCGCGAACGAAGCGCGACACCTTGTTGTAGGTTTCGCTGCCATACAGGCGGCGTGTCTCGGCATATGTCATGACCAGTTGGCGCATCGCACGGGTGATACCGACATAGGCCAGGCGACGTTCCTCTTCCAGGCGGCCAGGTTCCTCGAGGCTCATTTTGTGCGGGAACAGCCCTTCTTCCATGCCGACCAGGAATACGTAGGGGAACTCCAGGCCCTTGGCGCTGTGCAAGGTCATCAGCTGGATGCTGTCCTCATGTTCGTCCGCCTGGCTGTCGCCGGCTTCCAGCGAAGCATGGCCGAGGAAAGCCGAGAGCGGAGAGAGGTCGGCATCTTCTTCGGTGGATTCGAAGTTGCGCGCTGCGCTGACCAGTTCCTCAAGGTTTTCTACCCGAGCCTGGCCCTTTTCACCCTTTTCTTCCTGGTGATAGGTAATCAGCCCGGACTGCTCGATGGTGGTCTGGGTCATGGTATGCAGCGGCATGTCCGCAACCTTGGCAGCCAGCCCTTCGATCAGTTCGATGAAGGCCCCCAATGCGCTGGCGGCGCGGCCTTTCAGCGCCTTGGCGGCGATCAGCTGGCACATGGCCCCCCACATGGAAAGCTGGCTGTGGCGGGCGTGCTCGCGGATGGCTTCGACGGTTTTTTCGCCAATGCCACGTGGGGGGACGTTGATTACCCGCTCCAGTGCGGCATCGTTGCCACGCCCTTCGATCAAGCGCAGGTAGGCCATGGCGTTCTTGATTTCGGCGCGCTCGAAGAAGCGTTGGCCGCCATAGATGCGGTATGGCACGCGTTCGCGCAACAAGGCTTCTTCCAGCACCCGTGACTGGGCGTTGGAACGGTACAGGATGGCAATGTCGTTGCGCGCGTTACCCTGCTTGATCAGGCCTTCGATGGTTTCTACCACGTAGCGCGCTTCGTCGTGCTCGTTGTAGGCCGCGTACAGGGTCAGGGGTTCGCCTTCACCCAGGTCGGTCCACAGTTCCTTGCCCAAGCGCCCGCTGTTGTTGGCAATCAGCGCGTTGGCAGCCTTGAGGATGCCGCCGGTGGAGCGGTAGTTCTGCTCCAGGCGGATCATTTCGGCGTCGGGGAAGTCGGCGGTGTACTGGTGGATGTTCTCGATCTTGGCACCGCGCCAGCCGTAGATCGACTGGTCGTCATCGCCCACCGCCATCAGGCTGGCGCCACCGCGCGCCAACAGGCGCAGCCAGGCGTACTGCACGGCGTTGGTGTCCTGGAACTCGTCGACCAGCACGTGCTGGAAGCGCCGCTGGTAATGCTCCAGCAGGCCCGGGTGGTCACGCCACAGGTCCAGTGCGCGCAGCAGCAGCTCGGAAAAGTCGATGACCCCGGCGCGTTCGCAGGCCTGCTCGTAGGCGGTATACACCTCGCGCATGGTGGCCAGGAACAGATCGCCGCCGGCCTGGATATGTTGCGGGCGCAGCCCCTCGTCCTTCTGGCCGTTGATGAACCACTGGGCCTGGCGGGCCGGCCACTTCTGTTCATCCAGGCCCAACTCGCGCATCACCCGCTTGATCAGGCGCTGTTGGTCGTCGCTGTCGAGGATCTGGAAGTTCTGCACCAGCCGCGCTTCCTGCCAGTGTGCCCGCAGCAGGCGATGGGCCAGGCCGTGGAAGGTGCCGACCCACATGCCAGCTGGGTTGATGCCCAGCAATTGCTCGATCCGCTGGCGCATTTCCGCGGCGGCCTTGTTGGTGAAGGTCACCGACAGGATCGAGTGCGGCGAGGCCTGCTCTACCTGGATCAGCCAGGCGATACGGTGCACCAGCACGCGGGTTTTACCGGAACCGGCGCCGGCAAGCACCAGTTGACGCCCGAGCGCGGCCGCTACGGCCTGGCGTTGGGCATCGTTGAGGGAGTTCAGCAGGAGGGAGAGGTCGTCTGTGTGCATCCGGCCATTCTAGGGCGCGGCAGGGAAGGGGTAAATGGTACTGTATAAATACTCACCTGCCCAAGCGCCGAACGGTGCATGCGCAAGCCCGCCACGCCGGGCGTGCAAGCTGACGTGGCGGTTGTCAGCGAAATCAAGCAGTGATCAGGATTTCGTCGATTTGGGCAAGCAGCGTGCCTTCGTGGAAAATCTCCACGCTGGCGATGGCTTCAGCGCCGGTTGGCATCTCGAAATGCACCTCCTTGTCACACAACATCTGGATGAAGCTGCCGCCTTCCGATTTCAATTCCAGGTCCAGGGCCAGGGTACCCGGTTGCCCGTCGCGCTTGACCAGCACGGGGTCGACGCCAGGGTTGGCAACGGTGACCGTACCTGCAACCCGCACCCGCGCCCCTGGGGGCATTCTGTCATGTTGGGCTTTCCAGTTCTTGCTGTTGATCATGTCTGCAGCTCCATTAGTGCGAAGGGCGAAATGCGCCTTCCGACCAGAGCGTGCAACAAGCCCCAGCCCAGCCACAGCGTGAAACTTTTCAGCTATGCCAGACCCTGCCATGGCGTGCCAGCAGGCTGTTAGCCTGCTCTGGCCCGTTGCTGCCAGCCGCATACGGGCGTGGGGCCTGGAAGTGTTCTTCACAGCCCTTGATCACGGGGTCGATCCAGGCCCAGGCGGCTTCAACTTCATCACGGCGCATGAACAGCGTGGAGTCGCCCTCCAGCACATCCAGTAACAGGCGCTCGTAAGCCTCCCAGCGGCGCGTCTGGCTGAAAACCTGGGCCAGGTTCAGGTCGAGGTCGACCGGCTCTAGGCGCATGCCCTTGCCAGGGCTTTTGGTCATCATGCGCAGGCTGATGCGTTCCTCTGGTTGCAGCTGGATCAACAGCTGGTTCACCTGGCCACCGTTGAACAGCTCATGGGGCACCGGCTTGAACTGAATGACGATTTGCGACGAGCGCCGTGCCATGCGCTTGCCCGTGCGCAGGTAAAACGGCACGCCGGCCCAGCGCCAGTTGTCGATGTGTGCCTCGATGGCGATGAACGTTTCGGTGTCGCTGTCATTGTCGACGTCTTTTTCGAAGTAATAGGCCGGCACTTCCTGGCCGCCGATGCGCCCCGGGCCATATTGGCCGCGGACCGTCTTGTCCTGCACGTCCTGGCCAGTGATCGGCTTGAGTGCGCGCAGTATCTTCACTTTTTCGTCGCGTACCGCTTCGGCCTCGAACTGCGCGGGTGGCTCCATGGCCACCAGGCACAGCAACTGCAGCAAATGGTTTTGCAGCATGTCGCGGATCGCGCCAGCCTTGTCGTAATAGCCGCCGCGGTTCTCTATACCCAGGGTTTCGCACACGCTGATTTGCACGTGATCGACCTGGTTGTTGCGCCACACCGGCTCCAGCAGGGCGTTGGCAAAGCGCAGCGCCATCAGGTTCTGCACGGTTTCCTTGCCCAGGTAGTGGTCGATACGGAATACCTGGGTTTCTTCGAACACCGCGCCAATCGCCTCGTTGATGGCGGTGGCCGATTCCAGCGAGTGGCCGATCGGCTTCTCCAGCACGATGCGCGCTTCGCCATCGGCCAGGCCGGCCGTGTGCAGGTGGTTGGCAATGGGGACGAACAGCTTGGGTGCGGTGGCCAGGTAAAAGATGCGCGTGAGCCCGCCGGGTTCGCCCAGGTAGCGCGCCAGGCGGCCGAAATCGGCGCTCTGCGACGCGTCCATGGGGAAGTAATCGAGGCGTGCGGAAAAACGCTGCCACACTTCTTCGTCAAAGTCGGTGCGGGCAACCTGTGCCCGGCAGTGGCGCTCGGCGAGCTTCAGGTAGTCATTGCGTGGCAGGTTGCGGCGGGCCAGTGCGATGACGCGTACTGCTGGGTTGAGGCGGGCCTCGCGGAACAGGTGGTAGAGCGCCGGAAGCAGTTTGTGCAGGGCCAGATCGCCGGTGCCGCCGAATACCAGAATGTCGCAAGGAATAGTCAAACCACCACTCTCCACGTTCGTTTAACTGGGCGGGTTGGCGTCCATGTAGTATAACTACAAGAAAGCTACAACCCGGCCAGCCGATCATAACCGAGTCCAGCCCGTGAATCTGTTGCAACATATCGCCCAATCGCGCCACCTGCTGCGCAAATCGGAACTCAAAGTGGCCGACCACGTGCTGCTCGACCCGGCTGCCGTCATGCACAGCTCCATGGCCGACCTGGCGCACAGCGTAGGTATCAGCGAACCCACCATCGTGCGTTTCTGCCGGGCCATTGGTTGCACGGGCTTTCAGGACCTGAAGCTGAAGCTGGCGCAGAGCCTGGCCGCCGGGGCCAGCTTCGGCCAGTTCGCCATCCACGAAGACGACTCGGTCGCCGACTACAGCCTGAAAATCTTCGACACTACCCTGCACACCCTGATGGAGGTGCGCGAGCACCTCGACCCGCTGGCGCTGCAGCAGGCGGTGAGCGCCATGGCGCAGGCCCAGCGTGTGGAGTTCTACGGCTTTGGTGCCTCGGGGGCTGTAGCGGCAGATGCCCAGCACAAGTTCTTTCGCCTGCTGCTGAGCGCGGCGGCGTATTCCGACCCGCACATGCAGGCCATGTCGGCGGTGACCTTGAAGCCGGGCGATGTGGCCGTGTGTATCTCCCAGTCCGGCCGCTCCAAGGACCTGCTGATCACCGCCAACCTGGTGCGCGAGAGCGGGGCCAACCTGATTACCCTGTGCCCCAGCCAGACGCCGCTGGCCGAATTGTCGACGGTCAACCTGGCGATCGACGTGCATGAAGACACCGAAATCTATACCCCGTTGACCTCGCGCATTGCCCACCTGGTGGTGATCGACGTGCTGGCCATGGGTGTGGCCATGGCGCGTGGGCCGAGCCTGGTCAACCACCTGAAAAGCGTGAAACGCAGTTTGCGCAGCCTGCGTTTGTCGCCCAAGTCGATCAAGGCTACAGACGACTGAATTCAATCTGTACCGGCCTCTTCGCGGGCGCGCCCGCTCCCACAGGTACTGTGCACCTTTTGCAATTGGCGCGATGCCTGTGGGAGCGGGCAAGCCCGCGAAGGGGCCGGCACCGGCAAAGCAGATTTCACTGTTTTGTCACCATTTCACCGCTAAACCGTAAACCTGCCAGGCCAGTCTGAAGCTCCCGCATCCTAACTGGGAGACAGGCAATGGCTCGTGACTTCGACGGTACGTACCAACCCAACGCCAAGGCTCGCAAGCAGCAGGAAAAGGATCAGCGCCGCATGGAATATCGGCGGGCGATCGAAAGCTATTGCGACCAGCGTCAATTGCTCCGCGAACTGGCGGACTACCCAGACCTGCAAGCGCTCACGGTGTGGCAGGCGTCTGCGGCAGTCTCCCCGAAAAACGCTCAACAAGCCCGCTGATCAGCGCACGTTCGCCGCGGATGAACGCCAGAAAGGCCAAGGCTACCGGCGACTGGCGCTTGGCCTTGGCCTGTACCACGCACCAGCTGCGGTACAGGGGCAGCTCTTCCACCGGCAGTTCGGTCAGCACGCCAGTGGCCAGTTCCAGGTTCACCGCGTGGCGGGTCAGCAAGGCTACCCCCAGACCCGCGATCACGCATTCGCGTTGGGCATCGGCCGACGCCACTTCCAGGGTCTGGGTGAAATGCACGCGCTTGTCCTTGAAGTACTCCTCGCATGCTTTGCGCGTTCCTGAGCCCTGCTCGCGGACCAGCAAGGTATGCGGTTCCAGATCTTGCAGGCGCAGCTGCTCCAGCTTGCACAGCGGATGCTGTGGCGGCGCCACGGCCACGATCGGGTTGTTGAGGAAGGGCAGAAACTCCAGGCCCATGTCCTGCGGCACCATTGACATGATGATCAGGTCATCGCGGTTGTCGGAAAGCCGCCGAATGGCCTGGGCACGGTTGACCACCGTCAAGGTCAGGTTGACCTCCGGGTGGCGTTGCTTGAAGGCCGCGAACAGGTGCGGAACGAAGTACTTGGCACTGGACTCGACCGCCAGCTTCAATTGACCCTGCAATGAGCCCTGCATGTCCGACAGCTGCATGTCCAGGCTTTCCAGCCGGCCGAAGATATCGCGGCTGGCACGCTGCAGGGCCTCGGCTGCTTCGGTCAGGTAGAGCTTCTTGCCAACGTACTCGAACAGTGGCTGGCCAATCAGCTCTTCGAGCTGCCGGATTTGTAGACTAACGGCGGGTTGTGTGAGCGCCATTTCTTCCGCAGCGCGGCTGTACGACCGCAAATCACATACTTCGTTAAAGATCTGTAGTTGACGTAAAGTCATACGCATCAAGGACTTACGCATATTCGTCGGCTCATCGGCAATACCTTGTTACCCAACTATAAGCTTTTGCTAATACAGCCCCTAACAAATATTGATTTTTGTTTATCAACCCACGGCGCTAGGGTGAATACGCGACTGGCCAGCCAACGTCTGGTCACGCGCCGACCGGTAGAACCGGCTCGACTGTTCCTACGGCTTTGGGAAGACTCCAGTGATAAAAAAAATCCTGATCGCCAACCGAGGTGAAATTGCAGTTCGGATCGTGCGTGCATGCGCCGAGATGGGCATTCGCTCGGTAGCGATCTATTCCGACGCCGACCGCCACGCCCTGCACGTCAAGCGTGCCGACGAGGCGCACAGCATTGGTGCCGAGCCGCTGGCCGGTTACCTGAACCCGCGCAAACTGGTGAACCTGGCGGTGGAAACCGGTTGCGATGCCCTGCACCCGGGCTATGGCTTCCTGTCGGAAAATGCCGAGCTGGCAGAAATTTGCGCCGAACGCGGAATCAAGTTCATTGGCCCGGCCGCCGACGTGATTCGCCGCATGGGCGACAAGACCGAAGCACGCCGTACCATGATCGCCGCCGGTGTGCCGGTAACCCCGGGCACCGAAGGTAACGTTGCCGATATCCACGAAGCCCTGAGCGAAGGTGACCGCATCGGTTACCCGGTCATGCTCAAGGCCACTTCGGGGGGCGGTGGCCGGGGTATCCGCCGTTGCAACAGCCGTGAAGAACTGGAACAGAACTTCCCGCGGGTCATTTCGGAGGCAACCAAGGCATTTGGCTCGGCCGAAGTGTTCCTGGAAAAATGCATCGTCAACCCCAAGCACATCGAGGCGCAGATTCTCGGTGACAGCTTCGGCAATGTGGTGCACCTGTTCGAGCGCGACTGCTCGATCCAGCGCCGCAACCAGAAGCTCATCGAAATCGCCCCAAGCCCACAGCTCACCCCCGAGCAGCGCGCCTACATCGGTGACCTCGCGGTGCGCGCAGCCAAGGCAGTGGACTACGAAAACGCCGGCACCGTGGAGTTCCTGCTCGCCGATGGCGAGGTGTACTTCATGGAAATGAACACCCGGGTGCAGGTGGAGCACACCATCACCGAGGAAATCACCGGCATCGACATCGTTCGTGAACAGATCCGCATTGCTTCGGGCCTGCCGTTGTCGGTGAAGCAGGAAGACATTCACCACCGCGGCTATGCGTTGCAGTTCCGTATCAACGCCGAAGACCCGAAGAACAACTTCCTGCCCAGCTTTGGCAAGATCACCCGTTACTACGCCCCTGGCGGCCCGGGCGTGCGCACCGACACGGCGATTTATACCGGCTACACCATTCCACCGTTCTACGACTCCATGTGCTTGAAACTGGTGGTCTGGGCGCTGACCTGGGAAGAAGCCATGGACCGTGGCCTGCGGGCCCTGGATGACATGCGTGTGCAAGGGGTGAAAACCACCGCTGCGTACTACCAGGAAATTTTGCGTAACCCGGAATTCCGTAGCGGCCAGTTCAACACCAGCTTCGTCGAAAGCCACCCTGAACTGACCAACTACTCGATCAAGCGCAAACCCGAAGAGCTGGCCCTGGCCATCGCCGCTGCCATCGCCGCCCACGCAGGCCTATGAATGCAGCAGCAAGCTGTAAGCGGCAAGCTGCAAGTAGAAGCAGATCAGCTTTTCTTGCAGCTTGTAGCTTGAAGCTTGCCGCTACGAGGAGATAACAATGTCCAAGAAAATTCACGTAACCGACACGATCCTGCGCGACGCCCATCAGTCCTTGCTGGCCACCCGCATGCGTACCGAAGACATGCTGCCGATCTGCGAAAAGCTCGACAAGGTCGGCTACTGGTCGCTGGAAGTGTGGGGCGGTGCCACCTTCGACGCCTGCGTGCGCTTCCTCAAGGAAGACCCGTGGGAGCGCTTGCGCAAGCTGCGCGCTGCGCTGCCCAACACCCGCCTGCAAATGCTGCTGCGCGGCCAGAACCTGCTGGGCTACCGCCACTACAGCGACGACGTGGTCAGGGCCTTCGTTGCCAAGGCCGCGGTCAACGGCATCGATGTATTCCGTATTTTCGACGCCATGAACGACGTGCGTAACCTGCGCGTGGCCATCGAAGCGGTCAAGGCCGCTGGCAAGCATGCCCAGGGCACCGTTGCCTACACCGTCAGCCCGGTGCACACCATCGAAGCCTTCGTGAACCAGGCCAAGCAGATGGAGGCCATGGGTTGCGACTCGATCGCGATCAAGGACATGGCCGGCTTGCTGACGCCGTTCGCCACCGGTGAACTGGTCAAGGCCCTGAAGGCCGAGCAGTCGCTGCCGGTGTTCATCCACTCCCACGACACGGCTGGCCTGGCTGCCATGTGCCAGCTCAAGGCAGTGGAAAATGGCGCCGATCACATCGACACCGCCATTTCCAGCTTCGCCTGGGGCACCAGCCACCCAGGTACCGAGTCGATGGTCGCTGCGCTCAAGGGCAGTGAGTTCGACACCGGTCTGGACTTGGAGCTGTTGCAGGAAATCGGCCTGTACTTCTACGCGGTGCGCAAGAAATACCACCAGTTCGAAAGCGAATTCACCGCGGTGGATACTCGCGTGCAGGTCAACCAGGTTCCCGGCGGGATGATTTCCAACCTGGCCAACCAGCTCAAGGAGCAGGGCGCCCTCAACCGCATGAACGAAGTGCTGGCCGAGATTCCGCGGGTCCGCGAAGACCTTGGCTTCCCGCCGCTGGTCACCCCGACCTCGCAGATTGTCGGTACCCAGGCGTTCTTCAACGTGCTGGCCGGCGAGCGTTACAAGACCATCACCAACGAGGTGAAGCTTTACCTGCAGGGTGGCTACGGCAAGGCCCCGGGCGTGGTCAACGAGCAGTTGCGCCGCCAGGCCATCGGCAGCGAAGAGGTGATCGACGTGCGCCCGGCCGATCTGCTCAAGCCGGAGATGACCAAGCTGCGTGGCGATATCGGTGCCTTGGCCCGGTGCGAAGAAGACGTGCTGACCTTCGCCATGTTCCCGGATATCGGGCGCAAATTCCTCGAAGAGCGCGAAGCCGGCACCCTGACCCCGGAAGCCCTGCTGCCGATTCCGGAAGCCGGTGTGGCTGCCGCCCCAAGCGGTGAAGGCGTACCGACCGAGTTCGTCATCGATGTGCACGGTGAAACCTACCGCGTCGACATCACCGGTGTGGGTGTGAAGGCCGAAGGCAAACGCCACTTCTACCTGTCGATCGATGGCATGCCGGAAGAGGTGGTGTTCGAGCCGCTCAACGAGTTTGTCGGCGGCGGCAGCAGCAAGCGCAAGCAGGCCAGTGCCCCAGGCCACGTCAGCACCACCATGCCCGGCAACATCGTCGATGTGCTGGTCAAGGAAGGTGACATAGTCAAGGCCGGCCAGGCGGTGCTGATCACCGAAGCCATGAAGATGGAGACCGAAGTGCAGGCGGCCATCGCCGGCAAGGTCGTAGCCATCCACGTGGCCAAGGGCGATCGCGTTACACCGGGCGAGATCCTGATCGAGATCGAGGGCTGATACAGGCCCTCATCTACAAGCGGTTTACCTCTGGGGAGCGGATGCTCCCCTTTTTTTGGGGTCGAATATGCATTTTAATGCAGGAATAGCGTGAATGTTTGGCCATGTCTGCATTAAATTGCAGAATTTAGACTGAAGCATCATGGATTCTGCACTATGATGCAGATTCATCGACCGAGTCGGTTGTCCGCATGCGGTAAATTGCAGGTGAACCATGTACAGACTCACGCTTCAACTCCATGATCAGGCGCAGTGGCATGATGCTGTGGCCATCGCCTTTGTCGAGCCTGAAAAGGGCCTCTCCAGCCCCTGCGAGTTCGGCTATACCTCCGAGTACGTCAAAACCCACCTGGAGGCATACGACAGCCTGTTCTGCCAGGCGGCAAGCGCGAGGCTGCCGGTGGATTTTGGTTCTCATCGTCTGCAGCATGCTCCCGCGTTCCTTTACGACATCGCACCCGCCGGTGCCGCCAAGCGCTTCCTGCTCCGGCATATCGGCCGTGAGAAACCAGAAGGCATGGGGGATGACCTGTTTCTCCTGGGGCGGTCCACTCCGGCGCCCATCGGCAACCTGCGCATCAAGGAGTCGGATGAGCTACTGGATTATGCCGACCCCATCGGGTTTGCCCGTCAGGATGTGATCACCCGCGATCAACGGTTTCTCGAATACGCCTATGAGCGAGGTGCTGCCATTGGTGGCGCGACAGGCGCCGGTGGGGAGGCGCCAAAGCTGTTGATGACCGAGGCAGAAAACGGCCTGTTGTATCCGGACGCGGTGCTGGCGGATGAACGTGCCCGGCGTCACTGGTTCATCAAGTTCGCCAGGAACCAGGCACTGGCTGATGATCAGCAGATACTGCGGGCCGAGTATCTCTACTACAAGGCGTTGCAGCAGCTTGGCATCGAAACGGTGGCCACTGAATACATGGCGCTGGAAGAAGGCACCAAGCCCAGCCTGTGGCTGGAACGCTTCGACCGGCAGGTTTGCGCGCAGGGTGTGCAACGCTTTGCTGTGGAGTCGATGTACTCCCTGTGTGGCGTGACCGAGCCTGGCAGCCGAATGGGGCACCTGGAGGCGATTGAGGCGCTTGCCGGGTTGTGGAAACTGGCCGGGCAGGGGAGACAGCTGCCTGACCTGGTTGCCGATTATCTGCGGCGCGACCTGATCAACAAGATCTTGGGTAATGCCGATAACCACGGACGTAACACTGCAATCATCCGTACCCGTGACACCGTGCGCCTCGCACCGATCTACGACCTTGCACCGATGGTGATGGATCAGGAAGGGATAACGCGAACGACGAAGTGGCCAGCCTCGATAGAGCGGGCTGGCGATATCGACTGGCAGGCTGCCTGTACTGCACTGACCGAATTTGTCGACCCGGGCGAAGCTTTTGAGCGTCTGCGGCTGGATGCCCGGCACCTGTTGGCATTGCCGGATATCTTGTCCGCCCTAGGGCTGCCTGATGCGGTGATGAATCACCCGGCAATTGTGCTGGGCAGGCTTGAGCGCCGGATGGCTGAATGGGGGTTGGCATGACGGTTTCCATCGATGCCCGTGGGCTACTGATCGACGGAGTACGCGAAGGGATCGCCAACGGCAGTCTTGAGCTGGGTGCTGCCGTGCGGCGGCTGCGTGTGGAGGTGGCGAAGATGCAGCAGACTCAGTTTGCACGCATGTGCAAGATTTCCGTGCGTACGCTGATCCAGATCGAGCAGGGCGGTGGTAACCCCACGCTGAACTCGTTGAACGCCGTGTTCAAGCCATTTGGCTTGCAGATGGGGGTCGTCAGGCGCGCGAGTCTGATCAGGTAAGCCACTGCACCGATCACAGGCCCGTGAGCCCGTGATCGGTTGTGCAGGGTCAGTTCCTGCGGCAGGCCTCAAGCGTTCGTGCCTGCCCTTGCGGGCGCTGGTTCTCGGCACTCAACCACCGCTCGAAGCCGGCCGCCACCTGCGGCCACTCATCATCGGTAATCGAGTACCACGCCGTATCACGGTTGTGGTCCTTCACCACCAGGTGCTTGCGGAACACCCCTTCAAAGACGAACCCGAACCGCTGCGCTGCACGCTTGGAGCGGGCATTGGCGTTATTGCACTTCCATTCCAGGCGGCGGTTCCCGAGATCGAAGCTCAGCTTGGCCAGCAGGTAGACGGCCTCGGTGCTCCTGGGTGTGCGCTGCATGGGCGCGCCGAAGGCGATGTGGCCGATCTCGATGCGGCCATGGTCAGGCACGATCGACATCAGGCTGAGAATGCCCTGAGCCATGCCGCTGGCGCGGTCGATCACGGTGAAATACAGCGGGTCGTGGCCGGCGGCGTTACCTTGCAGCCAGCGGTCGAAGTCAGCGCGTTCGGTAAACGGTCCGTAGGGCAGGTAATCCCACAGTACCGGGTCAGAGCCCGGGCCTTGCAGGGCAGCCCAAAGGTCGCCGCCGTGGCGCACCGGGTCGAGTTTTTCCAGGCGGATGAAGCGCCCGTCGATGGGCTCGGCCTTGGGGGATGCGGCGGGTTTCCAGTGCAGTGCGTCAGTCATGTGGCCTACAACCCTTTGCGGAATTGGATGAAGCCCGGGCGCTCGGCAACCTGTTCGTACAGGCTGATGGCGGTGGCGTTGGTTTCGTGGGTCAGCCAGTGCACCTTGTTGCAGTTGTCGGCCTTCGCTGCAGCATAGACATGTTCGATCAGCTGGCGGCCGATGCCCAGGCCCCGCTTTGCGCTGTGCACGTAAAGGTCCTGCAGGTAGCAGGCATTTTCGATGCTCCAGTTGGAGCGGTGGTAGATGAAGTTGACCATGCCCACGGCCGTGCCATCCACCCAAGCCAGGGCCGAATGGGTTGGCTCGTTGGGGTCGAGCAGGCGCTGCCAGGTACTGAGGCTGACGTCATCGGCCAGTTCGGTTTCGTAGAAGTGTAGGTAGGCCTGCCACAAGGCATGCCAGGCGGCGTGATCTTGAGCAGTGACGGGGCGCAGGGTAACGCTGGGCATTGGGCTAGTCCTTCACAGAAGGCGCATGTGCGCGGCAAGTTGATTGTCCAGGTGGTCGGGGCTGGCGCTCAGGCTTTCGCGCACGCCGGCAATGTCCTGCTCAGCGCGGTTCTGGCTCAGCTTGCGCGCGCCTTGCAACCGCTGGATCGGCAGGCGAATGCCGACAATGGCGCGGAGCATGCCGTCTATATAGTCGGCGGGCGCATCGCTCACCTGCCACGGCTCACTGCGGCCGTGCTCATGGCGGTCGGTAAGCCGGCTGACTATCGCCAGCAATGGCTCGGCGTCGTGGATCACGTCGGCTACCCCATAGGCGTGCACGGCCAGGTAATTCCAGGTTGGCACCACCTTGGGGTTCTCGGCCTTGCTCGGGTAGTAGCCGGGGCTGACATAGGCATCGGCCCCGGGAAACACCAGCAGCGCTTCGGCCCCCTGCGCCAGGTCCTGCCACTGCCGGTTGGCCCTGGCCAAGTGGGCATACACGGTGCCGAACTCGCCTTCTGCGGGGTCGAGCAACACCGGCAAGTGGGTGGCCAGCAGGCCCTGCTCGCCATGGCTGACCAGCACGGCCAGACGCGTGTCGAGCATGTGCCGCTGCAGCCGGGCGAGGTCGTGTTCCTGGTGTGGCTTACTGTTGTACATGGCCTGAGTCCTTGTCGAATGCTCCCATCCTAGGCAGGCTAATGGTTCTGGGTAAGAGCCATTACTGCCTGTTTTCATAGGTCCAATGCCATGCACGAGAAGCCCCTCATTCTGCCTTTCGACCCGGCCGGGATTTCGCTTGATCGCCGCCGCGGGTTGAGCCAGCAGCTTTACCAGGCGCTACGCGAGCGGGTGCTGGACGGGCGGCTGTGCAGCGGCACACGGCTGCCTGCCACCCGAGACCTGGCAGCCGTGCTGGGGTTGTCGCGCAACAGCGTTGTGCGCGCGTATGACCAGTTGTACGCGGAGGGCTACATCGAAAGCCGAGTGGGTGACGGCACCTACGTAACCCAGCTACCAAAACTATCCACACAACTGTCCACAGGGTTATACCAGGGGTTATCAACAGGTTTATCCACATTCGGCCCTGAAAATACTGAGGATTTATCCAGCCAGCACGGTTGGAGCGAGCCTTTGCAGCGCCTGAAAAATCACCATCTGCCGCCCCCCAACCAGGGCGCGCCGCGGGCTTTTCGTGTGGGTATACCTGCCTTCGATCTGTTCCCCTTCGACGTTTGGGCCAAGCTGCAAGCGGGTTTCTGGCGTAACCCTGCGCCTGCACAGCTGGGTTATGGCGACCCGGCGGGTGAACCGGCACTGCGCGAGTTGATCGCTGCCTACTTGCGCCGCTCGCGGGGGCTGACCTGTACCGCTGAGCAAATAGTGATCACCAGTGGCGCGCAGCAGGCCATAAGCCTTTGTGCACAGTTGCTGTTGCAGCCTGGCGACAGGGTGGCTGTGGAAAACCCGGGCTACCGGGCGGCGGCGCACGCCTTTTCAGTGGCGGGTGCTCAGGTCGCCGGCGTCCCGGTGGATGAAGAGGGTATGGAGTGCGCACGGTTGGGCCAGTTGCCGGGTTGCCGGTTGGCCTATGTCACGCCCGCCCATCAGTACCCGACCGGGGTAACCATGAGCCTGGCCCGGCGCCTGGCGTTGCTGGGCTGGGCAGAACGCAACGATGGCTGGATCATCGAGGACGACTACGATGGCGAGTACCGTTACAGCGGCGCGCCCCTGGCCCCGCTGGCTGCACTCGACCGGGCCGGCCGGGTGTTGTACGTGGGCACTTTCGGCAAGATCGCCTTCCCGGCGCTGCGCTTGGGTTACCTGGTATTGCCGGCGCAGTTGGCACAGGCCTTCAGCCAGGGTAAGGCGTTGGCAGTACGGCATTCGGAGGTCAGCAGCCAGTGCGTGATGGCCGAGTTCATGGCCCGTGGGCATTTCCAGCGGCATATTCGCCGCATGCGCAAAGCGGCGTTGAGCCGACGCAATGTGCTCAAGGCCGGCTGGCCTGTGGATATTGCCGGGTTGGGTAGCATGCCCGCAGTGGCCGCTGGGCTGCACGTGAAAGTGTCTGTGGATAACTTTGCCCGCGAACAGGCGCTGGTGGCCAAGGCAGAGGCAGTCGGCGTTGAAGTGACAGCGTTGAGCAATTTCTGGCTGGCCGATAGCGAAGTGCCTGTGGATAAGCGTGCTGGCCTGGTGCTGGGGTTTGCCGCGGTGCCGGAAGGTGAGATTGCCGCGGCATTGATGAAATTGCGCAAGGCTTGGCGCAAGGGTTGAGGCTGCCTGCCTCTTCGCGGGTAAACCCGCCCCCACAGGTATGGCCGGGTGGTCTCAGGTGCGGCGCATATCCTGTAGGAGCGGGTTCACCCGCGAAGGGCTGCAAGGCAGCCCCAACTGCGTCAGGTCCCCGACTTGATCCGCGTCCAGGCCCGGGTTCGCGCCCGCTCGGCATCGCGCTGCAACGGCTTGAGCGTGTAAAGCTTGGCCATCGCCTCCGCCGTCGGGTACAGGTTGGGGTTGTTGCGAATCGCAGGGCTCACCTTGTCGGTGGCATCCTTGTTGGGGTTCGGGTAGCCGACAAAATCGCTGATCGGCGCAATTACCTCGGGCCGCAGCAGGTAGTTGATGAATGCATGGGCGTCTGCCGGGTTGGCGGCATTCTTCGGAATCGCCAGCATGTCGAACCAGATCGGCGCGCCTTCCTTGGGCAGGCGCATGTCGACCGTCACACCATTTTTCGCTTCGCGGGCGCGGTTGGCAGCCTGCGAGAAGCTGCCGCTGTAACCCACCGCCACGCAGATATCCCCATTGGCCATGTCAGCCATGTACTTCGAGGAGTGGAAGTAGGTGATGTACGGGCGAATCTTCAGCATCAGCGCTTCGGCCTTCTTGTAGTCGGCCGGCTTGTCGCTGTTCGGTGGCAGGCCGAGGTACTGCAGGGCCAGCGGCAGGATTTCCGACGGCGAGTCGAGCAGCGCTACCCCGCACTGCTTGAGCTTGGCGATGTTCTCTTCCTTGAAGATCAGGTCCCAGCTGTCCACCGGCGCGTTATCGCCGAGTGCGGCCTTGACCTTGGCCGGGTTGAAGCCGATCAGCACGGTGCCATACATGTAGGGCACGGCAAACTTGTTGCCAGGGTCGTTGGCCTCGATCAGCTTCATCAGCGCAGGGTCCAGGTGTTGCCAGTTCGGCAGCTTGCTGCGATCCAGCGGCTGGAACACCCCGGCCTCGATCTGCTTGGCGAGGAATACGTTGGACGGCACCACCACGTCATAGCCGGAGTTGCCGGTGAGCAACTTGGCCTCCAGCGCTTCGTTGGTATCGAAGATGTCGTAGATCAGCTTGACGTCGCTGTCCTTCTGGAAATCGGTCAAGGTCTGCGGGGTGATGTAGTCGAACCAGTTATACACTCGCAGGGTGCGCTGCTCGGCGTGCGCCTGCAGGGCACCGGTGAACAGGGTGGCAGCGATGAACGGGGCGAGCAGACGCCTGAGTCGGACCATTACCGGGCTCCTGGCTGGGCGCGCTGGAAACCTTCCAGCACATTGACTGCGTTGATACCAATTTCTTCCACAGCGTAGCCGCCTTCCATCACGAACAGGGTCGGCTTGCCAAGCTGGCCGATACGCGTGCCCATTTCCAGGTAGTCAGGGCTGTCGAGCTTGAATTGCGAGATCGGGTCATCCTTGAAGGTGTCCACACCCAGGGAGACCACCAGTACGTCGGCGTCATAGCTGGCGATGCGCTGGCAAGCCTCTTCCAGGGCAGCGCTCCAGGCAGACCAATCGCTGCCGGCGGGCAGCGGATAATTGATGTTGCAGCCCTCACCGGCGCCTTCGCCGGTTTCGTCGGCATAGCCGAGAAAGAACGGGAATTCGTCTTGCGGGTCGCCGTGGATCGAAGCGAAGAACACATCGTTGCGGCGGTAGAAGATGTCCTGGGTGCCATTGCCGTGGTGGTAGTCGACATCGAGGATGGCAACCTTGCGCCGGCCCTGGTCGAGGAATGCCTGGGCGGCGATGGCGGCGTTGTTCAGGTAGCAGTAACCACCCATCACCTCGCCAGCGGCGTGGTGCCCTGGTGGGCGGCACAGGGCAAAGGCGCTGTGCGCGCCTTGCTGGATCGCTGCCTGGGCGGTGAGGGCGACCTGGGCGGCACTGTAGGCCGCCTGCCAGGTGCCGGCGGTGATTGGCGCGCCGGCATCGAAGCTGTAATAGCCCAACTCGCCGTGCAGGCCGGTAGGTTTTACCCGGCGCAAGGTGCGTGCAGGCCAGGTGAACGGCAGCAGGTCGCCTTCCTGGCCCAGCGCCGCCCAGCGCGCCCAGGCGCCTTCGAAAAAGTCCAGGTAGTCGGCGCTGTGGATGCGCAGCAAGGGTGCGCGGCCGAAGTCGGTAGGGCCCTGGATGTCACCGAGGTTGCGTTTTTTGACCTGGTCGAGCACATGGTCAGCGCGCGAGGGCATTTCGAAACACGGCATCAGCTTGCCGTCGATCAGCTCGCAGCGGCCATGGTGCAGGCGGTGATCATCGGAATAGATCGTCAGCATTGTTGTTCTCCGGTGGGGACTGGCGTGGGACCATTTTCAGCGGTGGGCCAGTGGCGGAGAACGACGCAACTGGCCAAAAGGGGATCGATGTGGCCAAGCTCTATGGCCTGGTTTTCCTGTGCTGGCTTCTTCGCGGGCTCGCCCGCTCCCACAGGTATCCCACAGTACTCGGAACTTGTGCAGTTCCTGTGGGAGCGGGCGAGCCCGCGAAGAAGCCAGCACAGGTCAGCCGCGGAAATGACTGGGTGCTACTCCGCTCCAGCGCTGGAAGGCATGCCGGAAACTGGCCGTCTCGCTGAACCCCAGGGTTTCGGCAATGCGGTAGATTGGCATCTGCTCATCGGTCAGCAACTGCTTGGCCCGCTCGAACCGCAGTTCGTCCAGCAACTGCTGGTAACTGCTACCCAGCGCCTGCAAATGCCGGCGCAGGGTGCGCGACGAGCAGTTCATCTGCCGCGCCAGCCCGTCCAGCCCTGGCGCGGCGTCCAGTTGTTGCGTGAGCAACTGGCGAATCCGCCCCAGCCAGGCCTGGCGACCCGTGAATTCCAGGTTCAGGCGCCGGCAGCGTTCGCTCATGGCTTTGTGGGTGATCGGGTCAGCCAACGGCAGCGGCGTATCCAGCCAGCGCCGCTCGAAGGCAAAGGCATTGTCTTGCGCCGCAAACACCACGGGGCACTGAAACGCACCGGCATAGCGTGCATGGTAGTCAGGCCGAGGGTGCTCGAAGCGTGCCCCCAGCAGTGGCAATGGGCGGCCAAGCAGGTCGTCACAGATGACTTTCAAGGAGACCAGGCAGAACTCGGCATTGAAAGCGCTCAATGCCGGGTTGTCGTGGTACTCGCTGGCGCTGAACCAGACGCGTTGGCCGTCGTCGCGCAAGCGCAGCGAGAAGACTGTTCCCAGCAGTGCCGGATACTGCAGCGCCAGGCGCAGGGCGTCACCCAAAGTGGCACTGGAGAGCAGGGCGTAACCGAGCATGCCATAGCACGACACATGCATGCGCTGGCCCAGCTCCAGGCCGATGTCTTCGCGCCGGGCCACGGCGTTGGCACACACTTGCAGTTCCTGCTGTGTGGTGATGCGCGCGTCGGCGTGCCCCAGGTCTGCCGGGCCAATGCCGCTACCGGCGAGCAGCGCCGAAGCCTCAGCACCGTCTGCCTGGAAGACGTTGAGTATCAGCGAAACCGCATTGAGGGTGGTCAGGTGGCTGTGCAGCATGCTGGGTAATCCCGTGAGCCTGGAACACATTATGGAGCAAGTTGTGTGCCGATATTCAAAGGCGGTTGTGCAGCCCCTTTGCGGCACCAGGCCGATCCCACGTCTACCGGTATCGGCAGGGCAAGCGCCGCGCAAGCCAGCAGGCAAAAAAAAGCCCGGTGCATAAGCCCGGGCTTGGAAAGGTTGAGAGGTGTCTAGTCTCTTAACCTGGTGAGACAGTGTGGCAGCAGCCGGGTTACGCCTTCAGCGGAACCAAGCGTGGCGCGATCATGTTTTCCGGACGCAGGATGTCGTTGAGCATTTCTTCGTCCAGCAGCTTCTCTTCACGCACCAGTTCAAGCACGCCGCGGCCGGTTTCCAGGGCAACGCGGGCGATACGGGTGGCGTTTTCGTAGCCGATGTATGGGTTCAGGGCGGTGACCAGGCCGATCGAATGTTCGACCAGCTCACGGCAGCGCTGTTCGTTGGCGGTGATACCGACGATGCAGTGCTCGCGCAGCATGTCCATGGCGCGTTGCAGCAGGCGGATCGAGTCGAAGATCTTGTAGGCGATCAGCGGCTCCATGACGTTCAGCTGCAGTTGGCCACCTTCGGCGGCGACGGTCAGGGCCAGGTCGTTGCCCATGATGGCGAAGGCGACTTGGTTGACCGCTTCCGGGATCACCGGGTTGACCTTGCCTGGCATGATCGAGCTGCCTGGCTGGCGCGCTGGCAGGTTGATTTCGTTGATGCCGGTGCGTGGGCCGCTGGACAGCAGGCGCAGGTCGTTGCAGATCTTCGACAGCTTGACCGCGGTGCGCTTGAGCATGCCGGAGAACAGCACGAAGGCACCCATGTCGGAGGTGGCTTCGATCAGGTCGGCAGCCGGCACCAGCGGCTGGCCGCTGATGATTGCCAGGCGTTGTACGGCCAGGGCTTGGTAGCCTGGGTCGGCGTTGATGCCGGTGCCGATGGCGGTACCGCCCAGGTTGATTTCGGTCAGCAGCTCCGGCGCCAGCGAGCGCAGGCGCTGCAGGTCTTCGGTCATGGTGGTGGCGAAGGCACGGAATTCCTGGCCCAGGGTCATCGGCACGGCGTCCTGCAGCTGGGTGCGGCCCATCTTCAGTACGTGGTCGAATTCCTTGCCTTTGGCGGCGAACGCCTGGATCAGGCTTTCGAGGCTGGCCAGCAGGGCGTCGTGACCCAGCAGCAGGCCCAGACGAATGGCCGTCGGGTAGGCGTCGTTGGTCGACTGCGCCATGTTCACATCGTTGTTCGGGTGCAGGTACTGGTACTCACCCTTCTGGTGGCCCATGGCCTCCAGCGCGATGTTGGCGATGACTTCGTTCGCGTTCATGTTGGTGGACGTACCGGCACCACCCTGGATCATGTCGACCACGAACTGCTCGTGGTAGTCGCCCTTGATCAGGCGGCCACAGGCGGCGCTGATGGCAGCATGTTTGGCATCGCTCAGGTGCCCCAGCTCACGGTTGGCGTCGGCAGCAGCCTGCTTGACCATCGCCAGGCCCACTACCAGTTTCGGGTAGTGCGACAGCGGAACACCGGAGAGGTGGAAGTTGTTGGCAGCGCGCAGGGTCTGGATGCCGTAGTAAGCATCAGCAGGTACTTCCAGGGTGCCCAACAGATCTTTTTCGACGCGGAACGATGCAGCAGCGGACATGATGTATATCATCTCGATGTTGACCCGGCACATGCCGGAATGGCGCCAATCCTAGGCCTTAAGGGGATTTTGCGGCCAATGCTGTTGCACGCTAACCTATGCACAAACGGCATAGTGATTCATGTGACGCCAATTGAAATTCGAGCGTGTTCCATTTTGGTGCACGACGGGAGATGTGCTTCGTGAACCTTGAAAGCAAATGGCTGGAAGACTTCAGTGCGCTGGCTGCCACCCGCAGTTTTTCCCAGGCGGCAGAGCGGCGCTTCGTCACCCAACCGGCCTTCAGCCGGCGTATCCGCAGCCTTGAGGCAGCGTTGGGCCTGCAACTGGTGAACCGTTCCCGCACGCCGATAGAGCTGACCGAGGCCGGGCAGCTGTTTCTGGTTACGGCGCGCACGGTTGTTGACCAGTTGGGCGAAATTCTCCGCCATCTGCATCACCTGGAAGGTGGTCAGGGGGAGGTGATTCAGGTGGCTGCCGCGCACTCGTTGGCGTCGGGCTTTTTCCCTCGCTGGGTAGCGCAACTGCGTAATGACGGCCTGAACATCGCCACTCGCCTGGTTGCGACTAACGTGGGGGATGCCGTGCATGCACTGCGCGAGGGTGGTTGCGACCTGATGCTGGCGTTCTACGACCCAGACGCCGCCTTGCAGATGGATGCCGAGATCTTCCCGTCGCTGCACATGGGCAATACCGAAATGGTGCCGGTATGCGCGGTGGACGCCGACGGCAGGCCGATGTTCGACCTGGAAGGTGAAAGTAGCGTGCCACTGCTGGCTTATACTGCCGGGGCCTTCCTCGGGCGGTCGGTCAACCTGCTGCTGCGCCAGCGCAATGTGCGCTATACCACCGTTTACGAAACCGCCATGGCGGACAGCCTGAAGAGCATGGCGCTGGAAGGCATGGGCATTGCCTGGGTGCCGCGGCTTTCGATGCGGGGCGAGTTGGAACGCGGTGAGTTGGCGATCTGCGGAGGAAGCCAGTGGCATGTACCCCTGGAAATCCGCCTGTACCGGTGCGCCTTGGTGCGCAAGGCCAATGTGCGGCTACTCTGGCGCAAGCTGGAAAATACGCCTGCGCCAGAGTGAGCCTCTTCAGTTACGAAGCGCGTGATCAAGGTGATTGACGATTGTCACTCTGTTCTGGTCGCTGTAGCGGTAGCAATTGGCCCGAAGCGAGAAGCGGGCCGGATAAACAAAGGTCTCGCATGGCCATGGGTTGTAGCGTATCTCTGCTGCCTCGTGAGTGGCGTTCATCAAGTGACCCAGTTCATGCCCCAGGGTGCCATAGCTGGCCATTGAGACGATCGCGTGGGCATAGCCCAATTTGGCCAGGCCAAGGTGTTCTGCGCCTTCGCTGTTGAGGCCGAAACTATCGCGCGTCAGCAAAATCGATTTCTGCCACCTGAACTGTGGATGCGCTGCAGCGGTGAAGACCCTGTGGGTATCTTCTGGAGGCATCTGGCGATAAGGAATATCGGTAATGCCTGCTACATCACGCGCGAAGACGATCTCAATTGAGTGATCGCTGATTCTGCGCATTTCTTCCAGCCACGGCTGCACGTAGTCTTTATCGATCTGTTTGTCGCTCACATCGGCTAGTTCATCGTGCGGATAGATAGTAACCACCAAGGTTCTCGCAGCCCATGTGGGGGAGGCCTGAAGGGCCATCGTCATGCAAAACAGCAGTGAGGTGAAAAATGGTCTGGCCATCTTTTTCTCCAAGAAGTTTGAACAGGGGTGTTCAATCCTCTTGCAACTGCCGTTACGCATCGCAGCCGGAAAAAGTTGTCCCGCGAGACAGCTTGCCCTTTTATCTGTCATGTGCTTGCAGGGGTGGGCGGCCCGCCTGCAAGTACGCTACAATCCCGCGCCTTCGGCCACCGGGCCGATTAGAATCCGTATGACAAGCCACGCCGGCCTACCCGCGTGGCTTGTTGCTTTATAGCGCGCCAGAAGGCGCTTGCAGGAGAGGCTCGACGATGAGTGCACTGGTTGGCGTGATCATGGGCTCCAAGTCCGATTGGTCCACCCTTAGCCACACCGCCGATATGCTGGAAAAACTCGGCATTCCCTACGAAGTGAAGGTGGTGTCCGCCCACCGCACCCCGGATCTGCTGTTCCAGTACGCCGAAGAGGCCGAGGGCCGTGGCATCGAGGTGATCATCGCGGGTGCTGGTGGCGCTGCCCACCTGCCGGGCATGTGCGCCGCCAAGACCCACCTGCCGGTGCTGGGCGTGCCGGTGCAGTCGTCGATGCTCTCGGGCGTCGACTCGCTGCTGTCGATCGTGCAGATGCCCGCCGGCGTACCGGTTGCCACCCTGGCCATCGGCCGTGCGGGTGCAGTCAATGCGGCGCTGTTGTCGGCCAGCATCCTGGGCGCCAAATACCCGCAATTCCACGCTGCGCTGAAGCAATTCCGCACGGAACAGACCGACACCGTGCTGGACAACCCAGACCCGCGCCAGGCTTGAGGCTCAACCCATGAAGATCGGTGTAATCGGTGGCGGCCAGCTGGGCCGCATGCTGGCCCTGGCGGGTACCCCGCTGGGCATGAATTTCGCTTTCCTCGACCCGGCGCCCGATGCTTGCGCTGCGCCTCTGGGCGAGCACCTGCGGGCCGATTACGGCGATCAGGAGCACCTGCGCCAGTTGGCTGACGAAGTTGACCTGGTGACCTTCGAGTTCGAGAGCGTCCCGGCCGAAACCGTGGCTTTCCTCTCGCAGTTCGTACCGGTCTACCCCAGTGCCGAAGCGCTGCGCATCGCCCGGGACCGCTTGTTCGAGAAAAGCATGTTCCGCGACCTGGGTATTCCTACCCCGGCTTTCGCCGACATCCTCTCGCAAGCCGACCTCGACGCCGCAGTCGCCAGCATCGGCCTGCCAGCCGTTTTGAAAACCCGTACCCTGGGTTACGACGGCAAGGGCCAGAAGGTGCTGCGCACGCCTGAGGACGTGGTTGATACCTTCGCCGAACTGGGCAGCGTGCCCTGCCTGCTGGAAGGCTTTGTACCCTTTACCGGCGAAGTCTCGCTGGTGGCCGTACGGGCCCGTGATGGCGAAACCCGCTTCTACCCGCTGGTGCACAACACCCACGAGAGCGGCATCCTGCGCCTGTCGGTGGCCAGCCAGGCACACCCGTTGCAGGCATTGGCTGAAGACTATGTAGGCCGTGTACTGCAAAAGCTGGAGTACGTGGGCGTGATGGCGTTCGAGTTCTTCGAAGTTGACGGTGGCCTGAAGGCCAACGAAATCGCCCCGCGCGTGCACAACTCCGGTCACTGGACCATCGAAGGTGCCGAATGCAGCCAGTTCGAGAACCACCTGCGCGCGGTGGCCGGCCTGCCGCTGGGCTCCACTGCCAAGGTGGGCGAGAGTGCGATGCTGAACTTCATCGGTGAAGTGCCTGCCGTGGACAAGGTGATCGCCATCGATGGCTGCCACCTGCACCACTACGGCAAGGCTTTCAAGGCCGGCCGCAAGGTTGGCCACGCCACCCTGCGCTGCCACGACATGGCTACCCTCGAGCGCAAAATTGCCGAGGTAGAGGCCCTGATCAGCAACTGATCGAACTTCTACCAGTGGCTTGCCCTCTGAAATGGCAACAAGCCGAAGTGCTGACTAGGCTTTGGCTTGTTCCATTTTCACTGCAGAGGGATTGCCATGGGCATCATCGGAACCATCTTCATCGGCCTCATCGTCGGCCTGCTGGCCCGCTTCATCAAACCAGGCGACGACAGCATGGGCTGGATCATGACCATCCTGCTGGGTATTGCCGGTTCGCTGTTGGCCACCTATGGCGGCCAGGCGCTGGGCATTTACCAGGCTGGGCAGGCAGCGGGCTTCTTCGGCGCGCTGGTCGGTGCCATTGTCCTTCTGGTGATCTACGGGTTCATCAAGAAACGCTGAATACCGGTTAGAATGCTCGGCAATTCCATCGAGTTGCCGAGCATTGTCATGCGTGCCTTTTTTCTCCTGCCCCTGCTGTTGGCCAGCACCCTGGCCCATGCCGAACTGCCTGAAACCGACTGGCTGGAGCTGATGCCCAAGTCGGACCAGAAGGCGCTTGAGCAAATGCCCGAAATCGACCATAACTCGCCGGAAGCCATGGGTACCTTCACCGACAAGGGCGGCCTCAAGCAGAGCAAGGGCCTGCCGGCGGTGATGTATTCCACCAAGACCGTGCCAGCCATGAATGGCAAGGACATTCGCCTGGGCGGTTACCCGGTGCCGCTGGAAAGCGACGCCAAGGGTAACAGCACGTTGTTCTTCCTGGTGCCGTACCCGGGCGCGTGCATCCATGTACCGCCTCCGCCGCCCAATCAGCTGGTGCTGGTGCGCTACCCGAAAGGCCTGAAGATCGATGACATCTACACCCCACTGTGGGTCACCGGCAAATTGAAGGTGGAGAAAGTCAGCAATGATCTGGCCGATGCCGCCTATGCGCTGGATGCCGGAAAGGTGAGGGTGGTGGAAGACGCCGACCTCTGAGCCCTCGCCACACAAGGCCGCACCTGCAGCGGCACGCGATCGCCAGTAGGAGCAACTGTCTTTCCCAAAACTTGAAAAGCCTGCGCGATTCATTGTGGGAGCGGGCTTGCCCGCGAAGCAGGCGATGCGGTGTCTGGCACCGGCTGCGCCGGTGTTCGCGGGCACGCCCGCTCCCACAGGAACCGTGTGATCTTCGAGTCCTGCATTTTGGCTGTTGATCTATACCCTCTTCGGCTGCGGCAACACCAGAACCAGCCAAGGCTCGCCAGTCCTGAGCATCGCATTGAGTCGTACCAGGAAGACTCGCACAGGGGTGTTCGCTGCGGGGGACGTGACCACCGTGCCGGTGAATGACAGCTTCTGCTCCTACTCGTGCTCTAGGCACCTGCGGCATTCAGCTTGTCATTCACCGCTCTCACTCCAGCCTCTAATCCTCTCTCAAGACACAAGCGGCCTTGCGTCGCGAAAGGACCGCGCAGTGGTCCCGGGGCCTCAAAGCGCTTCGCTAGCCAGCACCACGCCCAGCGAATGACTGGCCCCAGGCTTCAACTCCACCAGGTCATCCCATACATTCGCCGTCTCGATGCACAGCATCCCCTGCCAACCCTCATCGGCCATGTCCGGCAGCTCCCTGGCCCGTTCGGTCCAGGGGTTCCAGATAACCGCCGAACGCGAGCCGCTGCTGGTCAGGGTTATCCGCCGTTTCCAGTGCGGGTCGACAATGCTCAGCGTTTGCGGGGCGCCGAGGTAGATCCGGTCAGTCTCCCCGGTGAACGTGAGCGGCCCCTGCTGCTGGCGCTGTTGCCAGCCAGCCAAGGTTTCGATGTAACCCAGCCCCTCCACCCCTTCGACCCGGGCCTGGCGCACGTCACTGACCGCAAAGTAGCTGTGCAGGGCCTGGCTGATGGTGACTGGTGCAGTGCCCACGTTGCGACTGGTGAGGTTCAGTTTCAGGTCTGCGCCAAGCGCTACCATCAGTTTCAGTTCGACTGAATGCGGCCAGTCGGGCAGTTGACCCTGCGCTTCTGTCAGCGCGAATTCGATCTGCAGTTGCTGGCCGACTTCCTCGATACCCAGCAATTGCCAGTCTCGGGCGCGCGCAAGGCCGTGGGCAGGCGCCTGCGCACCGTTGTACATGGCCTGCACAGCCTGGGGGTTGCGCTGCAGGTTGCCGAACCACGGCCAGCACACGGGTACCCCGGCGCGCACCGACTTGCCCTTGCGGAAGATGGCCTGGTCGCTCAGCCACAGCAGCGGCGGCTCGCCCACCCGCTGGTAGCTGAGGATCTGTGCGCCCTGTTGGGCGATCAGGAGTTCGGCGTGGTTGCTGCTGATACGCCAGCAGTTCAGTTCGCCATGTTGCTCGGTTACGACCTGGAAGGTTGCCATTGCATTTGTCTCATTGATTGCCAGTGGGCCTTGGACCCGGGCACCTGCAATGAGTTTACCGCCGGCAAGGCTCAGCGACGAGGCACCGAGCGCGTGCGGCCGCTGCCGTCAATGGCGACGAAGACGAATACCGCCTCGGTGACCTTGCGCCATTCGCTGGACAGCGGGTCGTCGCTCCACACTTCGACCATCATCTGGATCGAGCTACGGCCGATTTCCAGGGTCTGGGTATAGAACGACAGCTGCGCACCCACGGCGACCGGCACGAGGAACGCCATGCGGTCGATGGCCACGGTCGCTACCCGGCCACCGGCGACGCGGCTGGCCATGGCAGTGCCGGCCAGGTCCATCTGGGCGACCAGCCAGCCGCCGAAGATGTCGCCAAAGCCGTTGGTTTCCCGCGGCAGGGCGGTGATCTGCAAGGCCAAGTCGCCCTGCGGGATAGGATCTTCTTGTTCGAGCTCAATCATGCGATGGGGCCTCTGACCCGTGACGCTTTCGTTGGTGTGGCGCAAGGGCCGGGTAAACGATTCAGCTTGAAACATACTACGCCGATTTCGTTTCACTGGGCGGCCGTAGGGAAACTCTGCGAAACCGCCTGACAATAAAGACCGGCGTTTTCGCACAACATCCCACGTTAGGCGCAACCTTTTCCTACGAGTTGCCAGTATATAGAGCATAACGGCCAGCGACGACCGCACATTCGTGAATATCTGTTGGGTTTTTGTAGCGCTATCAGCACGCCTCGGCAATTTGCTATCTTCGCTGGTCTCCCGAATCCAGAAGCCGCGCGCCCAGCGGCCTGCATGCCCTACAAAGAGAACAACCAGCGATGACTTCCGTGCCGAGCAGTATCGAGCAGCCCTCGCGGCCGCTGACCCGCAGTGACTACAAGACCCTCTCACTGTCCGCACTGGGCGGGGCGCTGGAGTTCTACGACTTCATCATCTTCGTGTTCTTCGCCACGGTGGTCGGCAAGCTGTTCTTCCCGGCCGACATGCCCGAGTGGCTGCGCCTGATGCAAACTTTTGGCATCTTCGCGGCCGGTTACCTGGCGCGGCCGCTGGGCGGCATCATCATGGCCCACTTTGGCGACCTGCTGGGGCGCAAGAAGATGTTCACCCTGAGCATTTTCATGATGGCCCTGCCGACGCTGATCATGGGGTTGCTGCCAACGTATGCCCAGATCGGCATGTGGGCACCCATCCTGCTGCTGCTGATGCGGGTTATCCAGGGCGCTGCGATCGGAGGGGAAGTGCCGGGCGCCTGGGTGTTCGTTTCCGAGCACGTACCGGCGCGTAACACCGGTTACGCCTGCGGCACCCTCACGGCCGGCCTGACCTCGGGCATTCTGCTGGGGTCGCTGGTCGCCACGCTGATCAACACGGTCTACAGCCCTGCAGAAGTCGCGGATTACGCCTGGCGCATACCCTTCCTGCTGGGTGGCGTGTTCGGCCTGTTCTCGGTCTACCTGCGCCGCTGGCTGCACGAAACGCCGGTATTCGCTGAGATGCAGAAGCGCAAGGCCCTGGCGGAAGAGCTCCCGCTGCGTGCGGTGCTGCGCGACCATCGTGGCGCGATCATCCTGTCGATGCTGCTGACCTGGATGCTGTCGGCGGCCATCGTCGTGCTCATCCTGATGACCCCGGCGCTGTTGCAGAGCATCTACCACGTCAGCCCCACCGATTCGCTCAAGGCCAATAGCCTGGCCATCGTACTGCTCAGCGTCGGCTGCATCAGCGCTGGCAGCCTGGCGGACCGATTTGGCGCGGGCCGAGTGTTCGTGATTGGCAGCCTGTTGCTGCTGATAACCTCCTGGAGCTTCTACCATAGCTTGCCAACCCGGCCCGAGTTGCTGTTCCCGCTGTACGCGGTAACCGGCCTGTGCGTGGGGGTGATCGGCGCGGTGCCTTATGTGATGGTCAAGGCGTTCCCAGCGGTGGTGCGCTTCAGTGGGTTGTCGTTCTCGTACAACGTGGCCTACGCGATCTTTGGCGGGCTGACGCCGATGGTGGTGACGGCGCTGCTCAAGGTCAGCCCCATGGCGCCGGCCTACTATGTGGCGGGGTTGTGTGCCGTCGGGCTGGGCGTAGGGGTTTACCTGCTCGCCAACAAACGCTGACCTGCGCTGCCGCGTGGCGCGGCCCTACGAATGATGGCCTTTAATCCATTTGTCACAATTAGGTCATATCGTGTTCATGCGGCCTGCCGATACTGGGGCCCGTTCCATCCAGCACCCCAATATTCCTGCTAGGAGCAAGGCATGAAACTGAAGCGTTTGATGGCGGCCCTCACGTTCGCCGCCGCTGGCGTTGCAACCGCCAACGCGGTGGCCGCTGTCGATCCTGCGATCCCGACCTACACCAAGACCACCGGTGTTTCGGGCAACCTCTCCAGCGTTGGTTCCGACACCCTGGCCAACCTGATGACGCTGTGGGCCGAGGCCTACAAGAAGGAATATCCGAACGTAAACATCCAGATCCAGGCGGCGGGTTCCTCCACCGCGCCACCTGCGCTGACCGAAGGCACTGCCAACCTCGGCCCGATGAGCCGCAAGATGAAGGACGTCGAGCTGCAAGCCTTCGAGCAGAAGTACGGCTACAAACCGACCGCCATTCCTGTTGCCGTCGATGCGCTGGCCGTGTTCGTGCACAAGGACAATCCGATCAAGGGCCTGACCATGGCGCAGGTCGATGCCATCTTCTCCTCGACCCGCTTGTGTGGGGGCAAGGCCGACGTCAAGACCTGGGGTGATGTAGGTGTGACCGGCGACCTGGCCAACAAACCGATTCAGCTGTTCGGCCGCAACTCGGTCTCCGGTACCTATGGCTACTTCAAAGAAGAAGCCCTGTGCAAAGGCGACTTCAAGCCTAACGTCAACGAACAGCCTGGTTCGGCCTCGGTCGTGCAGTCGATCAGCTCTTCGCTCAACGGCATCGGTTACTCGGGCATCGGTTACAAGACCGCCAGCGTCAAGACCGTAGCCCTGGCCAAGAAAGAAGGCAGCGCGTTCGTTGAAGACAACGAAGCCAACGCCCTGAACGGCACCTACCCACTGTCGCGCTTCCTGTACGTGTACGTGAACAAGGCGCCAAACAAGCCACTGGCGCCGCTGGAAGCCGAGTTCGTCAAGCTGGTGCTATCGCAGGCTGGGCAGCAGGTGGTGGTCAAGGATGGCTACATCCCGCTGCCGGCGAAGGTCGTCGACAAGACCTTGGCAGATTTGGGCCTGTCGCATGCCGGTAGTGTTGCCAAGCAGTAAGTAGTTGCGGGAGGCCGGTGCCACCGCCCGGCCTCTTCCCCTAATTCCCGGCCCGAAGCCAGGTAACCTGTGCGGCGGGCTTTCGCGCGTCACCATTTTGTAATGTTTTTGTCACACGGGACCGCTAGGGTGTGCGCATGAATGATCTGGCCAACTCCAACATGACCCAAAAACCCCAGCCCGTGCGCATTGATTTCAATACGCCCGAGTTGCAACGCAAGCGCCGCTTGCGCGCGCTCAAGGATCGCCTGACCCGCTGGTATGTCCTGGTGGGCGGCCTTGCCGTTTTGGCGGCTATTACGTTGATCTTCTTCTACTTGGCCTATGTGGTGCTGCCGCTGTTCCAGGGCGCCGAGCTGACGCGCAAGCAAGCCTTGCAGCCAACCTGGCTGCAGCAGGATGCCGGCAAGCCGCTGATGATCGCGCTGGAAGAGCAGAACCTGGTGGGCATGCGTGTTTCGGACAAGGGCCAGGCGTTGTTCTTCGATGCCAAGACCGGCCAAGCGCTCAAGCGCATCGACCTGCCGGTACCCGCCGGTACCCAGGTCACCTCTATCGGGGCCGACCAGCCGGGCAGCCCGCTGGTGGTGCTGGGCCTGTCCAACGGTCAGGCGCTGGTGTTCCACCACGCCTACAAAATCACCTACCCGAACAATCAGAAGGCGATTACCGCCAGCATCGACTACCCCTACGGCGAGCAGCCATTCGTGCTCGACGAGCAGGGCCGTGCGTTGGAGCACGTGAGCGTCAATGCCAACGGCGACACCCTGGTGCTGGCCGGCTCCACTGGTGCGCAACTGCAGGTGCTGGAGTTGACCCGTAGCGAGAACATGCTGACCGAAGAAGTCACCACGGAGCAGAACCGCATCGTCCTGCCGCAGATGACCGAGGTGGTGAAGAACATTTTCATCGATCCGCGGCAGCACTGGTTATATGTGATCAACGGCAGGGCCACGGCCGACGTGTTCAGCCTGCGCGACAAGAGCCTCAACGGCCGCTATAAACTGGCCGACAGTGCCGACACCGAAGTGACCGCCACGGGGCAACTAGTGGGTGGTATTTCGCTGATCGTCGGTGACTCCAGGGGCGGCCTGGCCCAGTGGTTCATGGCCCGCGACCCGGACGGCGAATCGCGCCTCAAGCAGATCCGTACCTTCCAGCTGGGCAAGGCACCGATCGTGCAGATCGACGCCGAAGAGCGCCGCAAGGGCTTCATCGCGCTCGACGCGAACGGCCAGCTGGGTGTGTTCCACAGTACGGCGCACCGTACGCTGCTGGTCGAACCCGTCGCCGAAGGCCCGGGCATCCTGGCCCTGTCGCCGCGTGCCAACCGTATCATCATCGAACAAGGCGGCAAGCTGCTGCCGCTGAGCCTGCGCAACCCGCACCCGGAAATTTCCTTCAGCGCGTTGTGGGGCAAGGTCTGGTACGAGAACTACGACGAGCCTAAGTACGTCTGGCAGTCGACCGCTTCCAACACCGACTTCGAGCCCAAGCTCAGCCTGTCGCCGCTGACCTTCGGTACCCTCAAGGCCGCGTTCTACGCCATGATCCTGGCAGCCCCGCTGGCGGTCGCGGCCGCCATCTATACCGCTTACTTCATGGCCCCGGGCATGCGGCGCAAGGTCAAGCCGGTGATCGAACTGATGGAGGCGATGCCGACGGTGATCCTCGGTTTCTTCGCCGGCCTGTTCCTTGCCCCCTACCTGGAAGGTCACCTGCCGGGGGTCTTCAGCCTGTTCCTGCTGATGCCGTTCGGCATTCTGCTGGTGGGCTTCACCTGGACCCGCTTGCCAGAGGCGATACGCCTGCGTGTACCTGACGGCTGGGAAGCGGCGATACTGATCCCGGTAATCCTGCTGATCGGCTGGTTCGCCCTGGCCATGAGCCCGCACCTGGAAAACTGGTTCTTTGCTGGCGACATGCGCCTGTGGATCACCAACGATCTGGGCATCACCTATGACCAGCGCAATGCCCTGGTGGTCGGCATCGCCATGGGTTTTGCGGTCATCCCCAACATCTACTCCATCGCCGAAGACGCCGTGTTCAGCGTGCCGCGCAGCCTCACCCTGGGCTCGCTGGCGCTGGGCGCCACCCCCTGGCAGACCCTGACCCGTGTGGTCATCCTCACCGCCAGCCCGGGCATCTTCTCGGCGCTGATGATCGGCATGGGCCGCGCAGTGGGCGAAACCATGATCGTGCTGATGGCCACCGGCAATACGCCGGTGATGGAAATGAACCTGTTCGAGGGCATGCGCACCCTGGCCGCCAACGTAGCCGTGGAAATGCCCGAATCGGAAGTCGGCGGCAGCCACTACCGCGTGCTGTTCCTGGCCGCGCTGGTACTGCTGATGTTCACCTTCGTCATGAACACCTTGGCCGAGCTGATTCGCCAGCGTCTGCGCAAGAAATACTCGTCGCTTTGATAGAAAGGTAGCGATCCGTGAAAAAGGATTCCCTCAAAGGCTGGTTCAAGAGCGGCGCCCCCGGTGTGTGGATGAGCGGCGGCGCAGTGGCCATGGCGGTGATCATGACCGTGGGCCTGTTGGCGGTCATCGCCGTGCGCGGCCTGGGCCACTTTTGGCCGGCCGACCTGGTGCAGGCCACCTATCAGGTGCCGGGCCAGGCTGACCAAGTGGTGATTGGCGAAGTGGTGCAGCAGGAGGACGTGCCGCGTGCCCGCCTCAAAGGTGCCGGGCTGCCGGTACCGGACCAAGGCCCGGAGTTCATGAGCCGTGAACTGATCAAGGTGGGTAACCGCGACCTCTATGGCAGCGATTTCACCTGGGTGGTCGGCGATTGGCTGGTCGACGAGCAGCACCCGGCCGACCTGATGGCCCTGGAGCGCCGCGAGTGGGGCAACTTCTATGGCTACCTGGTCAGCGTCAAGGAACAGGGCCGGGTGGTTGCCGAAGGCCCGGCTGCCTGGAGCGAGTTGCAAGCGCGGCTCAAGCGTGCCAACCAGCTCAACGGTGAATTGCAGCAGCTGGAAAAGAGAGACATCGGGGCCATCAACCATGGCCTGGAGCGCCTGCGGCTGCACGCCCGCAAGCTGGAACTGGACGGCAAGCTGGACGCTACCGCCCAGGCGGACATGGACGCCGAGCGCGCCGAATTGAACAGCCGCTACCAGGCTATCGAAGCCCGCCTCGGCGGCCTGCACCAGGCACTTGCGCGTGATAGCCTGGTGGCCCGCGATGGTAACGGCCGTGAAGTGGAAATCAGCCTGAACAAGGTGGTGCACGCCCTCCAGCCTAACGGCATGTCTGCTTTTACCAAGCTGCGCACCTACTTTGCCAAGGTCTGGGAATTCCTGAGCGATGACCCGCGTGAAGCCAACACCGAGGGCGGCATCTTCCCGGCCATCTTCGGTACTGTGATGATGACCCTGATCATGGCCGTGATCGTCACACCGTTCGGCGTGCTTGCGGCAGTCTACTTGCGTGAATACGCAAGACAGGGGCCGGTAACCCGGCTGATTCGCATTGCCGTGAACAACCTGGCGGGGGTGCCGGCGATCGTCTACGGCGTATTTGGTTTGGGTTTCTTCGTGTATGTGCTGGGTGGCTCGATCGACCGCCTGTTCTTCCCCGAAGCCCTGCCCGCGCCTACTCTGGGTACGCCAGGCTTGCTGTGGGCGTCGCTGACCCTGGCGCTGCTGGCAGTGCCTGTGGTGATCGTGGCCACCGAAGAAGGCCTGGCGCGCATCCCGCGTACGGTGCGTGAAGGCTCGCTGGCGCTGGGTGCGACCAAGGCCGAAACGCTATGGCGGATTGTCTTGCCCATGGCCAGCCCGGCGATGATGACCGGCATGATCCTCGCCGTGGCCCGCGCTGCGGGCGAGGTGGCGCCGCTGATGCTGGTGGGTGTGGTGAAGCTGGCGCCGTCGCTGCCGGTTGACGGTAACTACCCATACCTGCACCTGGACCAGAAGATCATGCACCTGGGCTTCCACATCTATGACGTCGGCTTCCAGAGCCCCAACGTAGAAGCCGCGCGGCCGCTGGTCTACGCCACGGCGCTGTTGCTGGTGCTGGTGATCGCGGCCCTGAACCTGTCGGCGGTCTGGATCCGCAACCACCTGCGCGAAAAATACAAGGCGCTGGACAGCTGATTGAAGCTTTAAGCCACAAGCGGCAAGCTCCAAGCAGATTGCCGCTTTGCCCAAACTTGCAGCTTGCAGCTCGAAGCTTGCAGCTACAAACGGAGTCAACCATGCAGAACGAATCCCACACCCACGGCATCGACATGTCTGCCCTGGGCCGCAGCAAGCAGGGCCTGCGCCTGGCCGAAGAAACCGTGGCCATCGAGGTACCGGGGCTGAGCCTGTTCTACGGCGACAAGCAGGCCTTGTTCGATGTCAGCATGAACATCCCCAAGCAGCGCGTGACGGCTTTCATCGGCCCGTCCGGCTGCGGCAAGTCGACCTTGCTGCGCACGTTCAACCGCATGAACGACCTGGTTGACGGTTGCCGCGTGCAGGGTGCCGTGAACTTGTATGGCAACAACATCTACCGCAAGGGCGAAGATGTCGCCGAGCTGCGCCGCCGTGTGGGCATGGTGTTCCAGAAGCCCAACCCGTTTCCCAAGACCATTTACGAAAACGTGGTCTATGGCCTGCGCATCCAGGGCATCAACAAGAAGCGCGTGCTCGACGAGGCCGTTGAATGGGCGTTGAAGGCCGCGGCGCTGTGGGACGAGGTCAAGGACCGCCTGCACGAGTCGGCCCTGGGCCTGTCTGGTGGCCAGCAGCAACGTCTGGTCATCGCCCGCACCATCGCCGTGGAGCCTGAGGTGCTGCTGCTGGATGAGCCGTGCTCGGCGCTGGACCCGATCTCGACCCTCAAGGTCGAGGAACTGATCTACGAGCTCAAAGCCAAGTACACCATCGTCATCGTGACCCACAACATGCAGCAGGCTGCCCGTGTTTCGGACTACACCGCGTTCATGTACATGGGCAAGCTGGTCGAGTTTGGCGACACCGATACCCTGTTCACCAACCCGGCGAAGAAGCAGACCGAAGACTACATCACTGGTCGCTACGGCTAAGAGCGCCTTTGGCGCAGCTGCAAGCTTCGAGCTGCAAGCTGCAAGATGAAGCGGTTAGCGCGGAGCCAGGGAACGACACGAACCACTTGAAGCTTGCAGCTAGCGGCTAGCAACTTCGCGGAGCGACAGCATGATCAACAAAGAAAGCCTTACCCACCACATTTCCCAGCAGTTCAACGCCGAGCTGGAAGAGGTGCGCAGCCACCTGCTGGCCATGGGCGGGCTGGTTGAAAAACAGGTCAACGACGCGGTCACCGCGCTGATCGAAGCCGATTCGGGCCTGGCCCAGCAAGTGCGCGAGGTTGACGAGCAGATCAACCAGATGGAGCGCAATATCGACGAGGAATGCCTGCGTATCCTTGCCCGTCGGCAGCCGGCGGCCTCCGACTTGCGCCTGATCATCAGTATCTCCAAGTCGGTGATCGACCTGGAGCGCATTGGTGACGAATCGACCAAGATCGCCCGCCGGGCCATCCAGCTGTGTGAAGAAGGCGAGTCGCCACGTGGCTATGTGGAAGTGCGCCACATCGGCGACCAGGTGCGCAACATGGTCCGCGATGCACTGGACGCCTTTGCCCGCTTCGACGCCGACCTGGCACTGTCCGTGGCTCAGTACGACAAGACCATCGACCGGGAGTACAAGACCGCGCTGCGTGAACTGGTGACCTACATGATGGAAGACCCACGCTCGATTTCGCGGGTACTGAGCGTGATCTGGGTGCTGCGCTCACTGGAACGGATTGGCGACCATGCACGCAATATCTCCGAGCTGGTGATTTACCTGGTCCGCGGTACCGATGTGCGTCACATGGGCCTCAAGCGAATGACTGCAGAAGTGCAGGGCACCGCGCCCGCCGATGGCGAAAAGGCTAATGTTCCTGGTGAATCTGACGATAAGTAAGGTTGCCCCCGAGCAGCGACGCCCGGCCTTGGCCGGGCGTTTTCGTTTACGGCCGAGAGCCGGCAGGCACCCGCGAACGATCGGATGAACGCCCGGCGTTACCAGGTGGTAGCAAGTAGCCAGTATTTGGCAGTAGGCTAGTCGGGTTCAGAAGGAGTTTCGATGAGTAAAGTGAATGTGCTGGTCGTGGATGACGCCCCGTTTATCCGCGACCTGGTCCGCAAGTGCCTGCGCAGTGCCTTCCCGGGCATGACGATCGACGATGCCGTCAATGGTCGCAAGGCCATGGCCATGCTGGGCAAGGAGGCGTTCGACCTGGTGCTGTGCGACTGGGAAATGCCCGAGATGTCGGGCCTGGAACTGCTCACCTGGTGCCGCCAGCAGCCTGCGTTGAAGCACCTGCAGTTCATCATGGTGACCAGCCGTGGCGACAAGGAAAACGTCATCCAGGCGATCCAGGCCGGCGTTTCCGATTTTGTCGGCAAGCCATTCACCAATGAGCAGTTGCTGACCAAGGTGAAAAAGGCCCTGACCAGGATCGGCAAGCTCGACAGCCTGATGGCCATCGCCCCGGCGCGCGCCAACCCGGCGTTCGCCAACGATTCGTTGAGTGCGCTGACCGCCGGCAAGCCGGAGGCGGTAAAGGTTGCAGCGCCGGCACTGGCACCGGCTGCTGCCAAGCCAGCGGCCAAGGCGCCCACGCCAGCCGCGGCCACCCCGACCGGTCGGGGCCAAGGGCAACTGCGCCTGGCCAGTGGCATGCAGCCGTGCGTGATCAAGGCGTTGAGCCTGAAAGAGGCCCTGCTGGTGGTACGCCGCGGCGATGTGCTGCCGCAAGTGCTGGAAGGTGCAGTGTTGGACCTGGAGCAAGGCGAAAGCGCCGAAGTCGCCCGGCTGAACGGCTATCTGCACGCCGTAGCGGCGCTGGAGCCCAAGCCGGACAGCGATTGGCTGCAACTGACCTTCAAGTTCGTCGACCAGGATGCGCAGAAGCTCGATTACCTGTCGCGGCTGATTGCCCGTGGCACCGCGCAGAAGCATTTCACCCCAGGGGCCTGAGCCACTGCTACAAACTGCGCTTTGTACAGGGGCACCTTGCGTCGCGATCGGGCTGCGCAAGGCCGCTCCTGCAAAAGCCTGCACAGCCTGAGCCATCCGACCAACTGCAATACCCGCCACTCAACCTGCTGCTAGTCTTCGACAGACCTCAACTGTCAAAAAGCCACTATCATGCCCGCGCGCCTGCTGCTGTTCTGTGCACTGCTCATGGCCTCGGCGTCGAGCCTGGGTGTGACCCTTTACAAGAGCACCGACGAGTCCGGTGTCATTTCCTATTCCGACCGCCCCGGCCCTGGCGCCAGGCCGTTGAATTTGCTTGAGCCCATGGTCGAAACGCTCGAAGGCCAAGTGTTCCTGAACGCGAAAGTGTTCGACGGCGGTGTGAGCTTTTCGGCACGCAACCAACTGCATGTTCCGGTCGAGGTCGAGCTGCGCCTGGACAACCTGGTGAACGCCCAGGGCGGTGACGCCCCGCGTATCGTGCGCCGGCTGCTGCCACCGGGCACCACGCAAATGCTCAGCGTGCTGAGGGGGCGGCCCGGGTTGTTGCTGAATTACCGCTCGACCCTGCTGCAGGCCATGGGTGACCCGGGCAAGCGGCCGCAGGGCTTCCGCTACGGGTTCGCGTGGCTTGGCGGGCCGTTCCGCGTGACCCAGGGCCCCAATGGCCGGGTCAGCCATTTTGGGCCAAAGGGGCGCTATGCCATGGATATCGCCATGCCCGAAGGCACCACCATTATCGCGGCGCGCGAAGGGGTGGTGGTGAAAACGCAGAATGGCCAGAGCGGGCGCGAACCCAACCCGTCGGGCAACTTTGTCAGGGTGCTGCACTCGGACGGCACCATGGGCGTGTACCTGCACCTGATGCGCGGCTCGGTGGTGGTGAAGGAGGGGCAGCGGGTGCGCCAGGGGCAGATGCTGGCCAAGTCGGGCAATACCGGCAACAGCACCGGGCCACACCTGCATTTCGTGGTGCAGCGCAACGTAGGCTTGGCGCTGGAGTCGATCCCTTACCGGTTCGACAGGCCGCTCAGCGGCTTGCCGGACTTTACTGCGGGTAACCCTTGAGAGCGTCTGGCCTGCTTTGCAGGCCATCGGGGCACAAGGCCGCGCCTGTAGGCGTGCGCAAATCGAGCGGGGCTGCGCGGCAGCCCCATGGCCGTCAATCCAGCTTGAGCACTTTGGCCAGCACGATCTTCGGCCCTTTCATCTTCTTGATGATGATCCGCAGCCCTTCGACTTCCAGCACCTCTTCTTCTTCAGGCACACGCTTTAGCGTCTCGTAGACCAGGCCAGCCAGGGTCTCCGCCTCGATGTGGTCAAGGTCCACCCCCAGCAGGCGCTCCACCTTGAACAGCGGCGTGTCGCCACGGACCAGCAGCTTGCCCGGCTGGTAGGCGAGGATGCCGCGTTCGGTCTTGCGGTGCTCGTCCTGGATATCGCCGACCAGCACTTCCAGCACGTCTTCCATGGTCAGGTAGCCGATCACCTTGCCATCGGCTTCTTCGACCAGCACAAAGTGCGCACCACCCTTGCGGAACTGCTCCAGCAACTGGGCCAGTGGCATGTGGCGCGATACGCGCTCAAGCGGCCGGGCGAGGTCGTCCAGGTCGATGACTTCGGGCAAGTGTTCCAGCTCCGCCAGCTCCAGCAGCAGGTCCTTGATGTGCAGCAGGCCGGTGAATTCCTCGCGCTCGGCGTCGTACACCGGGTAGCGGCTGAACTTGTGGCGGCGCACCAGGGCCAGGATCTGCTTCAGCGGCGCATGGGCGTCTATGGTGACCATGTCTTCGCGCGAGTTGGCCCAGTCGACCACTTCCAGCTCGCCCATTTCCACGGCCGAAGCCAGCACGCGCATGCCCTGGTCGCTGGGGTCCTGGCCACGGCTGGAGTGCAGGATCAGTTTCAGTTCTTCACGGCTGTAGTGGTGCTCGTGGTGCGGCCCCGGCTCGCCCTGGCCGGCGATGCGCAGGATGGTGTTGGCGCTGGCGTTGAGCAGGTAGATGGCCGGGTACATGGCCCAGTAGAACAGGTACAGGGGTACGGCAGTCCACAGCGACAGCAGCTCCGGTTTGCGGATGGCCCAGGATTTGGGCGCCAGCTCACCGACAACGATGTGCAGGTACGAAATGACGAAGAAGGCGACGAAGAACGACACGCCTTTGATCAGTTCCGGTGAGTCGACGCCGAAATACGCCAGCAGCGGTTCCAGCAGGTGGGCAAACGCCGGTTCCCCGACCCAGCCCAGGCCCAGCGAGGCCAGGGTGATACCCAATTGGCAGGCTGACAGGTAAGCGTCCAGCTGGTTGTGGACTTTACGCAGAATGTTGCCGCGCCAGCCATGCTCTTCGGCAATGGCCTCCACGCGGGTGGCGCGCAGCTTGACCATGGCGAACTCTGCCGCAACGAAGAAGCCGTTGAGCAGCACCAGCAGGAAGGCAAAGATGATCATGCCGAAATCGGCGAATAACGAACTGAGGCTGATACCAGGGGAAGGGTCCATGATGGAGTTTTTACGGGGTCCGTCTTAGAAATGGAGAGAAAAAAAGTGCCAGCTCTTGCTGGCACAGGGGATCCAATGTAGCGGCTGGGACCGCAAAAGCAAAGGGCCCTGAGTTGCTCAGACCTTGCTGTTGACCAATTGTGCCGGGGCAAAATGACAGGTGAAGGTACTGCCATGCCCCGGGACGCTGCTGATTTCCAGCTTGCCGCGGTGGCGCATAAGCACATGCTTGACGATGGCCAGCCCCAGCCCGGTGCCGCCTGTATTCGAGGCCCGGCTGGAATCCACCCGGTAGAAGCGCTCGGTGAGGCGTGGCAGGTGTTTGGCATCGATGCCCACGCCAGAGTCCTGCACCGACAAATGCGCGCCCTGGGCATCAGCCCACCAGCGGATGCGGATATCGCCTTCATCCTGGGTGTATTTGACGGCGTTGAACACCAGGTTGGAAAAGGCGCTGCGCAGCTCCGACTCGCTGCCCTTGAGCTGCACGCCGGGCGTTGCTTCCAGCGTAATGCGCTGGTTGCGCGGCCCAGACAACGCCTGGGCGTCGTTCTTGATGGCGGCCAGCAGGGCATCGACCGGCACTGGCTGGTTGTCCGACGGATAATCGGTGGCCTCCAGCTTGGCCAGCAGCAACAGGTCGTTGAGCAGCGTCTGCATGCGCGAGCCTTGCTGGCTCATCTGCTGCAAGGCCCGGCGCCAGCGCGGGTTCACGTCCTCGACGTTGTCCAGCAGGGTTTCCAGGTAGCCGGTGATGACGGTCAGCGGTGTGCGCAATTCGTGCGACACGTTGGCGACGAAGTCTTTGCGCATCTGTTCCAGCTGGTGAATGCGGGTGACGTCGCGCACCAGCATCAAGTGCTCGTTGTTGCCGTAGCGGGTGATGTGCAACTGCAGCCGCATGCGGTCGTTGATCGGTGAGGGGATTTCCAGCGGTTCGAGGTAGTTTTCTGCCTCGAAGTACTCCTTGAAGCGCGGGTGGCGAACCAGGTTGGTGACTTGCTGGCCGCCGTCCTGTGGAGTTTTAAAGCCCAGCAGGGTCTCGGCGGCGCGGTTCCACCACTCCAGGTTGCCGTCGCTGTCGAGCATGATCACCGCATCCCGCAGCGCAGCAGTGGACTCCTGAACGCGGTCGATCACCGCTTGCAGGCGGCCCCGCACACGCTGGTCCCGGCGCTGCAGGTGGTAGATGCTGTCGAACACCTCGCCCCACAGGCCATAGCCGTCGGGCGGCGCCTCGTCGGGCTGATGGTTGCGGAGCCAGTCATGCAGGCGTAGCAGTTGCTTGAGGGTCCAACCCAGGTACAGTGCCAGGCCAATGGCCAGGCTCCAGCCGTAGTAGCCGCTGATAAGCCCGCCGATCAGGCAGACGCTGATCAGCAACAGCAGGTGGCGAATCAGTGTCGCGTGCCAGTTCTGGTTCAATTGATGGGTCCTTCGGATCCGGCTGCAAGTTGCAAGCTGCAAGTTGCAAGCTTCAAGATGAAGCGGATCAGTGGTGCTGATAGTCCTTTTTGAGCCTGATGCTACATGCTCTTTCTTGCAGCTTGCAGCTTGCAGCTTGCAGCTTGCAGCTTGCAGCTTGCAGCTTGCAGCTTGCAGCTTGCAGCTTGCAGCTTGCAGCTTGCAGCTAGCTCTTGGTCGAGAAGCGGTAGCCGGTACCGCGCACGGTTTGTACCAGATTCTCGTAGGCCTCACCCAGCGCTTTGCGCAGGCGGCGGATGTGCACGTCGACCGTGCGTTCCTCGACATAGACGTTGCCGCCCCACACCTGGTCCAGCAGTTGACCACGGGTGTAGGCGCGTTCCTGGTGTGTCATGAAGAACTGCAGCAGGCGGTACTCGGTGGGGCCCATTTCAGCCGGCTTGCCGTCGATGGTCACGCGGTGGCTGATCGGATCGAGCAGCAGGCCGCCGACCTCGATCGGCGCCTCACTGTCGCTTGGGCCGGTGCGGCGCAGCACGGCTTTGAGCCGCGCAACCAGCTCGCGCGGTGAGAACGGTTTGGTGATGTAGTCGTCGGCACCCACTTCCAGGCCCTGGATCTTGTTGTCCTCTTCACCTTTGGCAGTGAGCATGATGATCGGAATGTCGCCGGTCAGTTCATCGCGCTTCAGGCGGCGGGCCAACTCGATGCCGGAGGTACCCGGCAGCATCCAGTCGAGCAGGATCAGGTCCGGCTTGCGGTCGACGATGATCGCATGGGCCTGTTGGGAGTTTTCCGCTTCCAGGCAGTCATAGCCGGCCATTTCCAGGGCAACGGCGATCATCTCGCGAATCGGTGCTTCGTCGTCGACGATCAGAATGTTCCTGCCTACCATGCTCAAAACCTCTCCTGGATTCAGTGTCTTGGCCCGCATTAGATAACGGAATTATTGCAGCTGTGTGACAGGACGTTGGCCGTTCTGGCGACATTGCGTGACTGAACTAGGCTACAGAGGGCCGCGGTTCTGGCAACCCGAACCCATTACCCCCCGAAACGATGGTGAATCCAATGACACGACATACGCTGAGCTGGATGGCCCTTTTCACTGCGCTGGCACTGCCGGGGGTGGCCTCGGCACAACCTGCAATGGAAAAGGATGGCATGTGGGTCGATCATGCTGGCATGACCCTGTACACCTTCGACAAAGATACCGGCGGCAAGTCGATGTGCAATGGCGAATGCGCCAAGAACTGGCCGCCTTTGATGACCAGTGGCAGCGAAAAAGCCGAAGGCAAGTGGACCAAGATCAAGCGGGACGACGGCAAGATGCAGTGGGCCTACGACGGCAAGCCGCTGTATACCTTCGTCAAGGACAAGAAGGCTGGCGACATGACCGGTGACGGCATGAAAGACGTTTGGCACGTCGCCAAGCCGTAAGGGCTTGCAGTTGGCCTGTGGGGGCGGGGTAAGCCCGCTCCCACAAGGTGGGGAGCTCACGCTGTCAGCGCAGCGCGTAGTCCAGAACCACCCCCACAAACACCAGCAACCCCGCCCAGTGATTGTGCAGGAACGCCTTGAAGCACGACTCGCGGTCCAGCTTGCGTGTCGACCAGTACTCCCAGGCAAAGCACGCCAGCGCACCCAGCAGCCCCAGGTGGAACCAGCCGCCGAGGTCAAAGCGGCTACCGGCCAGCAACAGGCAGCCCAGCGACAACACCTGCAAGGTCAGGATGATGCTGCGGTCGGCCTCACCGAAGAGGATGGCCGTGGATTTCACGCCGATCTTCAGGTCGTCGTCCCGGTCGACCATGGCGTAATAGGTGTCGTAACCCACCGTCCACAGCAGGTTGGCGATATACAGCAGCCAGGCGCTGGCCGGCAGTTCGCCGCCAGCGGCCGTGAACGCCATCGGAATGCCCCACGAGTAAGCTGCCCCCAGCACCACTTGCGGGTAGTAGGTGTAGCGCTTCATGAACGGGTAGCAGAACGCCAACGCCACCGCGCCGAACGATAGCCACACGGTACGGCTATTGGTGCACAGCACCAGCAGGAAACTGACCCCGACAAGCATGGCGAACAGGGCCAGCGCCTCGCGCGGGCGCACGCGGCCACTGGCCAGGGGCCGGTCGGCGGTACGTTTGACGTGGCCATCCACCTTGCGGTCGGCAAAATCGTTGATGCAGCAGCCGGCGGCGCGCATCAGTACCACGCCAAGGCCGAAGATCAGCACGTTGGCCAGGGTCGGCGAGCCGTTGCCGGCAATCCATACGGCCGACAGCGTGGGCCACAGCAGCAGGTAGATACCGATCGGGCGGTCCATGCGGCTGAGCTGGACAAAGTCCCAGGCGCGAGGATGCAGGCGGTTCAGCGACTTGAGCAGTTGCAGGTACATCAGCTGTTTTTCTCCTGGGCCGCTTGCCACAGCGCCGGCAGAAACACCTCGGCTACCAGCAGGTCCAGCCCGTCACGTTCAAAACGCGAGCGGCGGGCCCATAGCGCTGGCCGGGCGGCATCTGCGGGTAACCACGCCTGTGGATAACTGCACACTTCAAGTGGATGGCGGATGAACGCCTGGTCGCAGAACAGCAACTCGCCCAACGAACGGCTGCCGAGGCGTTCCAGGTCCAACCCGCCGCGCGCCAGCGCACTGCGGCTGGCCACGCTGCGGGCGAACACCCACGGCTGGCCATGGCCGCGCAGGTACACCTCGCGCACCCAGCCTTCAGCGCCAACAGCGATGCCCAGTGCCTGGCATTCGTCGGCGCGCAGTGGCTGCCAGCCCTCGAACAAAGGGGTGACGGAGAAGTCATCGTGGGCCAGGCGCGTCAGGCGGCGGGTCAGTGAGCCTTCGTCGAACAGCCAGTCAAGGGTGGGCTGGTCGATGTCGGTCGCCAGCCGTGAATACGGCAGCCACGCGACAGCGGCTGCTTGCGGGGATTCGTACGACACGTCGGTCTGCTTGTTACAACCTGAGAGGCGGCGAGCTTAGCATGATTGCCCCGACTGCTTGCATACTGCAGGCAGGGCCGCTACAAAGCCCCAAGCATTGCGCGTCGGTCCCTGTTGCAGCGGGTTCACCCGCCATAGGGCCGTCAGCAGCAACACAAAGCCCCAGCCTGACCCGAGGAAAACAACCTGATGAAAAAGTGGCAATGTATTGTCTGTGGCCTGATCTACGACGAAGCCGAAGGCTGGCCCGACGACGGCATCGCCCCTGGCACCCGTTGGGAGGACGTGCCGCAAGACTGGCTATGCCCTGACTGCGGCGTTGGCAAAAGCGACTTTGAAATGATCTCCATCGGCTAAGCGAGGCAAGCACGACATGACGTCCCCTGTGGTAATCATCGGTACCGGCCTGGCGGGCTACAACCTGGCCCGCGAATTTCGCAAGCTCGATGCGCATACGCCGCTGCTGCTGATCACCGCCGATGACGGTCGTTCCTACTCCAAGCCCATGCTCTCCATGGGCTATGCCAAGCACAAGGGCGCCGCCGACCTGTGCATGGCCGAAGCCGGTGCCATGGCCGAGCAGTTGAACGCCGAAATCCGCACCCATACCCGCATCAGCGGCATCGACCCTGGCCACAAACGCCTGTGGATCGGCGAAGAGACCGTGGCATACCGCGATCTGGTGCTGGCGTGGGGTGCGCAGACCGTGCAGGTGCCGGTTGAAGGCGATGCCAGCCACCTGGTGTTCCCTATCAACGATCTGGAGGACTACGCACGCTTTCGTGCTGCCGCTGCCGGCAAGCAACGCGTGCTGATTCTCGGCGCTGGCCTGATCGGCTGCGAGTTTGCCAACGACATGAGCCTGGGGGGCTTCCAGGTGGACGTGGTTGCACCCTGCGAGCAGGTCATGCCGACCCTGTTGCATCCGGCCGCTGCCGGCGCGGTGCAACGTGGGTTGCAAGACCTGGGCGTACGTTTCCACCTTGGGCCGGTTCTGACCCGCTTGCAGCAGGTGCCCCAAGGCCTGGAGGCGCACCTGTCGGATGGCAGCGTGATTGGCTGTGACCTGGTCGTTTCGGCCATTGGCCTGCGCCCGCGTACCGACCTGGCAGCCGCGGCCGGGCTGCAGGTCAACCGTGGCGTCAGCGTGGACCGTGAGCTGCGAACCTCCCACGCCAATATCTTCGCCCTCGGGGATTGTGCCGAGGTAGACGGCATCAACCTGTTGTACGTGATGCCACTGATGAGTTGTGCGCGGGCACTGGCCCAAACCCTGGCCGGCAAGCCCACGGCAGTTGCCTATGGGCCAATGCCGATCACCGTGAAAACCCCGGCCTGCCCGCTGGTGATTTCGCCACCGCCACAGGGCCGCGACGGCACTTGCCAGGTCGAAGGGCAAGGCAATGACCTCAAGGTGCTATGCATCGATGCGGGTGGCGAGCTGCTGGGTTACGCCCTGACCGGGGCTGCGGTCACGGAAAAGCTGGCGCTGAACCGCCAGCTACCTGCAGTTATGGCGTAATTGGCCTGCGTTCTGTCGGATTCATCCTGTTGTTGCCTGCACAATGGCCGCTCAGATACTGGCGCGGCCCCGAACCACGTGCCATTCTCACTCCCGTCTGCCGCAGGTTAGAGCCTGCGGTGCCTTGAACGCTGCTCCTGAAGGCAGCACGGCATAACAACAAGAATTCCGTCAAAGAGGCTTTACTATGCGCAAACCAGAACTCGCCGCCGTCATCGCTGAAAAGGCTGACCTGACCAAGGAAAAAGCCAATCAAGTGCTGAACGCGATTCTCGACAGCATCACGGGTGCCCTGGACAAGGACACCGTGACTCTGGTTGGTTTCGGCACTTTCGAAAAACGCCACCGCGGCGCGCGTACCGGCAAAAACCCGCAAACCGGCCAGCCGGTCAAGATCAAAGCCAGCAATACCGTGGCTTTTAAGCCAGGCAAGAATCTCAGGGACAGCGTCAATAACGCGGCCGCGCCGAGCAAGGTCAGCAAGAAAAAGTAACTGTGCACTGAGGATGCGTTAATCCCGAACGGGCGCCAGATGGCGCCCGTTGTGCTTTACACCCGGTAATTGCTGCGAACTTGCATAAAAAGGTCATTAGGAGGATAAACTGCGCAACTTAGTCACTTTTCCATCGAGGCGTGTCGATGAAGTTCCGCTTTCTTCTGTGGGCTATGGGGCTGCTGATGGCCCGGGCCAGCCGCAATAATCCGGCATTCCAGCAGCAGCTCAAAGGTAAGGACCTGGTGTTCCAGATGCAGACCTTGGACGGGAAGGTCGCCCGGCACTTCACCGTCAGCAACGAGCGGGTCAGTAGCAAAAGCGGGTCGTATCCACAGCCAGCCTTTGCCATTGCCTTCAAGGATGCTGCCTATGGCTTTGCCACCTTGCAGGCAAGCAACAAGCAGTTGGCGTTCATGCAGGGCATTCAGGACAAGAACATCCAGATCAAGGGTAATCCGGCGTTGGTGATGTGGTTTCAGGGGTTGATGAAGTACCTGAAGCCGAAGAAGCAGGGCTGAAATGGTTGGGGCCGCCAAGCGGCCCCGGGCTTCAATGCGGTGCGTTGAATTGCGAAGCCAGCTCCCGCAGCAAGCTCTCGGCCTCCAGCACCTTGTTCACCACATCCTCGGCCTTTTCCCGGGTAATGCCCAAGCGCTCCAGCAGTTCGTCAGGAATCTCCTCAAGCGGCCCCGAGCCAATCCCCCGCGAGCGCAGCAGACGCGTGGCCAGGCATACCAGGTTGGGGAATGCCGAAAACTCGCCGTCGTAAGCCGGGTCGTGCTGGAAACGCAGCGCGGCTGAGAGCTCTACCGGCATGTCCCACAGTTTCATCAACCAGGCACCAATCTGCTCGCGGCTGATGCCCAGCAGGTGTTGTTCCACATAGGTGTGGTTCAGGTGAGGGTTGACCTCCAGGTGGCGACAAATCAGCGAGAAGTGCGGTGGGAAAACGTGTGCCAGCAGCAGGTAACCGAAGTTGTGCAACAGCCCGGCCAGGTAGGTCAGGCCTGCTTCAGGGCGCTCTGCCCGCGGCATGGCACGGGTGAGCCCCTCGATGATGGCGGCGGTGTAGATCGACTGCTGCCAGTACGGGGTGGCCTGCTGAGGGTTGTCCTTGGGCAGGCTCAGCGTCTTGCCCAGGGCCAGGCCAAGGGCGAGGTTGATCACCAGGTCGAAGCCCAGCACACGCACGATGGCGTCTTCCACCGAACGGATCTTGCCCGGCGAAGCGTAGTAGGGTGATGCCGCCCAGCTGACCACTTGGGCGGCCAGGGCCGGGTCGGTTTCGACCACCCCGGTGATATCGTCGATGCTGGCGTTGGGGTCTACCCGCAGTTTGATGATTTTCTGCGCAGTATCGGCCAACGGCGGGATTTCGATGGTTTCTTCCAGGCGCTTCTGGATACGCCGGGCAGTGAAGGCTTGCACGGCATTGGTGATTTCGCGGGTATCGTCGTTGGGGCGGTCGAGGTTGGGGGTGATCGCCCCGACTTCCTGGCCAAAGCTGCTGGCGCTGGCCTTGAGCAACATGCTCTTGAAGTGCGCGCGCTCTATTTGCAGCAACAGGCCGGCTTCACCCGAATTGATGTACACCTGGTCGACGTCCAGCAGGCTTTTTTCGTACTGGCACGGTGAGCTGGTGAGCGCCGGGATGCCTGGCAGTGTCTTGAGCTGGTGCTTGTCGAGCATTTGCTTGAGGCGTGGCACTGACACGGCGGTGAGCTTACGCCCGGTCAGTTCGGCCAGGCGGTTCAGGTCCAGCAGCTGGCTCTGCGGGAACATCACCATCATGGCGCCCACCTCGTCGTCCAGCAGCACGGCCTGTACCCGCGAGGCTGCGCGCAGGTGCGGATGTTCGACCACCTCGCGGTAGGCTACGCCGAGTTTCTCGAGCAGCAGCCTGATGACGGAAGGCGTGTGTGGGGTTGCGGTGTCCAGGGCAACTTCAGTCATGGTCCGTATCCACTGATTCTTTTAAACGCGAAGTATAACCACCCTGGGCACAAATCTGGATCCATTATGGTAAGGCGTCACACCTGACCATATTGCTGGCCATGACGCAGCCAACGGTCCAGCAGCGGGCTGACGTGCTCCGGCCAGCGCGCAATCAGGGCCTGGGCGGCATCGCGTACCGCTGGCAACAGGTCGGCGTCGCGCATCAGGTCGGCGACCTTGAATTGCAGCAGGCCGGTCTGGCGGGTACCCAGCATTTCGCCCGGGCCCCGTAGGGCAAGGTCTTTTTCGGCGATGATGAAGCCGTCGTTGGTTTCGCGCATGATGCCCAAACGCTCGCGGCCGATCTGCGACAGCGGCGGGTGGTACAGCAGCACGCAATGGCTGACGGCGCTGCCGCGGCCCACCCGGCCACGCAATTGGTGCAACTGGGCCAGGCCGAGGCGCTCGGGGTTTTCGATGATCATCAGGCTGGCATTGGGCACATCCACGCCCACCTCGATGACGGTGGTGGCGACCAGCAACTGCAGGTTGCCGGCCTTGAACTCGGCCATGATCTCGGCCTTTTCCGCCGGTTTCATGCGGCCGTGGATCAACCCGACCCGTAGTTCGCCCAAGGCGCTGCCCAGCTCCTCGTAAGTGCTTTCGGCTGCTTGGCAGGTCAGTTCCTCGGACTCTTCGATCAGCGTGCACACCCAGTAAGCCTGACGCCCTTCAGCGCAGGCGGCGCGTACCCGTTCGACCACTTCGAAACGCCGGCTGTCGGCCACCAGCACGGTATTTACCGGCGTGCGCCCAGGCGGCAGCTCGTCGAGCACCGAGGTGTCCAGGTCGGCGTAGGCACTCATGGCCAGGGTGCGCGGAATGGGGGTAGCGGTCATGATCAGCTGATGTGGGCACAGCTCGCCGGCTACGCCTTTCTTGCGCAGCGCCAGGCGTTGCTGTACGCCGAAACGGTGCTGTTCGTCGATGATGGCCAGGGCCAGGTGCTTGAACTTCACCTCGTCCTGGAACAGGGCGTGGGTGCCGACCACCATCGGGGCGCCATTGGCGATCTGCTCCAGCGACGCCGCCCGGGCCTTGCCCTTGAGTTTGCCGGCCAGCCAGGCCACCTCTAAACCCAAAGGCTCCAGCCAGCGTTTGAAGGTGATGTAGTGCTGCTCGGCGAGGATCTCGGTGGGGGCCATCAATGCCACCTGATAACCAGCCTCCAGGGCCTGCAACGCGGCCAGCGCGGCGACCACGGTCTTGCCGGCACCCACGTCGCCTTGCACCAGGCGCATCATCGGCTCGTGCTGGCTGAGGTCGTAGGCAATTTCGTTGGCGACGCGCTGCTGCGCGCCGGTCGGCTGGAAGCCTAAATTGGCCAGGTATTGCGCCGGCAGCCGGGTGGCCTTGGGCAACACTGGCGCACGCAGGCTGCGCAGGCTCTCGCGCAGGCGCTGTTGCGACAGCTGGTGGGTGAGCAGCTCTTCGAATGCCAGGCGGTGCTGAGCCCAGTGGTGGCCCAGGGCCAACTCCTCGACGTCGGCGTCGGCAGGCGGGTTGTGCAGGTAGCGGATGGCGTCATCCAGTGGCGCCAGCTGGTAGTCGCGGGCCAGTTCGTCGGGCAACCAGTCGGGCAGGCTGCGCGGGCCGAGCAGGCTCAGGCTCTGTTGGCACAGTTGGCGCAGGCGTTGCTGGGTGAGGCCCTCGGTGGACGGGTAGATCGGGGTGAGGGTCTGATCGACCGGCGGCGGCGGTTCGTCACCGTTCAGTGAGCGGTACTCCGGGTGGTAGATCTCCAGGCCGGAAGCGCCCGGGCGAGCTTCGCCGTAGCAGCGCAGGTGGGTGCCGCGCTTGAGCCCTTCCTTTTGCGCGTTGCTGAAATGGTAGAAGCGCAAGCTCAGCACGCCACTGCCGTCACCCAGGCGTACCACCAGGCTGCGGCGCTTGCCCATGGTCACGTCGGCGCCGCTGACCACCCCCTCGATCACCGCGTCCTGGCCTGGGCGCAGCTGGCCGATCGGAACCACGCGGGTGCGGTCCTGATAGCGCAGGGGCAGGTGGAACAGCACGTCCTGCAAGTTTTCCAGGCCGACCTTGGCGAGCTTTTCGGCCATGGCCTCGCCAACACCCTTGAGCACGGTGACCGGGACGTTCGACAGCTCCGTCATGACTCAGGCCGGTTGTTCTGCAGGGGCCTTGGCTACCGAGCACAGGCGTATCGAGTCGGCGAGGATCTCGATGGCCTTCGGCCGTGGGAAGCTGGCGCGCCAGGCGATGGCCACGGTGCGGAACGGTGCTGGGGCGGTCAGCGGGCGTACTTCGATGACCCCAGGCGCGTAGTGGTGGCTGTGCACCGCCGACAGCGGCAGGATAGACACGCCAAGGCCGGACGCTACCATGTGGCGGATGGTTTCCAGCGAGCTGGATTCGACCGTGGTGTGCCGCGACCCTTCACCCCCCTTGTTCAGGGTGGGGCAGGCTTCCAGCACCTGGTCACGGAAGCAGTGACCTTCACCCAGCAGCAACAGGCTCTTGTCGTTGAGCATGGCGGTGTCGATGGTCTTTTTGGCCGTCCATGGGTGGTCGGCAGGCATCAGCGCGCAGAACGGTTCGTCGTAGAGAGGCAGGGTGAGCACATCGGCTTCATTGAACGGCAGGGCGATGATCACCGCGTCCAGCTCGCCATTGCGCAGCTTCTCGCGCAGCACATGGGTGAAGTTTTCTTCGATATATAGCGGCATCTGCGGTGCCACGCGGTGCAGTTGCGGGATCAGGTGCGGGAACAGGTAGGGGCCGACGGTGTAGATGGCACCGACCTTGAGCGGCGCAGTCAGCTGGTTTTTGCCAGCCTGGGCCAGTTCGCGAATGCCTTGGGCCTGCTCGAGTACCTTTTGTGCCTGGGCAACGATGCTCTCGCCGACGGGGGTCAGGCGGACCGCGCTTTTGCTGCGTTCAAAGATCAGAACGCCAAGCTCATCCTCAAGCTTCTTCACACCGACCGACAGGGTCGGCTGGCTCACGTGGCAGCGCTCTGCGGCATGGCCGAAGTGCTGTTCCTGGGCGAGTGTGACGATGTAGCGTAGTTCTGTGAGGGTCATAACGTGCGTCCATGAAGTTGCGGCCCCAGCATAGCGGCTGCAATCGATAGACGCACGTTATCAGACTTGCCGATTTGTGACAGAAACAAAAGTCTTAGCGGCGGTCCAGCGAGTAGACGAAGGGCGCCACGACTTCGATCGTGCCGTTGTTCAACAACTCGGGTGGCGGCTTGGGCACTTTGCCGGCGCGGCGGATCATTTCCATCGTCGCGCGGTCCAGCGCGGCACTGCCCGACCCACCGGCCATCGAGTACGACACCACCTTGCCCTCGGCGTCGACCACGAAGCGCAGGCGGTTGATGCCTTGCAGGCCACGGCGGCGTGCGTCTTCCGGGTACCGTTTGTACTTGGCCAGGTGGCGCAGCAGGTCACTCTGCCAGGTCGGCAGGGCGTTGCTGTTGGACGCGATGCTCGGGGCCGGTGCCGCGGACTTCTGCGGTGGCGTATTGCTCGGCGGCGCGTCGACGGTCTGCTCGGTCGGCGGTGCTTCCTTCGGCGGCTCAGGCTTCTTCTCAGGCTTGGGCGGCTGCGGCTTGGCCTTTGGCTTGGGCGGCTTGGGGATGGCGATCTTCGGCTTGGGTGCCTCCACCAACTTCGGCAAAGGTGGTTCCTCTACCGGTGCAGGTGGCTGCGGCGCCACTTTCGGGGGCGGCGGTGGCGCGGGTTCCGGCAGCGGTGCCAGTTCGACCATCATGGCTGCTGGCGGCAACTCGATGGCCTGGGGCACAGACCAGTTGAGCGTCAGCAGCACGGCGACCACGTGCACGCCCAGCACGAACGCCAGGCTGCCAGCGTAGCGCGCCATGTTTGAGCGCGGTTTTGTCATTTCTTGGCTGCCGTCTCGAGACCTACCAGGCCGACTTTCAGGTAGCCAGCCGAGCGCATGTTGTTCATCACTTCCATCAGATCACCGTAATCCACGCCTTTGTCGGCCTGGAAGAAGATGGTGGTTTCCTTGTCACCCTTGGTCTTGGCGTCGAGCATCGGGCCAAGCTGGTCGGGTGCCGGGACCTGATCGTCGCCGACGTACAGCTTCTGGTCTGCCTTGACGCTGACGAACACCGGCTTCTCGGGCCTCGGCGCCGGTTTGGCGGTCGAGGCCGGCAGGTCGACCTTGATATCGACTGTGGCCAGGGGGGCGGCAACCATGAAGATGATCAGCAGTACCAGCATTACGTCGATGAACGGCGTAACGTTGATTTCGTGGTTTTCGGCGAGGTCGTCGCCACCTTCGTTGAGATGCAGGCCCATGGCTTACCCCACTTTCACCATGTGCGGGGCGGCGCGCTCGCTGCCTTGGTGGTCCAGATCGCGGCTGACCAGCAGCAGTACCTGGGCGCTAGCATCGGACACCTGAGCCTTGTAGCCGGCAATGGAACGGGCGAAGACGTTGTAGATGACCACGGCCGGGATTGCCGCGACCAGGCCCAGGGCGGTGGCCAGCAGGGCTTCGGCGATACCCGGGGCGACCACGGCCAGGTTGGTGGTCTGGGTCTTGGCGATGCCGATGAAGCTGTTCATGATGCCCCAGACGGTGCCGAACAGGCCGACGAACGGGGCGGTGGAACCGATGGTGGCGAGTACGCCGGTGCCGCTGCTCATGTTACGGCCGCTGGCATGTACCAGGCGCTCCAGGCGGAAGCTGACGCGTTCCTTGATACCCTCTTTCTCGCGGGCATTGGCCGACAGGCGCATCTCTTCAAGGGCGTCGTGCACCAGGGTATGGGCCAGCGTGCCTTCCTTGCGGGAGACGTCGCTGGCATCTTTCAGCGTGGTGGCCTTCTTCAGCTGGGCGATTTCGCCACGCAGGCGGCGTTTGGCGCCCATCAGCTCGAAGCCTTTGGCGATCCAGATGGTCCAAGTGATGATGGAGGCGATAGCCAGGCCGATCATGACGATCTTCACCACGATGTCGGCGTTCTTGTACATGCCCCATGGGGACAGGTCGTGGGCCATGCCCAGCGAGGTATCTTCAACCAGGGCTTCGACGCTTGGGTCTGCTGCAGCCGGTGCACCGGCGGTGGCGCTGGTGGCAGGCGCTTCGCCAGCCGGGGCAGTGCTCGGGGCAGCAGCGGCAGTGGCGGCGGCAGGCTTGTTGGTATTGGCGGTTGGCTCATCGGCCATGGCTGCCGGGGCCAGCACCAGGCTGAGCGTCAGCGCGGCGATGGCGCGCCAGGCGCGCGACTGGGTTGGCGAAGCGGAGGGTTTAGTACGTGTCATGCTGGCCGGACCTGATGAAGAGAAAAGACGAACGTTCTCCAAGGCCTCGAGGCGGGCCGAGAACAACTTGGCCGCCATTATTGCAAGTAATTCTTGTTAACAAAAGTAATATTGTAGCTTTTTTCGCCTATGGTCTAGCCATCCATCGTGTAGCGTGGTTGGGCTGATCAGTTGGTCCAGGGAGTTTTGTGATGTCAGACCTTTCCGTGTTGGTGGTGGGTTGTGGTGATGTAGGTGGGCGCTTGGCCCGGCAGATGCTGGCACGTGGCTGGCAGGTCAGCGGCCTGCGCCGTTCGGTGGGGCAATTGCCTGCGGGGGTTCACCCGGTGGCTGCGGACTTGGCCGAGCCCTCGCTGCCAGCCGCGTGGCCACAAGGTGCGTTGGACTACCTGGTGTACTGCGTGGCGGCCAGTCAGCATGACGAGGCGGGCTACCGGGCGGCCTATGTCGACGGTTTGCGCCATGTGCTGGCCTGGCTGGCCGAGCGTGGCCAACGGCCGCGACGCCTGTTGTTCGTGTCAAGCAGTAGCGTGTATGCGCAGAAGGACGGCGAATGGGTTGAGGAAGGGTCGGCGACCGAGCCCGAGGGGTATTCCGGGCGGGTGATGCTGGAGGCGGAGCGGTTGGCCCTTGGCAGTGGCATCCCCGCGAGTGTGGTGCGCCTCACTGGCATTTACGGGCCCGGCCGCGAGTGGCTGCTGAGCCAGGTACGCCAAGGCTATCGGGTGGCTGAGCAGCCGCCGCTGTATGGCAACCGTATTCATGCTGAGGATGCTGCCAGCTTGCTGGCGTTTCTGCTGCAGGCCGATGCTGATGGCAAGGCGTTGGACGACTGTTACCTCGGCGTTGACGATGATCCGGCACCGTTGGCCGATGTGGTGACCTGGTTGCGGGCCTACCTGGGGGTTACCGAGTGGTCAGATGAACAGCGCGTGCGGCGTACCGGCAGCAAGCGCTGCAGCAATGCACGGGTGAAGGCGTTGGGCTGGGCGCCGGTGTATCCGAGTTACAAGGAAGGCTACGCAGCTATCCTGGCGGCAAAAGCCTGACCACACCCTTGACCCGACTTCTGTAGGCGCGGCCTTGCGTCGCGATTGGGCTGCAACGCAGCCCCGGCCATCCATGCGGCGACGCTGATGCCCTGGTGCCGCGTGGCGGCCCTGTCGAGGAACAAGGCCGCTGCTGCAGGCTTCAGTTTTTTTCCAGCAACCACTGGCGCTTGCCCGCTGCCAGTTGGGGCATTTCATCAGCCTGGGCACGGTTCACCGCCTGGAAGATCTCCAGCTTGTCGCCGTCACGCTTGATGATGAAAGGCGCACCCCGTTGGTTGCGCTCCAGCCACAGGCTGTCGTTGCTACCGCCCATGGTGGCGCAGTCGCCGGCCAGGCACAGGGCGAAACGGTCTGGCCCAGGCAGGCCAGTGACGTTGCCGGTATCGCTGAAGCGTACCTTCCCGCCTTGGCCCTGGCCTTCGAGAATGGTCCATTCACCGCCCAGATACGCTTGGTACAGGGCTTTTTCAAAGCTGCTGCCCAGCGGGGCGTTGGCGGTGGCAGGGGCTTGTACGCGGACAAAAGCCTGCTTTGCGCCGCTCTGGTCTGTGGTCAGCAGCTCGTCACCGTCCAGCGCAAGCTGCTCGGTCTGGCCGCCGCCAAAGCTGGCCTGCAATTGCTTGTCGAGCGTGACCAGCTGGCCGTCCGCCGCTTCGAAGCCATTGCTGTAGCTGGCCTGTTGGTTGGCGACGTCGAGCTTCCACTCGAATACCGGACCATTTTCATTGAGGGCCTGGCGCAGGCTGTCGCCCTTGACCGCGGCCTTGATCGCAGCCTGGTTGATCCAGGTGCCGTTGAAATCTTCGGGTTTGTGGCTGGCGCAGCCGCTCAGGAGCAGGGCTGCCAGCGCGAGGGGCAGTGCGTGACGCATGTCGGGAAACCTTGCGCAGGAGAGGGGCGACGGGCAGGGTGCCCGTCGCCCAAGGCATCATTCGATGACCAGGATGGCGTCCATTTCGACCTGGGCGCCTTTTGGCAGCGCAGCAACGCCAATCGCGGCGCGCGCTGGGTAAGGCTGTTCGAAGTAACGGCCCATCACCTCGTTGACCTTGGCGAAGTGGCTCAGGTCAGTCAGGAAGATGTTCAGCTTGACGATGTCCTTGAACGAACCGCCAGCAGCCTCAGCCACGGCCTTGAGGTTCTCGAATACCTGCACGGTCTGGGCTTCGAAGCCTTCGACCAGCTCCATGGTCTTCGGGTCCAGCGGGATCTGGCCGGACATGTACACGGTATTGCCGGCCTTGATCGCCTGCGAGTAGGTACCGATAGCGGCGGGGGCCTTGTCGCTGTTGATGACGGTCTTGCTCATGATGACTCCTTGCGGTTGGCGGACTACGTACGCATGCGGGTGATGCGGACCACACCGGTCAAGGTACGCAGCTTCTTGATCACACGGGCCAGGTGCACGCGATCGTGTACGCTGACCACCAGTTGGACCACGCTGATACGGCCGTCGCGCTCGTCCATGCTGATTTTCTCGATATTGCCGTCGGCCGCGTTGACGCTGCTGGCAAGCAGGGCAATCAGGCCGCGCTGGTGCTCCAGTTCGACCCGCAGCTCGACATTGAACTCGCCCGTGATGTCCTTGGCCCAGGAAAGCTGCACGCATTTTTCCGGGTTGTGGCGGATTTCACTGATGTTGCGGCAGTTCTCCAGGTGCACGACCATGCCCTTGCCTGCCGACAGGTGGCCGACGATCGGGTCGCCCGGGATGGGTGTACAGCACTTGGCATAACTCAGTACCAGCCCCTCGGTACCGCGGATCGCCAGCGGCCCTTCCGGTGCGGGCAACTGTTCGCCTTCGGCTGACAGCAGGCGGCGCGCAACTACATACGCCATGCGGTTGCCCAGGCCGATATCTTCGAGCAGGTCTTCGATCAGTTCCAGGCGGTACTCCGCCAGGATCGCCTGGATACGTTCCTGAGGGATCTTTTCCAGGCTGCTTTCGAAGCCGGTTAGCACCTTGTTCAGCAGGCGTTCGCCCAGGCTGATGGATTCGGACCGGCGCTGCTGCTTGAGCGCGTGGCGGATGTGCGTGCGCGCCTTGCCGGTAACCACGAAGTTGAGCCAGGCCGGGTTTGGCCGGGCGCCCGGGGCGCTGACGATTTCCACCGTGGACCCGCTCTGCAGCGGTTCGGACAACGGCGCCAGGCGGCGATTGATACGGCAGGCGATGCAACTGTTGCCGACGTCGGTGTGTACCGCGTAAGCGAAGTCGACGGCCGTCGAGCCCTTGGGCAGCTCCATGATGCGGCCCTTGGGCGTGAACACGTAGACCTCGTCCGGGAACAGGTCGATCTTCACGCTTTCGATGAACTCCAGCGAGTTGCCAGCACGCTGCTGCAGCTCGAGGATGCCTTTGACCCACTGGCGAGCACGGGCGTGGCTGCCCTTGGGTTGCTCGTCGTCGTTGGACTTGTATAGCCAATGCGCCGCGATGCCGTTGTTGGCCATCTCTTCCATCTCGCGGGTGCGGATCTGGATTTCGATGGGCACGCCATGCATACCGAACAGCGTGGTGTGCAACGACTGGTAACCGTTGGCCTTGGGGATCGCGATGTAGTCCTTGAAGCGGCCGGGCAGCGGCTTGTACAGGTTATGCACGGCGCCGAGCACACGGTAGCAGGTATCGACTTTGTCAACGATGACGCGGAAGGCGTACACGTCCATGATCTCGTTGAAGGCGCGGCGCTTGCCGCGCATCTTCTTGTAGATGCCATAGAGGTGCTTCTGCCGGCCGCTGATTTCGCCTTCGATGCCATCGGCAGCCAGGCAGTTGGCCAGCGAGTGCTCGATCTTGGCGACGATTTCCTTGCGGTTGCCACGAGCGCTTTTCACCGCACGGTGAATCAGCGACGAGCGCATGGGGTGCATGGCCTTGAAGCCGAGGTCTTCGAACTCCACGCGCACCGTATGCATGCCCAGGCGGTTGGCGATGGGGGCGTAGATTTCGAGGGTTTCCTTGGCGATGCGCCGGCGCTTTTCACCGGACAGCACTTCAAGGGTGCGCATGTTGTGCAGGCGGTCAGCCAGCTTGACCAGGATCACGCGGATATCGCGCGCCATGGCCATGGCCATTTTCTGAAAGTTTTCAGCCTGCGCCTCGGCCTTGGTTTCGAAGTTCATCTGTGTCAGCTTGCTGACCCCGTCAACCAGTTCGGCCACGGTCTCGCCAAATTGCTGGCTGAGGGCTTCCTTGGCGATACCGGTGTCTTCGATCACATCGTGCAACATGGCCGCCATCAGGCTTTGATGATCCATGTGCATATCGGCGAGGATGCTGGCCACAGCCAGCGGGTGGGTCACGTAGGGCTCGCCGCTGCGGCGGCGCTGCCCGTCGTGGGCCTGTTCGGCGTAGAAATAGGCGCGCCGGACCAGGTTGACCTGTTCAGGGCCAAGATAGGTCGACAGCCGTTCGGCCAAGGCTTCTATACCCGGCATGGGTTTACCTCCTGCCGAGGAAGAGGGCCTTGCGCCGTGCGACGTCGACCTGGCATCAATCAGACAGCCTCGTTGTTCTCGTCCTCGAACGCGGCGAACACCGGATCCTCGGTGACGATCTCTTCAGCGGCGATGAATTCGTTGGTGACGATGCCTTCGGCGATTTCACGCAGGGCAACGACGGTAGGCTTGTCGTTTTCCCACGCTACGCGTGGTTCCTTGCCGCCGGTCGCCAGCTGGCGAGCGCGCTTGGTCGAGAGCATGACCAGCTCAAAGCGGTTATCCACGTGTTCCAGGCAGTCTTCAACAGTTACGCGGGCCATGGTCTTCCTCAGTAGCAAATGCGGTGGGCGTGCAGCCCAATAGTGGGCAGGCGGACTCGATAGTATAAAAATTCACCAGCCAATAGGGAAGCGCTGTTTTGCCGAGCAGCGTCATCCCCAAGCCTGCCGCCGCACCCTGTAGGCGCGGTTTTAGCCGCGAAAGGGCCGAAACAGACACACTCGACGCATGAGCCTGACGATAACCTCAGAGCATCGCGCCGCGCAACCTCGGGGTCAGCTCTTCGAACAAGGTCTGCACCGAGCGCAGTGCCCGGCAGTCCGGGCGCGTCAGCAGCCACAGCTGAGTGTCGCAGCCGGCCAGTGGCCCGCTGAGCGCATCGACGCCGGGCAGTGCGTGCACCATGTAGTCCGGCAGCGCTGCCACGCCCAATCCGGTGGTCACCAACTGGGCGATGGTCGACATGCTGCTGCACTGGTAGCGCGGGCTCAACCCAGGGTGCTGCTGGTTGCGCCAGACCACCGTGGGGTGGTCTTGCATGGAGTCGTCAGGGGCGATCCACGGGGTGCTGGCAGGCGATTCGGCCAGCCGCTCGCGCCACTGCGGCTGGCCGCAGATGACATAGGACGTCGAGCCCAGGTTGCGGCCTACCAGGTGTTCCGGCGGTGTATTGGTCAGGCGCAGGGCAATGTCGGCGTCGCGCCGGCTGAGGTTGGCGAAGGTGTTGGAGGTGCCCATTTCCAGCGACAGCGCCGGGTAGTTGGGCATGAACTCGGCCAGCGCCGGCAGCAGCAGGCTGTGCATGACCGCCTCGGTACAGGTCAGGCGCACCGTGCCGCTGACCACCTGCTCGCCACTGGTCATGGCAATGCGCGCGGCCTCAAGCGCCTGCTCGGCACGCTCGGCCTGCTCGGCCAGGGCCTGGGCAGTATCGGTTGGCAGGTAGCCTTTGCGGCTTTTCACGAACAGCGCAGTACCGAGGGCCGATTCCAGCCGGCGGATCGAGCGGAAGACCGTCGATACGTCAACTTTGAGCAACTCGGCGGCCTTCGCCAGCGAGCGGCCCCGCTCCAGTGCCAAGACCAGAGTGAGGTCGGCGTGGGTAATCTGATATTGCATTGGTGCACGCTCTGCTTGCCGAATTGCCAATGTCTGTTGCGTCAGGGCCATTTTATAGTGAAACCGCCCCCCGGAATCAATGCGCCCGGTCGGGTCAACAATCCCCACGATGGGAAGTGAAAAGAACAACAGCTGCAACCATCGTCGCCCGTGAGGCGCCAGCCGTACCCCCCACATCGCCGCAGCAAATCAAAGGATGTACAGCCATGACGTCGGTCACCCCGTGCGCCAGTTCTTCCAGCGAGATGAAAGACTTCCTCCAGGCCCATCCGGATACGCAGTACGTCGACCTGCTGATCTCCGACATGAACGGCGTGGTACGCGGCAAGCGCATCGAGCGAGCCAGCCTGCACAAGGTGTACGAAAAGGGCATCAACCTGCCGGCGTCGCTGTTCGCCCTAGACATCAACGGCTCCACCGTGGAAAGCACCGGCCTTGGCCTGGACATCGGCGATGCCGACCGTATCTGCTTCCCGATCCCTGGCACGTTATCGGATGAGCCGTGGCAGAAGCGCCCCACAGCCCAGTTGCTGATGACCATGCACGAACTGGATGGCCAGCCGTTCTTCGCCGACCCGCGGGAAGTGCTGCGCCAGGTGGTCAGCAAGTTCGACGACCTGGGCCTGACTATCTGCGCCGCCTTCGAGCTTGAGTTCTACCTGATCGACCAGGACAACCTCAACGGCCGCCCGCAACCGCCGCGCTCGCCGATTTCCGGCAAGCGCCCGCAATCGACCCAGGTGTACCTGATCGACGACCTCGACGAATACGCCGACTGCCTGCAGGACATGCTCGAAGCCGCCAAGGAGCAGGGCCTGCCGGCGGATGCCATCGTCAAGGAAAGTGCCCCGGCGCAGTTCGAGGTCAACCTGCACCACGTTGCCGACCCGCTGAAAGCCTGCGACTACGCGATCCTGCTGAAACGGCTGATCAAGAACGTGGCCTACGACCATGAAATGGACACTACCTTCATGGCCAAGCCCTACCCAGGCCAGGCAGGTAACGGCCTGCACGTGCACATCTCGCTGCTGGACAAGAAAACCGGCAAGAACATCTTCGCCAGTGACGACCCGCTGCAGAGCGATGCGTTGCGCCACGCCATCGGTGGCGTGCTGGAGACGATGCCGGCGTCGATGGCCTTCCTGTGCCCGAACATCAACTCCTACCGCCGCTTCGGCGCACAGTTCTACGTGCCCAATGCGCCGAGCTGGGGCCTGGACAACCGTACGGTAGCCGTCCGCGTGCCCACCGACAGCAGCGACAACGTGCGCCTTGAGCACCGCGTGGCCGGCGCCGACGCCAACCCGTACCTGATGCTGGCGGCCATCCTGGCCGGCGTGCATCACGGCCTCACCAACCAGGTCGAACCCCAGGCGCCGATCGAAGGCAACTCCTACGAGCAACTCGAACAGAGCCTGCCGAACAACCTGCGCGATGCCTTGCGTGCGTTGGACGACAGTGAGGTGCTCAACCAATACATCAGCCCGGACTACATCGATATTTTCGTGGCCTGCAAGGAAAGCGAACTGGCCGAGTTCGAAGTGTCGATTTCCGACCTCGAGTACAACTGGTACCTGCACACGGTGTAAGCCCATGAGCGCAACTGCGGTCCCCTTGATCGGTGTCAGCGCCTGCCGCCAGCAGGTGGGGAAGAACTCGTCGCACACGGTTGGCGACAAGTATGTCGAGGCGGCCGCGTTTGCCGGCCTTCCGCTGATTCTGCCGGCCCGGGACGGTGGCAGCGACACGCAAGCGTTGCTGGCCTGCCTGCACGGCATTGTTTTCACGGGCTCGCCTTCAAATATCGAACCGCATCATTACAATGGCGCCCCCAGTGCCGCGGGCACCCGTCATGACCTGGCGCGTGACCGGCTGACCTTGCCGCTGCTGCAGGCGGCGATCGCCGCCGGTGTGCCGGTGTTGTGCATTTGCCGTGGTTATCAGGAACTGAACGTGGCCCTGGGGGGCAGCCTGCACCAGCGTGTGCAAGAGCTGCCTGGCTACCTGGACCATCGCGAGCCCGAGGACGCGCCCCTGGAGGTGCAGTACGGCCTTCGGCACCCGGTGTTCGTAGAGCCTGGTGGCTTGTTCGAGCGCCTGGGGCTGGCAGCGCAGTTCGAGGTCAACTCGCTGCACAGCCAGGGCATCGAGCGCCTGGCTTCGTGCCTGCGGGTCGAAGCGCGGGCCCCGGACGGCCTCATCGAAGCGGTGTCCATGCCCGGTGCGCCGGGCTTCGTCCTCGGCGTGCAGTGGCACCCAGAGTGGCGGTTCAGCGAAAACCCGGTCTCGCTGCGCCTGTTTCAGGCGTTTCGCGAGGCCTGCGTTGCCTATGCAGCACGGGAGGGCGCACGGCTGACGCGCCCCTGACAGCAAGCTTTCAATGAGTGAAAGCGGGCCTTGTGCGCAAGGCCTGTAAGAACAATTCCAAAACTTACGGCAAATACTCATGAGCAATTACACAGAAGCCGCCCGCCCACCCGACGTGGCGGCCGAAGCGGGCAACAATCAGCGCAGCAAAGGCCTGGCCAAGGGCCGCCTGGGCTTGCTGGCCAGTGTGGTACTGGGCATCTCTACCATCGCCCCGGTGTATACCCTCACCGGCGCACTGGGCCCTACCGTGCGTGAGGTAGGGGCGCACCTGCCAGCCGTGTTCATCGTCGGCTTCCTGCCAATGCTCCTGGTAGCCCTGGGCTACCGTGAACTCAACTCGGCAGAGCCGGACAGCGGCACCTCCTTTACCTGGTCGGCGCGCGCCTTCGGGCCGATGATCGGCTGGATCGGGGGGTGGGGGCTGGTGGTTGCCACCACCATCGTGCTGTCCAACCTGGCGGGGGTGGCGGTTGACTTCTTCTACCTGTTCCTCGGCCAGATCACCGGCAGGCACGCGCTGGCGGGGCTGGCCGACAACCTGTTGATCAACATCGTCACCTGTTGTGTGTTCATCGCCCTGGCGGTGTGGATCTGCTGCCGGGGCATGGCCACCACGATGACCGTGCAGTATGGCTTGGTGGCCCTGCAACTGCTGGTATTGGTCGGCTTCGCTTTCGCCGCGTTCGGCGGCACCACCGCGCCACCGCCGATGGCGTTTGACCTGGCCTGGTTCAATCCATTCGGCGTGGAATCGTTCTCGGCCTTTGCCGCGGGCTTGTCGCTGTCGATCTTCATCTTCTGGGGTTGGGATACCTGCCTGACCGTCAGCGAAGAGTCGGTTGGCAGTGAAGAGGTGCCGGGCAAGGCTGCCACCCTGACCGTCATGCTGATCCTCGGCCTGTACCTGTTCACCGCCATTGCCACCCTGCAGTTCGCCGGCATTAGCGAAACGGGCCTGGGGCTCAACAACCCGCGCATCCAGGAGAACGTGTTTGCCCACCTGGCCGGCCCGGTGATGGGGCCGCTGGCGATCCTGATGTCCATTGCCGTGCTGGCCAGTACCGCAGCCTCGTTGCAATCGACCTTCGTGGCGCCGGCGCGCACGCTGCTGGCCATGGGTTATTACGGCGCAGTGCCGCCGAAGTTCGCCAGTGTTTGCCCACGCTCGCAGACCCCACGCTACGCCACCATTTGCGCAGGCGTGGCAGCGGGCCTGTTCTACGTGACCATGCGCACGCTGAGCGAGAACGTGTTGGCCGATACCATCACTGCGCTGGGCATGATGATCTGTTTCTACTATTCGCTGACGGCGTTTGCCTGCGTCTGGTATTTCCGCGGCAGCCTGTTCAGCAGCGTGCGCCACTTCTTCATGCGCGGCATGTGCCCGCTGGTGGGTGGGGTGATTCTGTCGGTGATCTTCGCGCGTACCGCCATCGACAGCGCGTCGCCGGACTTCGGCAGCGGCTCGCATGTCGGCGGGGTGGGGCTGGTGTTCGTGATTGCCGCGATCATCTCGGTGCTGGGCATCGGGCTGATGATGCTGTCACGCCTGCGTGCGCCGGCGTATTTCCTGGGGGCTACCCTGCGTCAGCAGGCCACCTTGCCTTTGCAGGAATAAAGCAAGGGGCCGCGATGCGGCCCAATCGCCGGCAAGCCAGCTCCCACATGATCTCCACAGTTTTCAGCTAGTGTGAGGCACCTGTGGGAGCTGGCTTGCCGGCGATTGGGCTGCAAAGCAGCCCCGTGCGGTCTCTCAGGAGAGCAATTCTTTTAGCAGCCCACTGTTGCGTTGCTGTTGCTTGCTCAACACCAGGCGGTTGGCGCGGAACACTGCTTTCAAGTCTTCCAGCGCTGCATTGAAATCATCATTGATGATCACATAGTCGTACTCGTCGTAGTGCACCATCTCGCTGACCGCTTCCTTCATGCGCCCATCGATGATCTCTTCGCTGTCCTGCCCGCGCCCGTCCAGGCGCTGGCGCAGCGCCTGCTGGCTTGGCGGCAGGATGAATACCGACAACGCATCGGGCATCACCCGGCGAACCTGCTGGGCGCCTTGCCAGTCGATTTCCAGAATCAGGTCAAAGCCTTTGTCCAGGGTTTGCTGGAGGGCGCTGCGCGAAGTGCCGTAGAAGTTGCCGAACACTTCGGCATGCTCCAGGAAGTCACCCTGCGCGATCAGCGCCTTGAATTCCTCGTGCACGACGAAGTGGTAGTTCACCCCGTGCTGCTCGCCCGGGCGCATGGCACGGGTGGTGTGCGAGACCGAGACGCGGATCTGCTGGTCTTCCTTGATCAGGGCGTTGACCAGGCTGGTCTTGCCGGCGCCGGAAGGGGCCGAGACGATGTAGAGGGTGCCGCTGTTGTGGTTCATGGTTGGGGTGGCCTTACTCGATGTTCTGTACTTGTTCACGCATCTGTTCGATCAATACCTTCAGGTTGACCGCCGCCTGCGTGCTGCGTGGGTCGAAGGCCTTGGAGCCAAGGGTGTTGGCCTCGCGGTTGAGCTCCTGCATCAGGAAGTCCAGGCGCCGGCCTGCGGCGCCGCCCCCCTTGAGCACACGGCGTACTTCGGTAACGTGCGTGCTGAGGCGGTCGAGCTCCTCGGCCACGTCGCTTTTCTGGGCCAGCAGCACCATTTCCTGCTCGAGGCGCTGTGGGTCGAGCTCGGCCAGCATGTCGCCGAAGCGGTCGAGGATTTTCTGCCGCTGCGCCGCGAGCATCTGCGGCACCAGTGCGCGCAGCGTCGTGACTTCACCGGCCATGCTGTCCAGGCGCTCGTTTATCAGGCGCGCCAGTTCCTGGCCTTCGCGCTGGCGCCCGGCCTTGAGTTCGGCCAGGGCTTCGTCGAACAGTGCCATGGCTTCGGCGTTGAGTGCCTGCGGGTCACTGGTGTCGGCTACCAACACGCCGGGCCACGACAGCACTTCCAGCGGATTGAGCGGGGCTGGCTGCCTGATCAGCCCGGCCACTTCTTCAGCGGCGGCGACCAGTTGTGCGGCGCGCTCGCGGTCGATCTTCAGCGGCTTGCCGTTGCTGTCTTCATTCAGGCGCAAGGTGCATTCCACCTTGCCGCGTGACAGCCCTTGGCGCAGGCCTTCACGCACGCCGCCTTCGAGGTCGCGCAGGGCCTCGGGCAGGCGCAGGTGCGGCTCCAGGTAACGGTGATTGACCGAACGCAGCTCCCAGACCAGGGTGCCTTGGCTGCCGGCGCGCTCGACACGCGCAAAAGCGGTCATGCTATGCACCATGGGGAGTACCTCGCTTGGATAAGTGAACGGCGCAGGATTGTAGCGCAGTGGGGGCGTGGCGCCCAATCGGCCTATGTTACCGGTAGGTGGTGGTCGGGGTAGGAAAAGGCGACGGGCCGTCTGCGCGCGACAATAGGCATGTCCTCACCGGGCTTGCGGCTCTATAATGCTCGCCAGATTCAAAGTCCCAGTACAGGTATCCCAGATGAAACGTCCAAGTGGTCGCGCCGCCGATCAGCTCCGCTCGATCCGCATCACCCGCAACTACACCAAGCACGCCGAAGGGTCGGTACTGGTCGAGTTCGGTGACACCAAGGTCATCTGCACGGTCAGCGTGGAAAACGGTGTACCGCGCTTCCTCAAAGGCCAGGGCCAGGGTTGGCTGACCGCCGAGTACGGCATGTTGCCGCGTTCCACCGGTGAGCGTAACCAGCGTGAAGCCAGCCGCGGCAAACAGGGTGGCCGCACCCTGGAAATCCAGCGCCTTATCGGGCGCTCTCTGCGTGCCGCACTGGACATGAGCAAGCTGGGCGACATCACCCTGTACGTCGACTGCGACGTGATCCAGGCCGATGGCGGTACCCGTACCGCGTCCATCACCGGTGCCATGGTTGCCCTGTGCGACGCCCTGGCAGTAATCAAGAAGCGCGGTGGCCTCAAGGGCGGTAATCCGCTCAAGCACATGATTGCTGCCGTTTCGGTCGGCATGTACCAGGGCGAAGCGGTGCTCGACCTGGACTACCTGGAAGATTCCGCTGCCGAAACCGACCTGAACGTGGTCATGACCAGCGCGGGCGGCTTCATCGAAGTGCAGGGCACTGCCGAAGGCGCGCCGTTCCAGCCGGAAGATTTCAACGCCATGCTCGCCCTGGCGCAGAAAGGCATGACCGAAATCTTCGAGCTGCAGCAGGCGGCGCTGGCCGATTGAGACCAGCCGGAGAGGTGCAGATGTTCTGCCACCTCTCCGCGCTGCTGGGCCCGCTGATCTGGCGGCCGATCAAATAGATTTTCTGTGGCCCCGTTCGCGGGCACGCCCGCTCCCACAGCGATCGCGGCGCTTTCACTGGTAGCGCCGTACCTGTGGGAGCGGGCGTGCCCGCGAACGGGGCTGCAAAGCAGCCCCAATGGCTTTAGATGGTCAGCGTCCAGTCATAGTCGACAATCAGCGGCGCATGCTGCGAGAAGCGCGGTTGGCGCGGCAGGCGGGCGTTGCGCACGAAGCGGCGCAGGCCCGGGGTGAGGATCTGGTAGTCGAACCGGTAGCCCAGGTTGAGCATCTCGGCCTGCTCGTTGTCTGGCCACCAGCTGTACTGATCGCCTTCACGGCTGACTTCGCGCAGGGCGTCGACGTAACCCATCTCGCCCGTGATCGCATCCATCCACGCACGCTCCGGCGCCAGGAAGCCAGGCGACTGCTGGCTGTCGCGCCAGTTCTTGATGTCGAGCTTCTGCTGCGCCACGTAGAACGAGCCGCAATAGATGTACTCGCGGCGCTTGCGGCGCTGCTTGTCCAGGTACTTGGCGAAGTCGTCCATCAACTTGAATTTCTGGTTCAAGTCTTCGTCGCCGTTCATGCCCGAAGGCAGTAGCAGGCTGGCAATACTGACTTTGTCGAAATCTGCTTGCAGGTAACGCCCGTAGCGGTCGGCTGTCTCGAAGCCCAGGCCGGTGATGACTGCCTTGGGCTGCATGCGCGAATAAAGGGCCACACCACCTTGGGCTGGCACCTCCGCGTCGCAGGCATAAAGGAAATAGCCATCGAGCTGGAAAGCTGGGTCATCGAGTTCAAAGGCCGAGGCGCGGGTATCCTGAAGGCAGATGACGTCGGCATTCTGGGCTTGAAGCCAGCTGAGCAAACCACGCTCGGCCGCAGCCTGAATGCCATTAACGTTCACACTGATGATCCGCATAAATGGCCCCATAAATCTCGTGCGTGTATGATACCCGAGCTCAACCCATTTAGCTAAATCCGTGGTGTCCGGGACTATTCATGCAGCCGTATCAGCGCGACTTTATCCGTTTTGCCATCGATCGCGGGGTACTGCGTTTCGGTGAATTCACCCTGAAATCGGGGCGTACCAGCCCGTATTTCTTCAATGCAGGCCTGTTCAACACCGGTTCTGCCCTGGCTGAACTGGGCCGCTGCTATGCCGCCGCCATCGTCGACAGCAAGATCCCGTTCGATGTGCTGTTCGGTCCTGCCTACAAAGGCATTCCGCTGGCGGCGACCACCGCCGTGGCGCTGGCTGACCAGCACCAGCGCGATGTGCCATGGTGCTTCAACCGCAAGGAAGCCAAAGACCACGGCGAAGGCGGCAGCCTGGTTGGCGCACCGCTGGCCGGTGATGTGCTGATCATCGACGATGTGATCACCGCCGGCACAGCCATCCGTGAGGTCATGCAGATCATCAATGCCCAGCAGGCCAAGGCCGCCGGCGTGCTGATCGCGCTGAACCGCGAAGAACGTGGCAATGGCGAGCTGTCGGCTATCCAGGAAGTGGAGCGTGACTTCGGCATTCCGGTGGTCAGCATCGTTTCGCTGACCCAGGTGCTGGAGTTCCTGGCTGACGACCCACAGCTCAAGCAGCACCTGCCGGCTGTCGAGGCTTACCGGGCGCAGTACGGGATCTGATCCTGGCCTGGAAATGAAAAAGGCGACCTTCTTGTTAAGGTCGCCTTTTTTTGTGCCGCCTGTTTTGGCCTATTCGCGGGCACGCCCGCTCCCACAGCTACTCCACAGGTTCCAGGATTTGTGTAGTCCCTGTGGGAGCGGGCGTGCCCGCGAAGGGGCCGGTACAGGCTAACCGAACACTCAGCGCGGCTTGCGGTTGGTGATCAGGGTGCCCACGCCGCTGTCGGTGAAGATCTCCAGCAGCACCGCATTCGGCACGCGGCCGTCGATGATGTGCGAGCTGTTCACGCCGCCCTGTACTGCATCCAGCGCGCACTTGATCTTCGGCAGCATGCCGCCGTAGATGGTGCCATCGGCGATCAGTTCGTTGACCTGCTCGGTGGTCAGGCCGGTCAGGACCTGGCCCTGTTTGTCCATCAGACCCGCGATGTTGGTCAGCAGCATCAGCTTCTCGGCCTTCAGCGCTTCGGCCACCTTGCCGGCCACGAGGTCGGCGTTGATGTTGTAGGACTCACCGTTGACACCCACGCCGATTGGCGCGATGACCGGGATGAAGTCGCCCTTGACCAACATGTTCAACAGGTCGGTATTCACGCTCACCACTTCGCCCACGTGACCGATGTCGATGATTTCCGGGGTGGTCATCTCGGGGGTCTGGCGGCTGACGGTCAGCTTGCGCGCGCGGATCAGCTCCGCATCCTTGCCGGTCAGGCCGATGGCGCTACCGCCATGGCGGTTGATCAGGTTGACGATGTCCTTGTTGACCTGGCCGCCCAGCACCATTTCCACCACGTCCATGGTCGCCGAGTCGGTCACACGCATGCCGTCGATGAAGTGGCTTTCGATCGACAGGCGCTTGAGCAGGTCGCCGATTTGCGGGCCACCCCCGTGGACAACCACCGGGTTGATGCCCACCGCCTTCATCAGCACGATGTCACGGGCGAAGCCGGTCTTGAGCTCCTCGCTCTCCATCGCGTTGCCGCCGTACTTGATCACCAGGGTCTTGCCGACAAAGCGGCGGATGTAGGGCAGCGCTTCGGACAAAACCTCGGCTACATGGGAAGCGGCATCGCGATCGAGGGTCATGCAGGGCTCCTGTGAGGAACAGATAATCGGTCAGAACGGCAGTTGCAGCTCAGGATCAACCCGCAGCAACTGGGTACGGAAAACATCCTTGATACGTTGCAATTCGGCGTCACTGTCGGCCTCGAAGCGCAGTACCAGCACCGGTGTGGTGTTGGAGGCGCGAACCAGGCCCCAGCCATGGGCATAGTCGACCCGCACGCCATCGATGGTGGTCAGGTTGGCTTCGCCCCAGTCGGCGTCGCGTTGCAGTGCATCAATGATGCTGAATTTACCCTCGTCGGTCACATCAATATTGATTTCCGGCGTGGAAATATCGTTCGGGAAGGCGGCAAACAGGTTTTCGGCGCTCTGTTCGGCCTTGCTGAGGATCTCGAGCAGGCGCGCGGCACTGTAGATACCGTCGTCGAAACCGTACCAGCGTTCCTTGATGAAGATGTGACCACTCATCTCGCCCGCCAGCAGCGAACCGGTCTGTTTCATCTTCTTCTTGATCAACGAATGGCCGGTTTTCCACATCAGCGCCCGGCCACCGTGTTGTTCGATCAGCGGGGTCAGGCGCCGGGTGCACTTGACGTCGAAGATGATCTCGGCGCCCGGGTTGCGTGCCAGTACGTCCTGGGCGAACAGCATCAGCAGGCGGTCGGGGTAGACGATGCTGCCGGTGTTGGTCACGACGCCGACGCGGTCGCCGTCACCATCGAAGGCCAGGCCGATGTCGGCGCCGGTCTGCTTGACCTTGGCGATCAGGTCTTCGAGGTTCTCCGGCTTGCCTGGGTCCGGGTGGTGGTTCGGGAAGTTGCCGTCCACCTCGCAGAATAGCGGGATCACCTCACAGCCCAGGGCTTCGATCAACTGGGGGGCAATCACACCGGCGGCGCCGTTGCCGCAGTCCACCACGACCTTGAGCCTTCTGGCCAGCTTCACGTCGCCGACGATCTGCTGGAAGTAGCGGTCGAGGATCTCGACTTTTTCCACACGCCCTGCTGCCAAGGTCAGGTCGTTGGTTTTCAGGCGGGTCAGCAGGGCCTGGATCTGTTCATTGGCCAGGGTGTCGCCGGCGATGACGATCTTGAAGCCGTTGTAGTCGGACGGGTTGTGGCTACCGGTCAGCATCACGCCCGACTTGCCGGCCAATACGTTGGCCGCGTAGTACAGGGCCGGGGTCGGTACCAGGCCGACGTCGCTGACCTGGCAACCGGCATCGACCAGGCCCTTGATCAGTTGCTCCACCAGCATTGGCCCGGACAGGCGGCCATCGCGGCCTACCGAGACTTGCGGTTCGCCCTGGGCCAGGCTTTGCGCACCGATGGCGCGGCCAATCCAGTAGGCGGTTTCGGCGTGCAAGGTCTTGCCGACCACGCCGCGAATGTCATAGGCGCGGAAAATGCTGTCTGGCAATGTGGCAGGAACCAGGTGGGCCATGTCGTTCATCTCTGGAAGCTCCATTAGTCAAAGGCTTTCTGGGCAGGCGCAAATTGAACGCTTGGACGGTGGTTTCACCAGAGAGTTCGCCATCCTTGGCCTGAACGGTCGTGTTTCGGCTCAGTGGCTGCCGGAGTGACCGAAGCCGCCAGCGCCGCGCTGGCTTTCATCGAAGGCCTCGACGATATCGAAATGCGCCTGCACGACCGGCACCAGCACCAGCTGGGCGATACGCTCGCCCACGGCGATGGTGAAAGGGGTGGTGCCGCGGTTCCAGCACGACACCATCAGCTCGCCCTGGTAGTCCGAATCGATCAGCCCGACCAGGTTGCCCAGCACGATGCCGTGCTTATGGCCCAGGCCCGAGCGCGGCAGGATGACTGCGGCCAGGCCTGGGTCGCCGATGTAGATCGACAAGCCGGTAGGAATCAGCAGGGTCTGGCCTGGTTCGAGAACGGTGTCTTGCTGGAGCAGGGCGCGCAGGTCGAGGCCAGCGGAGCCGGGGGTGGCGTAGGTCGGCAGCGGAAATTCGCTGCCCAGGCGTGGGTCGAGGATCTTGGCTTGAAGAGCGTGCATGTAACTTATTGAACCTGGTTGAGCCGTTCGGCGATGAAGGCGACCAGTTGCCGGGCGATCTTGCCCTTGCTGGTCTGCGCGAAGAGGGTTTGGTGCTGTTGGCGGTCGATCACGGTCAAGGCATTTTCTTCGCTGTTGAAGCCAATGCTGGGGTTGGCCACATCGTTGGCGACGATCAGGTCGAGGTTCTTGTCCTTGAGCTTGCGCGTGGCGTAATCGAGCAGGTGTTCGGTCTCGGCGGCAAAGCCGACGCTGAACGGGCGGTCGGCGCGGCCGGCGATGGTGGCAAGGATATCGGGATTGCGCACCATCTGCAGCAGCATGCCGTCGCCGGTCGTAGGATCTTTCTTCAGTTTTTGTGTGGCAACGACTTCCGGGCGGTAGTCCGCAACGGCTGCCGAGGCAATGAACAGGTCGCACGGCATGGCCGCCTCGCAGGCCGCGAGCATGTCCCGCGCGCTGACCACGTCGATACGGCTGACCCGGTCCGGGGTTGGCAGGTGCACCGGGCCGGTCACGAGGGTCACCCTAGCCCCCGCTTCAGCTGCTGCCTCGGCGAGGGCGAAACCCATCTTGCCGGAGCTATGATTGGTGATGTAGCGCACCGGGTCGATGTTTTCCTGGGTCGGCCCGGCGGTGATCAGCACATGCCTGCCGGTCAGGGCCTGGCGCTTGAAACTTTCTGCCGCGCACCAGGCCAGCTCGGTGGCTTCGAGCATGCGCCCCAGGCCCACGTCACCACAGGCCTGGCTGCCGGAGGCCGGGCCGAATACCTGGATGCCACGGCTTTTGAGGAGGTCTAGGTTGGCCTGGGTCGCCGGGTCGCGCCACATGGCCTGGTTCATCGCCGGGGCCACCGCCACGGTGGCGTCGGTGGCCAGTACCAGGGTGGTCAGCAGGTCATCGGCCATGCCCTGGGCCATGCGCGCCATCAGGTCGGCGGTGGCCGGGGCGATCAAGACCAGGTCGGCCCACTTGGCCAGTTCGATGTGGCCCATGGCGGCTTCGGCAGCCGGGTCCAGCAGGTCCATGTGCACCGGGTGGCCCGACAGCGCCTGCAGGGTCAGCGGGGTGATGAATTCGGCACCCCCACGGGTCATGACGACGCGCACCTGCGCGCCGTGCTCCAGGAGACGGCGAATCAGCTCGGCGCTTTTGTAGGCGGCAATGCCGCCACCCACGCCGAGAACGATGCGCTTGCGATACAGCCGCTGCATAGGCTTGCCTTTTTCCAGTGAGAGCGGGCGGCGACGTTTGCAAATGCCTGCGGCAGAACGTCGCATGTACGAGGCGAAATAGATTAACACAGGGCCGAAATGGGCCGCAGCAAGGGCAGAGGGGCAGGGATGAATATCAGGGAGTGGCCGGCTGAAGATCGGCCAAGGGAGAAGCTGTTGCAACGGGGTGCGGCGGTGCTGTCGGACGCCGAGTTGCTGGCCGTGTTGCTCGGCTCGGGCGTGGCCGGGCGCAATGTACTGGACCTTGCACGCGGGCTGCTGGTGCGTTTTGGTGGGCTGCGGCCGTTTCTTGAGGCCGATCGGGCGGCGGTGCTCCGCGAGCCGGGCATAGGCGCTGTGAAATACGCGCAGTTGCAAGCGCTGCTGGAAATCGGCCGGCGCTACCTGGATGAGCACATCGCGCGCGCAGCGGTGCTGGAAGGGCCCGAGGCGGTGCGGCGTTACCTGAAGGCCATGCTGCGCCACGAGCCCAGCGAGGTGTTCGGTTGCCTGTTTCTGGACACCAAGCACAGGCCGCTGGCGTTCGAGATTCTGTTCAGGGGCACCATCGACCGGGCCAGCGTCTACCCGCGGGAGGTGGTGCGGCGGGCATTGCTGCACAACGCGGCCGCGTTGATCCTGTGCCATAACCACCCTTCAGGCAACAGTGAGCCTAGCCAGGACGATGTGCACCTGACCTTGTCGCTCAAGCGCGGGCTGGCCTTGATCGACGTGCGGGTGCTGGATCACATCATCATTGGCGACGGGGAGCCGTTGTCGATGGTTGAGCAGGGGTGGATCGTGGCTTAGGTCGTTGAGTTTTGTGCTGGCCTCTTCGCGGGCAAGCCCGCTCCCACAGGATATTCGCCGGCCTTGAAGGCGGTGGTGTCCCTGTGGGAGCGGGCGTGCCCGCGAAGAGCCCGGTGCAGGTCTACCTGGCCACCGACACCTTGCTGAAATCCAGCCGCCCGAACGGGCTGACCTGGTACCCCTCGACCTCCTGGCGCAGCAAGGTTGCCGCTGTCGGGTGCGCCAATGGCACCCACAGTGCCTGCTGCTGAATCAGGGTTTGCGCCTGCTGGTACAGCCGGCTGCGCACGCTTTGGTCGTTGGTGGTGCGCCCGGCACTGATCAGTTGGTCCAGGCGGCTGTCGCAGAACCGTGCGAAGTTGGTGCCCGATTCCACTGCCGCACAGGAGAACTGCGGGCTGAGGAAGTTATCCGGGTCGCCGTTGTCACCGGCCCAGCCCATGAACAGCAGGTCATGCTCGCCGGCCTTGGCGCGGCGGATCAGCTCACCCCATTCGATCACGCGGATCTCGGCCTTGATGCCGATCTTGGCCAGGTCGGCCTGCAGCATTTGCGCGCCAAGGCTTGGGTTGGGGTTGAGCAGGCTGCCCGATGGCCGCGTCCAGATCGTGGTGCTGAAGCCCTCCGCCAGGCCGGCCTTGGCCAGCAGGGCCTTGGCCTTTTTCAAGTTCAGAGGGTAGCCGGGCAAGTCCTTGGCGTAGCTCCAGGTATTGGGCGGGTAGGGGCCGTTGGCCGCCACCGCAGAGTCTTCGAACACCGCCTTGAGGTAAGCCTGCTTGTCGAAGGCCAGGTTGATCGCCTGGCGGACTTCCGGCTTGTCCAGTGGCGGGTGCTGGCTGTTGATGGCGACAAAGGCGGTCATGAACGCGGGCGTACTGGCCACCTTGAGCTTGTCGTCCTTCGCCGCTTCGGCAATATCCAGCGGTTTGGGCGACAAGGCGACCTGGCATTCGCCGCGCTTGAGCTTCTGCAGGCGCACGTTGGCATCGGTGGTGATGGCGAAGATCAACGGGTCCACTGCCGGCTTGCCGCCGAAGTAGTCCGGGTTGGCGCGGTAGCGCACCACAGCGTCCTTCTGGAAGCGCTGGAAGGTGAACGGCCCGGTGCCGATCGGCTGGCTGTTGAGCTTCTCTGGCGTGCCGGCCTTGAGCAGCTTGTCGGCATATTCGGCAGAGTAGATGGACGCGAAGCCCATGCTCAGGGTGGCCAGGAACGTGGCGTCGGGGTGGCTGAGGGTGAAGCGCACGGTGTTCGGCGCCGGGGCGTCGATCGCCTTGATCAGGCTACCCAGTTGCAGCGACTGGGCGTGCGGGTAGCCGCCGGGTGCAGTCTTGTGCCAGGCATGGGCCGGGTAGAGCATGCGCTGGAAGCTGAACAGCACGTCATCGGCATTCAATTCGCGGGTGGGCTTGAAGTACGGGGTGGTATGGAACTTCACGCCGTCGCGCAGGGTGAAATCGTACACCAGACCGTCGGCCGAGACCGTCCAGCTGGCCGCCAGGCTCGGCACCACTTTGCCCTGTGCCGCATCGAACTCCACCAGGCGGTTCATCAGCACGTCGGCGGTGGCATTGGTGGTGGTCAGCGAGTTGTACTGCACCACGTCGAAGCCTTCGGGGCTGGCCTCGCTGCAAACGCTCAGGGGCGCGGCCTGGGCGATGCCACCCGCGAACAGGGTGGCGGTGAACAGGGAGTTGAACAATAAGGAAAGGGCGGCGGCACGCATGGTGGCTCCTTGGCTGTCAGTGGCCCATCTGCCAGTGCAGTCTGGAAAAAGACTACCCTAGTGTGCCTGTCGGTAAATGACCACATCCTTTTTTACAAATGTGGCGACGAGCGGTCGACGGCTGGCGGGGCCTGAAGGTATGCTGCCCCGGCTGAATCGGGCTTGCGCCAATGTGCATCAACTATTGTTGCAGCCAGGTCTTTCTGGTATAAAGCAGCGCTCTTTTCTAGGGGCTCGGCCTGTCGCATAAGCGGATCCGGTCGATAAGGCCTCCAGAATCACGGCGCCCAGGCGCCAAAGACTGAGAGATTAAGCGGCCAACCCATGCCGGGTTGGGCATGTGGTTTTAGAGGGCTGAGTCATGTCGAGAGTCTGTCAAGTTACTGGTAAGGGTCCAGTAACCGGGAACAACATTTCCCACGCAAACAACAAAACCCGTCGTCGTTTCCTGCCGAACCTGCAGCACCACCGTTTCTGGGTTGAATCCGAGAAGCGCTTCGTGCGTCTGCGCGTTTCCGCCAAAGGCATGCGTATCATCGACAAGCGCGGCATCGACGCCGTTCTGGTTGACATCCGTAAAGCTGGCGCCAAGGTTTAAGGGAGAGCATCATGCGTGAATTGATCCGTCTGGTTTCGAGTGCCGGCACCGGCCACTTCTACACCACCGACAAGAACAAGCGCACCACCCCGGACAAAATCGAGATCAAGAAATATGATCCGGTTGTTCGCAAGCACGTGGTGTACAAGGAAGCCAAGATCAAGTAATTGATCGGCGACCTGAAAAAACCCGCATCCGTAAGGACGCGGGTTTTTTTATGGTGCGCCAGGCATGGCGCGTTGCGCGATAGCGCAACCAGCTTGGCTGTGGTGGCCTCGCTGGTGACTTGGGGGTGAAAGTCCTCTACACACCCGGCAAGGGGAAGTGTTAGCCAGAG
>Ga0308157_10000639_pt1 | contig 102949 bp, 88 predicted proteins | sample PhyBR1_FD_201035 | JGI IMG/M metagenome (GOLD analysis project Ga0308157, IMG submission 201035) | Phyllosphere microbial communities from UC Gill Tract Community Farm, Albany, California, United States - DLSLB.R1 | ecosystem: Host-associated > Plants > Phyllosphere > Unclassified | place...
TACATCGAGATGTTTTACAACCCGACACGGCGACACGGTTCCAATGGCGGCCTGTCCCCGATAGAGTTTGAACGGCAGTACGCACTAAACGGCTGAAGAGTGTCTACAAAAGCCTGGGCGATTCAGTCAACTCGGACACCTATGCTTTAGTGGTTTAGATGTCCGCTCTGGGTCGCATGACGCCCTGCGCGACAGCAGCCGCGCAGGGCAATTTAAGTCACAAAGCGGAGAGTCAGCCCACCAGCTTTAGGTGCGGCTGACCTTTCCCCTTCAACTTATCCAAGTAGTCCGCCCACGCCTGCATCATCTTCCTGCGCTCAGGCAAGTGTTCTGCCCGATTGTAGGCAGCCTTGATGGGATTTCTTTCAGAGTGAGCAAGCTGTCTTTCGATCGCATCTGATGTCCATCCCATCTCATGAAGCAAAGTGGACGCCATGCTTCGGAAGCCATGCCCGGTCATATCGTCAGTCCCATAGCCTAGGCGACGAAGAGCTGCGTTGACGGTGTTCTCGCTCATTGGATCCCTTGAACTCCGAACGGACGGAAACACGTAGCGTCCATTCCCCGTGACCGGTCGTAGCTCCTCCAGTACAGCAACGGCCTGTCTGGATAGCGGGACAACGTGAGCTACTCCCATCTTCATTTTCGTCGCAGGGATGTTCCATTGCTTCGCAGCAAGATCGAACTCTGCCCATTCCGCCTTACGCAGCTCACCAGGACGAGTGAAGACAAGGGGAGCAAAGCGGAGCGCACACTGCGTGACGAGCTGCCCCGTGTACCCATCAATTGCTCGCATCAGCTCACCGACCTTCGCTGGATCGGTTATTGAAGCGTAGTGCCTGTTCTTCGCTGTCTTCAGAGCACCACGAAGAGCGCTAGTCGGGTCACGATCTAACCTTCCGGTTGCCACCGCATAGCGAAATACCTGCCCACAGATTTGGCGAAGGCGCTGCGTGGACTCTATCTTCTCCTGAGCCTCCAACCTACGCAGAACTGCCAACACCTCAGCGGTGCTGATCTCATGGATCTGCCGCTTACCTAACCAAGGGAATGCGTAGGTTTCCAGCATCCAAGCTGCCTTCTCCCGCGTTGACTGCGCCAAGTCCCCACGAGACTCGAGCCATTCCACGGCTATCGCCTGGAAGCGGGTATCCACTGACAACTTGGACGTGAGCTTACTCAACTGCTTGTGCTCGGAGGGATCATGCCCTGCACGAAGCTTCGCTCTCGCCTGATCCCGGGCTTCGCCCGCTTCCTTCAGTGAGACCTCGGGGTACACCCCGATCGCCAGTAGTTTCTCCTTGCCATCCCAGCGGTACTTCATCCGCCAATACCTCGCACCATTGGGCATCACGTGCAGGTAGAGCCCTGCTCCCGCTGCCAACTTGTAAGGCTTGTCCTTAGCCTTCGCGTTGCGCGCGGCCATATCTGTCAATTGCTTAGCACCCATTGGGGGTACATCCTCCTTGCTGAACTCCATTTTCCGAAATGTACCCCCACTTGTACCCCCAAAGCCCTTGGATGTACGTGGACAAGCTCGGACCAAAGCGCACAAAAAAGCCCGCATTTCTGCGGGCTTAGTATGAATTCTGGACTTGCCTGGACGCTATAGGATCAGGCGATGGTGCCGCTTATCCGAATCGAACGGATGACCTACTGTTTACAAGACAGTTGCTCTACCAACTGAGCTAAAGCGGCAATGGGTACTGCGTGGATGCGGCCCTGGGTTGCCGTGGCAAGCCTAGCCGATCCGGAGGGTGGCGTCACCGCCACCGGCGCCCCGGTTGGGCGCGCCATTCTAGCGCAGCCGCGTGCAATCCAACGACTGTTGTTGCGTGGCTGCGCTGCGTTGCTTCAACGTGGCCAGGCTTGCAGCGTCCTTGCCCGCTACATCCAGCCACCAACTGGCCGCGCCTTCGCCACCGTTGCTGCCCAGCTTGGCCGGGAAACCCGCGGCAGTGAGGGCCGCCAGACGCCGCTCGGCGCCTTCGCGATTGCGGTACTGACCCAGCGCCACGGCGTGGGCCTCCTCGCCCTGGGACACGATGAAGTAATCGCTGAAACCCGCATCGACAATGCGCTTGGCCATGGCCTGCGCCTCTTCGCGGCTGGCCGCAGGCGGAATGAAGACGCGATAGCTGCTGGCCTGTTTGCCGGGCACCTCGCGCAGGCGCGTACGCACTGCGGTGTTGCCCAATGCAGACAGTGCCGACTGCGCCTGTGCCTGTGCGGCGTAGGGACCAAAGCTGGCGCAGTGCTCGGCCGTTGCCACCGGGGCCGGCGCTGCTTCGGCGGGTTTGGCGGGCGCCGGTACTGGCTCTGCCGGCTTGGCCGGCTCCGCTTTGGGAACAGTTGCGGGCGGAGCCGGCGTGGTCGCCGGTGCAGGACTCGTTGCCGCGGGCGATACCACCGCCTGTGATGCAGCGGGCGACGGCAGCACTTCCAAGGTGGCCACGCCCGGCTCACTGCGGGCAACTTCCGCTACCGGTTCAGCGCGCGGCAGCATCCACCACAGGGCGACGCCCACATTGAGAATGGCAAGGATGACGATCAGGAAACGGGTCAGCATGGGGTGATCCTACCGTTCACAGCCGCATTGGTGCAGCGCCCATCGCGCCAGGCCATCCAGCACCAGGGTCGGCCGATAGTCGGCGCCTGGCAACAGCGGCAACAAGGGCAGCGCGCCGCCACCATGGATCACCAGGGTGGGCGCGGTGCCAAGTAGCTCCGTTGCCTGGCGCAGGCTGCGTTCGACCAGGGCCACCGCCGCGCCATCACAACCCGATGCGAGTGCGTCGGCCGTGTCATTGGCGAACTCGGCGTAGTCACCGCCCGTGGCCGGCAACTGCACAGCGCGCGCATGCAGCGCTTCGCGCATCACCGTCGGCGATGCACCAATGCGGCCACCACGGTGCTGGCCATCCGCGTCCATCAAATCGATGGTCAACGCCGTGCCCACGCCCACCACCAGCACCGGCTGCTGGGCCGGGGCCACCGCCAGCAGGCCGAGGAACCGATCAACGCCGAATTTTTCCGGCCGCGCATATGCCACGCGTACGCCGGCACATTGCGGCAGGGTCCGCGCCACCCGCACCTGGGCAAAACGTCCAGCCAGCACCTGCATGACCTGCTCGGTCAATGTTGCCGACGCCACGCTGGCCACCCAGGCGGTATCGCCCCTCGGCAGGCCATCGAGCGCGGCGTCGTCCATCGCCTCGGCGCCGTGCGCCCAGGCCTGCACGCTGCCGGCGCGGTCGCCCTGCAGCGGCGCGAACTTGAAGCGCGAATTACCCAGATCAAACAACCAATCGCTCATGCCGCCCTCACGCTGACTTCCCCGGCATGGAAACAGGTTTCCCGCCCATCGATACGCACTTTCAATGCACCATCCTCGGCCAGCCCGCAGGCCACGCCTTCGTGCCAGGTGCCGGCATCTTCCACCCGCACGCTGCGCCCCTGCAGCACGTCCATGCCGGCATAGCGCGGCAGGAAGGGCGCCAGCCCCTGTTGTTCGAACAGCTCCAGTGCCGGCAGCAACGCCGCCAGCAAGGCGCTGACCACCGTGTTGCGGGACACCTGCTGGCCGGCCAGCGTATCCAGATCCGTCCACGGCTGAGTGATTTCCTCGGCGGCGGCGGTGGGCATGCGCACATTCAAGCCCAGCCCGATCACCGCCCGTGCCGGCCCGGCGAACTCGCCGCCGCCCTCCACCAACAGCCCCCCCAGCTTGCGGCCATCCACCACCACGTCGTTGGGCCATTTCAGGCCGGCCTGGCGAAAGCCCAAGCCGTGCAGGGCCTCGACCACTGCCACACCCACGGCCAGGCTGAGACCGCCCATGCGCGACAGCCCGCCACCGAAGCCACGTGACAGTGACACGTATACATGGGCAGCCAGGGGCGAGGCCCAATGCCGGCCCCGGCGCCCGCGACCTCCGGTCTGACGCTCGGCCAGCAGGACGTCCACGCCGCGCTCAGGCATATTGCGCCGCAGCAACTCAGTGTTGGTCGACGCGACCGTCCAGGCCACCTCCAGCGCGCCGAGCTGGTCCAGCACCGGCTCCGGCAGGTCTGCGCGGATCTGTGCCGGTTCCAGCAGGTCCAAGGGTTGGGCCAGCGTATAACCGTCGCCGGCACGCCCCTGGACATCCACCCCGGCAGCGCGAAGTCCTTGAATTCGCTTCCAAACCGCGGCTCGGGTTACCCCCAGCTCCCGCGCCAGCGCGTCACCGGACAAGGCTCCGGCGCTCAGCTTGGCCAGCAGTTGGCGGTCATCCACGGCACATTCCTCAGATACAGACCGCGAAATTATGCGTTATGACCCGCAAACCGCCCATGGGCAGCGCCAATTCAGTCAGCAAAGCAGGCTATGATCGGGGACTCACCCGCCTCTGGATGTTGACGATGCGCCATCTCGCACATTGCCTGATCCTGTTGCTGGCCCCGGTTGCAGCGCATGCCTCGGATGCGCTCGGCGGCGCCGGCCAGAGCGGCTGCAGCTATGCCCCGGCGGAAGTTGAACGGGTGGCCGCACCGGCTGCCTCGGTTGGCATCGCCAACACCCCGCCCCCGCCAGCACCCGCTTCAAAGCCGGTGCAGCCGCGTGCGGCCGGGGGCGGCAGTGACGATGAACTGATCCCGCGCCTGCGTGCCCCCAAATGGCACCGCTACCTGCCTGGGATGTTCCGCTGATCCAGTCGTTGTTGCGCTGGTTCCAGCGCGCGCCTGTCCCCATTGATGACACGCTCTGGCAGCAGGCCTGCCAGCAATGCCCGTGGCTGGATGGGCTTGCGCCGGAGAGGGCCCAGCGCCTGCGTGGCCTGGTCGGGGTCTTCCTGCAACGCAAAACCATTACCCCGGTCGGGGGGCTGGAGCTGGATGACAGCCAGCGCCTGATGCTGGCTGCATTGTGTTGCCTGCCGCTGATCGAATTCGGCGCTGAAGGCCTGCACGGCTGGTCAGAACTGGTGGTGTACCCCGATGCCTTCCGCGTGCGCCGCGACCACGTCGATGCGGCCGGCGTGCTGCACCAGTGGGATGACGAACTGATCGGTGAATCGTGGGACAGCGGCCCGCTGATCCTGTCATGGGCCGATGTGCAGGCCGATATCGCTGACCCGCATGCCGGCTTCTGCGTGGCGGTGCATGAAATGGCGCACAAGATCGATGCACTGGATGGTGCCATCGATGGCACCCCACCGCTGCCGCGTGAATGGCAGCGGCAATGGGCGGCGGATTTCCAGCAGGCCTATGACGCGTTCTGCGCGCTTGTGGATGCGGATGTTGAAACCGTGATCGACCCTTATGCGGCGGAGGCACCGGAGGAGTTCTTTGCGGTGGTCAGCGAGTACCACTTCTCTGCCCCGGAACTGCTGGTGCAGACGATGCCGAAAGTGGCGGAGCACCTGCGGCGCTTTTATGGGCCGCTTGACGCCGGGCTGCGGTAGCGCAGGATCAACTGCCAACCCCTCCCCTGCGCATCATGTGCGCAACGGAGGGAGCAGCGCGCTTACGCCCCTCCCTTTGGCGCAAGCCAAGGGGAGGGTTGGGAAGGGGTTTGCTTTTGACTTTGGCTTGGCCTCGGGGCTTCCCCGCGCAGCAACACGGGGAACACGCACACTGCCAGCGAACCCTTGGCCCTTCCGGGATCAGATACCCGGCGGCAAGGTCACTTCGAAACGGGCGCCGCCCAGTTCCTCGGAGCGCTTGACCTGCAACTGGCCGCGGTAGGCCTTGATCAGGTCCTGCACGATGGACAGGCCGATACCATGGCCCTGTACGCGCTCGTCGCCACGTACACCGCGCTGCAGCACCTTGGCGATATTGTCCTCGGCAATGCCGGGGCCGTCATCGTCCACCGCCAGTTCCAGGCCGGCACGCTTGCCCGGACCACCGGTCACCGGCTTTGCGGTCAGCAGCACGCGGCGGTTGGCCCACTTGAAGGCGTTCTCCAGCAAGTTGCCCAACAACTCCTGCAGGTCACCCGGCTCGCCATAGAAATTGACGCCCGGCTCCAGTTCGAACTCGCACAGCACGCCCTTGGTGGCGTAGACCTTTTCCAGCCCGCGCACGATTTCCTCGGCGGTCGCTTCGATCGGCACCGGCGCGGAGAACAGCTTGTGGCCCGACGAGGCTGCACGCGCCAACTGGTAGGAAACCAGGTTGTTCATGCGCTGCAACTGCACGCCCACTTCCTCGCGCAGTTCGGCCTCGTTGCTGGTACCGCTTTCCAGCTGGGTGCGCAGTACCGCCAACGGCGTTTTCAGGCTGTGCGCCAGGTCGGCCAGGGTGTTGCGCTGGCGTTCGAGGTTTTCGCGCTCGCTTTCAATGAAGGCGTTGATGCTTTCGGTCAACGGCTCCAGCTCGCGCGGGTGCATTTCGCTCATGCGGTCGCGTTCACCGCGCTGGACCTTGGTCAGCTCGTTGATCACGCGCTTGAGCGGACGCAGGCTCCACTGCAACACCAGGGTCTGCAACAGCAACAGGATCAGGCCGGTGACACCCAGCCAGAACCACACCGCGCCACGGAAACTGCGCAACTGCATGCCCAGCGCGCGCGAATCCTCCAGCACATAGATCGTGTAAGGCACCTCCGTCTCGGGGCCGCCGTCGCCCCCCCAGACCAGACCCATGCCGTAGCGGTACACCTCACCTTCCGAACCGTCGATCTGGGTGATGCGCAGTGGACCTTCGAACACTTCCTCGCGCGGGCTCAGCATGTGATTGCTGACGTCCGGCAGCATCGGCCCTTCGGCCGACATCGAATTGGCGACATGGCCCGGCATCACCACCTGCAGGTACAGGCCGTTACCGGGAATATCGAAGCGCGGATCCGGCGGCTGTTCGCGGATGTACAGCGAGCCATCACGGGTGAAATCGATGCCACCGGCATAGGCGGTGGCGTAGTTCTTCAGGCGTTCGCTCAGGTTGTCACGCGCGGTCTGGCCAAAGGCCGCATCCAGCGCGTAACCGGCCAAGGCCAGGAAGGCCACCAGGCCCACCGAGGCAGCCAGCAGCTGGCGGGCCTGCAAGGAGCGGGGCCGCCAACGCTTCAATAGCCACTGACGGCCCGTCATCACGCTCTACCCCTTGGCGGGGCTCAGCCCTCGTTGCGCGGAATCGCGAAGCGGTAACCGCGGCCACGCACGGTTTCGATCGGCTTCAGCTCACCGTCCGGATCCAGCTTCTTGCGCAGGCGGCCGATGAACACTTCCAGCACGTTGGAGTCGCGGTCGAAGTCCTGCTGGTAGATGTGCTCGGTCAGGTCGGCCTTGGACACCAACTCGCCGGCATGCATCATCAGGTACTCCAGCACCTTGTACTCGTAGCTGGTCAGGTCAACGTTGCTGCCGGTCACGCTCACCGTCTGCGCGGCCAGATCCAGCGCCACCGGGCCACATTCCAGGGTCGGCTTGGACCAGCCAGCGGCACGGCGCAGCAGCGCGTTGACGCGGGCCAGCAGCTCTTCCACGTGGAACGGCTTGACCAGGTAGTCGTCGGCGCCCTGCTTCAGGCCCTCGACCTTGTCCTGCCAGCTGGAACGCGCGGTCAGGATCAGCACCGGGAACTTCTTGCCCTCGTCGCGCAGCGCCTTGATCAGCTCCATGCCCGACATCTTGGGCAGGCCCAGATCGATGATGCCCACGTCGAACGGCACCTCACGGCCCATGTACAGGCCTTCCTCGCCATCCTGAGCCGCATCCACTGCGAAACCTTCGCGCTTCAGGCGGGCTGCAAGGGTTTCCCGCAGCGGGGCTTCGTCTTCAACCAGAAGGATACGCATGAACTCTCCCTAGTAACTTGGGCCGGCTTCAACCGGCGTATATATGCGGAACGCGGGACAACTATCGCTGTTCAGGAGTTATCGTCGCGTGGTGGCTGGCCCGACCGCGGACCGCGCGGACCTGCGCGGGATGGGGCGGGATCGTCCATGTAACGCACGCGGCCACGATCATCCATGTACTTGACCCGGTTGATGTCACGGCCATCGTAGGGCACGCGCTCGGCGCCAAGAATGCGCCCACCGGTTTCCCGTTGCACGCGCCGGACCGCATCGGACAATGAGCGCTCCGCACCACGACCGGCTGCCTGTGCCTGCGGGGCACGCATGGCAGGTTCTGCGCCACGCTGTGCTTCCTGCCGGGGCTGCTGCGCCGAGGCCACGAGCACGCCCGGGCCCGCCACCAGCAACGTGGCGGCAAAAGCGATCAGCAGGCGACGACGGGGAAGCGAGTGCATGGGGTGATCCTAGCGGACTGTGCGGCAACGTTCAAAAAACGTAAAAACCTGTCCTACAGCTTTTTTCACAGGCATCACGAAATTGAGGCAAATTCTTGATTTTTAGGGGTGAATCCGGTCTGAACCCTACCCCTGTTCATGGCGCCTCGTTCAGCAAATTGACCGGACATATGGCGCCAGCCGCGAAATCCGCTCAGGCAACCCTTGCCGCCTGTTCACGCGTCACCTGCAGTGCCTGCTCGATCAAACCCCAATCCGCGCCGGCCCGGTGTGCGCCTTCGCTGAGCACCTGACGGAAGCCACGCCCGCCCGGCTGTCCATGGAAAAGCCCCAACAGATGCCGGGTGATGTGCTTCAGCGCCAGTCCCTTGGCCAGCTGGGCCTCCACATAGGGACGCATGGCAAGCAACAGTTCCTCACGCTGCCTCGCCAGTTGGCCCGTCTGCGCGCAATCCAGGGCATGCAGCACATAGGGATCGTGATACGCAGCACGGCCCAGCATCACCCCGTCCAGATGCTGCATGTGCTCTTGCGCGGCCTGCACCGTGGCGATGCCGCCATTGAGCACCACCGGCAGGTCCGGGCGCTGCTGCTTCAACTGGTAGGCCCAGTCATAGCGCAACGGCGGGATCTCGCGGTTCTCCTTGGGCGAAAGACCCTTGAGCCAGGCATTGCGCGCATGCACCACCACCATCGCTGCCCCGGCCTGGACCTGGCGGTCGACAAAGCCGGCAAACAGCGCGTAGTCGTTGTCCTCATCCACGCCCAGCCGGCACTTCACCGTCACCGGGATATCCACCGCTGCCACCATCGCCGCCACGCACTCGGCCACCAGCTCGGGTTCGCGCATCAGGCAGGCACCGAAACGCCCGGCCTGGACCCGGTCGGAAGGGCAGCCGCAGTTGAGGTTGACCTCGTCATAGCCCCAGTCAGCAGCAATACGGGCGGCCTCGGCCAGCGCGGCCGGTTCGCTGCCGCCCAACTGCAGGGCCAGCGGGTGTTCCCCCCCGTCATAGCCCAGCAGGCGCTCGCGGTCGCCGTGGATCACCGCATTGGCGTGCACCATCTCGGTATACAGCCGCGCACCCGGCGCAAGCAGGCGGTGGAACACCCGGCAATGGCGGTCGGTCCAATCCATCATCGGGGCGACGGATAGGCGCAGGGAGTCGTCGTAGTGGGGGTTGTCAGGCAAAGAAGACATGTGGCGCGGGATCGGGCAGTGCTCAATTGGGCCCATTTTCGCTCAACTTTGCCGGCTTCGTGATCCCGATTGCTGCACGGGACCACAACGGCCCGATCATCCACGGGCCCTGCTATCTATTGGCAGGATTACAGCGAACGTGCATGTCCAGACTGAGTCTGCTGTGGGTTCTGCTGCTGGGTTTGTTCACGCTGGTCCTGCTGCAACTGATGCTGGCGCGTGTGTTCCGCCTGTTCCAGGTTCTGCTGTGCCGGTTGTTGCGCTGCCAGACGTCCATCGACATTCGCTTGAAAGAACGGCCCCTTGTCGCCGAAGGGCGCGTAGATGGCGAACGCATTCTCCGTCCCATCCCGGCCAAGGCTACCTGCAACCTTGTCTACGCGACGGACTAGAGGGTCTTCCGATTGCTGCCGGTAGAGCGCCGCCGACACGTTGAGACTTTGCTCTTCGTTCCAGTGACCGGTTCCTTATGCCCACTGGTGAATGCGGTCAAACGTGGCAAAGTCTTGATGCGCAGGGTTGTTTGCAAGCTGCGGCTTGTCGGGCAACGCATCAGGACGCCGATGCGAAGGCTCTCCGCCATGCTGAGTAATGCTTTCGATACGCCGTTGCCCGCCAGAGATAGCAATAAAATCAAACGACCTACCGGGCTGGCCCAAATCTACACCGGCATCTTCCATCCGCTGCTTTGATGTCTTCATAAGGTCGACATCCAATGCAAGCCTGGGCATGGGTAGCGTCGTTCCTCGGCTGTAGTCTCGCCAGATGTCAGCAGCGATGCCCAACGCTCCTGCCGCATAGTAGTCAGGGTATTCGGATGTGCCTTTTCGACCCAGAGTGTTCGCGCCATTATCAAAATGACAAATTGCGACCTTCTCAATCTGGGGACTATCGATTCCATGACCCGGAAGTTGATAGCCATCAGAATTAACATTAATCCCGGACTTCAATAGTCCATTCTCGATGCAGGAGGTTCCCGCATCTGCCCTCCTCAGAAAGTCTTCTTTATCAAAACGGCCTTGCTGAACCGATACCCTGCTAGCCAAAGAATTCATCGATACAAGCTCTGCCAGAGCTTCATTTTTCCGAGACGAATCCACGTAGAATTTCGCAAATTGACTAATATCTACGCCTAAATCTCCGGCGCGACTGGCCTCCCGAATCGCGTGCTCGACACTGTATGCAAATTCGCTTGTATAGAGCTCAGCAGACCTTGCCATCAACGCATGTCCTGTTTCATGGCCAACCACACCCACAATTTCATCGAATCTGGCCTTCTGGCTTTTTTTTTCAAACACATCAGCATTGAGCTCTATCGCCCCCCTGACACTGTCATAGCTCCCACTCTCGTTCGGATTATCTGATATGCCAATATGACGCAGCCTTTGCTGATCAATCGCAACTTTCATCACATTTACAAGATATGGCGAACTATAAATTGCCTCACGCACATCCCGAAGTTGCGATGTTGATAATTCCGAATTACTTAAAAGCCTTTCAATCTTCGGGTCAGACATCCCCAAAGCCCTCCACAGCATAATCAACAAATTTGATGCACCGAGGGAAGTCGTGGCTATCAACGCTCAATGTCAAAAAAGCCCTGAAGTCACCGGTGGATTTGTAAAATTCAACTTGCGGCTCAAAAAACCGCGGCCCGGCATTGCCTTCGTACCCCATAGACTTAAGCCCGTTGACGATCCTCCGATAGTCAAGCACGCAAGCCCCACCTGGTTCTGATAGCACCCGGACGCCCACGCTCCGCACTGACACATCGACATATGGGGATGACACACTGATGAAATAGCTTCCGCCACCAACAACCACGCCCCGCACTCCCACAGATCTCCCCGTCTGTGGATCGATAAGTGGCACATGAAACTTTTGCGCGACGAACTCCGCCTGTATCTGATTCGGACCACGCAACGCACCAGCCAACGCGAGGACACGTTCCTCAAGGTCATGCGGCGTGAACTCAGGCCCTTGAAATGGCTCCGCCTCAGGCTCCGCCGGTTTGAGTGGATGCTCAGCTGCCACCTTAGCGGCAATCGAATCAACCAATGCAGCTACCCTGTCTGCTTCGACACGCGCATCTCCCTTCGGCGGGCTTCTATCCATGGGCTCCTCTTGGGCAACAACACTTCCAGTTCCCGGCTGTGCGCACCCGCAAAGAGCAAAAGCCCCCACGACAAACGCCGCGTGCAAACAAACCGTACGTAAACGCAAAATGGGATTCGGATTTAAATCCATGGTCTGCACCGTTGACCTACTGCACGCTGAGCATAGTCAACCGATGCGCTCGCCGCTTTCACGTCTCGCTGACAGGGCAAATGTCTTGTGACGCGCCCTGTCTGGGCCGGCGGACTGGAGTAACTCCTACAAACTTGCAACGCAACCAGCCGCAATGGTCGTAACCAAATGATTTGCTTGAACTATTTTCACCAGCAAATCCCATCTATCATCGGGGCGACGGATAAGCGCAGGGAGGCGTCGTAGTGGGAGTTGCCAGGCAAGGAAGACATTTGGCGCGGGATTGGGCAGTGCTCAATTGGGGCAATTTTCGCTCAACTTCGGCGGCTTCGTGATCCCGATTGCTGCACGGGACCACCACGGCTCGATCATCCGCGGGCCCTGCTACTCAATCCGCATGATGCTCCGCTCGTCGATAGCAGAACCCATCGCCGACACCAAGCAGGGCGGGCTATATATTTCCTCCCGCACTTCCCGCAACTGCGCCGAACTCAAATCAGAATGACTCAGTACTCTCTCAATTCTCGAGTCGCCCATCTTTCACATCCTGCAAGATGAAATCCAGCTTATCAATGCAACGCGGAGAGTCCCGGCGATCAAGGTGCAGGGTGACTATTGCAGAAAAATCTCCAGATTCCCTAACAAACTCGATTCCTGGCTCTAGGTACAGCGGCATAGGAAAGGGCCTATAACCCATTGACTCTAGATTGCGAGCAAACGAAGGGTAGGTTAATTCACACTGTTCTGTCCCCCCTTCCCTGATCATCACCCTTAGGTTGCCAAATGGCCCTCCTTCGTAAGGAGCTTCCGAACCTATATCGTAGACGGCCTGCCCAACCGCGCCTTGCGTCCCAACCACTTTTCCGGTTTCTGGATTGGAAATTGACATACCAAGTATTTGCTCAACAAATCGAACCTCAATCTGATCCGGGCCACGAAGAGCACTAGCCAACGCAAGTAACCGCTCTTCCAACACTTGCGCCGTGATGTCAGGTCCATGCAGTGGCTCCGCTTTCGGCTCGACAGCATCGATGGGGCGCTCCGCCGCCAACTTATCGGCAATCGAATCAACCAATGCAGCTACCCTGTCTGCTTCGACACCCGCATCTCCCTTCGGCGGGCTTCTGTCCATGGGCTCCCCTTGGGTAACAACACTTCCAGTTCCCGCCTGCGCACACCCGCAAAGAGCAAAAGCCCCCGCAACAAACGCCGCGTGCAAACAAACCGTACGTAAACGCAAAATGGGATTCGGATTTAAATCCATGGTCTGCACCGTTGACCTACTGCACGCTGAGCATAGTCAACCGATGCGCTCGCCGCTTTCACGTCTCGCTGACAGGGCAAATGTCTTGTGACGCGCCCTGTCTGGGCCGGCGGACTGGAGTAACTCCTACAAAATTGCAACGCAATCACCCGCATGGGGCGAAGAATGCATGCAACGAGCGGTCTTGCGGTGCTTGACTGCTTGCCATTTTTTCCATATCAGCCGATTCTGCCGGGTGGATGCCCGAGGCCTACAGCAACGACAGAGTTTGTGCGCGTGCCGGAGTGTCGGCCGGCCTGCTGCCGAGACCGCGTCACCAACGACGCACCGCCGGCCACCGTCGCCGCGTTGCGAATGGTTGGCGATAGTGCGCCGAGGCAATTTGGAGTAGGTCCCGTGTGTGCTCACTGGCGACAGGCGGCACGCTCACCCAATCACGGTGCAGCGAACTGGATCGGGGAGTTGTAGAAGGCTTCGCTTAACTTGCCAGTACGAAGCATCCAAACTGGACTAGCACAATACAACTACAGATCTTCGGTGGGGCATCCTTCGCGTCCTGTAGCGGGTAGTTCACCGAGCGAATGCAACGCGGGGCGTCATGGCTATCGAAATTCAACCCCATACCCGCGTCAGGGCAAAGGCCCGAACACCTGCAGCAGCACCAACCAAAGCATCTTGCATCCCACGTGCAGGGCCTGGTCCAGGTCATAGCTGATGCGGTTGGCGCACTTGAAGTCATCGATGAGCATGTGCACGAGTGTTTCCAGCACGCCCAACGTAACGCTGCCGGTGATCCAGCCCACCGCGCCGCCGTGGATTACGCCGTGCGCGGCAAGCGCCTGGTACCAGGGTACGCCCGGCACGGGTGCCTGCCGGTTCTTTGCCCGCGACAGGAATTCGCCCTGCAAGGGGTAGTCGGCCAGGGTGTGGGCGACAAGCAACAACGCAAACATCTGTAACAGCGCGTAGTGGGCCATCTGCAGCTTGGGTTGGGGCGTGGATTGGAGTCTGGCATTTCCTGGGCCGCTGCAATCAAGCGAAGGTCACGGATAGCACATCGACAATCGATGGCTATCTGTGGCGGCAGGTCGGCGCTCTTCCCTGAGCACCTGGCGCGCATGCGCGCACCGCCCCCCATTCCCGTCATTGCTGGCGCCCGCCCGCGCATGCAAAACTGCGTGGGCAGCGCAGTCTAGGTGCCCGCCGTAAGAGCACCCCGATCTAGAATGGCGCACCTGGAACGTGTGGTGCCGCCATGAATGTCTATGCCCTGCTTGCCTGCGCGATTGCCTTGGAAGTTGCCGCAACATCCCTGCTCAAGGCTTCCGATGGCATGAGCCGGATGTGGCCGACGCTGGGCGCCCTGGTTGGCTACGGTGTGTGCTTCTGGCTGTTGTCGCTGGTGATGAAGTCCATCCCTACCGGCATTGCCTATGCGATCTGGTCAGGGGTCGGGATCGTCTTGATTTCGCTTGTGGGGCTGTTCGTGTTCAAGCAGAAGCTCGACTTTCCTGCCTTGCTGGGCATCGGCCTGATCTGCGCCGGAGTGCTGGTGATCAATCTGTTTTCGCGCTCGGCCGCGCACTGAGCAACGCAACATCCACGATGCCGGCGGCCACCGCAGGCGCCGTTCGGGCAAATGCGGGAAGCGACGGCCAGCAGGCATCGATGTCCGTCTGCCGGACTACCGGGTGCCGTACACTGCGCCCACCCCGCATCTGGATGCTGTCGATGTACGGAACCGACGTTGCGCTGCTGGTCATCGACCTGCAGCCGGATTTCATGCCCGGCGGCGCCCTGCCCTGCCAACAAGGCGACGCCATCGTCCCCGGTATTGCCGAGTTATTGGCCTCGCGCCGCTATGGCACGGTGGTAGCCACGCAGGACTGGCACCCTGCCGACCACGCTTCCTTCGCCAGCCAGCATGCCGGCCGCAAGCCGTTCGAAACCATTGCCCTGCACGGTCAGCCGCAGACGCTGTGGCCGGACCACTGCGTGCAGGGATCCGCTGGTGCCGCGCTGGACCCGCGCATCGACTGGGCCAGCGCCGACCTGATCCTGCGCAAGGGCACGCACCGGCAAGTGGACTCGTATAGCGCCTTCCGCGAGAACTTCGGCCCACAAGGCACCCGCCCGGCGACGGGCCTGGCAGGATGGCTGCACGAACGCGGCATCAGCGAAGTCCATGTCTGCGGCCTGGCACGCGATTACTGCGTGCTGTGGAGCGCGCAGGACGCCGCGATCAGCGGCTTTCGCGTGCGCTTCCTGTGGAGCCTTACGCGTCCGGTATCAGCGGCCAATGACAGCGCCACGCGCATCGCGTTGGTTGAAGGAGGGGTCGAGATCCAGGAATGATGGATTCAGCAGACGCCCGTTTCTGCTGCCTGCTTGCCCCTGGAATTCAGGTTTCAGCGGAACACCACCGTGCGGTGACCATTGAGCACGATGCGATGCTCGACATGGCGGCGTACCGCACGCGACAACACCAGCGACTCGGTATCACTCCCCAGCTGCACCAGGTCGCGCGGCGTCATGGCGTGGTCCACGCGCGCAACGTCCTGCTCGATGATCGGGCCTTCGTCCAGATCCGAGGTCACGTAGTGCGCAGTGGCGCCGATGATCTTGACCCCGCGCGCATGCGCCTGGTGATAGGGCTGAGCGCCCTTGAAACTGGGCAGGAAGCTATGGTGGATATTGATCGCGCGCCCGGCCAAGGCCTGGCACAGGCGCGGTGACAGGATCTGCATGTAACGCGCCAATACCACCAGATCGATGCGCTCGCGCTCGACCAGATCAATGATCTGCTGCTCTTGCTGCTCGCGGTTGTCTGCCCCAACCGGCAGGTGGTGGAAGGGCACGCCATAAGAGCCCGACAGCGCGGCAAAGTCCGTGTGATTGGAAGCCACGGCGGCGATATCCACCTTCAACTGGCGGCTGTGGGTGCGGAACAGCAGGTCATTGAGGCAATGCCCCTGCTTGCTGACCAGCACCAGCAGGCGCGCGCGGCGACGCGCGTCATGCAGCTCCCAGTCCATTGCATATTCGCTACCCAACGCCTGCAGGCGTGCACGCACCGCCGGTTCATCCCCCTTGTTGGCCATGTCGAAATGCACGCGCAGGAAAAAGCGACCGCTCTCCTCGTCGCCGAACTGCTGGGCATCGAGGATGTTGCAACCGCCCTCGAACAGCAGACCGGAAACGCGATAGACAATCCCGGTGCGGTCCGGGCAGGAAAGGGTGAGGATGAAATCAGGACGCATGGCCAACGGCATCTAACAGGCGGGCCGTGGAAAGTAACCGTTCCGGCCACTCCCCGCCAAAGACAGTTGCAGCTGACACGGTTGCCTGCGGCGTCAGTGCGGGTGCACGGTCAGCGCCACCAGCCGCATCACCAGCGGGCGCACCAGCAGCACACAGAAGAACGCGATCGGCATCGCCAGGCTGTAGGCCGACAACACCCGCCGCAGGAACTGGCCATCGATATTGGAATTGGCGGCGGTAATCACGATGCACATCAGCATGGCCATGATCGAGGACATGAAGAAGGCGAACACATAGGGCGTGGCGCGGACATGCAGTTTCCTGCGTCCAGCGGCGGCGGGGCGGGACTCATGCATTTTGCTACTTCCACTCATCGATGCATTCCGGCAATTGCGGGGCCGGCATCATAGGCAGCACGCCATCGCTGGACTAGGCGCGACGGGCTTGGCGCTTTATAAAGAATTTCTTTGTAATCAACCCGCACAATGCCGGTCAGCATGAATACGCTCCAGTCCATCCGCAGTTTCATCCGCACCGCAGACGCTGGCAGCCTGGCCGGCGCTGCCCGCACCCTGGGCATCAGCGCGGCTGCGGTAGGCCAGAACATCGCCCGACTGGAAGCCCACCTTGGGGTTCGTCTGTTCAACCGCACCACCCGCCAGCTGGCATTGACCGAGCGCGGTGCGCTGTACCTGGAACAGGTACGCCATATCGAACGCGACCTGGAGCGGGCGCACGCCGCTGTGACCGATCCCGATGCGACCCCTGCCGGACGCCTGCGCGTCGCCAGCACCGCCGCCTTCGGCCGGCATGTGCTTGCGCCCTTGCTGTCGACACTGCAGCAGCGCTACCCGCGCCTGGAACTGGAACTGCTGCTGGCCGACCGCAGCGTCGACCATGCCCACGAGAACGTGGATGTCAGCATCCGCATCGAACCGCAGCTGGAGGAAGGACTGGTGGCACGCCCGCTGGCGCAGGTGCCGCTGCTGTTCTGTGCCTCGCCGGCCTACCTGGCCACTGCCGGTATCCCGCAGGCACCGGAAGAGTTGCACGCGCACCGTTGCCTGCTGTTCCGCTATCCCACCGACGGCCGCTACCTGCCCTGGCGCTTCGTCCGCGATGGCCTGCGCTTCAATGCCGACGTCCGCCCGGCCATGGTCAGTGACGATGCCGATGCCCTGGCGGCGATGGCCGCCGCCGGCGGCGGCATCACCCGCCTGACCGCCTTCGTCGCCGAACCCTACATCGCGCGCGGCGAGCTGCAGGCCTTGTTCCAGAGCGAGGTGGCCGGCGACGCACAGGCCTCGCCCGAGCCGATGCACCTGTTCCTGTGCGTCAGCGACCGCCGTGACCTGACACCGAAAGTACGTGCTTTGCTGCAGCACATTGTCGACGCCCTGCCTGCGGCCTGGCGCGCGGACAGCGACATCGCCTGAGCGTCAGCATGCGCTGACGCTCGCAGCCGCAATCCGGCTCAGCCCTGCGCCACCGGCTTGAACAGGCCGCGCAGCGCATGCGGCTCGCAGCGCAGGTACTGCGGTGATGCACTCACCTGTGCGCCCAATGCGGCGGCCGCATGCCACGGCCAGCGCGGGTCATACAGGATGCCGCGCGCGATGCCGACCGCATCGGCCTCGCCCTCGACGAGGATGCTTTCGGCGTGCGCTGGTTCGGTGATCAGGCCCACCGCGATCACCGGCGTGTCGATCTCGGCCTTGATGGCCGCTGCCTGCGGCACCTGGTAACCGGCAGCCACCGGGATCTGCTGGCGAGGGTCCAGGCCGCCGCTGGACACATGCAGGAAATCATTGCCGCGTGCTTCCAGCGCCTTGGCCAATACGATGCTCTGTGCCACGTCCCAACCGCCGTCCACCCAGTCGGTGGCAGAGATGCGCACGCCCAAGGCGACATTGCCCGGCACCACCGCACGTACTGCATCGAACACACGCAGCAGCAGACGCATGCGGTTCTCCAGGGAGCCGCCGTACTGGTCATTGCGCTGGTTGCTCAGCGGCGACAGGAACTGATGCAGCAGGTAGCCATGTGCGGCATGCAGTTCGATCAACTCCAGGCCCAGCCGTACCGCACGCTTGGCGGCCGCGACAAAGTCTTCCACCACCGCGTCGATGCCGGCCGCATCCAGGGCTTCCGGGGTGGGGTCACCCTCCTTGAACGGCACTGCGGAAGGCGCCAGCACCTGCCAGCCGTGCGCCTGCCCGGGAGCGATGGCACCACCGCCCTCCCAAGGCCGCGCAGTGGACGCTTTGCGGCCGGCGTGCGCCAGCTGCACACCGATCGGCATGGCCGACCAACGTCGGACCGAGGCCAGAACCTTGGCCAGGGCCGCCTCGGTGTCGTCATCCCACAGGCCCAGATCGGCCCAGCTGATGCGTGCGCGTGGCGATACCGCCGTCGCTTCGATGATCAGCAGGCCGGCGCCCGATTGCGCAAGCTGTCCCAGATGGATGGTGTGCCAATCAGTCGCCAAGCCTTCATCGGCAGAGTACTGGCACATCGGTGCAATGACGATGCGGTTGGACAGAGAGAGCGGGCCGAACGACAACGACGAAAAAAGCTGGCTCACGTAAGGAACATCCAAGGACGGTGGGGAGGGCGTCCATTGCACGCTGCGCGCGCCGTCGTTTCAACCGGCGCGATGGATCACTGCGTCTTGGCACCACCCAGCAGGAACGCCAAGGCTTGTGCACAGGGCTTTTCAATCTTCAGCGACAACAGGTGATCGGCGCGGGTACGGCCCAGATTGACCGCCGCTATCGGCAGGCCAGCCTTGGCGGCGGCCTCTACAAAGCGAAAACCCGAATAGACCATCAGCGATGAGCCCACCACCAGCACCGCATCGGCACGCTGCAGATGCTCATGCACGTTGCTGACCCGCTCACGCGGCACGTTCTCGCCGAAAAACACCACATCCGGCTTCAGCACGCCGCCACAGGCGTCGCAGGCGGGCACTTCGAAAGTGGAAAAATCGGCTTCCAGATCAGCGTCACCGTCCGGGGCAATGCCTGCCTGCAGCGTCTCCCAACCGGGATTGGCCTGCAGCAGGCGTTGCTGCAGGACTTCACGCGAGCTGCGCAGTTCGCAGCCCATGCAGCGTACCTGGTCCAGGCGACCATGCAGGTCAATCACCGTCTGGCTGCCTGCACGCTGGTGCAGGCAGTCGACGTTCTGGGTCAGCAGCAGTTCGACCCGCCCGTCGGCCTCCAACGCAGCCAGCGCATGGTGGGTGGCATTGGGCCGGGCGTGAGCAAACCTTGGCCAGCCCAACAGGCTGCGCGCCCAATAGCGCTGGCGCGTCGCCTCCTCGCCCATGAAGGCCTGGTAGGTCACCGGCGGGGTCCGCTTCCATTGGCCATCGTTGTCGCGATAGTCGGGAATGCCCGAATCGGTGCTGCACCCGGCACCGGTGAGTACCAGCAAGCGGCGATGGCCGGCGATGAACTCGGGCAGTTCGGTGATCACTGCCGGTGACAAGCGCCCGATCTGGACCGAAGAGGTGGTCATCGCCGCTGCACTCAGGCCTGCGTCGGCAGCGCCGGCACGTTGGTCGGGTGGCCTTCGGCGTCGAGCGCGATCATCACGAAAGTGCCCTTGGTGCAGAGCTTGCGCTCTCCGCTGAGCAGGTCTTCGGTGACCAGTTCGACCTCAACATGCATGGAGCTGCGGCCAACCTGCACCACCCGGCCGATGGTTTCCACCATCTGGCCGACACGGATGGGCAGCTTGAAATCGACCTGGTCCGAGCGAGCGGTGACCACGGTACGACGCGAGTAGCGCGCAGCCGCCAGGAAGGCGGCCTTGTCCATCCACGCCAGCGCCTGGCCACCGAACAGCGTGCCCATATGGTTGGTGTGGTTGGGGAATACGATCTCCGCCATGCGGACTTCGACCGGCGGATTGGTTTCGGGGATGGGGGTCATGGGGGCGGTATCAGCAATAAGTTGGTGGGGATGATACGCCCGCAAAGCTGTGCAGCCGGTGAGTGCTCCCCTCTCACTTGCGTAACGCGCAGGCGGGGGCTGAGGGGGCCATTGCTGTTGCCTAGGATTCCTGCAGAAAGCCGCAATCAAGCGCTACGTGCAGCGCCCAAAGCGCCCCTCCCCGACCCTTCCCTTCACTTGCGGTGAAAGGGAGGGAGACAAGCACAGCCGCTTCGCCCCCCCTTCGCAACGCGCAAGGGAGGGGGCTCCTGCTGTTGCCCGTGGTTCCTACAAGAAACTGTAATCAGGCGCTACGTGCAGGGCCCAAAGCACCCCTTCCCGACCCTCCCCTTCACCTGCGGTGAAAGGGAGGGAGACAAGCGCAGCCGCTTCGCCCCCTCCCTTGCGCAACGCGCAGGGGAGGGGTGCTCCTGCTGTTGCCTGCGGTTCCTGCAAGAAACTGTAATCAGGCGCTACGTGCAGGGCCCAAAGCACCTCTTCCCGACCCTCCCCTTCACCTGCGGTGAAAGGGAGGGAGACAAGCGCGCTTGGCGCAGGCGAGGGAGAAAATCAGAACGCCATATCGAACGCCACTTCACCCTGCACGCCGACCTGGTAAGCAGACGCGCGACGCTCGAAGAAGTTGGTCAGCTCCTGCACATCCTGCAGCTCCATGAAGGGCAGCGGGTTGCGCACGTTGTACTTCTTGACCATGCCGAGCTTCAGGAAGTGGTTGTCGGCGCAGTGCTGCAGGTACTGGCGCATGTCGCGGGTAGAGATGCCAGCCACACCGCCGGACAGCACGTCCTCGGCGAACTGCACTTCGCACTCGATCGCCTCTTCCAGCATCTGGTAGACCTCCTGCTCCATCTTCGCGTCGAACAGATCCGGTTCTTCGCTGCGGATCTTGCGCACGCATTCGAACGCGAATTCCATATGGCAGCTCTCGTCGCGGAACACCCAGTTGGTGCCCGAGGCCAGGCCCGGCAGCAGGCCGCGCGAACGGAAGTAGTACACGTAGGCGAAGGCGGCAAAGAAGAACAGGCCTTCGATGCAGGCGGCAAAGCAGATCTGGTTGAGCAGGAACTGGCGGCGGTCCTCACGGGTTTCCAGGCGCTTGGTTTCCTGCAGTGAGTCGATCCACTTGAAGCAGAAGTCGGCCTTCTTCTTGATCGAATCGATGTTCTCCACCGCCGCGAAGGCCTTGAAGCGTTCTTCCGGATCCGGCAGGTAGTTGTCCAGCAGGGTCAGGTAGAACTGCACGTGCAGCGCTTCTTCGTAGAGCTGGCGCGACAGGTACATCCGCGCTTCCGGCGCATTGAGATGCTGGTACAGGTTCAGCACCAGATTGTTCGACACGATGGAATCACCGGTGGCGAAGAACGCGACCAGGCGATGGATCAGGTGCTGGTCAGCCGGCGACATCTTCTGGTGCAGGTCGGTGATGTCGATCTGGAAATTGATCTCCTCCACCGTCCAGGTGTTCTTGATCGCGTTGCGATACATCTCGTAGAAATCCGGATAACGCATCGGACGCAGGGTCAGCTCGAAACCGGGATCGAGCAGCATTTGACGGGGGGACTCGGACATGTTGGATCTCCATTCCCTTCTCCCTGCGGGAGAAGGTGGCGCGCAGCGCCGGATGAGGGTTGGTACTGGGAGGCTTGGGTCTGCTTGCTTGCAGAGCGCCCTCACCCCAACCCCTCTCCCGCGGGCGGGAGAGGGGTTTGAGCGGTTACTGGCAGGCTTCGCAGGCTTCCGGGTTTTCCAGCGAGCAGGCCACGGCTTCTACCGGGGTGTAGCTGCTGACCGTGGTCTTGGCGATCTTGGTGGCCGGACGCGAGCGCAGGTAATAGGTGGTCTTGATGCCCTTCTTCCATGCGTACATGTACATGGACGACATCGCGCCGATGTTCGGGCTTTCCATGAACAGGTTGAGCGAGGCCGACTGGTCGATGAAGGCACCGCGGTCAGCGGCCATGTCGATCAGCGAACGCATCGGCAGTTCCCACGCGGTGCGATAGATGTGCCGCAGCGGTTCCGGGATCTGCGGCAGGTTCTGGATCGAACCGTCAGCCAGCTTGATCGCATCGCGCATCTCCGCGGTCCACAGGCCCAGCTGCTTCAGCTCGCCTACCAGGTGACGGTTGATCTGCAGGAAGTCGCCGGACAGGGTTTCGCGCTTGAACAGGTTGGACACCTGCGGCTCCACGCACTCATAGCAACCGGCAATCGAGGCGATGGTGGCGGTGGGGGCAATGGCGATGATCAGCGAGTTGCGCAGGCCGTGCTGCTTGATGCGCTCACGCAGCGCGTCCCAGCGCGCGGTGTCTTCCGGCACCACGTTCCAGGCGTCGAACTGCAGTTCGCCATGGGCGGCACGGGTATCGTTGAACGAGGGATGCTTGCCGCGTTCCTGGGCCAGTTCGCAGGACACTTCCAGTGCGTGGAAGTAGATGGCCTCGGCGATCCTGGCCGACAGCGCGCGGGCTTCGTCCGAATCAAACGCCATGCGCTTGCGGAAGAACACGTCCTGCAGGCCCATGCAGCCCAGGCCGACCGGGCGCCAGCGCAGGTTGCCGCGGCGGGCGGTTTCAATCGGGTAGAAGTTCAGGTCGATGACGCGGTCGAGCTGACGCACGGCCAGGCGCACGGTCTCGGCCAGCTTCTCGAAATCGAAGTCGCCGTGTGCGTCGAGGTGGTTGCCCAGGTTGATCGAGCCCAGGTTGCAGACCGCCGTTTCATCGTTGGAGGTGATCTCCAGGATCTCGGTGCACAGGTTGGACAGGTGGATCACGTTGCCGGCGCGCAAGGTCTGGTTGCTGGCCAGGTTGCACTTGTCCTTGAACGTCATCCAGCCGTTGCCGGTCTCGGCCAGGGTGCGCATCATCCGCGAATACAGCTTGCGCGCGGATACGCTCTTGCGCGCCTTGCCCTGGGTTTCAGCCTGCAGGTAGGCCTGCTCGAAGGCCGGGCCGTACAGGTCGGTGAGCTCCGGCACCACGCGCGGATCGAACAGCGACCATTCCTGGTCCGCTTCCACGCGCTGCATGAACAGGTCCGGCACCCAGTTGGCCAGGTTGAGGTTGTGGGTACGGCGCGAATCGTCACCGGCGTTGTCGCGCAGCTCGAGGAAGTCCTCGATGTCGGCATGCCAGGTTTCCAGATACACGCAGGCCGCGCCCTTGCGCTTGCCGCCCTGGTTGACCGCCGCCACCGAGGAATCCAGCGTCTTCAGCCACGGCACGATGCCGTTGGAATGGCCATTGGTGGACTTGATCAGCGAGCCACGCGAACGCACGCGGGTATAGCTGACGCCGATGCCGCCGCTGAACTTGGACAGCTGCGCGATATCGGCATAGCGGTCGTAGATGGATTCCAGCGAATCCTGCGGCGAATCCAGCAGGAAGCACGAGGACAGCTGCTCGTGGCTGGTGCCGGCGTTGAACAGGGTCGGGCTGGACGGCAGGTAGTCCAGGCTGCCCAGGCGCTGGTACAGCGCCAATGCTTCGGGCACGTCCTCGCTCAGCGCGCTGGCAATGCGCAGGAAGAACTGCTGCGGGGTCTCGATGACCTTGCGCGTATGCGGGTGACGCAGCAGGTAGCGGTCATACATGGTGCGCAGGCCGAAGTAATCGAAATTCAGGTCGTAGCCCGGATCGATCGCATCGTTGAGCTTGCGTGCATTGACCTGCACGAAGTTGAGCAGGCGCTCGTTGATCAGGCCTACTTCGTGGCCACGGCCGACCGACTGCGAGAAGGCATGGATCTCCTGGCCGGACACTTCCTTGGCAATGAAGTTGGCCAGCAGGCGTGCGGCCAGGCGACCGTATTCGGGCTCTTCGCCGATCAGCAGCGCGGCGGTACGGATCGACAGCTCATCCAGTTCCTGGGTGCTGGCGCCGTTGTACAGGCCGGAGATGGTGCGGGTGGCCACGCGCATCGGGTCCACCGCATGCAGGCCCTCGCAGCAACGCTGGATGGCGCGGACAATCTTGTTCAGGTCTACCGGCTCGGTGCTGCCATTGCGCTTGGTCACGCTCATGGCGGTGGCGGTCGGCGGCGGGGTCAGTTCAAAACCGGCTTCAGCCGGAGCGACGTCAGTATGAGTGGCAGTCACGACGATGGTGTCCTTGCAAACGTTATGCACGCAGCTCCTGCCCGCGCAGGAAGCAGAGCCGGTACGGGCAGCGAGCATGGAAGGACGGCGTCGCAGCAGCCGCGACTGCAGGCGACTCACGGGTCGACAGCAGCAGGGCACCACGTCACCAGCCGTCTTCCCCTCGAAGACACCGCAGCCGGCACCACGCGGTGTGCATCGCGTGGCTGTCGGCAGGTCTTCGGACTCATGGGCACGAAGGCCAAGGCCTTCTCCTACTCCGCCGCTTCCCAAGGCTTGATGCCCCAGTGCTATGTGGCGGGTTCGTTCCCAATTACCGCTGCGGGGCAGTGCCGGAATGGCCTTAACGGCGTCACCGGCTTCCCTTTCAATCCGACGGGAAGCAACCCGTCAGAACCGACGGGACACAAGATAGTGGGGGTGTGTGACAGGGTCAACACCAAATCTAGTAAAAATATGGCGAGCCTTGGGACACAAGGGCTGCGCCGCAACTGTACGGATATTGCCGATTGGAACTGTCCGAAAAGACTGCGCAGTCAAGTGGGTGGTGAGAAGATTTTTGAGGGAAAACGTGGCTTTGAAGCGGACCGACCCCTGGCGCGGCCAACAGGGCATGACTTTCGGCCGAGGCCAAGCGCCGCCCGGGCGATGAAGCTGGCCTTGCCCTCAAGGAAGAACCCACACCATGCGCGCGATTGGACTCACCGCCCTGCTGTTGCTGCTACCTGCTGCCGGCCACGCCGCCAACATCAAGTCCCCGCGGTTGTCGGCCGACCAATGCGGGGTCGAAACCGACTACGACGTGCTGGTCGACAGTGGCGGTATCTGGTTGCGCCGCGACACCGCCAGCTTGCGCGAGATCGTTTTCCACGATGGTCAGTTGAGCGTGGATGGCCACATGCAGGACGTGTCGCCGGATGACGCCCAGCGATTGCGCGCACTGGAAGCCGGGGTACGCCAGTTGATGCCGGCGGTCACCGGCATCGCCACCGAATCGGTGGGCATCAGCTTCGATACGCTGGATGCGGTGTATGAGGGCCTGACAGGCCATGCCAACTCCCGCAAGGTCCGCAAGCTGCGCAGGGAGGCCGAACAGTTTGTCGAGCAGACCATTGGCCGCGGCCGCTGGGAACAGGATCTTTTCAACGAGGGCTTCGAAGCGCGGGTCCAGGATGCTGCCGAGACCCTGAGCGGCTCCATCGCCCGCAGCGTTCTGTGGGCGGTATTTACCGGCCGCGAGGACAAGCTGGACGCGCGTGCCGATCAGCTCGGCGAGGAGCTGGACCAGCGCCTGGAAGCCCGCGCGCTTGCACTGGAACAACATGCACAATCCCTGTGCACGCAGGTCCAAGGACTGGATCGCCTGCAGTCGGCACTGGAGTTCCGCTTCAACGGCCAGCCCCTGCAGATGATGCGGGTTGATGACGATAACGCGGCGATGGCGGCACGCGATGACCGCCAGGACGACAGCATTCCGCTGCCAGCCAGGTGAAGACGCGCCTTTGCTAGTGCCGAGCGATGCTCGGCAGGGGGCATTACCGCGAAAGCCTCTGCCGAGCATGGCTCGGCACTACAGGGCCAGGTGGCGTAAGCCCGCAATGCCTGAAGATCGAAAGATCCCTCCCCAACCCTCCCCTTGCCTGCGGCAAAGGGAGGGAGCACAGATCAGCTCTTCGGCAGCTGCGCCAGTTCCTCGCGCACCAGCCGCACCACCAGCTTGTCCAGGGTATCGACCGAATAGTTGTCCACCTCATGCACGGTCTCACTGCCCGGCCCGCTTGAAGGGTCACTGGCGTCCTTGTAGGTGAGGAAGATGAAACGGCCACCGGTGTACTGGGCGATCTGCCGCTGCGCGATCTCGCCCGTGGTGTCCTGTCCGGACGCGGCCACGCTCAACACCTTGATGCCCTTGCCCAACGCCGCAAGCATGGTCTGCTCATAGCGCGGCTGCGGGTAATCCATGTGCGGCGGCGCGTCGGCCAGCGACACCAACAACCGCGTGGTCGAACTGCCACGCCAGTTGATCGCCTGCACCGCGTGATCAAAGGCCTCGTTCATCGCTTCCGGATAGTCGCCACCGCCATTGGCCTGCACGCCATCAAGCACCTTCTGGAACGCAGCCACGTTGTTGCTCAGGTCCCAGCCGCGCACGAAGTATTCGTCGCCACGGTCGCGGTAGGTCACCAGTCCCAGGCAGATATCCGGATGTGAAGGCAGGCTGCCGATGTCACGCACGATGCCCTGCAAGGTATCGCGCAACTTGTCGATTTCATCGGCCATCGAGCCGGTGGCATCCACCATGAACACCAGGTCCAGCTTTGCCCGCGCCGGCAGTGGTGCATCGGCCACCACCACCTGCAATGCATTCTTCTGCCCGCGCTGCAGGGCTGCCGTCACTGTCCTGCCGGCGCGGCGTACCTGCACCTGATAACTGTCCGAATCACGGTCATCGAAGGCATTGGGGTGCACCCATACCTGACCCCCGGCATCGGTACGTGCCCACATCCGCGCGCCATTGGTTGCGGTCACCGCCACTTCGGCATCCGGCACCGGCCGGCCCTGCGCATCGACCACCCGCAGGCGGTGTCGCACGCTGACGTCACGTCCCATCTGCCCGGCTTCCGCGTGCCCCTGCAGGAACTGCCGGAAGGCTGCGAAATCGGCATTGTCGTCGACCACGCCCGCAGTAACCGCCACCTGCTGCTGGCGCACGGCACCGCCGCCGCTCACCGGCGCCATCGGCATTTCCGCAGCGGCGTAGCTCGCGTCGGCCGCCGCTTCGGCGACGACTGCAACAGGCGAAGGTGCCACGGGGGACGGCGGGGACGGTGGCGCCAACATCTTCACGGCCGAACGCGCGCCATCGCTGCGTCGCATCCGGAGTTCCCCGGCGGCGATAGTGTGCTGCTGCGGCTTCGGGCTGGGGTCGGCCACCTCGCGCAGTACCGGCGTATCACTGCAGACGGTGGCGGCGGGCGCGTGGAAATTGGGCTGGGTCTGGCGAACGCGCTGCGTGGTCGGCGCCTTGAGATCACCGCTGCCCGCCGCTACCGGGAACGGGGTATGACGAACCGCCGCTCCCGCCGGCAGACCGACCAACAACGTCACTGCGGCAACCAGCGCCATGCTGCGAACTGCCGACCGGTTTACAAGCTTCGAGCTAGCCATGATCCCTGCTCCATGCGGGCCGCGTGATGCGGCGTACGGACATGGAAACGGATGGGGATGGCCAGTGGGGTTAAAGCCCGAAACGCACCTGTCGTGCCGAGCCATGCTCGGCTGAGGCTTTACCGGTAACGCCCCTTGCCGAGCATGGCTCGGCACTACACGGATGCATTATCGGGAATGCTTCTGCCGAGCATGGCTCGGCACTACAGGGGCTTGCTTGCCGAGCATGGCTCGGCACTGCCGGTGGGGCGTGTCAGTGCCGGTGGGCGGTGCCCAGGTATTCGGCGCTCTGCATCTCGATCAGGCGGCTGGCGGTGCGCTCGAAGGCGCCGGCCAGGCGCGTACCGCTGTATAGCAGCGGCGGCGCATCCTGGGCGGTGCAGACCAGGTTGACCTGGCGGTCGTACAACTCGTCGATCAGGTTGACGAAGCGGCGCGCCGCATCTTCATTCATCCGATCGAAATGCGGGATGCCCCCCAGCAGCACGGTGTTGAATTCGCGCGCGATCTCGATGTAATCGGACGGTCCACGCGGCCCCTCGCACAAGGCAGCGAAATCGAACCAGACAATGCTCTTGCCGCGGCCGCGCACCGGGATCTTGCGGCCTTCGATCTGGATATTGCCACTGCGCGCCTCTTCGGCACCGCTCAGCTCCTTCCAGCGCCCGGCCAACCAGGCGTCACTCTCACCATCGAGCGGCGCGCGGTATACCGGCGAGCGGGTCAGCGCACGCATGCGGTAGTCCTCGGTGCCTTCGGCGTACAGCTCCACGCAGTGCTTCTGCAACAGCGCGATGGCCGGCAGGAAGCTTTCCCGCTGCAGCCCGTTGAGGTACAGGTTCTCCACCGCGGTGTTGGACGTGGTCACCAAGGTCACGCCCTCGGCAAACAGCCGTTCCAGCAAGCGTCCCAGCAACATCGCGTCGCCAATATCGGTAACGAAAAACTCGTCCAGCACCAGCACACGCAGGTTGTCACGCCACTGCTGGGCGATCTTGGCCAGCGGATCGCTCTGGCCCTGGTGCTGATGCAGCTGCTCGTGGATGCCACGCATGAAACGGTGGAAATGGGTGCGGTACTTCTGCTTGATCGGCAGGCCGTCGTAGAACAGGTCGACCAGGAAGGTCTTGCCACGGCCTACGCCACCCCAGAAGTACAGGCCCTTGACCGGCTCGGGCTTCTTCCAGAACGCGGAAAGCCGATCCAACCACCCCTCCTGCGCACTATCGGTGATGGCGTCATGGATACGATCCAGCTCGGCCAGGGCGGCGTGCTGGGCCACGTCATCGCGCCAGTCGCCACGGGCCACGCCAGCGGCGTAGCGTTGCGAGGGGGTCATCGCGTCCATGCTCAGTTGCTGTCGTCGGGCAGCCAGCGCCGCACTTCATGCTGGATCGCGCCACGCAGGTCGATCAGCTTGCGATGGAAGAAATGCGAGGTGTCCGGCATGCGCACCAGCTGCGGCGGATTGGCCAGCGACGCCAGCCATTGGTAGACGCCCTGGGCATCGACCACCTCGTCGGCATCGCCCTGCACCACCAGCCAGTTGGCCGGCGGCTGCACCTGGCTGAAATCCCAGGTGCGACGGCCGATCGGCGGTGCGATCGAGATCAGCGCCTGCGGCTGCAGCGCGCCAGCTGCGCGCAACGACACATAGGCGCCAAAGCTGAAGCCGGCCAACCACAAGGCGCTGTCGGGGCGCTGCGCGCGCACCCAGGCAACCACCGCGCGCAGGTCATCGGTTTCGCCCTCGCCATTGTCATAGGTACCGGCCGAACCGCCCACGCTGCGGAAATTGAAGCGCACCGTGGTGATGCCCAGGTCGCGCAGCGCGCGCGAGACCATGGTCACCACCTTGTTGTGCATGCTGCCGCCCTCGATGGACAGCGGGTGGCAGATGACCGCGATGATGGGCCGCGCTGCGGCATCGCCATCGGGCAGGTCGACGGACACTTCCAACGGCCCGACCGGGCCATCCAGGGTCAGCGTCGCCGATTCGTGGGGGAATGGGGGCGTTTGCATGCGGCCATAATACCGGCCCCGTCCCGTGGCTTCACCGCCCCCACCGCAGACAGTCCTTTCCATCATGCATTTCCTGATACTCAGCGTGATCTGCAGCGTCCTGGTCTCGGTGCTGCTGAAACTGGCCCCCCGCCGCGGCGTGGACATTGCCCAGGCCGTGACCTGGAACTACCTGGCGGCCAGCGTGCTGTCGCTGCTGCTGCTCAAACCCTCGCTGCAATCCCTGCAGAGCGCGCATACGCCCTGGCTGGCCCTGCTTGGGCTGGCCGTGGCCCTGCCCGGCATCTTCCTGGTGCTGGCCCGCGCGGTGCGCGATGCCGGCATCGTGCGCAGCGATGTGGCCCAGCGCCTGTCGCTGCTGCTGTCGCTGGCGGCCGCCTTCCTGCTGTTCGGCGAACAGGCCAATGGTTGGAAGCTGGCGGGCCTCGGGCTGGGCCTGCTGGCCATTGTTGGTGTGAGCGCGCGCAGCGGTGACGGCAAGACCGCTGCGACACAAGGTTGGGGCTGGTTGCTTGGGGTCTGGGCAGGCTTTGCCTTGATCGACATCCTGCTGAAGCAGGTTGCGGCGGCCGGGACGCCCTCCACTGCCGCGCTGCTGGTGAGCTTCGGCATCGCCTTCGTGCTGATGCTGGGCTGGCAGTTGCAGCGGCATCTCAGCGGCCGCAGCCAGCTGACTCCGGCCAACCTGGTTTACGGCTTGCTGCTCGGCCTGCTCAACTTCGGCAACATCCTGTTCTACGTGCGCGCCCACCAGGCGCTGCCGCATAGCCCGGCAACGATTTTTGCAGGCATGAACATTGGCGTGGTGTGCCTGGGCGCGCTGGTCGGCGTGCTGGTATTTGGCGAGAAAACCAGCATGTGGAATCGCGTGGGCCTGGCATTGGCGGTGCTGGCGATTGGCCTGATTGCGCGCGGGACACTTTGAGGGACCGCAGCTGGCGCTCTTCTCCTCTCCCCTTGCGGGAGAGGATGCCGAAGGCAGGAGAGGGGCGGCGTAGCCGCTTGCCCGAGCCAGGTTGCCCGCGAAGCGCCTCGCGCTTGAACGCCCGCAAAGAATTGCAGCTGTTGCCCCTCTCCTCTCCCCTTGCGGGAGAGGATGCCGAAGGCAGGAGAGGCGCGGCGAAGCCGCTTGCCTGAGCCAGGTTGCCTGCGAAGAGCTACCCCTCTCCCCAACCCCGCTCCGCGCCCCTGCCCCCGCTGCGCAGCGGGGGCGCTCAACGTGTCGCGAACCGTTGGTTCGCAAGCGACCCGCATCGCCCCGCAAGGGGAGAGAGGGCAAAGCCCCTCTGCTCACCCTCTCCCGGCACTTCCATCAAGCCAACAAAACGAACACGTCGCCAGAACCACCACTCGTTCCTGGTTCCTACCCTCTGGTTCCTGGCCTCAAGGCTCGAACCCCAACAACAGCGGATCATGATCCGAGCTGCGCCACGGTCCCGGCACATTGCGGCCCTGGTAGCCCATCTCATCAGCCTCGTCGGCATTGATATGCCACTCGGCCGCGCCCTTCAGCCGCGCCGCCATGCCCGGGCTCAGCAGCGCGTGGTCCAGGCGACCGGTCAAGCCGTTGTAGACGTAGCTGTAAGGCTGCTGCACGCCAGCCACCTTGAAGGCATCCTGCCAACCATCGGCATTCAAGGTGCGGATCGGGTCTTCCATCGCATAGGCGTTGAAGTCGCCCAGCAGTACCGCGTCGCGGCTGCCGCTGCCGGTGGGGTCACCCTGCAACCAGGTGTGCAGCAGCTTGGCCGACTCGACGCGGGTCGCATTCCAGCAGCCCTGGCCGTCGTTGTGGTCCGCGTCGCCCCCCGTCGCTTCAGAACACCCCTTGGACTTGAAGTGGTTGGCCACCACCACGAACGGCGTGCCCTTGCGGCCCATGCGGAAGGCCTGCGCCAGCGGTACGCGGCTGCGCTCACCAAAGGGTTCGCGTTCCAGCACCGCCGGCTTGCCGAGCGGGCTCACTTTTGAAGCACGGTAGATGATGCCGACCCGGATCGGGTTGTCGCCGGGGCCTTGGCCGGCATCGACAAAGCGCCAGTCGCCGTCCTTGCCCTGCGCGGCATTGAGCGCACGCACCAGCTGATCGATCGCCGAACCCGGGCCATAGCCGTCGTTCTCCAGTTCCATCAGCGCGGCGACGTCAGCATTGAGGCTGCCGATGGTGGTGATCAGCTTGGCCTGCTGTGCGGCCTGCTGTTCGGCGGTCTTGGCGCCGCGCAGGGTCGGATAGCCGCCGCCCTTGCCGTCGCCATTGAAATAGTTCTCCAGGTTGAAGGCGGCAATGCGCAGGCCGCCGTCCACGGTCGGCGCCTGCTGCGGGCGCTGGTCCGCACCCAACGTCAGCGGTGTGGTCAGCTGCAGGCGATAGCCATCGTCAAAGCGCTGGTCGACGATGCCCTGCACATCCTGCAGCGCCATGCCGCTGCGCAGCACCTGACCCTGCGGCAGGTAAGCGACGCTGCCGGGGTCACGCTTGCCACTGGCATCATCCAGGCGCAGCCGGCGGCGAGTGTTGTCAGCAATCACCGCGATCTGCTCCGGGCTGCCGGCAGCGGCCACTTCGCTGGGCTGCCACAGGCGGCCACCGAAGGCCGCGGTCAGCTCACCGTAGCGGCTCAGCTGGTCCTGCCCGGCCAGGGTCAGGCCGTTTGGGATGCGTACCTGCATGCCTTCCAGCGCTTCCCAGCTGGCCGGCACATCATCCAACACCACGGCAGCTGGCGCCGGTCGCGCCGCCAACGGGCTCACAGTCTCCGCCTGCAAGGTGGTCAGGCCCTGGTTGCCCTTGCCGGCGGCCAGTTCCTGCACGGTGCCGGTGATGCGCAGCCATTGACCCGCTTGCACGTTCTGGCCTGCCGGCAACTGCACGAACACAGCGTCGGAAGTCGTGGCATCGCCGTCGCCTGCATCCTGCACATAGATGCCGCCGAGGCCATCGCGCAGGTCGGCCGTCACCGCGGCTTCGATGGTGACGCGCTTGCCCTCGTAGGGACTGCGCTCGGCATTGCCCTGCACGCTGCCGATCGACAGCACGGCAGGCTTGGAGGGGGCAGCCAGCGCCGCGCCGGAACAGGCAGCGGCCAGGGCCAGGGCAAGCAAGCAAGGGGTACAACGCATGGACGCACTCCGGGGAAGGCGGAAACAGAAGCGCCGCCCTCAAGGGGCGGCGCCGGCTATTTTGCAGCAATCTGGCCAAGGGCCAGCTGCGCGAGTCTGGCGGCTTTCTATTTCAGATTGGAGGTCATCCAATCCACCGCGGCGTGGATCTGCTCCTCGCTGAGCCCGGCATTGCCGCCCTTGGGCGGCATGATGCCGCCATCCGGGCCGGTATAGCCCTCGATGGCGTGCTTGTAGAGGGTGTCCTTGCCCTGCGCCAAGCGCGCATCCCAGTGGCTGTGGTCCAGGGTCGGCGCGTTGCCGACGCCGCTGGTGTGGCAGGCGGTGCAAAGGTTGTCGAAGATGGTCTTGCCATCGAGGGTGCCGCCGTAGGCGCCGCTGGCTGCCGCCGCAGCGGCGGCTGCCGCCGACGCCGCAGCCTGCGCGGAAGCACCGGTGGCGCCTGCATACACGGCACCGATCGGCGCAATGCGCTGCTCTAGGCGTTTGGTCGCCGTCGGCGAGACTTCCTTGGGAATGGCGTGCTGCAGGAAAGACGCGAAGATGATCAAGCCAATCGTGATGACGGCCAGGATGCCGATCACGATGGAAAAGCGCTTCAGAAACTCAAGGTCGTAATTCCGCACGTCTCATCACCCCGGGCGAGTAGTCGGTGGACCGCTTTGCCCGGCGAGTATAGACCAGCGTTGGGCTGCTCCCGCAATGCCCATGAACGCGCACAAATGTGCGGCATTGCACCATCCGCATAACCACGGAACTCAGCCCGGCTGCGGCGCACCAGCCGCGCGCAGGCACAGTGCACCAATGGCCGCGACCAGATGCTCGCCATCGCGCAGGCCATCGCGGCTGGGGGCGGTGGGCCCGACCAGCGCCTCGGTGAAGGCCCCCACGATGCACGCCGCGCTGATATCCAGATCCTGCTCTGGCAACTCGCCGGCACGCACGCCATCGTCGAGGATCCGCTTGAACACATCACCGAACAGACGCCGGCAACGGATGCGCTCGGCTTCCACTTCCGGGTCCACCGGCTCGGCGATGAAGGCATACGCCAGCCCGGGGCCGGCCATGGCCCGGCGCACGAACGAGGCCACCGCCCGCTGCAGGCGCTGCGGTGCTGGCAGAGGCTCGTCAGCAATTGCCGCCAGGATCTCCAGCTCGTGCTCCACGGCGAACGTCAGCACCTCCACGAACAGCTCGGCCTTGGACGGAAAATGCCGGTAAATCAAGCCCGTAGAGACGCCTGCCTCGGCCGCCACAGCAGTGATCGGGGCATTCCGATAGCCGCCGGCAGCGACCAGCCGGCGGGCCGCGACCAGGATCCGCTCGCGGTTGCCCGCCAGCCGTTTTTCCATCAATTCCGAGCGCTTGTAAGCCATTTGTTGATTCTATGTTCAATTTTTGAATTTGTATTCACTTTTTCCTCGGGAGCCGCTAGGCTGCGCGCAAACGCCCGTGCCGACGGCCTCCTGCCGTCACCCCAACCCGGTGCGCCCCTTATCGCCACGCCGTACCGGAGCCAGCCATGCACGTCCCTACCCTGTCCTTTGATCTGGGCGAAGAAATCGACATGCTGCGCGAAAGCGTGGCGCAATTTGCCGCCGCGCATATCGCCCCGCTCGCTGCCGAAGCAGACGCCAGCAACCACTTTCCCAATCAGCTCTGGCGCCAGCTCGGCGAACAAGGCCTGCTGGGCATGACCGTGGAAGAAGAATACGGCGGCAGCGGCATGGGTTACCTGGCGCATGTGGTGGCGATGGAGGAGATCTCGCGCGCCTCCGGTGGCATCGGCCTGTCCTATGGCGCGCACTCCAACCTCTGCCTCAACCAGCTGCGCAAGAATGCCAGCGAGGCGCAGAAGCACAACTACCTGCCCAAGCTGTGCAGCGGCGAACATGTCGGTGCGCTGGCGATGAGCGAACCGGGCGCCGGCTCGGATGTGGTGTCGATGAAGCTGCGCGCCGACCTGCGCGGCGATCGCTACGTGCTCAACGGCAACAAGATGTGGATCACCAATGGTCCCGATGCCGATGTGCTGATCGTCTATGCCAAGACCGACCCGGACGCCGGTTCGCGCGGTATCACCGCCTTCATCATTGAGAAGGGCATGAAGGGTTTCTCCACCGCGCAGAAGCTGGACAAGCTCGGCATGCGCTCATCCAACACCTGCGAGCTGGTGTTCCAGGATTGCGAAGTGCCGGTCGAGAACGTGCTGGGCAGTGTTGGCGGCGGCGTAAAGGTGCTGATGTCGGGGCTGGACTTCGAGCGCGTGGTCTTGTCCGGCGGCCCGCTGGGCTTGATGTCGGCGGCGCTGGATGTGGTGCTGCCGTATGTGCACGAGCGCAAACAGTTTGGCGAAGCGATCGGCACCTTCCAGCTGATCCAGGCCAAGCTGGCCGATATGTACGTGGGCCTCAATGCCTGCCGCGCCTATGTATATGCGGTGGCCAAGGCCTGCGACCAGGGCCGCACCACGCGCCAGGACGCCGCCGGCGCCATCCTGTACTCGGCCGAGAAGGCGACCTGGGCCGCGGGCGAAGCCATCCAGATCCTTGGCGGCAATGGCTATATCAACGAGTACCCGGCCGGCCGTTTGTGGCGCGACGCCAAGCTGTATGAAATTGGCGCAGGCACTTCGGAAATCCGCCGCATGCTGATCGGGCGGGAGTTGTTCCAGAAGACCGCGTAAATCCCGCTTGAGCCCCTCTCCCTACGGGAGAGGGGTTGGGGTGAGGGCGAGCGGCAAATCCACTGCAGAACCTGATGTTCGCAGTGCTTCGCACTTACCCTCATCCGCCCCTCCGGGGCACCTTCTCCCAAAGGGAGTAGGGAAGATCAAAACCCAGGACCTGGCCACCATGACCGTACTCACCTCCCAGCTGCAACCCGGCAGTGACAGCTTCGAAGCCAACCGCGTCGCGATGCAGCTGCAGGTAGATGATCTGCATAAAACCCTGGACGCCACCGCCCGCGGCGGCAGCGATGCAGCCCGCGCCAAGCACACCGCGCGCGGCAAGCTACTGGTACGTGAGCGCATCGATGCCTTGCTCGATCCAGGTAGTGCCTTCCTGGAAGTTGCGCCGCTGGCCGCGCATGGCATGTACGCCGATCCCGTGCCCGGCGCCGGCATGGTTGCCGGTATCGGTCGCGTGTCCGGGGTGGAATGCCTGATCGTCGCCAACGATGCCACCGTCAAGGGCGGTACCTACTACCCGGTCACGGTCAAGAAGCATCTGCGCGCGCAGGAAATCGCCCAGCAGAATCGCCTGCCGTGCATCTATCTGGTCGACTCCGGCGGCGCCTTCCTGCCGCTGCAGGATGAAGTCTTCCCCGACCGCGATCATTTCGGTCGCATCTTCTACAACCAGGCCAACCTGTCGGCGCAGGGCATCCCGCAGATCGCCTGCGTGATGGGCAGCTGCACGGCAGGCGGCGCCTATGTGCCGGCGATGAGCGATGAAACCGTCATCGTCAAGGAACAGGGCACCATCTTCCTCGGTGGCCCGCCGCTGGTGAAGGCGGCGACCGGTGAGGTGGTCAGCGCCGAAGAACTGGGCGGCGCCGATGTGCATACGCGCATCTCCGGCGTGGCCGACCACATGGCCGACAACGACCTGCAGGCGCTGGCACGGGTGCGCGCCATCATCGCCAACCTCAACTGGCGCAAGCCCGATGCGGGTGTTGCGCTGCAGGCCAGCGAGGCGCCGTTGTTCGATGCGCAGGAACTATACGGGGTGATTCCCAGCGACACGCGCAAGCCCTACGATGTGCGCGAGGTGATCGCGCGCATTGTCGATGGTTCACGGCTGGACGAGTTCAAGCCGCGTTACGGCAATACCCTGGTCACCGGCTTTGCCCATGTACACGGCCATCCGGTTGGCATCATCGCCAACAACGGCATCCTGTTCTCCGAGTCTGCGCTCAAGGGCGCGCACTTCATTGAGCTGTGCTGCCAGCGCAACATCCCGCTGCTGTTCCTGCAGAACATCACCGGCTTCATGGTCGGCCGCAAGTACGAGCACGGCGGCATTGCCAAGGACGGTGCGAAACTCGTCATGGCGGTGGCCAATGCGCGGGTACCCAAGTACACGGTGGTGATTGGCGGTTCATTCGGTGCCGGCAACTACGGCATGTGCGGGCGCGCCTATTCGCCCAACTTCCTGTGGATGTGGCCGAATGCGCGCATCGGGGTGATGGGCGGTGAGCAGGCTGCCAGTGTGCTGGCCACGGTCAAGCGCGATGGGATCGAGGCCAAGGGGTTGGCGTGGTCGGCCGAGGAGGAGGATGCGTTCAAGCAGCCGATCCGTGATCAGTTCGAGCAGCAGGGGCATCCGTACTACGCCAGCGCGCGGTTGTGGGATGACGGGGTGATTGATCCGGCTGATACGCGTCGTATTCTTGGTTTGGCGCTGGCGGCAAGTCTCAATGCGCCGGTGCAGGACACGCGGTTTGGCGTGTTTCGGATGTGATTGGCATGAATGCCGCTCTGACAGCAACAGCAAGGGCTTTCACTCCCCTTCGGGGAGCGAGTTACTTTTCTTTGCTTGTGCAAAGAAAAGATAACCAAAAGAAGCGCTTTTTCAACAGCCGAATGGCTGGTCAAGCACACCCGGACGCACGCCCGATCCGCTTCGCGGCTCGGGTCCGCGGTCTGGCTGGACATTTTTCGACGGTACATCCATGTACCCTCGAAAAACGACGCGCGTCCTGCGCGTCGCCCTTCGGGTATTCGTCCATCCAGCCCGCCGTGCTCTACGGGGCCCTGAAAATCCAAATCAAATGCAACTCCGTCACCTTCGGCATGCTGCGGGGAACACCATGTTCAACAAGATCCTGATCGCCAATCGCGGTGAAATCGCCTGCCGCGTTATTGCCACCTGCCGTCGTATGGGTATCGCCACCGTGGCGGTCTACTCCGATGCCGACCGCAATGCGCGGCATGTGCGTCTGGCCGATGAGGCCATCCATATCGGCGCAGCGCCGGCTGCCGAGAGCTACCTGCGCGCCGAGGTCATTCTCGATGCTGCGCGCCGCAGCGGTGCGCAGGCTATCCATCCGGGTTATGGCTTTCTTTCCGAGAACGCGGGCTTCGCGCGTGCCTGTGATGCTGCAGGCATCGTCTTCATCGGGCCGCCGGCCAGTGCCATCGATGCGATGGGCGACAAGAGCTCGGCCAAGGCGTTGATGCAGACGGCAAACGTGCCGTTGACGCCGGGTTATCACGGTGAGCTACAGGAGCCGGCGTTCCTGCGGGCGCAGGCCGATGCGATTGGCTATCCGGTGCTGATAAAGGCCAGCGCCGGTGGCGGTGGCAAGGGCATGCGCAAGGTCGAGGCCAGTGCCGATTTCGAAGCCGCGCTGGCCAGCTGTCAGCGCGAGGCGCAGGCCTCGTTCGGCAATGCGCATGTGCTGGTGGAAAAGTACGTCGAGCGTCCGCGCCATATCGAGATCCAGGTGTTCGGCGACAGCCACGGTGACGTGGTCTACCTGTTCGAACGCGACTGCTCGGTGCAGCGTCGTCACCAGAAGGTTTTGGAAGAAGCCCCCGCGCCCGGGATGACCGCAGAACGCCGCGCTGCGATGGGCAAGGCCGCTACCGATGCGGCGCGGGCGGTTGGCTATGTCGGCGCGGGCACGGTGGAGTTCATCGCCGGGCCGGATGGCGATTTCTATTTCATGGAAATGAACACCCGCCTGCAGGTCGAGCACCCGGTCACCGAACTGATCACCGGCACCGACCTGGTCGAATGGCAGCTGCGCGTGGCCTCAGGCCAGCCGTTGCCGAAGACCCAGCAGCAACTGCAGATCCATGGTCACGCGATCGAAGCGCGCCTGTATGCCGAAGACGCCGACCGCGGCTTCCTGCCCTCGACCGGCACGCTGCGTCACTTGCGCCTGCCGCAGCCCAGCACCCATGTGCGTGTGGATGCCGGTGTTGAGCAAGGCGATGCAATTACTCCGTATTACGATCCGATGATCGCCAAACTGATCGTCTGGGACGTGGACCGCGACAGCGCCCTGCAGCGCATGCAGCAGGCTTTGGCGCAGTGCCAGGTGGTCGGCGTGACCACCAATGCCGCCTTCCTGCGCCGACTGGTGCAGACCGATTCATTCCGCACCGCCAACCTCGATACCGCCTTGATCGAGCGTGAGCGTGCGGCGCTGGATATCCATCACATCGCGGCAAGCGATGAGGACTGGGCACTGGCCGCCGTGCTTGCTGCCAGCAGCGAGCCGCCACACAGCAACGACACGTCACCCTGGGCAATCGCCGACAGCTGGCGGCTGACCGGTCCGGCGGCACGCGTGGTGACGCTGGAACATCTGGAACAACGCCAGCAGCTGCAGGTCCGCAACACCGCCAGGGGCTGGCAGGTGCACCTCGGCGACGCATTGATCGAGCTTGTCGGCAATGCCGACAATGATGGCTACGCCTTGCAGCTTGGCCAGCGCCTGCAACGCGGCCGGGCGATCCGCGAAGGCAATGCGCTGTATGTGTTCGGCACCGACCAGCAACAACGTTTCAACATCCACGACCCGGTCGCCGAAGCCGACAGCAGCAACGACCACGGTGGCAGCCTGTTGGCACCGATGCCCGGCCGCGTCGTCACCCTGCTTGTGCAAGCAGGCACCACGGTTACCCGCGGCACCCCGTTGCTGGTGATGGAAGCGATGAAGATGGAGCACACCTTGCAGGCGCCTGCGGATGGCACGGTGAACGGGTTCCGGGCCAAGGCCGGTGATCAGGTGGCGGACGGTGCTGTGCTGGTGGACTTCGAGGCGACGTGACTGCCACGTCCCGGATGAGGTTTATCAGCCTCGCCGACAGACGGTGACGGGATCGAGTTCGGCTATTTCCTGCTCGGCTGACCGCCAGCCGAACCCACCGATTGCAACCGCCCCCTGCTCCAGCACCGACAATCCAAACGCCTGCTCCAATTGGGCCTCGTTGATGGCTGAAGTCACGAATGCGCCTAAACCGAGATCCGTCGCACTGACATACAGCGTCTGCGATAGATGCCCCACATCCAACAGCAGGGCGCGGTAGGCCTTTGGGTGGCTGCGGTACTTCCAATGGCTACGCGCCACGCGCGGCGCGTAAATCACCAACACCGGCGCCCTCGCGAACCAATGTTGACCGGCCAGCAGCGTGCAGGCCAGATCCCGCAGCGGAGCTTGTGGCGCAGGTAACGGCCGCAGTGCATGCTCAAGCGGCCGGTAGTGGTAGAGGCCAGGTTCGATCCCTTCAACATGCTGCACGATCAAGTAGCACTCGGTCGCATGCAGGCTGCCACCGGAAGGCGTGTGCTTCTTGAGGAACTCCACGCCGTCACCCTGTTCGACCCGGCCCTGCGCCGCAAACACCCGCTCCAGCATCCGGCTGAAGTACTCACGTTCCAATGCCCTGCCTGTATCGAAGTTCCGGCAGGTAAACCTGCGTGCGAGTAACACGTCCAGGTCCCGCTGTGGATATTGTTCCAAGCGGACGTCAGGCCCCATCGCCACGCGGTCCAAGGTGGCCGGCGGCGGTGGGCCACAGTGCTTGATCAGGCCGGCTACGGTATTGGTACCAAGGCGCTGCATTGACCCCACGCTATCGACAGCATCCCAGCGCGTAAAGCGCTGCATCAGAGCGGCCAATGGCCACCAGTGCAAGCTGCGGTAATGATCATCGGCATCGCGCAAGGGCGATCGCTCGGCGACATCGGCCACCAGCAAACCAACCTCAAGCAATCGCGTGATCTCCGCAGTCGGCTCACCCTCCAACGTTGTCCAATGTTCCGGGCTGAAACTGCCGCAGGCAAGCATCTCCGCTTCGCACACCTGACATTCACCCTCCAGGTGCGGCGCGAGTGCAACCCAGCCACGTTCGCTGATGAGGCCATTGCCACCGGCCAGCAAACTGCCCAGATCGAAGCGATTGCGCTCCCGCATTTCAAAAAAGACCGACATACAACGACGCACTTTCATGAGTATCATCCTCGCTCCACGCAGGGGGCGCGGAGACTATTTCAATCCTGACCGGACGGGCCTGCATGCCCTCCCCGCCGGCCATAGGCGGACAAAGATGGACAACTCTTACGATAACCATGACGAGGCAGCGGGCCATGCCGGTTTGGATCCGTTGATCGTGGATTCCCTACTTGAGAAGCTGGCAACGGATGATGCATTCCGTGCCATATTCCACGCCAATCCCGCACAAGCCCTGGCCGGGCTCGGCGCTGTGTTGGGCGCTTCGCATGGCATTCCGGCACCAGGCGATCCCTACTACTGCATGACCACCTCGACATTGGCCAGCAAGGAAGAAATCGCCCAGGCCCGCGCACTGTTGCAGCAGCATCTTGCCGCAGCGGGGAATCACAACGTGATCTTCTGCTTCGAGGCCGACAGGATCCGCTCTGCTCTCGAATGCAGCTGACCGGGAAGCTCGGCAAGCGGCCAGTGCTCAAGAAAAAGGTCGAGCTCGTGCCTGGACTGCTCCCGTTTTCCCTGCGCCAGCAGTGACTCGGCAAGCCAGACCCTGGCCATGCGCGCATCCAGCACGTTCAGCGGCTGCAGCGTCTGCGAAGCGTTGGCTTCCATGTAGGCATGGCCACGCCGATCCAGCAACCAGCGGGCCTGGCTTTCCGCTTCTGCATGGTTGCCTGCCTTGGTCAGGACATCGAACAGCATGACCCGCGTCTGGTACCCATCATCGGCACGGATCGGCAACAATGCCAACGCCTGATCCAACTTGCCCTGGTAGGCCAACAAACCCGCGCGGGTTGTGCGTTCGGTGGCATTCAACACGATGTAGCGTGTTTCAGCAGGCAACCGCTGTACCTGTGCCAGGGCATCAACCGCCAGTCTTGGATCACCTTCGCGCAGTGCCAGATTGGCATTTGCCAGAAGCATGGTTGCCATATCGGCGCGATTGAGTGGATCCCAACGTGACGATGTGATCTCCTCGGTCAGCTCGCTGGCGACCTGTACCCTGGCTGCTTCCCGCCCTCTTGTCCCCCGGGCGTGATCAACGATCGCATTTACAAGACGGAACTGCTGATAGACGAACGGGTCCGAGCGTTTGGAAACATCCAGCACATGCCTGGACAACTGGTCCGCTCGCTGCCACTGCCCTTGGTCCAAGGCGAGGGAAACCCGGTCAATGAATGGCACCAGCTCGGCGCCAGGACCATCGACCGGAGCCGCCCGGTCCAGCCAACGCTCCGCCTCGGCAGGATTGCCCTGGACTGCCAATACCGATGCCATGCGCCGGGCATGACCAGGCATGACCGGACCGGCTATCTGCTGCAGCTGCTCCAGCGCCTGCTCGGTCTTGCCTGCGGCCAACAGGATGCGCGCGACATAGTCTGCCGCATAGGTTCGCAATGGATCCTGCGGGACGTCGGCGGCACGCGCATAAGGCAATGCTTCGTCAAACCTGTTGGCCACGTACAAATGCCATGCAGCGTTTGCCTGCCCCGAGAAGTCATCGGGATACATGCTTGCCATCACCTGCCATTTTTCAAGTGCGAGCGTGGGGGTCTTCAACTCTGCTTCCCAGGCGTCAAGGTAGAGACGTTCGCGATCCGGCAGGCGCCCGCGTAGCGATACCGCCTTCTCCAGCCAAGGCATCGCCTCGGGGCGCCCGGACATGTTCGCGCTCGCCCTTGCAGCGCCCAGATAGGCCAGGGTGAAATCGGGATCCAGCTTCGCTGCTTCCTGATACATCTGCATGGACGCGGGCCAGTTTCCTTCACGCGCGTTGCGCAGCCCCAGCGAATAGGCCCGCAAAGCCTGGAGATTGGACGTCGTCACCATCGGCAGGGGATCGGAAGCAGAGCGCACCGCACTCGAGGACTCCCCCAGCACCGTTCTCAGCTTGGTGGTCAGCCTGTCTACCGAGGTCAACACCGAATCGAGGCCTTTTCCGTCGGCGTACTCCGAATGGAGAGTGGCCTGCGTAACGGGGTCCACGACCTCGACGCTCACGCGCAGCATCCCACCGATCTCGGCGATGGTCGGAACAACCACCAGCCGCGCTCCGTTTCGCAATGCAACTTCCGAGGCAAGCGCGCGGTCGATTACGGTCTTGTCGGGGTCGCGCCGCGTCCTGGAAACCGTGGCACGCGCGGTCATGTCGCTGATCACGTTTATGTAGCGCGACTGTTCAAGACTGATACGGAATGCCTGCGCAAGCGGATCATCAAGCAACGGATTATCGGTGAGGTTCTTCAAGTCTCCCACCACCACCCAGTCACGCTCCCCGAATGCAATGGCCGGGTCCGGACGTACCAACGCCCATCCCGCCAGTACCAATACCAGCAGCAGCACTGTTTCCGCCACCAGCGCAGCGGGGCGGCGCCAGAGCGGCAGCGCGCGCCGGGCCTTGGACGAGCCCGCGGGCATGCGTAGCGGCGCCCGATCGCCTGTCCCAACCTCGAATACCTCCTGCGCAGCCGGCAGCCCCTTGAAGTGCCACCGACCATGCGAGGTCCACCGCAGGCCATTGCCCCGCTCGCCCAGCTCACGTTGGCCGCCACGTAGCAGCGACTCAGCCACCGACGACAGCAGGATCTGGTTGGGCCGAGCCAGGGCCATCAATCGCGCGGCGATGGGCTTGGCGACGCCTTCCACCTCCAGCGGCTTTGCCCCGGCAGCGATGGCTTCATCGCTGTTCTGCCATGCCAGCACGTAACCGACATGGAGCCCTATGCGCGCACGCAGGGGCAGCTGACGCGACTGCCCCAGGCGTTCAAGTTCATCCAGGTAGTCCAATGCAAATCCAAGCCCGTGGACCGGCGTCTCGAAGAGCAACAACATGCCATCGGAACGATCGATCAGGCGCCCCTTCCACCGCTGCAACAACCCAAGGACGCGGATATCCAGCGCACGGAACAACTCCGCAGCGGCGACATCACCCATGTGCTGGACCAGTGCGACCGAGTCGCACAGGTCGGTCAGCACCAGCGTTTTCAGCTGCCGGCTTGCGCTGCTCGACGTAACCGAATCCTGCACCTTGTCACCCCAGCCGCCGCTGTCCGGGGCTGCCATCGACAAACCACTGGGCACGGTTGCCACCGCGGCGCTTGGCTTCATACAAGGCTTTGTCGGCGCGCGAGTAGGTGTCGTTCCAGTGATGGCCGTCATTTACCAGCGCCATGCCGATGCTGACCGAGCAGGCCTCGGCCGCAGCGCGCGGGTCACTGCTCCAGCCCCGGGCAGCTTCCAGGATGAAGTCCGCCACGCGGGTAAGGCAGTCAACATCAGCCTGTGCCAGCAGGATGCAGAACTCGTCCCCACCCAGCCGGCAGGCAATGTCGTCCCTGCCCACGACCGAGTTGAGGATGCGCCCCAGCCGCTGCAGGGCCTGGTCGCCCACCAGATGCCCGTGCACATCATTCAACCCCTTGAAGTCATCGCAATCGATCAGCAACAGCCCCTGCGGACGCTTTCCCGAGCGATGGGATTCCTGCAGGTAGGCGGTGAGCGCACGCCGGTTGTTGAGACCGGTGAGGTCGTCGCTGTAGACCAGCTCACGGGTGCTGGTGAGCTCACTGTGCGTGCTGTACAGATTGCCCAGCGCGGTTTCCAGTTCCTGGTTGCGGCGACTGAGCTGGCCGATCAGGCGCTGCTCACTTGAGACGACACGTGACAACGTGCGCCGCAGGAAGAACACCACCATCGCCGGGTCCTGGTCCACCAGCCGGTGGAAATTGGCGTGGGTGATCTCCAGCAACACGCTGTCGCAACTGGCACGTGCGTCGCAGGAACGCGGATGGCGCTCGATCAGCAGCCCAAGTTCGCCAAAAAAATCATTGCAGGCCAGCTGCTTGGGCGCCATGCCGCCGCCAAAATCCAGGCTCACCGCACCACTGACGACGATGAACATCGAGGTGCCGAGCTCGCCGCGACGGAACAGCGGCTCATCGGCACGCACGGTCCTGCGGATCGCGAACTGGGAAAACAGGGCGAACTCCACCGGGGACAACTGGGCGCGCAGCGATGTACCCCCACTCGGCGCGACGCCGACGGGGCGCTCATGACGCACCGTATCCCCTGAACCCATGCCGCTCATTCCCTGCCTCATGGATCCCGGCATGGCCGCCGGGAAGTTCACGAGCCTATCACCAAAATAAACAGACATGGATACACCCAGTGAAAATTCGCCCGCTGACATGGGCACACCTTAGTCCGAAGACGTAAGAGTGGCCGGCGGCTGTCACATAGCTGACGAACAGTGCTTGCACCAAAAAAAAAGGGGGCCCGAAGGCCCCCGAAAAAACCACACAACAAGGGTTGGTCAGGCCGCCTTTTCCGCCTGGAACTGCTCTTCCTCGGTGGAGCCGGTCAGCGCGGTCACGCTGGACGCGCCGCCCTGGATCACCGTCGTCACATCGTCGAAGTAACCCGCGCCCACTTCCTGCTGGTGCGAGACAAAGGTGTAGCCCTGTTCGCGGGCGGCGAACTCCGGTTCCTGCACCTGCTCCACGTAGTGGCGCATGCCCTCGCCGCGGGCGTAGTCGTGGGCGAACTTGAAGGTGTTGAACCAGTTGATATGGATGCCGGCCAGGGTAATGAACTGGTACTTGTAGCCCAGCGCGGCCAGCTCGTCCTGGAACTTGGCGATGGTCTTGTCGTCCAGGTTCTTCTTCCAGTTGAACGAGGGCGAGCAGTTGTAGGACAGCAGCTTGCCAGGGCTGGCGGCATGCACGGCCTGGGCGAATTCGCGGGCAAAGCCCAGGTCCGGGGTACCGGTTTCGCACCACACCAGGTCGGCATGCGGGGCATAGGCCACGCCGCGGCTGATTGCCTGCTCCAGGCCATTCTTGACCCGGTAGAAACCTTCGGCGGTGCGCTGGCCGGTAACGAACGGCGCATCGTTGGGGTCGAAGTCGCTGGTCAGCAGGTTGGCGGCTTCGGCATCGGTGCGGGCCAGCACGATTGTCGGCACGCCCAGCACGTCGGCAGCCAGGCGCGCGGCCGACAGCTTCTGGATCGCTTCCTGGGTCGGCACCAGCACCTTGCCACCCATATGGCCGCACTTCTTCACCGCCGCCAACTGGTCCTCGAAGTGCACGGCGGCGGCGCCGGCCACGATCATGTTCTTCATCAGCTCATAGGCGTTCAGCACGCCACCGAAGCCGGCCTCGCCGTCGGCGACGATCGGCAGGAAGAAGTCGATCGCGTCCTCGGCCTTGACCTTGCCGTCGATGATGTTCTTCCACTGGATTTCATCGGCGCGCTGGAAGGTGTTGTTGATGCGGCGGACCATGGTCGGCACCGAGTCGTAGGCGTACAGCGACTGGTCCGGGTACATGGTTTCGGAGGTGTTGCCATCGGCAGCCACCTGCCAGCCGGACAGGTACACCGCTTCCAGCCCGGCCTTGGCCTGCTGCATGGCCTGGCCGGCGCTGATCGCACCGAAGGCATTGACGTAGCCCTTCTTCGAACTGCCATTGACCAGCTCCCACAGGCGCTCGGCGCCGCGCTTGGCCAGGGTATGTTCCGGCTGCACGGTACCGCGCAGGCGCACCACATCGGCGGCGCTGTAGGTGCGCTTCAAACCCTTCCAACGCGGGTTGGTGTCCCAGTCCTGCTGCAGGGCGTCGATCTGTTGCTGGTAGGTGCTCATCGTGTCGTCCTCGAAAGAAATAGTGGGTGCCAAGGGGAGGGTCAATCGATCTGCCGGTAGGCTGGCAAGGTCAGGAACTCGGCCAGGTCATCCGCGCGGCTGAGTTGGTCGAGCAGGCCAATGGCCTGGGTGATGCGGCCGCCACCGGGCAGCGCGGAGGTGTCGCCCAACCGCGCGGGCAGCGCGCGCAGGGTGGCCGCCAGCAGCGCGAAATCGATCGCGGTGCCGTCGTCCAGGTGCTGGTTGCCGGCGTGCAGCCACTGCCAGATCTGGCTGCGGCTGATCTCGGCGGTGGCAGCGTCTTCCATCAGGTTGTGGATGGGCACGCAGCCGTTGCCGTCCAGCCAGGCGGCCAGGTAGCGCACGCAGACTTCGACGTTGTTCTCGAAGCCGGCGCGGGTGACGGTGCCGCTGCACTGCGCGATCAGGTCATCACGGCTGACCTGCACATCACGGCGCAGCACGTTGTGCTGGTTGGCAGCGGGCATATGCTCGTCGAAGATCGCCCGCGCCACCGGGATCAGCGCCGGGTGCGCCACCCAGGTGCCGTCATGGCCGGCAGTGACTTCGCGCAGCTTGTCGGCGCGCACCCGCGCCATCGCCTGCTCGTTGGCGGCGGCGTCGTTGTTGATCGGGATCTGCGCAGCCATGCCGCCCATCGCATGCGCACCGCGGCGGTGGCAGGTCTTGATCAGCAGTTCCGAATACGCCTTCAGGAACGGCTGGGTCATGGTCACCTGGCCACGCTCGGGCAGCACCTTGTCGGCGTGGCGGCGGAAGGTCTTCAGGTAGGAAAAGATGTAGTCCCAGCGGCCGCAGTTCAGGCCGACGATGCGATCGCGCAGTGCATGCAGGATCTCATCCATCTCGAACACCGCTGGCAGCGTCTCGATCAGCACGGTGACCTTGATCTGCCCATGCGGCAGGCCGAGCATGCCTTCGATATGCGACAGCGCGGTCTCCCACAGCGCCGCCTCTTCCATCGACTGCAGCTTGGGCAGGTAGAAGTACGGGCCGCGGTCCTTGTCCATCAGGGTCTGCGCGTTGTGGAAGGCGAACAGCGCCGCGTCGAACAGGCCACCGGCAATCGGCTGGCCATCGATCAGCACGTGCTTCTCGTCCAGGTGCCAGCCGCGCGGGCGCACGATCAGCACCGCCTGCTCGTCGGCCGGGCGCAGCGTGTAGTGCTTGCCCGGGCCCTTGGCGGTGGCCGGCGCGGTGAAGTCCAGGTCACCGCGCACCGCCGCCTTCATCGTCTGCTGGCCGGCCAGCACGTTGCGCCAGGTCGGCGAGGTCGAATCCTCGAAGTCGGCCATGAACACCTTGGCACCGGAGTTCAGCGCGTTGATGACCATCTTCGGGTCGGTGGGGCCGGTGATCTCGACGCGGCGGTCCTGCAGCGCGGCCGGGATCGGCGCCACGCTCCAGTCCTCTTCACGGATGGCGCGGGTGTCGGCGCGGAAATCCGGCAGGCCGCCCTGGTCGAAGAAGGCCTGCCGCTCGCGGCGGGCGGCCAAACGGGCCTGGCGACCCGGCTCGACCGCACGGTGCAGCGATACAAGCAGGCCCAGCACGCCGGCCGGCAGCAGCGCGGACTGGCCGGCGTGCTGAGTGGTCAGGGTGATGCCCGGGGTCGGGCGGGGGGCGGACTGCGGCGTAGCGACAGCGTGGGCGACGGCGGACATCGGAAGTTCCTGCGGGTGTCGGGGACTCCAACGTGCGGCCGCAGGCACTTATTTAACAAAACAGTTTTTGCAATGTTATCTATAAGTTGTGCTAATACTTGTCCCATCATGCCCAGCAAACCGTCCGTAACTCCGCGTTTTTCCTACAAGTCTGACCGGCTCAAGCCGCTGCGGGCGTTCCTGCAAACGGTGCGTCTGGGCTCGGTTTCGCGTGCGTCGGAGGCGCTTTTTGTCAGCCAGCCGGCAGTGAGCCTGCAGCTGCAGGCGCTGGAACGGGAGCTGGGAGTGGTGCTTTTCGAGCGCAGCGGACGCCGCCTCGTGCCCAGCCGCGAAGGCCAGCTGCTGTACGATATGGCCCAGCCACTGGTGGAAAGCCTGGACGGGCTGCTGCCGCGGTTCCGCGAGAAGGTCAGCGGGCTGGACGCAGGCGAGCTCAATATCGCCGCAAATTCGTCGACCATCCTGTATCTCCTGCCCAAGATCGTCGAAAACTTCCGCAAGTTGCATCCTGATGTGCGCCTGACCCTGCACAACGCGATCAGCGCCGACGGCACCGACCTGCTGCGCAGCGACGCCGCCGACCTGGCCATCGGCTCGATGATGGATGTGCCGGCCGACCTCAGCTACGCGCCGGTCTACCGCTTCGACCAGGTGCTGATCACCCCACCCGACCACCCGCTGGCGAAGAAGAAGAACCTGACCTTGGAAGACCTGTCGCCGTGGCCGCTGATCCTGCCGCCGCGCCGGCAGATCACCTGGCGGCTGGTCGACCTGGTGTTCCAGCAGCACCGCGTGCCCTACACCGTGGCGCTGGAAGTGGGCGGCTGGGAGGTGATCAAGCAATACGTGGCGATGGGCATGGGCATCAGCATCGTCACCGCGCTGTGCTTGAACGATGCCGACCGCGACAAGCTGGCCACGCGGGCGATGAGTGACTACTTCCCGTCGCGCAGCTACGGCGTGGTGGTACGGCGGGGCAAGGTGCTGTCGCCGCAGGCGCGGGCATTCGTGGAGCTGATCCAGCCGGACCTGTTCGCACCACGGCAATACGACGACACCGGGCATTCGGAGCGCTAGGCCTTGCATCGGGAACTGGCAGCACCGCAGTTGGTCGACACCACCGCAGCCGCCTAGACTGCCGTCATGTCTCTGGAACTCCGCCACCTGCGCTACTTCCTGGCCGTCGCCGACACCCTGCACTTCGGCCGTGCCGCCGAGCGACTGGGCATGTCGCAACCGCCACTCAGCCAGCAGATCCGGCAGCTGGAAACCCTTATCGGCGCGCACCTGTTCGTACGCAGTCACCGCCGCGTGCAGCTCACCACTGCCGGCAAGCTGCTGCAGGAACAGGCCCGCGAAATCCTGCAACGGGTGGATGGCGCAGTTGACATGGTGCAGCGTGCGCAGCGCGGTGAAAGTGGCGAGCTGCGTATCGGCCTGACCCGCGCCATCCCCTTGCTGCCGCAGATTCCGCGCGCCTTCTTCGCCTATCGCCAGCAACACCCGCAAGTGCAGTTGCAACTGCGTGAAATGAACAGCCTGCGGCAGATTGATGCGCTGCTGGCCGACGAACTGGACGTGGGCATCATCCGTCGGCGCGTATTGCCACCGGAGCTGACTACCACGCACCTGCTGGACGACCCCTTGGTGCTGGTGCTGCACGCCACGCACCCCGCGTTGGCGGGCAAGGACCCGGCGGCCGCACGATTCGCCTTGCGCCAATTCGCACTGGATCCATTCGTTGGCTTCTCGCGTGATGCCGGCGCTGGCATCCATGACCATGTGATCACGCTGTGTCGCAACGCCGGCTTCAGCCCGCGCATCGTGCAGGAGGCGGGGGAATCCTCAACGTTGATAAGCCTCGTGGCCGCCGGCCTGGGCGTGTGCGTGCTGCCTTCTTCCTGCAGCCACATCCAGGTGGAAGGTGCGTGTTTTGTCGCGCTCAGTGACCGCGGTGCGGCATCGGAAATCCAACTGGCGTGGCGGCGTGAGTCGGTGACGCCGCTGCTGCGGCAGTTCATTGCCTTGTTGCGGGCCGCGGTTGCCGGGTCCGTTGGCAAATAGTCGCCCCCTCTCCCGCGAGGGGAAAGGGGCTTCGCGCTGCGGTTGCCCGCATTGGATCAACGTGTCGCTGCTGCAGGCACCGGGCCTTCAGCCAGCGCCTGCATGTGGTGCCATACCCGCCATGCGGCCGCCACACCTGCCAACGTCAGCAGCAGGGTGAAGCCGCAAACGCCGGCCCAGCCCCAATGCGTGTAGAACACGCCGCCCAAGGCGCCGAGCAGGCTTGAGCCCAGGTAGTAGAACAGCAGATACAGCGCCGATGCTTCCGCGCGCATGCCACCGGCGCGCACGCCCACCCAACTGCTGGCCACCGAATGGCCACCGAAGAAACCGAACGTCACCGCGGCAATGCCCAAGGCCATCGCCCACAGCCACGGCAGCATCAACAGCAGTACGCCAGCCAGCACCAAGGCAAACGACAAGGCCAGCACCGGGCCGCGCCCCATGCGATTGGCCAACTGCCCCATCCATGCCGAGCTGACGCTGCCCACCAGATAGATCGTGAAAATCAGGCCCACCACCGTCTGGCTCAGGCTGTAGGGCGGCGCCAACAGGTGATAGCCCAGGTAGTTGTAGACGGTGACAAACACGCCCAGCAGCAGGAAGCCGCAGACGAACAACCAGGGCAGGGCGGCATCGCGGAACAAACCGGCAAAACGTGCCGGCAGCCGCGCCGGTTCGGCGCGCTTGGCACGGAAGTGGCGTGAGGCCGGCAATTGCGTCCACAAGGCCGCCGTAGCCAACAGAGCGATGACACCCACCGCGCCGATACCGGCACGCCAGCCCCAATGATCCGCCACCACGCCGGCTATCAGGCGGCCACTCATGCCGCCCACCGCATTGCCCCCGATGTACAGACCCATCGCCAGGCCAAGCGCCCGGCTGTCCATTTCCTCGACCAGCCAGGTCATCGCCACCGCCGGCACACCGCTCAGGCTCAAACCCAGCAGCGTGCGCAGCACCAGCAGCGTCGACCAGTCATCCACCCAGGCGGTGGCCAGGGTCAGCAGCGCCGAGCCCAGCAGCGACGCTACCATCACCGGGCGACGACCAACCCGATCAGAAATGATGCCTGCCACCAGCATGGCCACTGCCAGCACGCCGGTGCTGACCGACAGCGCCAGCGCGCTGTTGCCGGCGCTGATACCAAAGTGGCTGCTGAATCCCGGCAGCAAGGGCTGCACGCAATACAGCACGCCGAACGTGGCGAAGCCGGCCATGAACAAGGCCAGCACCGCGCGCCTGAAGTCGGCGGTGCCCTGCTGGATATGGGGTTGCTCGACGACTGTCGAGATCGGAGTGGACGGGGCCAGGGAGTCACGGCACGCCGCAGCGGTACGGGTTTCCAGATCCATCGCATCAGGCCTGTGGCAGCAGGCCGGCTCAGTGAAGATGGCGCAAAGCTTGAACCCATGGATCAAGTCGATCCATAACCCGATACGTACCGATTGATATGTTTCAGGTATTGATCAAGTCTTGCCCATTGTCATGGCAAAGCCGCCTGCATCCGCGCCACGGACAACGACAGGAGAGGCGCCAAGCTGCGGTCAAAGCCGCAGCCACTCCGGTCCGTCGCCGCGCCGCCAGTACACCGCTATTGCCTTGCCATAGACCGCGTCGGCATCTACCAGACCAAAGAAGCGGCCATCAAAGCTGTTGCCACGATGATCCCCCACCACCAGCAGCTTGCCGGCGGGAAGGGTGATGCCGTTGATGTCCGGCCCGCCACCGTCGTGCAGGTCCAACTGCACCGGTTTGTCGCCGAACAGCTCGCGGGCAACTTCCTGGCGCAGCGGTTGTTCGTTGATGGACAGGTAGCCATCGTGCAGTTGCACGCGATCCCCTCCCACCGCCACCACGCGCTTGATCAATCGCGTGCCATCGGCCGGGGAGTCGAACACCGCCACATCACCGCGCCGAGGCTGACCGGTTGCCAACAGTTTTATGTTGGTGAAAGGCAGGCGCAGACCATAGGCGCGCATGTCCACCACCACCCGATCACCGGGCTGCAGGGTCGGCTGCATCGAGCCACTGGGCACCTGGTAATGGTTGGCCAGACTGTCGCGGGCAGCGCCCAGCAACAACAGCATCGCCGCCAATGGCAACGCCTCGCGACGCAGCCAGGCCAGGACCGGATGGGGACTGCGGGGTGCTACGGCCTCGTTCATGACGCACTCCTGTGGGAACACCAGCAGTGGACCGGCGCCGGCCGGGGAAGTTCCTCAGAGCTGGCGCAGCGTCTGTTCCGGTACCGCCGCCTCCACGCGCGGGGGCGCCGCCGCACGCACCCGCTGAGCCACGTGGGCCAGGCTGGCGGCCAGGATGAAGGTATAGCCGAGCAACTCGGTGGTCTCCTCGATGGCGTTCTTGAACACGCGGATATAACTCTCACCCAGCAAGCCGTTCCACAGCGAGGTCAAGCCGATCAATCGTGCGTAGCACAGCAGCAACACCAGCCCGATGGTCATCAAGGTGCCCGCGCGCGTATTGAGGAAGCGCACCAGGCCCGATACGGCCGCACGCCAATCCTGCAACGCATAGACGATGCTGGCCACGGCAACCGGCACCGCCAGCCATTTCCACAATCCATGCAGCAAAAGATCGAACACCGCATCCATCTCGCGCAGCAGCATGCAGGCAAACATGCCCGCTGCCAGTACCGCAAAACGGCGGTCGTCCACGCGCTTGCGCGCCAACCGCACAAACGCCAGTGCGCTGGCCAACAGGAAACCTTCCTGTGTCAATTCCACCAGCGACCATTCGCCCACGCCATCCTTCAGCCAATGGATGTCGCAGTACAGCAGCAGCGCTGGCAAGCAGACCATCAGCGCGAACACACCGGTTCGGGCGACGTGGGAAAGAAGGAAGCGGGAATCGTTGCTCACGGCATAAAGCGCCCGTCGGGACGCGTCCAGTTGCGGAGGAAAAGGTCGCGAAGAACAGCGCAGGAGCGCAGGCAATGCCACGCTAACGGGGGATGGCGACCCTGCCTATTTTTGCATGCGACCCACGAACCTCCGTCGCCATCAGCAGAACACTGCCAACCACGCTGGCGCCAGAGGCCGCAAACACAAACCTGGCCTTTTCCCAGCACACTGCCAATGCGTGTCCAGCGACACCTGCAACGCTACGCACCATTTACGCCCAGGCCGGCCACTGCACATGGCGGTGTTATGCGCCCCGCGCGCATCGTGTCACCACCGCGCCGCACGGCGCTTCGCCCTGATGTCACATGACCATCCTGATGATCCGGCACGCGCACAGCTGCGCCGTCGCGGATACCCCGCCGCTCCCTGCACAGATCGCGGGACATGCACTGTGCTGCCAGAACTGCGACTCACTGCCTGCCCTGCTGCGTTGCCTGCAGCATGCCCAGCGCAGCCGGCCTGCGTGGATAGTGATCGAAACCGGGGCAGCCAACGCGGAACAGTGGGCACTGCAGGGCGCTGAACTCTGCGCCGCACTCGATGCCCTGCCCGCTCCGTACATCGAGATCACGCGCAACGATGCCGACACCCTGGATAGCCACCTTCATCCGCAGCATGCACCGGCCGCGCTGATCTGCGGTGGTGCGGCGGACGCAAGCCGCCAGCTGTCGCTCGCCATCGTCGCCCGCCGCCTGCGCGCAGCAGAGGAGGCGTGAGTCATGTCGATTTTCATTGTGCGTGGCCCTGAAGGCAGCGGCCCCCAGCAGCGTGCCGCTGCGGCGTTGCCGGGCGAGGTGATGAAATCACTGGTACACCGCGCACTGGACAGCGGCACCAGCCTGGCCGTACGCAACTGCCGCTGCGAACAGGAGCTGCTTGAAGCCCTGTGCGCGGCTGACCACGCCAATGGCGAGGTCACGCTGCTGGCACCGGGCGCCTGCGTGCATAGCGCGCGCCTGAAGCGCCTGCTGCCGCATCTGCACAATGCCTATGTCGAGGTTCACGAGGACGATGCCGGCACGCTGGAGGCCTGCCTGCCAGTGACCGCACAACGTATCGGCGTTGCCCAGGGCTTCCGCGCGCAAAGCTACGCATTGGCATTGGAGATGGCCCTGGAACATCTTGGCTGCAATGACCTGGGCGATCGCGTGCATGTAGGCACCTGAGTGAACGCACGTGGGCAAGTACCCGGGTCGGATGGATCGGTCCGCCTGGAGGCAGGCACCGAGGTGACCGATGGTCATGCCGCTGCATCCCGGCAAGCCACAGCCACGCAACGGTACATCGCCGCTTACGAAATCTACATCGACGGGCATCCGTTCTGGTGGGGACACCTTGCCCTGCGCATCAGCGCCGATGACCCGCGCCAGGATGACCCGCAATGCCTGCTCGAGCACCTCTGCAGCACTGCGGCACAACGGCACGATGTGGCGGTGTCGCAGGTGCGACTGACCATGGTGAGCCGCCTGTAGCGGCAGCACCAACACGCAGACACGCGAACGGCAGGGTTTCCCCTGCCGTTCGTGATACTTCGCAATACTTACTTCAAGCCGCGGTTGTGCAGCAGCGGTTCCACGCTCGGATCCTTGCCACGGAAATCGCGGTAGGCCGTTGCCAGATCGCGGGTGTTGCCGATGGACAGGATCTTGTCGCGGAACACCTGGCCGTTTTCACGGCTCAGACCACCGTTCTCCTTGAACCACTCGAAGGCGTCATGGTCGATCATCTCCGCCCAGAAATAGGCGTAGTAACCGGCCGAATAACCGCCACCCCAGATGTGGTCGAAGTAGCTGCTGCGGTAACGCGGCGGCACCTGTGCCAGATCCACCTTGTAGCGCTTGAGCGCATCGGCTTCGAAGGTGTCCACGTCCTGCAGCGGCGCATCGGCACCCTGCGTATGCCAGGCAAGATCCAACAGCGCCGCCGACAGGTACTCGGTGGTCATGTAACCCTGGTTGAAGGTCTTGGCCTTGGCGATCTTGTCGACCAGATCCTGCGGCATCGCTGCCTTGGTCTGGTAGTGCTTGGCGTAGTTGGCGAACACCTTCGGATCCGATGCCCAGTGCTCGTTGAACTGAGACGGGAACTCGACGAAGTCACGCGGCACGCCGGTGCCGGCCACGCTCGGGTACTTGGTCTTGGAGAACATGCCGTGCAGCGCATGCCCGAACTCATGGAACATCGTGGTCACGTCATCCCAGCTCAGCAGCGCGGGCTGGCCGGCGGCGGGCTTGGTGAAGTTGCTGACGTTGTAGACCACCGGCTTGGTGCCGGTCAGGCCATCCTGCTCGACGAACACGTCCATCCAGGCGCCACCGGACTTGCTGTCACGCTTGTAGAAGTCGGCATAGAACAGTGCCAGCGGCTGGCCATCGGCATCGGTCACTTCGAACACGCGCACGTCCGGGTGATAGACCGGCAGGTCGGTGCGCTCCTTGAAGGTCAGGCCGTACAGCTGGTTGGCAGCAAAGAACACGCCGTTCTGCAGCACGTTGTCCAGCTCGAAGTAAGGCTTGATCTGCGACTCGTCCAGGTCGTACTTGGCCTTGCGCACCTGCTCGGCGTAGAAGTCCCAATCCGATGCCGTCGCCTTGAAGCCGCCCTTCTGCGCATCGATCACCTTCTGGATCTCGGCCAGCTCGCCGCGTGCCTTGGCGGTGGCGGCCGGCACCGTGTCGGTCAGCAGCTTGAGCGCATGCTCTGGAGTCTGCGCCATCTGGTCGGTCAGGTTGTAGGCCGCGTAGTTCGGGAAGCCAAGCAGCTTGGCCTTGGCAGCACGCAGCTGTGCCAGGCGCTGGATGATCTTGCGGGTGTCGTTGGCGTCGCCGTGCTCGGTACGGGTCTCCGAGGCTTCCAGCACCTTGGCACGCACGTCGCGATCCTGCAGCGCGCCGAGTGCTGGCTGCTGGGTGGTGTTCTGCAGGCTCAGCACCCACTTGCCATCGAGCTTGCGGCCCTTGGCGGCATCCTCGGCGGCAGCGATGTCGCCATCGGACAGGCCAGCCAACTGCGCCTTGTCATCGATGGTCACCGCACCGGCGGCAGTCGCTGCCACCAGCTTGTTGTGGAAGTCGTTGGACAGTGTCGCTTCTTCGGCGTTGTACTGCTTCAGGGTTTCCTTGTCGGCGTCGTTGAGCTCGGCACCAGACTTGACGAAACCCTTGTAGGTTTCCTCGACAACGCGCAACTGCTCGGGGTCCAGGCCAGCGTCGGCGCGGCCGTCATAGACGGTCTTGATGCGCGCGAACAGCTTCGGGTCCAGGTGGATGGCGTCGCTGTGTGCGGCCAGCTTGGGCACCACGTCTTCCTGGATCTTCTGCCGCTCAGGATTGGTATCGGCCTGCACCACGCTGAAGAACACGCGGCTGACGCGGTCCAGGATGGCGCCGGATTTCTCCATCGGCAGCAGCGTATTGTCGAAGGTCGCCGGCTGGGTGTTGTCGGTGATCTGCTTGATCTCGGCCAGTTGCTGGCGCATGCCTTCTTCGAAGGCCGGCAGGTAATCACTGTCCTTGATCTTGTCGAACGCCGGCGCCTGGAACGGCAAGCTGCTGGCGGTCATGAACGGGTTGGTCGAGGCATCGGCCGGCTGGCCGGCCTGGGCAGGCGCATTGGCGGTCACGGGGGCAGTGGACTCCTTGCCGGAACAAGCGGCCAGCGCAAGGCTGATGGCGGCGGCCAGGACAACGGTACGCGACATGAAACGGCTCCTTGGGAACGGGCTTCTAACAGCCCTTTACCCTACTCCGTTCACTTGCTCACGGCATGTGCCGATGGTGGCGCCGGCCCCGGCCGGATATGTCGGCTGCCGGTTCAGCCGGTACCGCGGTTCTTGCCCATCCATTGCCGGTACCACTGGCGGATGGCAGCCATGTCGGCCACGTCGTCACCGCTGGTCGGGAAGACCGGGCCGAAGCCGAGCACCCGTTCGGGATAATGGAAATAGGCCGGGATCACCGGCACCTCGGCCAGGCGCGCGATCTTCAGGAAGCCGCCTTTCCATTCCTGCACCGGCTTGCGCGTGCCTTCCGGCGCCAGCGCGTACCAGATCCGATCGCTGGCGCGGATCATCGCCACCGCCTGGCCCACCGTGCCCTGCGGCGAGCTGCGGTCCAGTGGCACCACGCCGAGCCGGCGCAACACCACCGACAGCGGCCACCAGAACAGCTTGTCCTTGCCCAGGATGCGTGCATCCAGACCCAGCGCCAGCTTCGCCGCCAGCCCCCACAGGCCATCCCAGTTGGAGGAATGCGGGGCGGCGATCACCACCGCCTTGGCCAAATCCGGGATCGGCCCACGGATATGCCAGCCACCCAGCCACAGGATGCTGCGCCCCAACCAGCGGCTGAAGGCACGACCCTTGAAGGTGGGTATGTTTGGCGGAATGACCGGTACCACCGGCGGCTTGCTCAAGTACTACTCCCAATTACGTTGCGAGCGGCCGCGCTTGACCTGCGCACGCTCCTTCTTCTGGTCCAGGCGGCGCAGCTTGGAGCCGTGCGTGGGTTTGGTCGCCACCCGCGCCTTGGGTACGCTCAGGCTGGCCTGGATGAAGGCGGCCAGGCGTTCGCGTGCATCCTGGCGATTGCGGTCCTGCGTGCGGAAACGCTGCGCATCGATCACCAGTACGCCTTCGCTGGTCACGCGACGGTCGCGCCGGGCCAGCAAGCGCTCGCGCAGCGGCTCCGGCAGCGACGGTGAAGCGGCGATATCAAACCGCAGCTCCACCGCGGTGGATACCTTGTTGACGTTCTGGCCACCCGCGCCGGAGGCGCGCACGAAACGCTCGACGATCTCCGTTTCCGGTATCGCCAGCCGCGGTGAGATATCGATCTGCTCGGTTGCCATCGGCGCATTGTAAGCGGAGCCATGCGTCCCCTGGCACGGTGCCAACCAGGGGACGGCCTGGGCGGCGGCCAACCGCGACGGGTTCCACCCCGGCAGCGATGGATGCGGTGCAGCATGCGCCCCACCAGAAGCGCCACGCGCGCCGCGATTGGGCATCCGTGAACACCCTCCCCGCGCGAACCTCGTTATGCTGCCCGTTCGACCCGCCGCCCAGGAAAGCCCATGACCCGCTCCTTCCTTCGCAAGCGCCTGCCACGTCTGCTGCTGGCCACCGGCCTGCTGCTGGCCAGCATCGCACCGGCGTTGGCCGCCCCGCCGACGGACGCCGATATCAACCGCCTGCTGGCCGCATCGCGGGCGCAGAACATGCTGGATTCGATGTTGCCGCAGATGGAGGCGATGCAGGCCCAGCAGTTCGCCCAGCTCACCGCCAACGAGCAGCTCAGCGCGGACCAGAAGGCGCGCGTGCAGCGCATCCAGCAGCGCACCTCGCAGACCCTGCGTGAAGCGCTGTCGTGGTCGCAGATGCGGCCGATGTACGTGGAGCTGTACAAGCAATCCTTCTCCAAGGAGGACGTGCTGGCGATGGCCGAGTTCTATGAAAGCGCTGCCGGCCAGAGCCTGCTGGACAAGACCCCGACGCTGATGCAGAACCTGATGGTGGCCATCCAGCAGAAGATGACGCCGCTGCTGGCCGATCTGCAGAAAGACCTGGAACAGATCACCAACGAACCGGCCAAGTAAGCCTCTGTAGTGCCGAGCATGGTCCGGCACTACCGCTGTTGCCCCCTCCCTTTGGCAAAGGCAAGGGAAAGCTGGGGAGGTGCGCTTTCCGCTGCTAAAGCCCCTGCCGAGCATGGCTCGGCACTACCGTTGTTGCCCCTTCCCTTTGGCAAAGGCAAGGGGAGGGCTGGGGAGGGGTGTTTTTCGCTGGTAGAGCCCCTGCCGAGCATGGCTCGGCACTACCGTTGTTGCCCCCTCCCTTTGGCAAAGGCAAGGGGAAAGCTGGGGAGGTGCGCTTTTCGCTGCCAAAGCCCCTGCCGAGCATGGCTCGGCACTACGGCTGGTCTGGCAGCTTCCAGCCGAACAGATCCATTGCTTTCTGGAATTCGCGGTCCAGCGGCGCGCGTACTTCGATGCGGCGGCCATCCTGCGGATGCGGGAAGGCCAGACGCTCGGCATGCAGCAGCATGCGATGCACGCCCTGCATGCGGAAGCTGCGGTTGTGCCGCCCATCACCGTGACTGGTGTCGCCGATCATGTGGTGGAACATGTGCTTGAGGTGCCGGCGGATCTGGCGGAAGCGACCGGTCTGCGGCTGGCAGCGCAGTAGCGCATAGCGCGAGGTCGGAAAGCCCGCCGACGGAATCGGCAACTCGCCCACCAGCAACTTCTGGAAGTGGGTGATGGCCTGCTTCTTGACCGGCTTGCCGGGGCCGCCATCCAGATCGTGATCAACGGTGAAGGCATCTTCGGCCGGCCAGCCGCGGCATACGGCCAGATAGTCCTTCTCCACCTCGCCGCCCATCAGGGTCTTGCCCAGCGTGCTGGCGCTTTCGCGATCAAACGCCAGCAGCAGGCAACCGCTGGTGGCGCGATCCAGCCGGTGCACCAGGAAGATCGGCTTGCCCAGCTGCTCGCGCAGCCGGTCGGCCAGGAAATCATCTTCGCCACGCGCCAGCTTGCTGTCGTGGACCATCAAGCCCGCAGGCTTGTTGACCACCGCCAACCACGGGTCTTCGTACAACAGCGGCAGCGGTTCGAACACAACCGGCTCGGCCGCCACGTCCTCAAGCACATCACTCATCGACGCAACCACGCGGAGGCCACCGCAACCGCACCGACCACGCCAGTGACCCACGACCACACCGGAATCGACGCCAACTGCGGGCCACCGGCATGCAGGCCATACAGCAGCGCGGACACCACCATCAGGCCAGCGCCGGCAACGGCGGTAACCACGCGGCGCTGCATGCGCTTGAGCGTGTCGTCGAGGTTCACGATGTCCTGCGAACGCATCGCCAGTTCATGCTTGCCTTCCACCTGCTGACGCAGCCAGCTGTGCAGCAACGCCGGCATGTCCGGAGCCTGGGTCATGATTTCCGGCAGGCGCTTGCGCAGTTCCTTCAGCGCGCGGCGCGGGCTGTAGCGTTCGCGCAGGATGCGTTCGAGCACCGGCTTGGCCACTTCCCAGATATCCAGGTTCGGGTCGAGCTGGCGGCCCACGCCTTCGATGTTGAGCAGCGTCTTCTGCAGCAGGATCAACTGCGGCTGCAGGGTCAGCTGGTAACGCTGGGCAGTGCGGAACAACTTCATCAGCACTTCGGCCAGCGATATCTGCGACAGCGGGCGGGTGAAATACGGCTCGCAGACCGCACGCACGGCCGCTTCCAGTTCATCGATGCGCACCGTGGCCGGCATCCACTGCGCCTGCAGGTGCAGCTCGGCGATGCGACGGTAATCACGGTTGAAGATGGCCATGAAGTTTTCGGCCAGATAGAACTGATCCTCTTCCGACAACTGGCCCATGATGCCGAAGTCCAGCGCGATGAAACGCGGGTTGTCGCGGCGCGCCGGATCGATGTCGACCCAGATGTTGCCGGCATGCGCATCGGCGTGGAAGAAGTTGTCGCGGAACACCTGCGTGTAGAACACGCGCACGCCCTTGGCCGCCAGCGCCTTGCGGTCGATGCCGGCCTTGTCCAGGGCAACGATGTCGTCGGAGGGAATGCCCCAGACCCGCTCCAGCGTCAGTGCGCGTTCGGCGGTGTGGCTCCAGATCACTTCCGGCACGTACAGGTCGTCGGAGTTTTCCCAGAAGCGACGCAGCACGCTGGCGTTGGCGCCTTCGCGCTGCAGGTCCAGCTCGGCAGCCAGGGTGGTTTCGATCTCGGCCACCACTTCGCGCGGGCGGATCTTGTCCGCGCGCGGGTGGGTGCGCTCGACCAAGGCCGCCAGCGACTTGAGCAGGGCGATATCACCGGCAATCTGCTTCTCGATGTCCGGGCGCAGCACCTTGACCACCACCTGGCGGCCATCGTCCAGCGTGGCGGCATGCACCTGCGCGATCGAGGCCGAGGCCAGCGGCGTGGTGTCGAAGCTGGCGAAGGCCTCGGTGATCGGCAGGCCCAGCGCCTGTTCGACGATCTGCAGCGCGCGTTCGCCATCGAATGGCTTGACCCGGTCCTGCAGCAGGGTCAGTTCGGCGGCGACATCCGGCGGCACCAGGTCACGGCGGGTCGACAGGATCTGCCCGAACTTGACGAAGATCGGGCCCAGTTCCTGCAACGCCAGGCGCAGGCGTGCACCGCGCGACTGCGAGGCGATATCGGCACTGGCACGCGGCACGAACGGCTTGGCGATGCCCAGCCAACGTTCAACCGGGGTGCCATCAAGCAGGTCGTCCAGGCGGTAGCGCAGGATCACCCGGCCGATGCGGCTGGCACGGAACATGGCGCGAGTAGCCTTCATGCGGCACCTCCGGCGCGCTGACGCAGGCGTGCGATGCGCACCGCCATGCGTTCGACGTCATCGCGGATCACGTCCACATCGTCATGGAAGGCGTCCAACTCGGCACGGGCAACAACATCACGCGACTCCTCGGTAACGTATTCAGCGGCGGTCTCGGCCAGGTCCTTGGCACTGCGGCGGGCCTGCAACAGGGCCGCGCGCAGGGTCTGGGCGATCTGCACGCCGAGGATTTCGCCAAACGCTTTGACAAAAGGCTGCTGCCAATCCGGATCAAAACGGGTGGCCAGCTGCTGCAGGCGCCGCGCCAGCTCGGCATCGCCGGATACCTTGACCCGTCCGGCCGGCGCGCTGTTGCCGCGGCGCGCATTGGCCAGGAACGGCAGCTGCGCCAGCACCCCACCCAGGGTGCTGCGCACCGCCAGGTCCGGCTCCAGCGACGGGTCCACCGGGCCCACGGTCAACCGCTCGCCAGCAACGCCGATCTGCATGGCCAGCGATGGCGACTCCAGGGTCAGGGCGATGCGCTGGCCATCGAGCGCGGCCAACGCGGTACGGGTGTCCGGGTCCAGCGCCAGGGCGCGGTTCAAGGCCACTTCCAGCGCACGGCCGGCCAGCGGCTTGATCATCTTGAGGGGGGATGCAGGCATGCGGGCATTCTACCGGAGGGGCGCAGGCCCGTAGGGCCGGGAATGGAGAGCGACGTAGCCCGGGTGCGCTGTGCTTACCCGGGCTACGGGCTGCGCGGCGCTTACCCGCGCTACCTCACTGCACAGGGTTTGTTCATGTCAGCGCGTCTTGTTCATGCGGCAGGGGTAGCAGTTGCACGGCGCGCCCGCCGTACGGCGTGATCAACAAATCCCGAATCCCGCATCCCCAATCCCGGATTTTGCGTTCATGCTATGCGTACCCCTTCAACACAGCGGCAGGAGCACACAGGCAATGGGCAAGACTCGGGTTGGCATCATCTTCGGCGGTCGTTCGGCCGAGCACGAGGTCTCGCTGCAGTCGGCGAAGAACATCCTCGATGCATTGGACAAGGACAAGTTCGACGTAAGCCTGATTGGCATCGACAAGCAGGGCCACTGGCACGTCAGCGACCCCCAGCAGTTCCTGCTCAATGCAAACGACCCTGCGCGCATTGCGCTCAATCGCTCTGGCAACGTTGTAGCAGTACTACCGGGCCGTGAGCAGGCGCAGCTAGTGCCGAGCGACCCCGCCTCGGCGCTGCAACAGATCGATGTGGTCTTCCCTATCGTGCACGGCACCCTGGGCGAGGATGGCTCTCTGCAGGGTCTGTTGCGCATGGCCAACCTGCCGTTCGTGGGTTCCGGCGTGCTCGGCTCTTCCGCCGCAATGGACAAGGATGTGACCAAGCGGCTGCTCCGCGACGCCGGCTTGGCTGTTGCGCCATTTGCCTGCTTCAACCGCAGCACAGCCGCAAAAGCTGACTACGCGGCCCTGGTTTCAGAGCTGGGCACCCCGTTGTTCGTCAAACCGGCCAATCAGGGTTCGTCGGTGGGCGTGAGCAAGGTGCGCAACGCTGAGGAGTTTGCCACCGCGATGGCGCTGGCCTTGTCCTTCGACCACAAGGTGCTGGTCGAGTCCGCAATCGTTGGCCGCGAAATCGAGTGCGCCGTTCTGGGCAATGACCACCCGGAAGCCAGCGTTTGTGGCGAAGTGGTGGTACACGATGACTTCTACGCCTATGACACCAAGTACATCAGTGCCAACGGTGCGGAAACGGTGATTCCCGCCAACATCCCGGCTGACGCCCAGGAACGTATCCGCGATATCGCCGTACGCGCGTATCAGGCGTTGGAATGCGCAGGCATGGCCCGAGTCGATGTCTTCTTTACGCCGGCATGGGAGGTGGTGATCAACGAGATCAACACCCTGCCCGGCTTCACCAAGATCAGCATGTATCCCAAGCTGTGGGGCGCAAGCGGTCTGGGCTATACCGCGCTGATCACCCGCTTGATCGAGCTGGCGCTGGAACGTCACGCCGCCGACAAGAGCCTGCGCAGCTCGATCAGCGCCTCGGCCTGATCAGCACCCAACGCAAACGACACGGCCCGCGCCCTCAAGGAGGACGCGGGCCGTTTCATTTGGACCTTGCGGGAACTAGCCCTTCTTGCGGAACAGCGAGATCACCGCAAGGATCAGGAAGACGACGAACAGGATCCAGGCGATGTTGCTGGCCGCACCGGCAATGCCACTGAAGCCGAGGACGGCAGCAATGATGGCGATGACGAAAAAGACGACGGCGTAATGCAGCATGGGATTGGTCCTTGGCTGGAAACAGGGTTCCATCCTCTGCAATCGCCGGTGGTGATCCGGTGATGGATGCGTGATCGCCGCATGACGATCGCGCGTCAGCATTCAGGATGCAGCCGCCAGTCGACGCAGGCCTTCCTCGATCGACACGCGTGGCACATAGCCGAAATCGCGACGCGCCGGCTCCATCGAATACCAATGCGGCGTGCACAGCTGTTCGGCCAGGAAACGCGTCATCGGCGGCTCGCCGTTCAAACGCAGCAGCGGCCACAATTTTTCGCACACCGAACCGATGCGGTAAGCCGTCTTGAACGAGATCGACTTCTGCACCGGCGGTGCCCCCACGGCGGCCAGCAGCTTGTTGAGCAGCTCGCGCATCGGCAGCGGCTCGCCGTTGGAGATGAAGTAGGCCTTGCCTGCGCACGCGGCACCCACCACCAGATGATCGAAGGCATCGAAGTGGGCCTGCGCGGCGTTGTCGATGAAGGTGGTATCGACCTTGTTGTTGCCATCGCCCACGAAGCGCAATCGGCCGGCGCGGGCGCGCTCGGCCAGCCGCGGCACCAACTGGTTGTCGCCCGGTCCCCAGATCAGCCGCGGGCGCAGCGCCACGGTAGCCAGCTCGGCACCATTGGCGGCCAGTACCTCCTGCTCGGCGATGGTCTTGGTGGCGGCATAGGGCGCCTGGAAATCCTCGCCGTAAGGCACCTCGTCAGCCCCGAGGCCTTCAACCGGATGGGTGGCGCGATGGGTGACGCTCGGCGTGGAGGTATAGACCAGGCGCCCGATGCGGTGCGCGTGGCAGGCATCGAGCACGTTGCGGGTACCCACCACATTGGCCTGGTAGTAGCTGTCGTAGCTGCCCCAGGCCCCGGCCTTGGCGGCGTTGTGGAAGATCGCGTCAACCCCGGCTGCGGCGTGGTGCACGGCGCTGGCATCGGCCAGATCGCCACGGATCTGGCCTACACCCAGCGCCTGCAGCACCTCGTAGTGGCCACGATTGAAGCTGAGCACCTCATGGCCGCGCTCGACCAGGCCACGGCACAACGCCTGCCCAAGAAAGCCACCACCGCCGGTTACCAGAATCTTCATAGTTCGATCACTCTGCTGCTGGGCCGCCGCCGCGTGGTCAACGCAGCGGAAGCGGATGAAGTTGGCGCACGGCAGGCGTGCCGCCGAGGCACGCAGTATCGCAGCACTGGTTGACCAGGTGGTTGGCCTGCGGTGGCAGGGCGGCTGCTTTACCCTTCCCCAGCCCTCCCCTTCGTGGTGCAAAAGGGAGGAAGCGAGAGCACCCCTCCCCAACCCTCCCCTCCGCCTACGGCGCAAGGGAGGGGGCAACAGCTGCAGCACTGCTAGACCTTCGAGCAACCCGCTCAGCCCTCCCTTTCGCGCACCGGAGGGGAGGGTTGGGAGGGGTGCTCCTTGCCGTGCACCAGAGCCCGCAGAATGTCCTCCAGTACCGCCGCATCCCCTGCAGAACCTCGTCATTCCAATAGCGCAGCACCCGAAAGCCCAGGCTCTGCAGCATTTCGGTGCGACGTTGGTCATACGCACGCTGCTCAAGATGCTGCCCACCATCCAGCTCGACGATCAACCTCGCTTCAAGGCGAACAAAGTCGGCGATGTATCCGCCCAAGGGCATCTGCCTACGGAAGCGAAAACCCGCCAACTGGCGGCGCCGCAACTGCTGCCACAGGCGGTCTTCGGCATCGGTAGGCGTGTTGCGCAGTGCCCTGGCACGCTTTCGCAGCTTGTCCGTTGCGGCTCTCCGTGTTTGCTGCGGAAAGCCTGCGGTTGCTGTTGCTGGGCGCCAGTCAGAGATTGGCTGGATTCGGACCATCTTTCGGCTCAAAGAGCACTGCGCTTTACGCCTCCCCAACCCTCCCCTCCGCCTACGGCGCAAGGGAGGGGGTGACAGCTGCAGCTTTAAACAGCCGCGAGAGAGCCAGGCTTTAGCCCTCCCTTGCGCCGTAGGCGGAGGGGAGGGTTGGGAGGGGTGCTTCTGCTTCAAGCCTTCATTTTCAACCCAACTGCGCCTGTGCCCACAGCGCCAACTTCTCGCGTCCGATCTTGGCGTTGTGGCGGATATCGACGGGGAACTCCGGGTGCCGCAGGAAGGTGCCAATCCCCGCCAACGCGGGCCGCGAAGCTCCCAGCAACCGCAACTGTGACTCCACCGCCGCGGCGTCGGCACCGGGCAACAGCTCGAAGCACAGCACCGGCCGCTGCTGTCCAAGGGCGCCTACCCCTACCAGGGCAGTACGACGCACACCCGCCACGGTGTTGAACACAGGCTCCACTTGCTCGGTATACATCGGCCCCTGCGCCGTCTCCACACGGTGCGTCTTGCGCCCGCAGAACCACAGCCGCCCCTCCACGTCGAACCAACCCACATCACCCATGCGATGCACGATGCGTTCACTGCCATCGGCCTGCACTTCGCGGATCTTGGCGGCCGCTGTTGCCTGCGGGCGGTTGAAATAGCTGTCGGTGGTTGTGGGGCCGACCACGGTGATCTCGCCCACTTCGCCGGCAGGCAGCTCACGCACCCCACTCCAGTCCGCGATGGGCGCATCGGTGATCGCGATGATGCGCACGTCATTCGGTGCCACCACGCGGCCAACGCAGGTACCTGCACCGGCCTCGGTCGCCTCGCGCGTGTCGACCAGTTCACGGCCTTCGATCACCGCTACCGGCAGGCATTCGGTTGCGCCGTACGGGGTCCAGAACTGACCATCCGCAGGCATCAGCGAGCGGATCCTGGAGACGATCTGCGGCGGAACCGGCGCACCGGCCGAGGTGGCGCGGGTCACGGTAGGTAGCGGCTGCCCATGCTCGGCCAATACACGCATCAGCGCCGGCGAACCAAACAGCTGGGTCACGCCGAAACGGGCGATGGCATCGTGCAACTTGCGTGGGTCCGCACTGCCGGGCCGGGTCGGGTCCATGTCCGGGATCACCGAAGTCAGCCCCAGCGCCGGATCGAACAAAGCGAACGGTGGGAAAGTCGGCAGGTCGATGCCGCCGGGCTGCATGCCGAAGGCATTGCGCAGCAGCTCCACCTGCCCGACGAAATGGCGATGGCGATAGACCACGCCCTTCGGTACGCCGGTAGAGCCGCTGGTGAACAGGATCGCGGCAACGTCGTCCGCTGCAGTATCGGCCAACTGGCAGCCCGCTCCAGCGCCAGCTGCCTCCAGTCGCGCCAGCGTGGTACCGCCCCAGCCCCAGCGCCGACCCACCGTGACCCGAATCTTCGCCGACCTGGCCCAGCCCAGCAGCACCCGCGCAAACTGCGCCAAGGGGATGCCGATGAAGGCCTGTGGCTGCGCTTCATCCAGGCATTGCTTGAGCGCCCGCTTGTCGATGCCCGGGTCGACCAGCACCGGCACCGCGCCGATCTTGAACAGGGCGAACATCAGCAGGAAGAACTCCGGCCCCGGCCGCACCATCACCACCGCACGGACGCCGCGGCCAATGCCGTATGCCGCCAGCCCAGCGGCAATGGCGTCGCTACGGGCATCCAGCGTGCGGTAGTCCAAGGTCACGTCGTAGGTGGCCATGCCGTTGGCGGCCGGCTTGCCCGGGCAGCGGATGGCAATCTGGTCGGGACGTTCACGCGCCAACTCGGGCAAGCGTGCGGCGATATTGCAGGTTTCGTTCATCTTCCTATTGTCGCCCTTGCAGAAAAATCTTGCGCGCCGGCCCTCAGCGTGGAAAATTTCCCGCCTCCCTTTCGTCCAGCTGCCGCCCCAAGGCCGGTATCCCATGCCCCATCCCTGCCTCACCTGCGGCGCCTGCTGCACCCAGTACCGCGTGGCCTTCCACTGGATGGAATCGGACGAAGTCACCGAAGGCGGCGTGCCGCACCAGCTGACCCAGCGCCTGGACCCACACCGGCTATGCATGCAGGGCACCTATTCGGACCCGATCCGTTGCGTGGCCCTGGATTCGGAGATCGGCGTGTACTCACGCTGCACCATCCACCCCAACCGGCCCAGCGTGTGCCGCGAGGTGGATGCATCGTGGGAATACGGCAAGGCCAGCTCGCAGTGCGACCGCGCGCGCATCGCCCACGGCATGCCGGCATTGACCTTGGCCGATTGGCGTTGGCGTGACGATGCCGACAACGATGACGATCACCCCGACGACAATGGCAACAGCCCTTCGTCACCCCCGAATACGCCGATTGCGGCGTAAGTAGTCGGTGCCGTAATTCCGGATTGTTGCTGTTGCCGTAAGTAAGCTTTGGCTTTGGCTTTGGTTTTGGCTCTGGCTCTGGGCCTCTGCCCTTATGCCGTCATTCCCGCGCAGGCGGGGCTTTTAACCGATGGATATCGGGTAATCGCTCCTGCTTTACGCTCCTGCTTTACGCTCCAGTTTCACGTTCCCATCTTTGCTTTGACCTTGGCCGCGAACAAAAGAAAAAACGCCGGAGCCAAAGCCAGAGCGATTCCCGCCGGCGCGGGAATGACGGCGTAAAAGAAAAAGGCTCAAAAGCCCCCTCTCAAAGCGCCTTGTAACGCGCCCACAACACCTCGAATTGCTGCACGAAACTGCGCACCAGGTTGGGGTCGTTGCTGACCACCAGGTTCTCGTCGTTGTGCTCGGTGGCGGTGCGGGTCCAGTTGAAGCTGCCATTGGCCAACACCTTGCCGTCGAACAGCGCGAACTTGTGGTGCATGTGGTATTCGCTGTGATCCACCTTCACCGGAATGGCGCTTTCATGCAGCCGGCGGATGTCGTTGCCATCGTCGTACACCTTGTCGTTGTCGCTGATGATGCGCACCACCACGCCACGCTTGTGCGCGTCCAGGATCACACTGCTCAGGCGGTCGTCGGAAATGGTGAAAACGCAGATATCCAGCGACTTCTTCGCCCCGGCGCATAGCGCGCGCAGGCGTTGCATGCAGGCATCACCCGGCGAGAAATAGGTGCTGGTGAGGGTTTCGGCCGGGCCCGCGTTGACGTCCAGCGTACGTACTACCTGTTCCACCCACTTGAGCACCGGCAAGGCCTCGGCCGGATGGGTACTGATCTGCTCGCGGGCAATGTCGAAGGCGCGGTTGCGCATGAAGCGCAGGCGATCCGGGGGCAGCTCCTCGCCCAGCTCACGCAGAGAGGACTTTTCCTCATTGCTCAATGCCATGTCCTGCGCGCTGTCGCGCAACTGGCGATCCAGGCTGTCGAAATCCATCCGTCACTTCCTGAAGAAAGGAGCGACAGCTTGGCACACCACCCGGTAGCAGCGGCGTGAGCCGCGAAGCCAGCACGGCATCGGCAAGCAAAACGCCCGCCCTCCCCAACCCGCCCTTGCCTGGCGCAAAGGGAGCAAGCACAACGGCGGCGTCACGCCCCCATGCGGGGCACTGCCTCAGCGCAGCGGATTGCGCTCAAGAAACGCGCGTACCGCCGGCACGATCACTTCATGCTTGTCTTCCAGCACGTAGTGGTTGGCGTCCTCGAAGGCGGTCACTTCGGCCTGCGGCAAGGCCTTGCGGAAGCCGGCCAGGAAGTGATGATCGAAGCAGATGTCGCGCAGACCCCAAGCGATATAGGCCGGACGATCGGCGAACGAGGGCAACGCATCCGCCGCCCCCTGCAGCAGTGGCCAGGCCTTGTCGGCCGGCGACAGCGGGATGTCCTGCATGAAACGGATGGTGGAAATGCGGTTGTCCCAGCTGTTGTACGGGGACACATAGGCGCGCCGCACATCGGCCGGCATGCGCCGGCTCACGCCCAGCCACGATGCGCCGGAGGAAAACGCATTGAAGGTGCGGATGAACCACTCGCCCGGCTTCCAGTGCCGGCCCATGGCGATCTGCCACGGCATCGGCTTTTCCGGTGGCAGCGGGAACGCGGCGGTATTGGTGATCACCAGGCGCTTGACCTGCTCATGGTGCGACAAGGCCCAGCCGAAGCCGATCATGCCGCCCCAATCGTGCACCGCCAGGGTGATCGGGCCGGTGATGCCCAGGTGCTTGAGCAGCGCGTCCAGATCATCCACGCGCGACTGCAACGTGTATTCATAACGGCTGTCATCGGGCTTGTCGGACAGGCCCATGCCGATGTGGTCGGGCACGATGCAGCGGTACTTGTCGCTGAGGCCGTTGACCAGGTGCCGCCACAGATAACTCCACGACGGATTGCCGTGCAGCATCACCACCACTTCGCCATCGCGCGGACCTTCATCGATGTAGTTCATCGACAAGCCTGGACGGACTTCGAAGCGGTGGGTATTGCTGGGGTAACCGGGGAGTTTGTTCATCGGGTTGCACCTGCGGCTGCTAAGCCCCTCTCCCGTCGGGAGAGGGGTTGGGGAGAGGGTTGGCCGGAGTGGAGATGCTTGAACAAGCGCTCCAACCCCAAGTAGATGCGTGCTGCGCACGCGTCCCCTCTTCCGCCCTTTGGGCACCTTCTCCCACAAAGGGAGAAGGAAAAACATGCGATCCCGCAGTTCGCGGCAAGGCCTGAACTTACCAGACCACCTCGGCCATCGTGCAGTTCAAGCCGGAGCCAATGCCCATCAGTGCGACACGGTCGCCCTTCTTGAGCTTGCCCAGCTGGCGCAGCTTGCTCAGCACGATCGGTACCGAGGCCGGGCCGATGTTGCCGTGCTCACCAAAGATGGTCATCACCTTCTTCGGGTCGATGCCGAAGGCCTTGATGAAGGCATTGGTGTGCGGCTGGCTGACCTGGTGGATCACAAACTGGTCAATCTCGTCCACCGCCCAGCCCAGCGCGATGCGCGTGGCTTCAAAGGTCTTGGTGGCCAACTTGATGCCTTCGATCAGCAGCATGCGGGTATCGGTGACCATGCGGTCCAGGTTGCCGACGCACAGCTTGTTCCACTGGTTGGCCGCACGGGTCACGCCGCCCTTGTAGCGCGGTGCATCCGGCACCAGCTCCGAGCGCGCCATGACCATCGCAGCCGCACCCGAACCGGTGGTCAGTGCAGCCACTTCATCGCGCAGCTGCTGGGCGGTGATGTCCGGGGACATCATGCGCTCAAGCGTCTTTTCGTAGACCAGGTTGGAGGTCTCGCCGTCGACGATCAGTGCGTAATCGATGTCACCACGCTCCAGCATGCGTGCAGCCACGTCCATGCCGTTGATGAAGGCCAGGCAGGCATTGGCGATATCGAAGGTGACGCAGTCTTCGCCGATACCCAGGTTGCCGGACACGATCGAGGCGGTGGACGGCTCCAGGTAATCACGGCTGACCGAGGTGTTGACCAGCAGGCCCACCTTGTCGGCGGTGATGCCGGCATCTTCCAGTGCCTTGCGGCCGGCCATGGTGGCCGCATCCGAGGCCTGCGTACCCTGGTCCCAAAGGCGGCGCGCGTGGATGCCGGCAATATCGCCCAGCACGTCGGCACGAATGCCCAAGCGTTCCAGCGTGGGCTGGAGCCGCTCGTTGATTTCCTTTGAGGTCAGCGTATGCGGCGCATCAATATGCGCCAGTCCCGCGATCGAGACATTTTGAAAAGGCATCGGAAAGCGCCAAGACTCAGGCGAAGGGGGCGCTATTCTAGCCCCTGCGCCTTTTTACCGCATCTTTACAAATCGGAGGCCCGCCGTATGGAGCCCCCGAGGACCGTCGATCAGCGCGGCGGGCACTGCCAGGCCGAGTAGCGCTGGCTGCCATCGGCAGGCAGACCAAGGGCTTGCACCGCATTTGCACCCGCGCTGGTGGCCTCGTTGCGGGCCAGGGTTTCCAGCTCTTCCTGCACCCGCAGCGGGTTGCGGTTGTAGAAGCCCACCTTGCTCTTCACCGTGACCTCGATCTCGCCCTTGGCTACGCAGCCGGGCGCAACAGGCCCTGCCGGCAGCACGCGAACGGCCTTGCCGCTGGACTCGATCGGCACCCAGGTGCAGGCAGCGGTTGAGGCAATCAGGGCGGACAGCAACAGAACGCGCATGGACTATTCCTTGTGAAGATCAGAACGGATTGTGCCGTGAATGGATGAACAGATGGTGATCCAAAGGTACGAAACGGCGGTGAAGCGGTAGTGCCGAGCCATGCTCGGCAGGGGCTTTACCTGCGAAAAGCGCCCTCACCCCAACCCCTCTCCCGTACACGGGAGAGGGGCTCGAAGCGCAGCACCTGTAGTGCCGAGCCATGCTCGGCAGGGGCTTTATTCGCGAAAAGCGCCCTCCCCCCAACCCCTCTCCCGTACACGGGAGAGGGGCTTCAAACGCTGCACCTGTAGTGCCGAGCCATGCTCGGCAGGGGCTTTACTCGCGAAAAGCGCCCTCACCCCAACCCCTCTCCCGTACACGGGAAAGGAGCTCAAAGCGTAGCACCTGTGGTGCCGAGCCATGCTCGGCGGGGGCTTTACTCGCGAAAAGCGCCCTCACCCCAACCCCTCTCCCGTACACGGGAGAGGGGCTCAAAGCGCAGCACCTGTGGTGCCGAGCCATGCTCTTCGGGGGCTTTACTCGCGAAAAGCGCCCTCACCCCAACCCCTCTCCCGTGAACGGGAGAGGGGCTCGAAGCAAAGGCCGCTTCCCACCGCTTACTTCTTCTCCACCGGCTTGCCGTCGGCATCCACCACGATCACTTCACCCAGCTTCAAGGCGCGCACCGGGGCTTCGGTCTGCTTCAGGTCGCCCACCACCACCCAGGTGAGGTTGGCGGCATCCAACGTCTTTGCAGCCGCCGCTACCTGCGCCGGGGTCATCGCCTCGATCTCGGCCTTGCGCTTGAACACGTAGTCGTCCGGGCGCCCGTAACGCACGATGCCGCCAATCGTGTTCATCACTGATGCCGCGGTCTCGTATGCGCCCGGCAGACTCAGCGTCTGGATATTGCGGATGCGGGTGACTTCCGCATCAGTGGGCGGGCGCTGGCCAGTGGCGAACTGGGTGATTTCGGCGTTCATTTCCTTTAGTGCATCGGCGGTCTTGTCGATCTGCACCGGTGCCACCGCCATCCACGGGCGCTGGCCCAGGGCGCTGGAAGACATCGAACGCGCACCGTAGGACCAATGTTTGTCCTCTCGCAGGTTCATGTTCAGTCGCGAGGTGAAGTCACCACCGAGCACGCCGTTGGCGATATCAAAGCGGGTAGCGCCCGGATCCATCGTCGACGGCACCAGCTCACCGGCAAACAGGTTGGCCTGCACCGCACCCGGCTGGTCGATCAGGTAGACACGCGCTGCTTGCGGGCGGGCGACATCAGCCGGGGCTGCAACCTTGGGTGCCTCACCCTCGCCCTTCCAATCACCGAAGCTGCGTTCCAGCAGCGGCACGACTTCCTTCAGGGTGGTGTCACCGACCACGATCAAGGTCGCCCCTTCCGGACGCAACCACTGCTTGTGGAACGTAGCCAGGTCGTCGCGGGTCAGCGACTGGATGGCCGCCTCGTCACCGCTGCCAGTGAACGGGATGGCGTAGGGATGACCGGCGCCGTAGAGCAACGGCGGCAGCACGCGCATGGCCACCGCATTGGGCTGCACCTTCTCCTGCTTGATGCCGGCAATCCAGGTGGCCTTGATGCGGTCGATCTCGCTCTGGTCGAAACGCGGTGCACGCACCACGTCGGCGTACAGGGCCAGCGAGGGCGCCAGGTTCTCCTTCAGCGATGACAGGTAGACGTTGGCACCGTCCAGCGAAGCGCCGGCACCAATGCTCGCGCCCAGCCGCTCCACCGCATCGGCGAGGGCCAGCGAGCCGAGCTGGCCGGCACCTTCGTCCAGCATGCCCATGGTGAAGTTGGCGGTGCCCGGCTTGCGGCCCTGGTCGGCGGTGAAGCCGCCCGCGAATTCATAGCTGAACTGCACCACCGGCACATCGTGGCGTTCGGCCAATACCACCTGGGTGCCGTTCTTCAGCGTTGCACGCTGCAGCTGCGGGAACTTCAACTCCGGGAAGCTCTTGGTCTGCGGCACGCCGGCGCTGCGGTCAACCTGGCTCGGCAGGGTGCTGTACTTGGCATCCACCGCCGGCACGTTGAACGGCGCCGGCTTGACCGACGGCAGTTCTTCCAGCGCAACGCGCTCGCCCGGTTCGACCACGATGGTGTGGTCACCCACACCCAGCCACTTGGCACCGGCTGCCTTCACGTCCGCGGCGCTGGCGGCGTTGATGTTGGCCAGCGAGGTACGGAAGCACCCCGGGTCGCCTTCGAACACGGTGCATTGCGCCAACGCGTCGGCCTTGCCACCGAAACCACCAATGCGCTCGATGCCGCGCACGAAGCCCGCGCGTGACTGCACCTTGGCGCGCTCCAGCTCATCGGCGGTGGGGCCTTCGGCGATCAGCCGCTTGAGTTCCTCATCGATGGCCTGCTCCACCTTGGCCGGGTCCACGCCCTGCTTGACCGTGGCCATGATCAGGAAGTTGGAGCCCAGCTGCGAGGCATCGGTCATCGCGCTGATGTTGTCTACCAGCTTGTCGTTGTGCAGCAGGCGCTGGTCCAGGCGCGAGGATTTGGCCCCGCCCAGCACGTAGGAGAACAGATCCAGCTGGTCGATATCGGTGGTGCCGACCTGGGCCACGTTCCAGGCACGGTAGATGCGGGCCTGCGGCACCTTGTCGGTCATCACCTCGCGGGTGGTGGCCGGGCGCTGCCCGACGTTCACCGCCGGCTGCGCCATGCTGGGGCCAGCCGGGATGTCGCCGAAGTACCTGGCTACCTTCTCCTTGGCGGTCGCCAGGTCGATGTCGCCGGCAAGGACCAGCACTGCGTTGTTCGGGCCGTACCAGGTGTGGAACCAGGTCTTGACGTCATCCAGCGAGGCCGCGTTGAGATCATTCATCGAGCCGATCACGCCGTGGTGATACGGATGATTGGCTGGATACAGCGCGCGCGTGAGCTTGTCCCAGACCTGGCCGTAGGGCTGGTTTTCGCCCTGGCGCTTTTCGTTCTGCACAACGCCACGCTGTTCGTCCAGCGCGGCCTGGTCGATGGCGCCCACCAGGTGGCCCATGCGGTCCGATTCCATCCACAGCGCCATGTCCAGCGCGGTGGTCGGCACGTTCTGGAAGTAGTTGGTGCGGTCGGTGTTGGTGGTGCCGTTCTGGTCGGTGGCACCAACCTGCTTGAACGGTTCGAAGAACTCACCGTCATGGTTTTCGCTGCGCTGGAACATCAGGTGCTCGAACAGGTGCGCGAAACCGGTGCGGCCAGCCTGTTCGTCCTTGGCGCCCACGTGGTACCAGATATTCACCGCCACGATAGGTGCCTTGCGATCGGTGTGCACCACCACGCGCAGGCCGTTGGGCAGGGTGAAACTTTCGTACGGGATGTCCACCGATGCGACGGCGGCGGCCGGCTTGGCCTGTGCAACCAGCGGGGTGCTGACAAATCCGCCAAGCGCAATGCTCAGCGCGAGGGTCAGCACAGCGGTACGGGGCATAGCTGCGTTCATTCCATTTCCCTTGGGTATGAAGGTGAACGCCGATCCTAGCCCTTCCCCGCCGGCCACGCATACGCCATCGGTCATGTCCCACGCCACCCCGTACACATCGCACGGGGGAAGGCTTTACCGCAGCCTGCACTTCCAGCCGTGGCCCAGCCAATGCTGGCGAGGGGTGGCCACCGCAGCCCCATGGCAGCGGTGGCGCTTGCTTACTTGCCGTTGCCGACTACGGGCTTGCCATCGGCATCGATCACCGTGACCTGTCCCAGCTTGAGCGCCCGTACCGGGGCTTCAATCTTGGAAAGGTCGCCGACGATGACCCAGGTCAGGGCATTGGCATCGATGCCCGATGCAGCCGCCTTGGCCTGCGCCGGCGTGAACGCGGCAACCTGCGCGTTGCGCACCTGCACCCAGTTGTCCGGACGGCCGTAGCGCACGATGCCGCCAATGGTGCCCAACACGGCATCGGCAGTTTCATAGGCGCCCGGCTGGCTGCGCAGGTCGTTGTCGACCACCTTGGTCACCTCTTCCTGGGTGGCCGGTGCCTTGCCACTGGCATAGTCGGCGATCTCACGCTGCATCTCGGCCACCGACTCGGCGGTCTTGTCGATCTGCACCGGGGCCACGCCCAGGAACGGGCGCTGCCCCAAGGCCGAGGTGATCAGCGTGTAGGCACCATAGGACCAATGCTTGTCCTCGCGCAGGTTCATGTTCAGGCGCGAAGTGAAGGAACCACCCAGCACTTCATTGCTCATGCCCAACTGCACCGCGCCCGGGTCCTTGACCGATGGCATCAGCTCGCCGGCATAGATGTTGGCCTGCACCGCACCGGGCTGATCGATCAGAAACACACGCGGCGCATTCGGGCGGGCAACCTGCGGTGCATCCACCTTGACCGGCGCCGTGCCTTCACCCTTCCAGTCGCCGAAATGGCGATCCAGGACCGGCACGATCTGCGCCAGCGTGGTGTCGCCCACCACGATCACGGTGGCCTGCTCCGGACGCAGCCATTGCTTCTGGTAGTTCAGCAGGTCATCGCGACCGATCGCAGTGACCGATGCCTCGGTACCCGTGCCGGTGAACGGCATGCCATAAGGATGATCGCTGCCATACAGCAGCGGTGGCAGCACGCGTAGCGCGGCCGTCTGCGGACGTGCCTTTTCCTGTGCGATACCCGACAGCCACTGGCCTTTGACGCGCTCGATCTCGGCGGCGTCAAAGCGCGGTGCACGCAGCATGCTGGAGAACAACTGCACCGATGGATCCAGGTTCTCACTCAATGCCGACAAGGTGGCGCTGGCGCCATCCAGCGCCGCACCCGCTTCCAGTTGCGCGCCAAGGTCTTCGGCGCGGGCCTTGAACGACAGCGAGTCGAGGTCGCCCGCGCCCTCATCCAGCATCTGGCTGGCGAAGTTGGCCGTGCCCAGCTTGCCGCCATGGTCGCTGGAATAACCACCGGCGAATTCGTAACTGATGTTGACCACCGGGATGTCATGGCGTTCGGCCAGGATCAACTTGCTGCCGTTCTTCAAGGTGGCGTGCTGCAAGGCCGGGAAGCTCAGCGCCGGGAAGCTGTCCACTTGCGGCACACCCAGCTTGCGGTCCACTCCGCCGGTGCTGGTGGTGTAGCGCGCATCCACCGGCGGCAGCTGGAACGGTGCAGGTTTGGCGGACGCTTCTTCCGTCAGCGGCTTGCGTTCACCCGGCTTGACCACAAAGGTGTGGCTTGGGTTGCCCAGCCACTTGGCGGTAGCCGCGCGCACCGATGCGGGGCTGGCATCGGCGATGGTGGCCAATGATTCGCGGAAACAGGCCGGGTTGCCGGTGAAGGTGGTGCACGACGCCAGGGCATCGGCCTTGCCGCCGAAGCCGCCAATGCGCTCGATGCCACGGATGAAGCCGGCGCGGTAGTCGGTCTTGGCGCGGGCCAGTTCTTCGGCGCTGGGGCCGTCCTTGATCAGTCGCTGCAGTTCTTCGTCGATGACCGCTTCAACACGGGCGGGGTCCACACCCTGCTTGACCATCGCACGGATGGAGAAACTGCCTGCCAGTTGCGAGCCATAGTTGCTGGTGCTGACGCTGTCGACCAGCTTGTCCCGGTGCACCAGGCGCTCGTCCAACCGCGAGCTGGCGCTGCCACCCAATACCTGCGATGCCAGGTCCAGCAGATCGGCTTCCTTGTCGCCCACCTGCGGCACGTTCCACATGCGCTGCACCAGCACCTGCGGCACCTTGTCCTCCAGCTCCGTACGGCCATTGGCAGCCAGCACGGCAACATCGACCTTGGGTTGGGCCATGGTCGGGGTGGCCGGGATGTCAGCGAAATACTTGCCGACCTTTTCCTTGGCGGTGGCCAGGTCGATGTCGCCAGCCAGCACCAGCACCGTGTTGTTCGGCCCGTACCATGTGCGGAACCAGGTCTTTACGTCATCCAGCGAGGCTTCGTTGAGATCATTCATCGAGCCGATCGTGGTGTGGTGGTACGGGTGGCCCTGCGGATACATCGTGCGCGACACGATTTCGCGCAGCTGGCCGTAGGGCTGGTTCTCGCCCTGGCGCTTTTCGTTCTGCACCACGCCGCGCTGCTCATCCAGGGTCTTCTGGTCGATCGCGCCCAGCAGGTGTCCCATGCGGTCCGATTCCATCCACAGCGCCATGTCCAGTGCGGTGGTCGGCACATTCTCGAAGTAATTGGTGCGATCGGTATTGGTGGTGCCGTTCATATCGGTGGCGCCAGCCGCTTCGAAAGGCGTGAAGTATTCGCCCGGTGCGTTCTCGCTGCCGTTGAACATCAGGTGTTCAAACAGGTGCGCAAAGCCACTGCGCCCGGCCGGCTCGTCCTTGCTGCCGACGTGGTACCAGAGATTGACCGCAACGATCGGTGCCTTGCGATCGGTATGCACCAGCACCCGCAACCCGTTGGGCAGGGTGAACTCCTCATAGGGGATGTCCACCGCGGCAGAAGCAGCCGCCGGTTTGGCCTGGGCGCTCAGCGGGATGGCGACAACGCCCGCCAACGCGGCGCTCAGGGCCAAGGTCAACAAGGCGGTACGGGGCATTGCTGCGTTCATTCCATTTCCTTTGGGCATGACGGTGGAAACCGATCCTAACCGGCCCCCTGGTCCCGACGCACACACCAGGCGTCATACCCCCGCTTAACCGTCCGCACAGCCGTCCGGACAGGTCCCTGCGGCCCAGTGTCCGGACAGCGGACACATCAAACATGAAAATATACCTTTTAAATCAACAAGATAAAGTTGGCACGCATCCTGCTCCCTCCTGGATGCAGCCGAGGTCGAACCAGACAAAACATGACCAAAAGCTGAACAGATCATCGAAAAGCAAAAAAGTTCTTGCAGCTCGAGATTTGGTGTAATACCTTACTACCACACCACCGTTCACACACACCAAATAGGCCCCGCCATGAACGCCAAGTCCCTCGCCATTGCCATCGCCCTCGTTGCCAGCACCGGCTTTGTTTCTTCGGTGCAGGCCTCGGATATCACCACCCTGGAAGCCGTGCAGGTGCGCCCCTCGGCCGACCAGCTGGCCCAGGCCGAACATGAAGCCGCCAGCCCGATCCACACCCTGGCCGCCGTACAGGTGCGCCCGACCGTCGGCCAGATTGTCGAGTTGATGGCCGAACAGGCTGCCACCCGCATCGCTGCCGCCACCCCGGTCGCCATTGGTGCCCGCGCCAGCCAGTGGGTTGTGTCGCTGCCGGCCATCAACGTCCGTCCGGACGTGGAGCAGGTGCAGGCAATGGCTGCCGAAGCTGCTGCCGACGCCATCGGCCAGGTCGTCGCACACGGGCTGGCTTCCAACTAAGCCAGCCTGCATGCAACACCCGGCGTAAACTGCGCCGATGACTTCCGCACCTGTTTTCAACGTTCTGCTGTTCCAGCCCGAGATCCCGCCGAACACCGGCAACGTGATCCGGCTTTGCGCCAATACCGGCGCGCGGCTGCACCTGATCGAGCCCTTGGGTTTCGACCTCAGTGACAAGCAGCTCAAGCGCGCCGGCCTGGATTACCACGAGTACGCGCAGATGCAGGTCCATCCGGACCTGGAGACGGCGTTGGCACGTATCCAGCCCACGCGCCTGTTTGCAATGAGCACCCGCGCCAGCGTGCGCTATGACACCGTGCAGTTCGCCGACGGCGACACCTTCCTGTTTGGTCCGGAAACCCGCGGCCTGCCGCAGGACCTGCTGGACGCCCTGCCCGACGGCCAGCGTCTGCGCCTGCCGATGCAGCCCAACAACCGCAGCCTGAACCTGTCCAACTCGGTCGCCGTAGTGGTGTACGAAGCCTGGCGCCAGCATGGCTTCTCCGGCGGCGCGTAAGCACCGTACCGGTAGTGCCGAGCCATGCTCGGCAGGGACTTTCCCCGCGAGAAACAGCCCTCACCCCAACCCCTCTCCCGTAAACGGGAGAGGGGCTAAAGCGGTAGTGCCGAGCCATGCTCGGCAGGGGCTTTCCAGGCGGGGCCTGTGCCGAGCACAGCTCGGCACTATCAACAGCGGCGCTACTGCGTGATATCCCGCAAACGTGTCTCCGGCATCAACCAAAGCGCCAACAGGCCACACAGCAAGGCCATCACCGTCGGATAGAACAGGCCGACAAAATCACTGTGGTAATGCGCGCTCAACGCTGCAGTGGCCAAGGGCATGAAGCCGCCGAACCAGCCGTTGCCCAGGTGATACGGCAGGCCGATAGCGCTGTAGCGGATCCGGGTCGGGAACAGCTCCACCAGATACGCCGAGGCCGGCCCACACACCAGCGCCACCGGCACCGACAGCCACCAAAGGACCGCCAACGCCGGAGCAAAGGAAAGCTCGGGCCGCACGTTGGCCGCCAGCAACTTGAACGACGGCAACAAGGTGGTACCGGCCAGCAGAAAGCCACTGATGATCACCGGTCGCCGGCCGATGCGATCAGACAGCCAACCGGCCAAGGGAAACAAGGGCGCCGCCAGCAGCAAGGCGCACATCATCAGCTCACCGGCCGTGCCGACATCCAGCCCCAGCGGCGACTGCAGGAACACCAGGGGAAAGTACTGGCCTGCGTTCCACACCACGCCCTGCGCGGCCGTCATCGTCGCCAAGGCCAGCAGCATGGCCTTCAGATGCGCGCGGTTGCCGAAGGCTTCCTTCAGCGGCGAGGTCGCCACCCTGCCCTCGCGCTGCAGCTTCTCGAAGGCTGGCGACTCCGCCAAGTGCAGGCGCATGTACACCGACAGCGCCAGCAACAACACCGATGCCAGGAACGGCAAACGCCAGCCCCATTGTGCGAAGGCATCCTCACCCAGTGCGTGCCGGCACAGGCTGATCGTGCCCAAGGCCAACAGCAGGCCCAGCGTACCGGTGCCCATCACCAGCGAGGTATTGAGGCCACGCCGCGACGGCGCCGAGTGCTCGGCGACATAGGTCGCAGCACCGCCGAACTCACCGCCAACCGCGATGCCCTGCAGCAACCGCAGCGCCACCAGCAGCACCGGCGCAAGCACCCCAACCTTCACATAGGTGGGCAAGGCGCCAATGCCTATCGTGGAAATGCCCATCAGCACGATGGTGATCAGGAAGGTGCGACGACGGCCCACGCGATCACCCAGCCGGCCGAAGATCAGCGCCCCCAGGGGCCGCACCACCCAGCCCGCACCAAAAACCGCCAGGGCCGACAACAAGGCAGCGGTTTCATGCCCCGGCGGGAAAAACTGCCGGCCCAGCACCACGGCCAGGGAGCCGTACAGGAAGAAATCGAACCATTCAAACACGGTGCCGGCGACGGCCGCGGCAATCGCGCGGACGTTGTTGCCGGTATGCGCTGCCGCACCGCGCATGGCGCGCTCAGCCCCCGACCACGCCTTGTGCCTGCAGGGCGTGCAGGCGCGCGTCATCGATGGACAGCACCTCCTCCAGCACCTGCCTGGTGTGCTGGCCCAACACCGGCGCTGCCTGCGTGTACTGCAACGGCGTGGCCGAGAACTTCAGCGGATTGCGCACCATCGGCACGCTGCCGCCGCCGGCATGTGGCAGTTCGATGCGCAGGCCACGCGCCTGCACCTGCGGGTCGGCGAATACCTGATCGATGCGGTTGACCGGATTGGCCGGCACCACCGCCTGCTCCAACGCCACCAGCCACTCGGCTGCCGGGCGCGTGCCCAGCCGCTGCTGCAGGAACGGCACCAGCTCATCCCGGTGCGCCACACGGGCATTGTTGGTGGCGTAACGCGGATCGCTGGCCAGCTGTGGCTCGCCGATCACCTCGCAGAAGCGTGCGAACTGGCCGTCATTGCCCACCGCCAGCATGAAATAGCCATCGGCGGCTGGCATCACCTGGTACGGCACGATGTTCGGGTGCGCGGTGCCCTGCCGGGTTGGCACGACGCCGCCCACCAGATAGTTCGAGGCCTGGTTGGCCAGCCAGGCAACCTGGGTGTCCAACAGCGCCAGATCAATCTGCTGGCCCACGCCTGTGCGCTCGGCATGACGCAACGCGGCGAGGATCGCAGTGGCGGCGTACATGCCGGTCATCAGGTCGGTCGCGGCCACGCCCACTTTCTGCGGGCCCGCGCCGGGTGCGCCATCCGGCTCACCGGTGACGCTCATCAAACCGCCAATCGCCTGGATCGCTGCGTCGTAGCCAGCGCGCTGCGCATACGGGCCGTCCTGGCCATAGCCGGTGATCGAGCAGTACACCAGCTTCGGGTTGATCGCCTGCAGGCTGGCGAAATCCAGCCCGTATTTCTTCAGGCCCCCAACCTTGTAGTTCTCCACCAGCACGTCGCAATGCATCACCAGCTCGCGCAGCAAGGCCTGCCCTTCGGCGGTGGTGAAATCGATCGCCACCGAGCGCTTGCCACGGTTGGCGCACAGGTAATACGCCGACTCGCTGCTGTCATTGCCGGCAGCGTCCTTCAGGTAGGGCGGCCCCCAGGTACGGGTGTCGTCGCCCACACCGGGACGCTCGACCTTGATCACGTCGGCGCCGAAATCGGCCAGCACCTGGGTGGCCCACGGGCCGGCCAGAATGCGCGACAGGTCAAGAACACGGACACCATCAAGCAGCTTCATTTCGGCCACCAGTTGCTGCAGGCCTGCGGCAGCGACGGCTGCCAGGCGATGGCCTGCTGGAAGGCTTCAGCCAAGGCAATCAGGGTGAGCTCATCGCCGATGTTGCCCATCAACTGCATACCCGCGGGCAGTTCGTCGGCAGCCACCGGCAACGGCACCGACAAGGCCGGATTGCCGGCCAGGTTGGCGTAGGCAGTAAGGTCGGCCTGACTGGCCGGTGCCGGCTGCCCGAAGGCGAACGCGCGTTGCGGCGCAGTCGGCATCACCACTACGTCGCACTGCGCCAGCCACTGCTGCAGCTGCACCTGGCCACGATCGGCCAATTGCGAGGCGGCGGCCAGTTCGGCTGCACTGCGGCCTTCGGCCCAGGACATCAGCTTGACCAGCAGCGGTGAGAACTTGCTGCGGTCGCCAGCCCAGGCATCGGCATGTTCAACCAGCATCTCCGCCTCGCTCATCAGCAGGCCGGCGCGACGGGCGCGGGCTGACGCAAATGCGGGCGCTGGCAAGGGTTGCAGGCGATGGCCGAGGCCCACCAATACGCGCAGGCCATCCTCGAAGGCTGCCTGCACATCCGCTGCCACGTCGGCGGCATCACCAAAGTCGATCACGCCGATGCGCAGACCTTCGGCATCGGGCGCGGCATAACGGATCGCACGCGATTGCGCGCAGTCCGGATCAAAGCCGGTCATCACCTGCAGCAACAGGCGCAGGTCACGCGCCGAGCGGGTCAACGGACCGATGTGATCCAGGCGCCGGCACAACGCGACGGTGCCGCGCGTGCTGATCGCGCCCCAGCTCGGCTTGAGCCCGACCACCCCGCAGTAACTTGCTGGAATACGCACCGAACCCATGGTGTCGGTGCCCAGTGCAGCCGAACACAGGCCGGCGGCTACCGCCGCACCACTGCCGCCGCTGGAACCACCGGGCGTATAGCCGTGACGATGCGGGTTGTGGCAGGCGCCGTAGAACGGATTGTCGTTGTCCGCGCCCATCGCCGCTTCGTGCATGTTGAGCTTGCCGACAATCACCGCACCGGCCGCACGCAAGGCAGCCACTGCGGGGTTGTCGTTGATCGCCGCTGCGTCGTGGCGGCGGGTCTCCATGCCGGCGGTGGTGACCATGCCGGCCACGTCGATATTGTCCTTGACCGCGATCGGCAGGCCTTCCAGCGGGCGCGCGGTGCCGTTGGCGCGGCGCAGGTCCGATGCTGCTGCCGCAGCCATGGCGCCCTCGGCATCAACGAGGATATAGCTGTTGACCTGCACCTGGCTGGCGGCAATGGCTGCCAGTTGCTGGCTGACCAGCTCGGTGCTGCTCAGGGCAGCGGACGCAAGCAGGGCCGACTGGGTACTCAGGTCAGAACTCAACAATGACGCATCGGCCTTGCTCACGGGGCTTTCCTCAAGCGAAACGTTTGTCGATCAGACGCACCGGCTTCTGCCGCACTTCAATGCCGGTCAGCGGCGCCAACGCACCCGGCGCGGCCAGCACGATGCTCATCTCAACACCCAGGCGCTGGCGCAGCAAGGCGGCAAACTCCGTCGCCAGCTGTGCGTCATCCAGCGCGCCACGGGTCTCGACGTGCACGGCCAGGTCATCACGGCCACCCTCATCACGGCTGGCCACGCAGATGAACTCACCGGCGAACGAGGCGTGTTCTTCCAGCACCGGCGCCATCGCCTGCGGGAATACGTTGATGCCGCGAATCTTGACCATGTTGTCGCTGCGGCCGAGGAAACCCTCGATGCGGCGCAGGTTCATGCCCAGTGACGAAGGCGTGGTCAGCACGCGGGTCACATCGTGGGTGTTGAAGCGGATGATCGGGTAGATGTCGTCCTTGTACAGGCAGGTGACCACCATGTCGCCGGTGCCACCATCGGCCACCAGTTCGCCGCTGTCGACGTCGAGGATTTCCACATACTGCGCGTCTTCCATCAGGTACAAACCGTCCTGATCGGGGCCCTGGCCGGCGATCGCGCCGGTATCGCCCACGCCGTACCAGTCGTACAGCTCGACGCCGCCCCAGGCAGCGGACAGGGTTTCACGCGACTCACGGCCGAGGTGGCCGCAGATCATCCGCACCGGGATGTCCTTGCCCGGCACCAGGCCATTCTCGCGGGCCACGTCGGCGAGCTTCTTGATGTAGTCGGCGAAGCCAACAATCACGTTGGTGCCCATGCTCTTCATCAGCTGCACCTGCTGCGCCGAACGCATCTCGATGCCGGTGCCGGCCGAGCAGAACAGGGCCTGCGTGTAATGGGTGATGGCCTCGCGCACGTAGTGGCCGCCGTTGATCATGCCGTGCCCATACACCGAGTGCACCACGTCACCGGGCTGCATGCCCTGCCAGCGGTACAGGCGCGCCAGCAGCAGGCTCTGCACTTCGCGCGAATGCGGCGAGAACACCAGCGGCTGCGGGCGGCCGGTGGTGCCGGAAGTGGTATGGAATACCAGCGGCTTGTTGCCGGCCTCGGTACCGTCCTGCCAGCCGTGGAAATCGCCCAACGGCGGATGCGCTTCCACCGAGGCCATGATCTCGTGCTTGCCGAACACCGGCAGCTTGGTGATGTCATCCAGGCTCTGGATGTCGTCCGGGGTGATGCCGGCATCGCCCCACAGGCGCTGATAGAACGGAATCTGCCAGGCGCGGGCCACGCAGCGCAGGAACATCGCGTTCTGCTCGGCGCGCAGCTCCTCGCGGCTGATGTTCTTGAACTTGTCGGTGAAGGCCTGGTCCAGCGGGAACTGCTTGAGCAGCTCCTTGACATCGAACGACTCGAAATAGGTGGCGTAGGTCATGGGGTCTCGACAATCAGCAGGTCAACCAGCCGGCGGACATCGTCGATGTCCTGCAACTGGTCGAAGTGGGAGATCAGGGCATCGCGGTGGCCGGCGTCGAACGGACGCGCGGCGTGGTCAAGGCAGTGGTGGAACTTTTCAAGTTGCTGGGCACGCGACAACGGCCGCTGCGGCGAGCCGATGGCAGCGTCGCGGTGGTTGTGCAGCACGCGGCCGTCGCGCAGGGTCACCGTCATCGACTGCGGCACCAGCGCGTTGGGATCGTCGCAGTCGTTGGCTACCAGGCTTACGTTTGCGGCAAAGCCGGCCAGTCCTTGGTCGCAGAGCTTCTCCGGCGTATAAGCCGACAAGCCGACCTTGCCGTCCAGCAATACCGTGCCCAGCAGGTAGGGCAGGCATAGCCGGCCATAGCTGGTTTCCATGTCTGCCTGGTAGGTGCGCCCCACCAGGCGGCGCACCAGCGGTGGCGCCTGCAGTTCGATGCTGGCCACGTTGTCCAGGTTCAAGCCGTGCTGCTGGCGCAGCTCCATCAGCATGTCCTGGGCGGCATGCGCGGCGCCGCCGGTGGGAAACACCTTGTGGCTGACGGTAAGGATCTGCGCTTCGCGCGCCGCCAGCTTCTGCAACGACGGGCCGGTATCGAACTCACCCTCGATCAGCGGCAGGTAGCCGAATGGGCCCTCCAGCATCTCGCGCGGCGCAGGGAAGCCATTGCGCGCCAGCTCCCAGCAGCTCAATGCGGCACGGGAATTCAGGGCCACCTGCAACGCCAGCGTGGGCGAGCCCTCGACATGCGCCTGCATGGTGCCGGACAGATGGCTGTAGGTCAGTCCGAGCGCGCGTCGCAGCAATGCTTCATCGGCACCGTACAGGTGCGCGATGCCTGCGGTCGCGCCCAGGGCACCACACATCGACGGCCGAAAGAAACGCATCGGCGCACGCCCGCTGATGCCGATCAGGGTCGCCACGTCGACGGCAACATTGAGCGCGGTGATCAGCGCCTTGCCATCGACCGCCACACCATCGACATTGGCACGTTGCTCGGCGGCGGCGAACACCGCCGACTGGATGACTGCCATCGGGTGCACCACCGCCGGCATGTGCACGCAATCAAATTCCTGGCTGTGGATCTGGTAGCCATTGACCATGGCCGCACTGGCGGCAGGCAGCGCTTCGCCCGTCACCCAGACACGTGCGCCGTTGCCGCTGCCATAGCTGGCGGCGCTGCGACGGACCACCTGGGTCAAGGGCACCTGCGGCCCGGAGCCGGAAATACCCACGGCGGCCGAATCCATCACGAACACGCGCGTTGCGGCGACGGCCTCGGCGGACAGGTCTTCAAAACGCAGCGTGCAGGCATGCTGCAACAGGGCTTCGGTCAATCGCATCAGGCCACCCTCACCAACATCGCGGTCAAGGCGTCCAGACTGCCGCCATCGGCCAACGCCCGCACCTGCCCAAAGAGGGGTTGCGCCAAGCCCGCCGATACGCCACCCCATTGCGCCAGCGCCATCGCCTTGGCCAACACGTCGTCGGCCGACATCGGACACTCAGGATCGCCCCAGGCGTCGATGCGCTCGGCCTGCAGGTGGCGGCCATCGGCCAAGCGCAGTTGCACGCGGGCGCCGTAATGACGGGGGAAGCGTTGGCTGCAGGCGGCGTCCTCATGCACGCTGATACGCGCGCGCCAAGGCGCCAACTCGCCATCGGTGCAGGCTTCGGCGGTGTAGTGCGCCAGTTGCGGACGGCCATGTACCAGGATCGAGGCCAGCGCGTGTTGCAGGCTGAACTTGGCTTCCAGCTCGGTCTGCGGCTGCGGCCGGTCGCAGAAGCGCAGGGCCTCGGCGTAGGTATGGACTTCGATATGGGTGATGCTGTCGCTGGCATCGGCGTCCAGCAGTGCCAATGCATCGCGCATCGCGTCGATTGCCGGATGCGCATGGCGGCAGGCCGGCCAGGGCTTCAGGCTGGTGCTGTGGATCAGCCAGTCGTCCTCGTCGGCGACCACCAGATCCGGTTGCGCATCGGGTGCAGTGGCGGCAAACAAGCCCTGCTCGCCTTCCAGTATCCAGCGCGGGCCACGCATGCCGGCCAATGCCAGCTGCGCCGCCAACCAGCCGCTGCGGGCGGCTTCGGCGTTGTGCAAGGACTTGGTCGGCACCGGTTCGTGACGCATCTGCCACAGGCCACCGGTGCGACTGCCAGCATTGCCAAGTGCATCGGCCACGGCATCTGCCGGCAGGCGCAGTACCGATGCGGCGGCTGCGGCAGCGCCAAACGCGCCGGCAGTCGAGGTGGGATGCCAGTAACGGTAATGAGCCTTGCCCAACGCACGGCCAACGCGGATGGTGGCCTCATAGCCGCGCACGATGGCATCCAGCAGTGCATGTGCGTCAGCGCCTTCGGCCTGCGCCGCGGCCAGCGCGACCGGTATCACCACCGGACCCGGATGCAGGATCGCACCACGGTGCACGTCATCCATTTCCAACACGTTGCCCAGGGCTGCGTTGAGTAGCAATGCATCAGCCGCGCTGCGGCGGCCCACACCCAGCGCAACCACCGTGCCGGCGGCCTGGGCCTGCACGACGCTGCGCAGCTGCGTTGCAATCGGGTAACGCTGGGCCGCCAACGCACAGCCCAGCCAATCCACCAGCAGCAGCGCGGCACGCTGACGCGCGGCGGCATCCACCGGCCGTTGCAGGCGCTGGGCAAGCTGTTCGGTAAGGCTGGCGGCAGGCGTGGTCATCGCGCGACGGGGTCTCGGTGCAGGCCCGCGGCAGCGGGTTTCGGGGCGGGTGGAACGGTAACCGCGTGAAAGGAGCATAACCGACTTTGTCCGGACATATCATATGATCCATGTTCCGAAAGCCGCAATCACCACAATGCCCCGAATTCTGGATGCCGACACCTTCTTCGACTACCTCGCGCAGGGCCCGGAGATCTTTGCGCCGGGTTGTGCCGGCCATTCCCTGCTGTTTGAACATTGGTTGCGGACCGGTGCCGAGCGCTGCGCGGGGTTGCGCTTCACCGGCGTGCATATCCCCACGGTCAACAGCTTCGACTTTGCCGGGCTGCATCCCCAGGCGCGCCAGCGCAGCATCTTCCTGAGTGCAGACCTGCGCACGTCCTGGCTGGATGGTCGCGTCGACTATCTGCCGATGAGCTACACCGCCACCTGGCGCTGGCTGCGCGAGAGCGTGTGCTTCGACACGGTGCTGGTGCAGGTGGCGCCACCGGACGAGGATGGCAACTGCTCGCTGGGCATCGCCTGCGACTTCACCCCGGCCGCATGGCCGCGCGCAACGCGGGTGCTGGCGCACATCAACCCGCGCATGCCGCGCACCCGTGGCCCGTCCATTCCACTGTCGCGCATCACCGCGGCCATCGAACAGGATGCGCCACTGCTGGAGATACCCGACCCACCGGGCGACACGGCGATGGAAGCGGTGGCCGAACAGGTCGCCACCCTGGTGGAGGACGGCGCCACCCTGCAGCTGGGCCTGGGCCGCCTGCAGTCGGCGGTGCTGCGCGCGGTACGCGAGCGCCGCAACCTGCGCATCCATAGCGGCATGGTGTCCGATGGCCTGCTCGGCCTGCTGGAATCGGGTGCGCTGTCACCGGCGCCGGATGCGGTAGTGGCTGGCGTCGCACTGGGTACACAGGCCTTGTATGACACTGCGCCACGAAACATAACGTTCCGTGAGGTGGGCCATACCCATGACCATGGCGTACTGGGCGGCATTCCGCGCCTGACCGCCATAAACAGCGCGCTATCAGTGGATTTGCTGGGCCAGGTGAATGGCGAGTTCCTGTCCGGACGCCAGCTCAGCGGGGTAGGTGGACTACCCGACTTCCTGCAGGGCGCTCGCCAATCGACCGGTGGTCGCGGCATCATTGCACTCCCTGCCAGCACCCCGAAAGGTGAAAGCAGGATAGTCCCGATGCTTCCCGCGGGGCCAGTGAGCCTGGCGCGCGTGGATGCGGACTGCATAGTCAGCGAGCATGGCGTAGCCGATCTGCGCCATCTCGACGTCCATGCCCGAGCCCGTGCCTTGATAGCCATTGCCGCCCCCGAACACCGTGACGCCCTGCAGCGCAGCTGGCAGGAACTTTCGCTCAGACTTTGAACAAGGATCTGTACACATGACAGGTACGCGACGCAGCAAGCCCCGCTATGCGGAACTGGGTGACCTGCTGCAGGCGGCAATCGAGAAGGGCGAGTACGCCGTGGGCACCTTGTTGCCCACCGAACTGGAGCTGTGCGAGCGCTTCAGCGTCAGCCGCCACACCGCCCGCGCCGCCCTGGCCCAGCTGATCAGCGCTGGCCTGGTACAGCGGCGCCCCGGCGCTGGCACCCGGGTGATCGCACAGAGCGCGGCCATGCGCTACGAGCACGAGATCGACACCGTCGACCTGCTGATGCAGTACGGCAACACCACCCGCCTGAAGGTGTTGCAGGCAGAACGCCTGCAGGCCGATGCGGCAATGGCGCAGCGCCTGGACATCCACGAGGGCAAGGACTACCTGCGCCTGCACTGCCTGCGTCTGGAAGAACAGACCCGTGAGCCCATCGCGGTCACTGAAATGCTGGTGCCGGTGCGCAGCGGCGTACCCGCCGACAAGCTGCTGGACATCACTGGCGCCGCACGTGCGCTGGCCAAGTTCCTGGAACCGACCAAGCTGTCGCGTGTTGAACAGGTGTTTGATGCCGCCTCATTCGATGCGACCGATGCAAAGCTGCTGGACATCAAGAAAAGCGAGCCGGCGATGCGTGTGCAGCGTCGCTATCGCGATGCCAATGGCCGGTTGCTGCTGATTGCCATCAGCCTGCATCCACCTGGGCGCTTTGCGTATTCGATGGTGCTGTCGCGCAACCATCGTTGATGGGGCTCGAGGGACAGGCTTCGCCTTTGGCTTAGGTCCTCTCCCTTCTGGGATAGGAGCAGAGGGTCTGCCATCTCGAAGGTGGAGTGCGCCGAAGGGCGGAGGGGAAAATTTCCGTCCACTGGCGCGTTTCAAGCTTCTACGCACGGCACGGTGCTTTCGCACCTCACCCTCTCCCCAACCCCTCTCCCGGTGGGAGAGGGGCTTCAGGCAGGGGCTTGGCCTGGCGCTGTATCGCGCCGCCAGGCTTACTTCTTGAACAACAGCGCCAACACGCTCGGGCGCAGCGCCAGCTTCATCATCTGCCGGAACTCGGCCGGCGTCAGGCTGGTCTTGCACGGCAACATGCCGGCCACGCCATCCATCACCAGCAAGCCATCCTCGGCCTTCACGTCATTGATGCGCACGTCCAGCTTCATGGCGGGGGTTGCAACCTTCATGCTCAGCCCTCCCAGTTGCCAAGACCGACGATTTCACGGCCCGCAGCGCGGCCGGAGATCATCGCTTCGGTCAGGTACGAACCGTTCTGGTAAAGATCGGAGAACATCGAGCCCATCTCACCGGCTTCGTACAGGCGCGGGATGTGCTTGCCATCGTGGTCCAGCACTTCGGACTTGATGTTGCGAAGTGCGCCACCGCCGGTGCAGACAATCACCGGGTCCACGCGCATGCCGTAGAACGGCGCCTGCGCGATCGGGAACAAGGTGTCCGGGTTGCGGCCGAAGTCCGCGTCATTCTTCGCCGCACATGCCGCGTTGTAACGTTCCACTTCCGCACGCAGCTTGGCCGGGTCGCGGTTGATCTTCACCGCCAACTCTTCCAGCGTATCGGCCTTCTGGATCCAGCCCTTCTCCACTTCCACCGAGTTGTCGTCGGACCACTTGTAGCCACGCACCACCGGGTTCCAGCTCATCACCTCCACCACCAGCTTGTTGTACTGGCAGGTGATGGCATCAAAGATCATGTGCACCGGCTGCGCACGGTAATGCGGGGTGTCCACCCAGTGACCGTGCTTCTTTTCCTTGTAATGGGTGAGCTGCAACTCGGCGGTTTCGTTGTAGAAGCGCTCGGTGTTTGCATCCACTTCGATCCAGCTGAAGCTTTGCCAGAAGAAGTTGCGCAGGAAGCCGTTGACGAAACCTTCCGGCTTGAAGCCCGGCCAGATGCCACCGGACTGTCCCTGGTTGCGCATATGCCACAAATCGGCACCGGCCTTCTGCAGGATCTTGATGCCGTCGCCGGTGTTGTGCGGCGTACCCAGCGGTGCCGGATTGGCCAGGCCGAAATAATTGCGCTGCATGTCCAGGTTGGCTTCAAAGCCACCGGTAGCCATCACCACACCCTTGTTGGCGCGGATGGCCACACGCTGACCGTTCTGCTCGGCGATGACGCCGAACACCTCCAGCGTGTCCGGGTCCTGCACCAGATCCTTGAGCGGCGACTCAAAGGCGATCTGGATGCGCGGACGCAGGCGGATGTTTTCGCGGAAGGCCAGGTACACGCCCGAAGGAATCGGCAGGATGGTGGCGGTGCAATGCACGGCTTCGCGCGCGCCGAACTCCGGGAACTCCAGCACCGCATCGCGCTCGGAGAAACCGGTGCCATGGATGAACTGTGCACCGGCCTGGGCCGCGCGTTCCTGGATCCACGGCTCCAGCGCTTCCATGGCCTCGGACCACGGCACCAGCATGTCTTCCGGGATCGGGTTGGCCACGCTCATCTTGCGCTGGTATTCGGCCAGCACCTTGGCGTTCTTGGTGATCAGCAACGACTGACCGGCCACGCGGCTATTGCCGCCGGTCTCGGCCTCGTTGGCCTTTTCCAGGATGAGGATGGACAGGTTCGGGTCCAGGTCGTGCGCCTCGATGGCGGCACACATGGCCGCCAGGCCAAAGCCGGCGATGACGAGGTCGTACTGCTGGTCCCACTGTTTGACGGCGTTGCGACTGGCCATGATTCCCCTCCGGGAGATTGCGATCAGCCGACTATCAGCGCCCCGCCCCGGCAACCGCCAACCAATTCGCGTACGATCCACAACCATTGGTTGTTAACCCGTACCGACATGGATCTTCGCCAGCTCCGCTACTTCCTGTCCGTGGTCGAACACGGCAGCTTCACCCGCGCCGCCGCGGCCACCGGCCGCACCCAGCAGGCCCTGAGCAAGGGCATCCAGGCGCTGGAGCAGCAGCTGGGCGCGCGCCTGTTCGAGCGCGGCAGCCGCGAAGCCCGGCTCACCGACGTCGGCCGCCTGCTGATGGAGCATGCCCAGCCCGCCCACGACGCCGTGCGCCGCTTCGAGGACCGCCTGCAGGAACTGCAGACCGGTGCAGAGGGCCAGGTCCGCATCGGCACCGGTCCCAGCACGGCCGGCTCGTTGGTCGCGCCAGCGGTACTGGCGCTGCGCCGGCACTGGCCGAAGATCGGCATCCACGTCAGCGGCGGCATCCTGCCCGAGCTGCTGCCCAATCTGCTGGCGCGTGAACTGGACGCGGTGGTCACCCTGCACACCTTCGGCGACGGCGACCCGGACCCGCGCATCCAGAGCGAAGTGCTGATGCACGACGAGTACCGCGTACTGGCCAGCGTGCGCCACCCGCTGGCGCGGCAACGTGATATCAGCCCGGCGCAACTGCTGGAACAGGCCTGGATCTTCGGCCGGCGCCTGGGTGCGGTGGAAGCCGCGTTCCGCCAGCGCTTCCATGAAGCCGGCCTGGAACCACCGCTCAACACCATGGAAAGCGGCTCACCGGAATTCATGCGCGCGATGATCCGCGACGGCGGCTACCTCACCTTGTTGCCCAGCCGTTTGGCGCAGGCCGAGCTGCTCGCCGGGCATTGGGTGAAGCTGGATGCACCCGGGTTTGCCTGGCAACGGCCAGTGATGGTGTACACCCGCGATGGCGAGCCGCAGAGCGCACCCTTGGCAAGGTTTCTACAGGCGTTGCGGAATGCTGCCGAACAGGCACAGGTGCGACAGGTGGAGTGAGGTGGAGTGAGGCGGCGCTCGCCCGGGCTTGCAGACTTATGGGCATTGGAAAATCGTTTGTGCGTGTTGCCTCGCGACCCTCCCGCAGCTTGTTACTCCGCGATAAAGCGGTCGGCACCTGTTATGACCGCTAATTGGCGGTTATTGCAGACCGCGAACAGCGCGTAGAACGAAAAAAGTTCGAAGACAAATATTTGATGGAAAAGAGAATCCACCCTGTTCCACGCCGGGAAAAAACGCGGGATACTCCGCGCTACACCGCTGTTAGGCGGTCTAATAGGTGTTAGGCACTAGAACCGACTTTCCAATGACCTCCAACCAAACAACTAAAACAGAGATCCGCAGGCGCATGTTTTTCGCCGTTGAAGCGCGTGGAGAGTCCGGAGAGCGCTTTGGGTTCCAGTGGTGCGTTAATTGCCGCGGCAGTGGAGATGTTTGCGTTGAGCGCCTCGTAGGGGGACGGCACATGGCCATCTTTGACCTATGCGTCATATGTCTAGGCGAGCGGATAATCGCGTTGCAGGCTTCGGCATCCGATGCTGATGCCTAACAGTTCATTCAAGCCGAACCCGCTTCGCGGCTCGGCTTAATTCCGGAGTTAGGCCGCTATGAAAGCTCTCGCGAGAGATGGTGACGGAGCACTAATTGCAATTGGCATGGCTGTCTGCATCTTGGGGCTATGGCTTTGGGGGTTCGCCAGCCCTTCGCCTCATCGTTATATAGAACTTGTCTTTGCTCTACCAACGGTGTGCGTCGGCCTTATGATTATTGGCGCCACCATCGCCAGCAGTCATCGTCCAACTAGAGGCTTCTGGTTCTGGCTTGGACTCTGTACATTAGTTCTTGCCGCACTACCGTTTCTTGGGCTTATCGCTCTCCTTGTACTCGGGGCCGCGGCCTAACAGTTCATTCAAGGCCGACGCCGCTTCGCGGCGCGGCTTAATTCAAGGTGTTAGGCCCCAATGCTCAATATCCTCAGACAAGCTTGTTACGACGGAGGCACCCTGCGGCATGTACGCGAGGCGCCTCTAGATCCTGGCTCCCCACGCATCGCTGCGATAGAGCTGCAGTTTGATGCTCTCACTATTACGATCGCTGCCGTGAGCGACGATGATACGGTGCAGATCCTGCCCGGACCAATACAGACTGCCTCATGCCCTGGCTCCGGCCCTTTGTGGCCTCTTTGCGTCGGAAAATCTTTGCAATGGGCATGGCTCATGACCAATCAGCAGGGCTACACAGACGGCGTTAGGCTTGAGTTTGGTGAATCAGACAATCCAGAATCGGTATTGGTAGATTTGGTGGTGGCTGCTTCCGGGCTCGATTCATTCCAAGCCGTCCCGGTTGGGGCCTAACAATTCATTCAAGCCGAACCCGCTTCGCGGGTCGGCTTAATTCAGGTGTTAGGCCGCTATGGAAGCAATCGATGTCGGAGGCGCCAATTTGCTCCTCTCCGCCCCAGAGAGTTGGGAGCGTGTGTCCATCCAAGCATCAACGGATGCTCAACGACTGGCTTGTATTTATCAGACTTTAGATGGGTTCCGCGTACAACGTCACTCTCGCGGCAAGATGGAGCCGCAGTGGCAGGGACAATGGTGGCTTGACCACGGTGCTGCATCTATCACAGACACTTTGAAGTCTGCTCAAAGCCTGGCTGCTAACTATCTTGGTTGCGCGTCCTAACAATTCATTCAAGCCGAAGCCGCTTCGCGGCTCGGCTTAATTCCAGGGTTAGGCCTCTAGATGAGCGACGACAAAAGCAAATACCTAGCTGGTCTCGATCTGTCTCGACTTCCCGAACATCTCGGCGCGGTGCTAGTCGCGCTTGGTCAGTTCACTAGCGGCGAGCCCGTTACCTCGAACTGTCCCAGGTGTGGCGCGCCAATTTCAGTAGAGGCCCGAGGCAATCCCCCCTGTGCGTGGGTTCATTCCTGTCCTTGCGGCACATGCAGCGGATCATTTCGCGGGCTCTAGCATTGCCAAAGGCGCGCAGCCATGCTGTTCTGCTGCGAGGCCTAACAATTCATTCAAGCCGAACCCGCTCCGCGGGTCGGCTTAATTCCAGGGTTAGGCGGCGGTGCGTTGGATTGGCTGGCCCTTCTTCTGTCGGCAGCAACATCGGCAAGTCACCGGTCGGCTCCGGGTAGCAGTTCCAACTGCTCCTGGCAGCGGCCAGTCCGCCAATTCGTCTTAAGCTTCACTGCTCTGCCGCAATCATTTCATCGCACTTCAGCGGCAACGCTCGGCAAGATTCCCCGGGCAGGCTCCGTCCCGCAAGCTGTGGCATGATCGGCTCGCGTTGGGTTGCACAAGCAAGGCAGCATCGGCCCGGGGAGCGGTAAGTGGCCACCGCCGCCTAACAGTTCATTCAAGCCGAACCCGCTTCGCGGGTCGGCTTAATTCCAGAGTTAGAGCTCAATGACAGCTCCCCGCAAGATTGTTTTGCATTCATTGGGCGGCTATCGGCCTGAGCTTGAGTCGCTGGTCGCGCAATGGATCCAAGAAGGCGTCAAATACGTCGGGGTTGTTGGTGTAGATGCCGCTAAGATTGAGGACGCGATTGATGACCTCTGCGTTGGCAACGGCTCCGCCCCATACTTCATGCTTACTGTGTCTCACGGCCAGGATGAGACTCTCGGGGACGCGGTGTTTCTTGCAGAGCAGATCTCTGAAGGCTTTTCTGGTCCAATATCCGTGGTTGTGTTCTAACAATTCATTCAAGCCGACGCCGCTTTGCTGCGCGGCTTAACACAGAGCGTTAGGCGCCAATAGAGGGATCAAGATGTCTTGCTGGATAGCTCAACGAGATCTCGAATACTCTCCCAAAGGCAGCAGTGATCGCTTCAAGCTGTCCATTTGCATATCTGCACCGTTTGAGCTGGCGGAGGCATCGGTTAATTTTTCCTTCCAACCCGGAGCCGCTGGGTGCACAGTGCAAACGTTTGGACTTCCCAAAGACGTCACAGAGACAACTTATGGTGCCGACAGCATTCAAGCACTTGAACTGGCTTGTAACGTCGATGGTCTGTTGCGCCGTTTCCGTAGAGACTTTGATCTCTATTTTCCTGACGGAGAACCGTACTTTGAGGATTAGGCAGCCGAGTGTCCACGCTTTGGCGCCTAACAGTTCATTCAACCCGCCCCCGCTTCGCGGGTCGGCTCAACTCCAGGGTTAGGCCGTATGAGTAGCATTGCATCACCTCAAGCTTTAGTTCTGTCACTGGTCCGGGGCTTGTGGGGCGAGGTCCATCCGCAGCTACGCCAAGCTTCCATTGAGGCGGATGAAACCACGTGCATTGTTCGGCTGCGCTTCGAGTACGACGGAGAAACCAAAGGCCAAGCGCAAGAGAGTTGCTCATGTGCTGCGGCGGAAGTCATCAGTGACTTTCCTGATTCTTGGGACTTGGACGAGGAGCATGTGGCTGCACCCTTTCCCTCTTCACTCGCGCCATTGGAGCATCTTGTTTATCGCCGCTGGGAGCCTGATGATGCAGCCTAACAATTCATTCAAGCCGACGCCGCTTCGCGGCGCGGCTTAATTCAGGCGTTATACGCGCAAGGGAGTTTCGATGGGCTTCGCAATATCTTGGCTCGCTGTTTCAGGCAAGGAATCTCAACGAGTGCTTGAGGAGCTGAGCCTTTCTCGCACCGGAGAATCGGAGGAATTCCCCGAGTCATCACTCACATGCGCCCCTCTACAAGAGGGCTGGTTTCTCGTATTTGCCAACAGCCTCGATTCACCCCTTGTCTCGGAGCAGGCTCTGAGCAACCTATCTGCCGGGTGCAGGGTTGTCTCATGCCAAGTCGAAGAACATGTGATGTTTAGTTCTGCTACTGGCTACGACAATGGCGCGAGAGCATGGCACGTGGAGCACGACGCACAACAAAACATCTACCACTTGGTATCAACTGGGGATGTCCCGCCTGCGCTTAACGACATCTACGCATCACTAAAGAAAGAGCAAGACGCTGCTGGCGGCACTGAGGCGGACGTAGACTACATCCATGATGTCCCGGTCTCGCTAGCCAAAGCCATCACCTCGTTTCGCCATGACGAGGACATTCAGGGCGCGGACGCAGGGACGTTTGAAGTGCTGCAGCAAGAGCACCACACTGCCTCGACCAAGCCCTGGTGGAGGGTGTGGTAGGCACGTATAACAATTCATTCAAGCCGAATCCGCTTCGCGGGCCGGCTTAGTTCAAGCGTTAGGCCTCTGCATGAGCGATCTCGCAAGCTGGATTCTTCAATGGACATTTTCGGTCGCTGGCCTCGTCCACCTAATCGGCATCGGTGTACTGGTCGCGGCGGCCATTTGGCTTGGCCAAAGCAAGTCCGTCCATCGATTCTTTCTTACGGCGTTAGGGCTATGGGTTGTTGCCTCGGTCGTTGGTGCATCTAGCTCATCAACGCTAAGGGTTGCCTTGGCCAGTGCCATCTGGGCGCTTACTGTTGTTGCCTTCTACGCAGTAGTCCTTGGCGTACTCGTTGCAAAGGGTAAAAGGCCTCGCACAATAATTGCCACCTCCGCCGTATTACTGCTGCTCCAAGTGCCGCTCTCACTCTTCTCTGGCCCCTATCTCACCTGCTACATCGGCCATAATTGCCTGTAGCCACCAGAGGCCTAACAATTCATTCAAGCCGAACCCGCTTCGCGGCGCGGCTTAATTCCAGAATTAGACGCCATGAGATCCATCCACTACTTAGTTATCGCAACCCTCGCTCTATTATTCGGATCGCTCTCGGCTTCTGCCGAAGGCCCAGAAAAAGCTGAGACCGTTTCCATCGTCCAGCTCCTCGCAAATCCCGAAAAGTACGAGGGCAAACTAATCAGCGCACGCGGATTTGTACGCCTCGAGTTCGAGGGGAATGCCATATACCTGCACAAGGAAGACTATGAGCAGAGCCTCTACTCAAACGGACTCTGGCTCAACGCCAAAGACTGCAAACGCGTCGACGGCCAAGAATTCGACACTGGCTACGCTTGGGTCACAGCACACTTCACGGCAAGGCACCACGGCCACATGGGGCTGTGGTCTGGTGCACTTGAGGATGTTCGAGACTGCAGTGAGTGGCCGCCTTACCGGGCTGGCACCTAACAGTTCATTCAAGCCGAACCCGCTTCGCGGGTCGGCTTAATTCCAGAGTTAGGCACCATACCATCCGCCCATGAAGACACCAGACGCTTACGCCGCATTGGTCAGGGAACTGGAGGCAATGGGGAAGCTTCCCGCTCCCAATTTTCTCGCGCTACTAGGTGCACCCGCCAAGATGCACACCTTGGATATATCTGGAGAGATGATTGAGTTAGAGCTATCCGTCTCTTAGCTCCACGCAGCACGCAGGATCCAACCACGACGTCGCCGCCAGCGCACCTTTCCTCCGAGCGCTGGCCATCCATGAGCTATTCCCAGGAAGTAGCACTATGGCCAGAAGGCTCCCAGGTGCTTGTTGACGGGATGAAAGCACTTGCGCATGAGGATTGGGCATTGACCCGTCCGAGTTATCTGCTCTACTCGCCAAGGGTGAACACCTCGAAGGCGGCGATCCTTGTTTTCCCGGGGGGCGGCTATAAAGCGCTGGGGATTGGCCCGAACAGCACGCTCGGGTTGTATGGGTCCGATGTCTGTAGATGGCTGACCGACTCAGGTGTCACCTGCATCCTGGTGAAGTACCGCGTCCCGAATACCGGCTGCAACTGGAACAGCCAAACGAAACGGCACGAACAGCCAGAGGTCCCGATGGCACTGCAGGACGCCCAGAGAGCGATTTCCCTGGTCAGGCACAATGCAGTTGCCTACGGCGTCGATCCCGGCAAGATCGGCGTCATGGGATTCTCGGCCGGAGGAAATCTAGCAGCTCTCTCATCCACAAACTTCACGCACCGCTCCTACGCGCCATTCGATGATATCGACCAGCAGAGCAGCCGCCCCGATTTTGCGATACCCGTCTATCCCGGGCATCTCACAATGGAGCACAAGAACAAGACGCCGCGATCAAGCGCTGCTCAGGAGCTCAACACCGACATCGAAATCTCAAGTTACGTGCCGCCAACCCTGCTCGTTTATGCCAAGGATGACGGGGTCGATCCGGCCTATTATTCGCAGGTCTACGAACGTGCACTGAAGAATGCCGGCGTCAACGTCGAACTGATGCTCTACAAAAGCGACGGGCATGCTTTCGGCGTAAGGAAGCAGGGAAAAGACAGCGATCGCTGGACCGATGATGCGCTTCGCTGGCTCGACGCGATCGGTGTTCTTTGAGAAGCACCGGCAGCGATGATCAGTGCAGCAGAAGGCAGTCCAGGCCGTGACGGCAAGAAGGCCCGGATTCGCAGACCCGCAGCGCGGCTTGTCGACGACACGACCAGCATGCCAAGCCCCTGCCCGGCCTCTGCGCCCCTTTATATAGCGGCCTCAAAACACAACGGAGCACCCCATGACGTTCTGGACCGTACTGGCAATCGTCAGCCTGACATTGGGCTGCAGCAGCGGCGCCCTGTGCCGCAACCCGTGGATCGCCGTGCTGGTCTCGGGACTGCTGGCAGCCCTGCTCGCCCCCTACCTCGGCCTGCGCTTCGTGCAGGATGTCACGGGGCACCATGATGCGCAGGACGGCCTGGCGTTCCTGTTCGGCCCATTCGTGGCCGTGCCGGTAGCCGTGTTCGCCGCACTCATCATGCGGTGGCTGCGCCGCCGCAAGCCGGCCTGATCTCCTCGGACAAGGGGCGAACCTGGCCTGGACCAGGTTTTATCTTTCCAGAACCAAACCGCCCTGCTGCAATCGGTACTCACGCTGCACCACCCCGTCAGGCAGGCGATCATGGGTGATCATCAGCAAGCTGCGCTGACCCAAGGCTGCAGCGAGATCAACCAGCAGAGCGTGCGCGGTGTCCACATCGAGGCCTTCGGTCGGCTCATCCAGCACCATGATCGGCGCATTGCGCAGCAGCGCACGCGCCAAGGCCAGACGCCGCGCCTGCCCAGCCGACATGGTGGCGCCGTTCTCGCCGACCCACGTAGCCAACCCGTCCTGTTGCCGGGCCCAATCGCCCAAGCGCACCTGTGTCAGTACCGCCCACAAGGTCTCGTCGCTGGCCTGCGGGTCACCCAGCCGCAGGTTCTCGGCAATGCTGCCCGCAAATACCGGTGCCCCCTGCGGCAACCAGGCAATCTGCCGATACCAATCATCCTGGGCGAACTCGCGCAGATCGACGCCGCCAAACCGCACTACACCCTGTTGCGGATCCCATAGCCGCAGCAGCAAGGCCGACAACGTCGTCTTGCCGCTACCGCTGTCACCGCGGATCGCGATGCGCTCACCCGGTGCAAGCAGCAGGTCCACGCCGTCAAGCAGGCGCCGGCTCTCGCCTGGCCAGGCAAACACCACCTGCTCGAACGCAACCGCGGCCGCCGCCGTGGGTACGGCGCGCGGGTGCGACGATTCAAGTACCGCGGGCGGCTGATCGACGATCTGCCGCAGGCGTTTGCCTGCCACTCGCGCCGACTGCAGTGCCTGCCATGCAATACCGCTGCCGGCTGCCACCTCCAGCAATGCAACGGTCAGAAACACCAGCGTGGCCGCGAACGGCGCCTCCACCTGGCCGGCCTGGAACGCCGACAAGGCCAGCCACAGCATCGCCACCAGCCCAAGGCCGGCAATGCTTGAATGCAGCACATTGCCGGCGATCAAGCGTCCACGACGTCGCTGATCACTACGTGCCAGGTTCTGTGCGGCTGCATCCACACGCAGCGCCCAGTCGTCACGTGCGTCCAGCGCGGTCAGGTCAGCCGCACCTTCCAGACCTTCAAACGCGAGTGTGCGCAGGCTGGCGCGCTGCTGTGCGCGCTCGGCCTCGACCGCATCGCCGCTACGCACCGCAAACACCGGCACACCGATGCCGACCAGCACCGCAATCAGCAGCAGCAACGCGGCCGCTGGCCAATGGATCAAGCCGGCGGCAAACACCGTTGCCAAGGCAATGCCTGCCAGAGCGAACAAAGGGCTGATCGCCCGCACCATCAGACCATCGACTTCACCGATATCGGTGATCAGGCGCGCCAGCAACTCGCCGGTACGGCTGCTGCCCAAACGCGCTGGCGCCAGCGGCAAGGCGCGCCGGAAGAACCACACGCGCAGGTCACGGGCAATGCGCAACGTGGCGTCATGACCGACCAGCTTTTCAAAATAGCGCGAGACAATACGCGCCATCGTCAGCCCACGGATACCGGCCGATGGAGAGAAGAAGTTGAAGGTGGCGCCCATGCCCAAGGCACCGGCCAGCGCAGCAGCGGTGAGGAAGCCGCCCGACAACCCCAGCAGGCCCACGCCTGCCAGCATGGTGGTGAACAACAGCAGCGTTGCCAGGGCCAGACGCCAGCGGTGGCGTTTGAATACATCACGCATCGTCGGCAGGCTCATGCACGCGCTCCCTGTGCTTCAACCTGAGTGGAATGCTGCAGGTCGATGATTCTGTCGGCCCAACGCATCGCCGCTTCGCTGTGGGTCGCCATCAGCACGGTGCGGCCACGCGTATGCGCAGCCAAGGCCTGAAGCAGGTCAGCTTCAGTCTGCGGGTCAAGGAACGCGGTCGGCTCATCCAACAGGAACAGGTCCGGCTCCAGCAACAGCAATCGCGCCAGGCCTATACGCCGTGCTTCGCCACCAGAGAGGCCGAATCCACGTTCGCCAATCACCGTGTCCAGTCCCAACGGCAGATCTTGGGCGAAGCGCATCACCTGCGCGACCTCGGCCACGGCCTGCAGCCGTGCAGCACTGACTGCAGGATCTGCAAGACGCAGATTATCGGCAATCGTGCCGTGGAACAGGTAGGGCCGCTGCCCGGCATACGCGATACGCACGCCATCGCGGACCACGATGCGTCCGTCGCACACCGGCAGCCAGCCAGCCAGCGCTTCCAGCAAGGTGCTTTTGCCGCTGCCGCTGGGGCCAACCAGAGCCAGCCGTTGACCATCGCCGATCTCCAGCGAGAAGCCGCGCAATACATCATGCACAGCGCCCCGGGGGCGCAAGGTGGCCGACCGCACCGCAACCAGCGGCGCATGCAGCTGCGCCGGCTCCGGCGCCACCAATGGGGCCGCAATTGCGCCAACAGCCACGGCATCCTGATCATCGGCCAACAGTCGCTCGACCTCGGCCGCGGCAGCCAATGCATTGGCGCGATCGTGATAGTGGGCCGCCAAGCGTCGCAGCGGTGCGTAGAACTCCGGCGCCAGCAGCAGGCAGAACATGCCGGTGCCCAGCGTCGGCACCGCCGCGTGCAGCGACATCAAGCCCAGGTAGCTCAGGCCCAGGTACAAGGCCACCATCGCCACGCTGACCGAGGCGAAGAACTCAAGGACCGTCGAGGAGAGGAAGGCGATGCGCAGCACCTTCATGGTGCGCTCGCGCACGCCGTCGGCAGCGGCAGCAACCCCCGCGAGCTCGGCCTCACCGCGACCGTACAGGCGCAACAGGCCCAAACCCTTGATGCGATCCGCGAAATGGCCGCTCATCCGGGCCAATTCGCCTAGCTGCGCGCGGCCAGCCGCCTCTGCGCCCCAGCCCACCAGCATCATGAAGAACGGCACCAGCGGCGCGGTGAAGATGAAGATCAGCGCCACCACCCAGTCCACATAGGCCACAACGGCGGCGATCAGCAAGGGAACGACCACCACTTCCACCCGTACCGGTTGGAACCCGGCGTAATAGCCCTCGATCGCATCGCCATGTGACAGCAGTAGTTCGCCCAGTTCGCCGGTGCGCTGGCGGCGCAGCCAGAGTGGCCCGCGCGCCATCAGCCGCCGGTAAACCTGCTCGCGCAGGGCCAGTTTGGCGCTATCGGCCACCTTGCCGGCAGCAGTCTGCGCCACTCCGCCGAGCACGCTGCGCAGCAGTAGAACTGCCGCCAACACCCAGAAACCGTGAACTACCTGTACCCAATCCAGTTGTTCCACGACTATGCTCTGGATCAACCAGGCAATAGCGCCAGCCTGCACGATCAGCAGCGCACCTGAAGTACAGACGGCCACGGCCGCCAAACGCTGCTGCGAGCGTGCGCCGGACGCCAGGGCCGCCAGCCACTGCTGTTGCTGGTGGCGCTGCTGCTGCACCGTGTTGGAATGTGGGACTTCGCTCAAGACTGACAACTCAGGTGAAGGAGAACCAAGTGATTGTAAGCAAGCCGTACCCAGCCTGCCGGCCCTGCACGATCGGCGTTGGACAGCCAGCCCACATTGATCCAGATCAAGGCATTGGCAGGCCTGAACGGGGAGTATCGCTGCCATAGAACCCCTCCCAGCCACTCCATGACGCCCAATTCCCACGAGGTAGCCAGGCCATGATCGACTCAACAGTCGTAGAACTGTCACGTCTACA